>Ga0207671_10005644_pt1 | contig 11460 bp, 6 predicted proteins | sample KBSC24metaG_FD_184352 | JGI IMG/M metagenome (GOLD analysis project Ga0207671, IMG submission 184352) | Corn rhizosphere microbial communities from Kellogg Biological Station, Michigan, USA - KBS C2-4 metaG (SPAdes) (version 2) | ecosystem: Host-associated > Plants > Roots > Rhizosphere > Soil... | reverse complement strand
GTTCTTTCTTGTTCGTGCGTGTTTTTAAGACGACTGATGATCGCAGGATCAAAAACTATATTCCGGTACTTAATGGTATCCGTATTGAAATATTCGGCGATCCGTTTCACTTGTTGCTCATGTTCGTTCCCCGAAAACAATCTTGAGGCCTTCACTGGCTTACCCTGGTATTCCAGGTAGCACAAGCAATCCTTTTTAAGCTCATCAGATGTCAACGGCAATTGATTGAACGGGTTTAACGTAATACACCAGGTACCTGTCGAGATCAGAATAAATGGTTCCATGAAATTAACCAGGTAGGGGATCAGCGCGGCCGAGCTATCATGCAGGCCAATACCGACTTTATGGTGATTAGTGTCAACTACGGTATCCGCAGGAACAATTGGAGGAAGTTTTAGGGCGATACTTTCACGATCAATCCATTCATGATATTGATCTTTTTCGAAGTCCCACATCGCAGTATGGCAACCCAGGCTGGTCATATCCGAATAGGCTTTGCCGGTCAGCAAAAAACTTAAATATTGTGGCAGGTGTAAGGCATATTTTAAGCGCTCGAATATTTCCGGCTGCTCTTGTTTCAACCGGTATAATTGCAGACCCGAATTCAGGCTACCCAAGATCGGCGAGGCGGTTTCTAAACTAAATTCTTCTTCGCCGCCATAATCTTTATAGAACTGGCTGCTTAATTCTTCGGGGTAGGATTTAAGGTAATTGTATAAAGGAGTTAAAGGCTCACCGTTTTCATCAGCGTAAACAAAACTGGCCCCGTAAGCCGAGAAGTTGACCGCCTTTATTTTGTATTGTTTAAGCTTTGAGACTTCTTTTAATGAATCAAAAACAGATTGCCGTAAACTATCCAGGTTCTCACAGGGAAAGCCATCTTCATCTACCGTTTCCGTAAACCGTGCCGACTTCTCAAAAACGATCTGGTAATGCTCATCAAACAAGAACAATTTTTTGTTGGTCTTGCCGACATCAAATATGGCTATTACGTTCATTAGTTGATTAAGTTAAATAAGAGAGTGGTTGATTAAGTTGTTTCGCGTGATCATGTTAAACTCATTCAACTTAATCCAACCTAATCAACTACTAAAACTACAACCCTGTCGCCACAGTCTTCAACCCACGTTCCTTAATCAAATTCTCCCGCACATTCAATTTCCGGAAAGCACCGATAGGATCCAAAGCACCGCCAGCCCGCAAGCTTGCTTCGGCTATCAGCGGGCGGACATCCGTGCGGTAAGCCTGTTGTAATATCTCTTGCGCACGGGCCACATCATTTATATTTTGGGCAGCTGAAATGGCTTGCTTATCCACGAGCAATGCTTGGGCATAGGCAATCTTGATGGCATGTACGGATTGCAGCAGATCCTCAACCGGGTCCTTCACATTGTGTGAGGCGTCTATCATCCAGCCGATGTCGGTTGCGTGGTTCATCCCGCGGGCATCCATACCTTCTACCAGTTCATTAAATATCAGGAAGAGCTGATAGGGGTTGATGCTCCCCACCGTCAGGTCGTCATCTCCATATTTGGAATCATTAAAATGGAACCCGGCCAGTTTGCCTTCCATCAGCAGCAGGGAAACGATCTGCTCAATATTAGTGCCCTGTAAGTGGTGCCCTAAGTCGACCAAAGTACTTGCCTTTTTACCCAGTTTAGAAGCCAGCAAATATGATTGCCCCCAGTCTGCAATAGTGGTCGAATAAAAATTCGGCTCGTAAGGTTTATATTCTATCCAAACTTTCCAATCATCCGGCAGGGCTGCATATATCTCCTGCAGGCTTTCCAGCGTATTTTGAAAAGCCTGGCGGAAATTCAGTTGTCCCGGAAAATTCGAGCCGTCCGACAACCAAACCGACAATGCTTTGGAATCGAGTTGCACACCGTATTTGATCACCTCAATGTTGTGTTCGATAGCCTGCTTGCGCACTGCCTTATCTACATGATGCAACGAACCGAATTTATAGCTTAACTTTTGATCGGCCTGGTCCTGGAAGGTGTTGGAATTTACCGCATCGAAATGCAAACCCAGTTGTGCTGCCAAAGCCTTGATGGATGCTGCGTTATCAGGAATATCCCAGGGAATATGCAGGGAAATGGAATTGCTCGATTTATTTAAAGCATGGATCACACCTACATCTTCTATCTTTTCCTCCAAACTGCGCGGCTCCCCGCCACCCGAAAAGCGCCCAAAGCGCGTGCCACCTGTCCCCAAGGCCCAGCTTGGGATGGCAATATTAAATGCACCCAGTTTTTGCAATACTTCGTCGGCATTAGCTACGTCACCAACTACAAATTCAAACCTGCGTTGGTGTTCTTTGATATGTTGATGATTATGCTCATCAATGGCAAATTTTTCTATCTGCATAATTGGTTTATCAGGGTAAATAAAAAACTTCTTTGAGTGGTATGCTTACTGGCGAATGATCGGGATTGCTCTCCATAATATCGCCCATATAGGCCCACCACTTTTGCATTACCTCCTGTATTGGCAAACTATCCAATAAACTACGGTCTTCCGCCTTTAAAAATCCGAACAGGCTATGGGTCTCCTCATCCAAAAATATGGAATATTCGCTGATACCCGCCTGCTTTAGTAATGCCGATAATTCCGGCCATATTTCGTCGTGCCGTTTTTTGTATTCAGCCTCACAACCGGGGAATAACTTCATTTTAAATGCTACGCGATCCATAAACCCCCTCTAAATCTCCCCCGGTAGGGGAGATTTTTAAAAAATCAAAAAAGCCCTCCCTACCGGGGAGGGTTGGGTGGGGTTGCTTATCTCACGAACGCAGTTGCCACGCCACCATCCACATTCAATACATTCCCGGTTGATTTGTTCAGCAAACCACCCACAAACGCAAAGCAGGCATTGGCAATATCATCCGGTAAAATAACCTCGTTCAATAACGTTCTTTTTGCATAGTAGGCCGGCAATTCTTCTACCGTAACACCATAGGCTTTGGCCCGTCCTTCGGCCCAGCCGCCTGCCCAGATGTTGCTATCGCTGATCACTGCGTCGGGATTAACTACATTCACCCTGATCTTATCCGCGCCTAATTCCGCTGCATTCAACCGGCTCAAGTGTAACTGCGCTGCTTTCGCGCTGCCATAGCCCGCATTATTCGGCCCGCTTACCAATGCATTTTTGCTGACAATATTAATGATGTCACCGCCAATATCCTGCTTCTTCATCACACCAACAGCACCTTGCGTTACCAAAAACTGGCCTTTAACCAATACGTCGTATAACAGGTCCCAATCCTTTTCGGTATGGTCACCAATGGTTTTGGAGATGGACAAGCCCGCGTTATTTACAACCAAATCGATACCTCCAAACGCTAAGATAGCCGTCGCCAAAGCATCCTGTATTTCGCCGGCTTTGGTTACATCCAATATAGCGGTTGTGTATGCATCTTTCCCGAACAGTTTTTTAAATTCTTCGCCCGCACCCTGTAAGCGCTCGGCGTTCATGTCGTTCAATATCACAACTGCGCCTTCTTCCACAAACTTTTTGGCGATAGCTTTACCGATACCCCCAGCGCTGCCTGTGATCAGGGCAATACGGCCCGATAACGCTTTTGGCTTTGGCATGCGTTGTAATTTGGCCTCTTCCAGCAGCCAGTATTCAATATCAAAAGCTTCCTGGCGTGGCAGCGAGGTATATTCAGAAATGGCTTCAGCGCCCTTCATCACATTAATGGCGTTGGTATAAAACTCAGCCGCCACGCGTGCAGTTTGCTTGTCCTTGGCAAAAGTGAACATACCTACACCGGGATATAATATGACCACGGGATTAGCGTCACGTATCGCCGGACTATTCGGATGCTTACAGGTATTATAATAATCCTCGTACATTTTGCGATAAGCCTCAAATGCAGGAGTTAATGTTTCTTTTAATGCTGCCGCATCAGAAAGGTCATCACCGGCTCCCAAATTCAATACAAGCGGACTGATCTTTGTCCGCAGAAAATGGTCGGGACAACTTGTTCCCATTGGGGCTAACCTGTCCAAATCATTTGAGTTGATATATTCCAATACTCTTGCATCATCCGTAAAATGTCCGATCATTTTTGTTTTGGACGAACAGAATCCACGTAGGATCGGCGCCAAAGCAACCGCTTGTTTTTTACGCCCGGCTTCATCTTGGCTCTGCAATTTTTGACCGCCGAAAACCGGGCCTTTTTTGCCATAGTTCTGCTCCAAATATTCGGCGCATTTTTCTATTACCTCGAGTGTATTGATATAGCTTTCGTAAGCGGTATCGCCCCAGGTAAACAAGCCATGCGAGCCCAGCATGATACCCCGGATGCCGGGGTTGTTATCCAGGCACTCTTTCAATTGCAAACCGAGGTCGAAACCCGGCCGCTGCCAGTCTACCCAGCCTATTGACCCGTCAAAAAGTTCCTGAGTTGTTTTCTTCCCGTCTTTTGCTGCCGCGATGGCAATTGCGGCGTCGGGGTGCAGGTGATCGATATGCTTGAAGGGCAAAAAGCCATGCAGCGGTGTATCAATAGAAGGCGCTTTGGAATTCAGGTCGAAGATACTGTGGTTGAACAGCTCCACCATTTCATCCTCATGCTCGATGCCGCGATAAACATTTTTCAGGCTTCTCAAGCGGTCGACATACAAAGCAGCCAGTCCGCTTTTTTTCAGCGTACCAATATCCCCGCCCGACCCTTTGATCCACATCACTTCTACTTCTTTCCCCGTCAGCGGGTCCTTATCCATTACTTTACAGGATGTATTGCCCCCACCGTAATTGGTCAGGCGCAGATCAGCCCCCAATAAGTTGGAGCGGTATATTAACAGGGCTACTTCATCCCCGGCCAGTCCGGCCGCTTTGGCATCATCCCACAGGTAGCTTACATGTTTAAATTGTGTTGTATTGGCAGACATATTCTCTGAATTTTAAATACTTATTTTATTGAGTTCCCATACCCTACGATGAGTACGGATAATATAATTGTGGCAATGCCGGCAATAACGGTTGCTACCGCTTTGCGGCTTACACCTTTCCATTCTTTTAAAAATAAACCCCATGTGTTAGCGATGAGGATGATAAATGCCATGTGCAATATCCATGAGCTGGCGCCATTGCCCATTTTACTTTCGCCCATGCCATAAAAGAAAAATTGCAGGAACCAGGTAGTACCCGCAAGGGCGCAGAACAGGTAATTTTTCAGCAATGGTTTTTGCTGATCAGCATAATTGCTGAATGTTTTATTTCGCGCGTTCAGGATCATGCACCAGATAAAGTTAGTGGTCAAGCCACCCCAAAGGATCACGACATAAGTAACATTATTCTGGAACAGGAAATTCCCCTGTCCCTGGTGAGCAGCTTTCCAAACCTCATTGGCTGTATCGGCCATACTCTTTCCGGCTTCTATACCAAAATTAAAACAGGCGCTCAGCACACCCGAAACGATTGCTACAAAAATGCCTAAGCCAAACTTATACTCCTTATTATCCTCTACGTCGGCCTGACCCGCTTGTAGTTCTTTTTCCTTCATGGTTCCCGCCCGGCCGCAAATGATAATGCCGATTACGCAAACCGCGATACCCAGCAAAACCATTTGCCCCCAATGACTATGAAGCAGCATGCTGAAAGTATCCTTGCCTTTTTCGGGGAAGAAATTATAGTATACCGATGGGATGATCGCGCCAAAAACAGCACATAAACCGAGTATAATGGTACTGCCCAATGATACGCCCAAATAGCGTACGCCCAGGCCGTAAGTCAGGCCACCGATCCCCCAAAGCAAACCGAAAAAGTAGGTGAGGAAAAGTATCTTTCCATTTGTCGCCGCGATGATCTCAGTAAAATGAGGGATGGTTAGCCATGCAGCCAATGGCGGTACAATGAGCCACGAAAATATGCCGCCCACTATCCAGAAGCTTTCCCAGGCCCAGCCCTTTACCTTTTTATAAGGGATATAAAAACTGCCTGAGGCGAAACCACCGATAAAGTGGAAGATGATACCAAGAATTACCTGCATGGTCTGAAATTGGTTTATAATACAATGATAAAAGGAAGAATTGGTTTAACTATCCTGAACTGTCATCGCCCGGGATAGAAGTTAAATTTATATTATAGCTTCGAACTAAACGAATAGCTCCCCGATTTTAATTCATATACCGCTTTCCCGCCATCAAACCTGATAAGCTTAATTCCTTGATCAATCGGTTTATCGCTCTCCATCACACTCTTAGCCGAAGCCGCTGGTAAATACAAAGTAGCAGTGGTATTAGCTGGAACAGTTGCTGTATAAGTAAACATGCCTTTGTCCATTTTCCAGCTGCTATTAATCCGTCCGTAAGGAGAATCATAATAACCCCTGGCCCAGGTCATTTGCCCGGAAGGGTCAGGTTCGGGCTGAAGAATGAACTTCCTGAATCCCGGCTCATCGCGTTGTATACCTAAGGAGTAAGCCATCATCCACTGACCAATCGCACCAAAAGAATAATGGTTAAAAGAGTTCATGCTATTATTACCGCCGAAGCCATTTTCAACCGTGTAGCCATTCAGGCGTTCCCAAATGGTGGTCGCGCCCTGGTCGATGGCATAAAGCCAGGAAGGATAATGTTCGTTTTGCAGTAATTTATAAGCCAGGCCGCTCTGACCATGATCGGACAACGCTTTGCTGATCCAGGCTGTACCAATAAATCCGGTCATCAGCGAATATTTGGGGCGGACAATACCGCCGTCATCCGTGTTTTCGCGCTCAACTGTGGCCTCCAAATTCTTCACCATATAAGGAATATTCTCATCACTGAACGCGCCCAATGCCAAACCCAGTGCATAGGATGTTTGCGTGTCGGCTACCTTGAACTCTTGTTTGACGGGAGGCCCGAATGGGCCACCACCAATCAGCCCGACTGTTTTTTTATCGGCGTTCACGAAGGTTTTGTTAAAGAAAGCCTTGCGCTCATTATACCTTTCACGGAATTTTTCGACGTCCTCTTTTTTGCCGAGTATCTCCGCCACTTTCACCATGATTCCCAGGTCAAAAATATGGTAGGCCGTCACCGGGAAAGCGGTACCTAACTGGTTGTTCTGCGGGCCAAGCCAGTCGCCCAATTGCGCGTCAGAACTCAGGCCGGTTGTTTTGCTGATGGTGGAATCCACGTAAGTCATGTACTTCTTCATCGCATCATAATGCTCAGCCAATAGGGCTATGTCATTATATTGCTGATAGGTTTCCCAGGCAACAGTAATGCCTGCGCTGCCCCATAGTACGCCACCAAAACCACCGCCTACCGGGGCTATATCCGTAAATTTCCCCTTAGCGGTTTGGAGGTCGCGCATGGCGACCATATGTCGGCGCAAAAATTGATCGGCATTAGAAGCATAAGTTGCAGTGCGGGAGAAAATGCTGATATCGCCCGACCAGCCCATGCGCTCGTTTCGCTGCGGACAATCGGTTGGTATGGTCAGAAAATTATCGATATTCGACCAGGTCAGGTTCGACCACAGCTTGTTTACTTTCTCGTTGGAAGTAGTATAATCAGCTGTCAGCTTTCTTACTGAACTCATGGACAATCCTTGTACCGCATCCAACGGCAAAGGCTCATCAATCCCGGTTATCTCCACATACTGAAAACCATGCGAGGTAAAATGCGGCTGAAATACCTGCTCGCCGTCTTTCATGATATAACTATCCTGGCTGAGGGCAGCGCGGTAATTCTCCGTCATGATCATTCCAACATTTTTACCGGATTCCTTTAAATTAGGATACAACACCTCGGCATAGCGCAGGGTGATCTTTTTACCTGCTTTTCCATCTTTAAAAGTGATCTTCGGCACGCCTACGATGTTTTGCCCCAGGTTATAAATGTATACTCCCTTGCGCACCTCTATCATATTCTTCGCGGTCAGCGTTTTGTAAATACCCGCTGGCTGGCCTATCTGCCCAATAAGGGAAAGCTTATCATAAAACAACTCCTGCTTATTACCCATAAAATCAGTTGCGTTCCCAGTATAGGTAGTTCCCTCTAAAGGCACTTTTACCGCTTTCTCCCATTTGGTATCATCAAAGACCGCAGTGCTCCAATCCTTGATAGCGACTTCACGACCGGCATCCTGCACTTCGCCCATATCAAGGCTGCTGTAAAGTATTGGCCCTTTGTTGTAATATTTCCAGTCTTTATCATTGGTGGTGATTACATCTTTCGTTCCATCCTGGTAGGTGATCACCAGTTTTGCCAACAGCGATTGCCGGTCGCCGAAATGGTTCCATATCGCGCCGAAGCTTAACAAGCCGCTCCACCAGCCTTCGCCCAGCATTGCGCCAATGGCATTTTGTCCACCATTAATCATATTGGTCACATCATAAGTTTGATAGAGGTGCGTAATGTTATATTGTGTCAATCCGGGATTATAATAATCATTACTCACCCGCTTGCCGTTCAGGTAGATCTCATATATACCACGGGCGGTAATATACAGCCGCGCCGCTTCAATTTGTTTATTTGCTGCCGCGAATTTGGTGCGAAGCATAGGCATCGCATTGTGGCTTGGGTCGGCTGTTATAAATGTGCCGTTGCTTCCCCCGCTAACCCGGTAGGTGCCATCTTTTATAGTTACACCGGTTGATTTAAAAATGCCATCATAAGTTGATTTGCTTAGATCTTCCTTAAACAAAATGCTCCCCGGTTTGCGGGTATTCGAAACGGTGAGATCAGAAAACGAGGCGCTTTGCCCCGCATCAGCAGAGAAGCCAATATCGCACAGCAATCCGTAAGAGATCACATCATGTCCGGCGCCTAAAGGGTTAAGGGTTACGGTCGCACCCCTGTTGCCTCTACCCGGAAAAGGTGATGGCGCAGCCTGCGGCTTTGCATCAGCCACAAAAAATTGCTCATTGCCATCCAAAGTGAGTGTTAACGTGCCGTATTCGTTATGCACCCAAAAGCGGTGTTCTTTATTTTTATTATCCTTATTGACAATTTCCGGTTTGATGGCAAATGTTTTTACAGGCTTGCTTGCCGTATCATTCTCCGTATACCCAGCCCGGTAAACATTGATCTTAGCATTGCCGTTTGGCGTATCAACTCTTGAAATATCAAATTCTACCTTAAAATAGCTTTGATCCTTCTTGTCCTCTACCTGGAAAATATTTTTGTTCTTGTCCATCAGACGCGCATCATTGGCAGCCAGTATCAGGCTCGCATGGGTGCTGCCCGGTGCTATTGCAAGGTTATATTTCAGGTTGAAAATAGGCAGGTATTGGGCATAAAGCACGAGATCATTATTGCCTCCGCCTATCCACGTAGCCCCATCCCACGCAGACAGGTTCGGATCAGGATTCATCAACCCGGTCTCGAACCATGAGGTGCTTTTCGACGCTACCCCGGTTTGATCCCAAACGGTAACCGTCCAGTTGTAACGGGTAGCGGCTTTAAGCGCGCTGCCGGCATATTCAATACCCAGAGCCTTGTCAGTAGCTTTGGTAGTGTTCCAAACGATCTTACCTTTTGGATCTTTAACAATGACCTGATATTTGGTTTGATAATACCCCCGCTTTCCCGCAGGCGCTTCCATTTGCCAGCTAAATCGTGGCGCTTTTACATCTATTCCAATGGGAGTTTTGGTATACTCTACTTCCAGGTTGTCAATCGATGCAGTCTTTTTTTTCGCTTGTGCGAATACATCACTGGATAATATGAAGAGTAAAAACAAGGGTAATAGCTTTAACTGGGGAAAGCAATTTCTTTTCATACAATGGTTTAATTTTAGGAGGTAACTGGTATTAAGATGCAATATACAAATGATGGGATGGCGAACCGTCCTTTACTGTCTGAAAAGTGTTGACTCACCCGGATCGATTTAATTATCTCTTGACTTACACTTTAAAATAATTTAATCTACCTTAGTCAGGTAAACCAAAGTCACCTTATATAATTCATGTCTTCAAAAATAATCGAAGCAGAACAACTTCTTGATTCATTACTTCCTGTTAAGCGCCTGGAGCAAAGCCCCCCGGCAGAACTGATGGCGGCTGCCAAAGCATGGTCAGAAGCTGTTTGGGTCCGGGCTGTTGAAGCGGGGCCTATAAGCCTGTCGAACGGGGATATTGCTAAAAGCCAGGTATTGGCTGCCCGACCGGTCTACATCTGTGGCGTTCACCGCAGTGGCACAACTTTGGTGAGGGACCTGTTAGATGGTCATCCCGAATTGGTGGTGCTTCCGTCTGAAGGTACTTTTTATACGAATCTTGAGGCTAAATTAAATAGTCTCCCGTCAAATAAGCGGGCCGCGTTTATGTGTACGGAGTGGCTGCGGCGCCTGGCAAATCCCATCAATCAGCCCCCTTATTGGTTGCTGGGGCGAAGCACAGAAGCAGGTTCGCCTTATGTTGATTTTGCGCGGTACTTTATCACCTGGTGGTCGGTTGTCGACAAAGAGAATAAACAATGGCAGCATGTCGCGGTTGTGATGGCCTATGCGTCGGTCACAAAAAAATTAGGCGCAAAGTTTTGGGTAGACAAAACCCCGGCGAACGAGCGCTATCTCGATCGCATCCGTAAAGAAATGCCAAGGGCGAGGATCATCCAGGTCATGCGCGAGCCGCTCGCTACAATTGCCTCGCGCAAAAAGATGGAGCCTTTGTCGGCTGTACGTAATGCGTTAATCGACCTTAAAATGTCGTACGAAACGGCCATTGAAAATCTGGATGCTGAGACTTCCAGGTATTTAGTATTACGCTATGAAGAACTTTGTGATGATCCGCAAAAGATAACCGGGAATATCACCTCTTTCCTTAATATTCAAGCCTCAGAAGCACTCAATAAACCCACTGTTGCCGGGATGGCCACGCAGGCCAACAGCTCTTTTAATAAGACAGCCACACCTGGTGAGATCATCAAACGCGATCAGCATTTGCCGGACGAAATATTAAATGAAGAGGAAAGAGAATTGATATCTGCCTATCTCGGCGATCTGCCAGGTAAGCTAAACTATAAGCTGCCTAAAGTTGGTTTATTGCGGGCACTTAACCTGAAAATAAAATTCCGATTATCTTAACTCAAAACTACGCCTTCTTTCAGCGCCTTATCATAGACTTCTTTATCAAACGTATATAAATGCGGCGAACGATGGGCGCCGATGCTCCGCTTCTCATCCAGTTTTTTCAATAACCCCAGCGCGATCAATTTTTTAGGGAAATTGCTGATATCCAATTTTTTGCCGAGCAGAGTTTCATACAAAGCGTGGATCTCTGTGAGTGTAAATTTTTCCGGAAGCATGTTATAACCAATCGGGTAATGATACAATTGTACCCGCATGGTATGCATAGCCTCTTCCACCATTTCATCATGGTCAAAGTCCAGGTGAGGTATCGTATCCAGATCAAACCAGGCGCACGCGTTAGAAAGCATATCCGGCTTGGGTACCGATTTTTCAAAGTCTGTTATTGCATAAAAACCAATAGAGATGGTTTGGTCGATCAGCCAGTT
>Ga0207671_10005633_pt1 | contig 11479 bp, 10 predicted proteins | sample KBSC24metaG_FD_184352 | JGI IMG/M metagenome (GOLD analysis project Ga0207671, IMG submission 184352) | Corn rhizosphere microbial communities from Kellogg Biological Station, Michigan, USA - KBS C2-4 metaG (SPAdes) (version 2) | ecosystem: Host-associated > Plants > Roots > Rhizosphere > Soil... | reverse complement strand
ATTTTACCGGCCATAAACGGAACATCCTTGTTGATATTTTTATGGTCGAGCTTTTCAATTACGTATTCGTTTATAATAATCTTCAGCTCTTTCAGGTCCATCAGGTAGCCTGTAGCGTGGGTAACCTCACCCTTTACGGTAACAAACAGGTTGTAATTGTGGCCGTGCCAATTGGGATTTGCGCATTTGCCGAACACTTCGGCATTTTTCTCTTCGCTCCATTCTTCGCGGTACATGCGGTGCGCCGCGTTAAAATGTTCTTTGCGCGTAATATGTATCATCATAACAAATAATGGTGCAAATATACAAAACAAAATCAGGCGTTATGTTTTAACTTAGCCGTCAAAAAAAAGCAATAATATGCGGATATTGATTGTCGTTGCTACGAAGGAAGAAGTCGCTCCGTTAATTTCTGAATTCGGAATTTCGATTGCGGATTTTTTGGGAACACCGCAACTCATAAGTTCCGATGCCGGGCTTCGGACTGCCGACTTCGAACTCCTCATAACCGGCGTGGGCATGGTTGCTACTGCTTTCGCTTTGGGTAAGCAGCTTGCTGCAAACAAATACGACCTCGTAGTAAACCTGGGTATCGGCGGCAGCTTTGACCATAGCATTGCTTTAGGCGATCTGGTGGAAATAACCCAAGACACCTTTTCCGAGCTTGGCGCGGAAGACGATACCCGCTTTTTGCCGATAGCAGATATGGGTTTTGGCGAGGCTACGTTTCATCCTTCAAAAAAACTGGCGGATTTATATAACTTATTTAATACTTTCAACCTTAAACAGGCTACTGCCATCACTGTAAATACTGTACACGGCAATGAAGATTCGATAAAACGTGTAGCAGATAGACTTAGTCCGCAGATAGAAAGCATGGAAGGTGCAGCCTTTTTTTATGCCTGCAAACAATATAATGTTCCCTGCCTGCAAATCAGGGCTGTGTCAAATTACGTTGAAAAGCGCAACCGCGATAACTGGAATATAGGGCTCGCCATTAAAAATCTGAATACATTTGCGGTTGAATTTTTGAAGCTTTACGCGTAGCGGTTAATTAGTGACTGGTTGATTGGGTGAATGGGTTTTTAACCATCATCAACTACTCTCTCAATCAACTACTCTCTCAATCAACCACTCACTTAATCAACCAAATAATGCAATTAACCCTCGGTTTCTCCCCCTGCCCTAACGATACCTTTATTTTCGATGCGATGATTCATCATAAAATCGATACCGAAGGCCTGGACTTCGACGTGTTTTATGATGACGTAGAAACCCTCAACCAAAAAGCCATGCGCGGCGAACTGGACATTACCAAGCTGAGCTACCATGCCTTCGCGTACGTTACAGATAAATACGTTCTGCTGGATGCAGGCAGTGCGCTGGGCTTCGGTGTTGGGCCGTTATTGATTTGTAAGGATGACCCTGACGAGCTATACAAACAACTCACTACTCTCAGTTCTCCGCTCACTATCGGGATCCCCGGCAAATACACTACTGCCAACTTTTTATTAGGCACAGCGTTCCCGAATGCGACCAACAAAGTTGAGCTGGTGTTTTCGGATATTGAAGATGCGGTACTTGAGGGGCGCGTTGATGTCGGCCTCATCATTCACGAAAACCGCTTTACCTATCAAAATAAAGGCCTCAAAAAAATAATCGACCTGGGCGATTACTGGGAAAAGCAAACCGGATGCGCTATACCATTGGGAGGAATAGTTGCCAATCGCAGATTACCACCTGATGTTCAGCATAAAATAAACCGCGTTATACGCCGCTCGGTTGAATTTGCCTTTGAGAACCCAAAATCAGGCCTCGAATTTATCCGCTCCCATGCCCAGGAGATGAGCGAAGAGGTAATGTACAAGCACATCGAGCTGTATGTAAATCAATATTCCGTAGATTTGGGCGCCGAAGGAAAGAAAGCGATACGGATACTATTTGACAAAGCGCTGGAAAATAATATTATTCCGGAAGTGAAGGACGGCATCTTTTTGAACCATGATTAAAGGATTAAAAGATTCTCCGATGCCTTGAGTGTTGAATCAGATAATCCGTAAATCAAATAAATCAAGGTTCAAAATAATCGGTGAAATCATTTTCCAATCGGTGAAATCCCAAAAATGAAATCAATTTTTAAAAACATAAACGAATTCGCCGAAGGACAACTGTTATTAGTCAATAAGCCTTATAACTGGACCAGCTTTGATGTGGTAGGAAAAATACGTAACTCCTTTAAGCCGCTTAAATTAAAGGTTGGTCATGCCGGCACGCTTGACCCTTTGGCTACCGGGCTGCTTATTATCTGCACCGGTAAAATGACCAAGCAGATTGATACTTTCCAGGCGCAGGAAAAGGAATACACCGGCACCATGATACTCGGTGAGACCACGCCCTCATACGATATGGAAACCGAAGCCGACCAAAAGTTTGACATCAGCCATATCACTGAAGAACAAATAAAAGCTGCCTGTACCCAATTTATCGGGGAGATAGGCCAATATCCACCGGCACACTCCGCCATAAAGATTGACGGCGAACGCCTGTACGAGAAAGCCCGCCGCGGCGAGGAAGTAGAGTTGCGCCTGCGTATGGTTACGATCACCGAGTTTGAGATAACCGATATTACCTTGCCCGAAATTAGCTTCAGGGTAGTATGCAGCAAGGGGACATACATCCGTTCACTGGCACATGACTTTGGCAAGGCGCTGAATAATGGGGCTTATCTTTCGAGGTTGAGGAGAACGAAGAGTGGTGACTATAATGTTGATGATGCCTGGGAGGTAATGGAACTGGTGGGTACCATAAGGGATCTGAAAGCCTCTGTCTGAACTCGAATTTGTTGAATTAAAGAATTTATCGAATTTGAAATTCAAAATTCCAGCCATTCATAAATTTAATAAACGGCGCAGCCCTCTTGAACACCTTTGAAAACAAACAACGGTGAAAAATTCGAGTTCAGACGCTATATTTGCTATCTATGCGCATCTACCATCATATTGATGAATTTACCCGGTTAGATAATGCCGTTGTTACCATCGGTACTTTCGACGGCGTACATACTGGTCACCGTAAAATTATTGCTGATTTAAAGCAGCTTGCTGCCGAAACCGGCGGTGAAACTGTGCTGCTTACTTTTTTTCCGCACCCCCGGATGATTTTGCATCCCGAGGACGAAAACATCAAAATGCTAAACACCATCGACGAGAAGGCAGAAATGCTGGAAGAGTTGGGTATCGACCATTTAATTATCACTCCTTTTTCGCGCGATTTCTCCAATCAATCCGCTGAAGAATATATCCGTGATGTACTGGTGAATAAAATCGGTACAAAAAAAATAGTAATCGGTTATGACCATCGCTTTGGCAAAGACCGGCAGGGAGGCCTTTCGGATTTGCAGCGCCTTGGGCCGGTTTATGGTTTTGATGTGATTGAAATACCGGAGCAGGACATTTACGAAGTCGCCATCAGCTCCACACGCATCCGCGAGGCATTGCTCAACGGTGCCATTGAGCTCGCGCATACCTTTTTAAGCTACCCGTTTTTTATTACCGGTCGCGTTATCCGCGGGGACCAGATTGGCCGAACGATAGGCTTTCCTACTGCCAATATTTTTATCAGCGAAAAGTATAAGCTTATCCCCGTAGATGGGATTTTTGCCGTGAAAGTTAAAGTGGATGATGAAACCTACGCAGGCATGGCCTACATCGGCACCCGGCCGACCATCAATGGTGTGCGCCGCAATATCGAGGTAAATATTTTCAATTTCGACAAAGAAATATACAACCAGCAAATCCGTATGGAGTTCTACAACTTTGTGCGCGATGATATGAAGTTCGATTCGCTGGATGCGCTTAAAGAGCAGATACGCAAGGATAAGCTGGATGTAGAAGCGTTGCTGGGAGGTGGTTTATAGTCCATAGTTGATGGTTCATAGTTCATAGCCGCTGCGGTAACGTTCGATGCTTTGCAAATTGCTTTTACCATAGCGATGGGTTTAAAAACCCATCGCTATGATGGCATCTTGCTAATTAAATCGCAATTTTATTCCAACTGGTGGACTGCTATTGGCCAAATGGCTTGCTTTTAATTCCAAAATAATTATCTTGCCCTATAGTTTCATTAGCAACCCCTTCCTGCCATGAACTATGAACCATTAACCATGAACTAACCTATGCTCAATCTCGACAAACAGGAAAGTGAATTTTTGAACCGGGCTATACAGCATTGGGAGGACGAGCATTTGGTTGATGCCGGCACGGCCGAAAAGTTGCGTACCTCATATGAAGTGAAGGGCTTCGACTGGATGCGGCTGGCCAAGTATTCTTTCTGGATAGCGCTGGCCTGCGGGTTTATTGCCGCCGGGTCGCTTATTATCGACGACAAAGTTATTAACTGGCTTAAGAGCCTTTATTATACGCCGGATATCGTTATCAGCCTGGCGACCGGGACTTTGGCTGGAATATTGTTTTATTTCGGCAGGCGCTGGGAAAGCAAATATCCCGAAAAGGTATTTAGTAATGAGGCTATAATTTTTAGTGGGGTGTTGTCGACAGCCTGCTGTATTGCTTACCTGGGTAAAACCTTTGACAATGGTTCCGGGCATTATTCGCTGTTATTTTTACTGTCGATTTTTGTTTATGGCGTGCTGGCTTACCGAATGGAATCGCGGCTGATATGGTTGTTTGCGCTGGTGTCGCTGGGCAGCTGGTTCGGTACCGAAACCGGTTATCAAACCCATTGGGCCGATTATTTTTTAGGGATGAACTACCCGTTGCGTTTTGTGCTTTTCGGCCTGGTTTGTTTGGCGGCTATTTATTTGCTTAAGAACCGTAAATGGTTTGCGTTATTTTGGGAGCTCACCTATATCGTTGGATTAGTATACCTGTTTACATCGCTGTGGATGCTGAGTGTGTTTGGCAACCTGGGCAACCTGGATACGTGGTGGCATATCAAACAAATCAGCTTATTTTACTGGGGCGTTATTTCTGCCGCAGTGGCCGGCGGTTTCTTGCTTTTAGGCTTAAAAACTAAAGACGTTATTGCACGTGAGTTCGGCATTACCTTTCTGCTGATCTCCATCTACACCAAATACTTCGAATACTTTTGGGACCATACCAATAAGGCCCTGTTCTTTGCTATTTTAGGCGCTTCGTTTTGGCTGATAGGAAGAAAGGCGGAGAGGATTTGGAATTTTAAGAGTGTTCATAGTTGATGGTTCATGGTTGATAGCAGCTACAATCGTTAAAGACCATTTTTCCATAAACAGTGCCGTGAAAACTTACGAAGTTTTTAAAACTTCGTAAGTTTCGGGTCAGATCTTATGAACCGCTATCAGATAAATTTGCTTCACTATCCCATACATCGCGAAAGCAAAAAATAAAATGGCTATTGCTGTATTCACAACTTTGGTGCTCAGCGCAAATTTCTGCTGGATATATTTGGCAAATTTGGCATAAAGAAAGAGCGCTAAAAAAGCCCCGGCTGCTGCCCCAACGCTAAATATAAATAAGGCTACCTGCCCAACCTCTATCCAGTGGTTAGTAATCAGGTAAGTTCCGGTTATCATCCAAAAAGGGATTTGCACAGGGTTTAAAAATCCAAGCAAAATACCATACTGTATACTTTCGCGCTCCGAATAATTTTCTTTCGGGGGTTTATTGCGGTGCATCCAGGTAATAACCCCCAGTGTAGTAAACAGCACTATCATTACCCAGTCGATAACCATATCCAGCTTTACCTGGGCACTAAGCCAGTTGGCGGCATGCATAATAAAGTAGGTAAAAAAGAACTCGACGCAGGAGAACGCGATGATAAACATCATGGCCTGTTTTAAGCCACGGTTGATGGTTATTTTAACGAGGGTAAGGTTGATGTTGCCCGGCGGAATGTAGCCTAAAGCATTTGCTATTAACCCGATAAAGAATGTTAGGATTATCATCTTTTAGTTCATGGTTGATAGTTCATGGTTCATGGCCGGAGATTATCGGGAAGGAGTTGTCAAACAAACTCTGTCATCCTGAACGCAGTGAAGGATCTTTACAAAGCGAAAGGTAGGCCGTCGCAAGGTTGGCGACCTACCTTTCGCTCTTAAATATCGCTTGTTAAAGATCCTTCGCTATCGCTCAGGATGACAAAAAGGGCATGACTACTACCCTTCCTCAACTTCGCTATTCAGCGTTTCCACCTCCGGCGTTTCGCGTTTAAAGTAGCGTTTCTGGAATAATAATATAGCTATTACGCCTACCGATATGGATGCATCGGCAAGGTTAAATATCGGCTCAAAAAATTCGAATGGCTGGCCGCCCCAAACAGGTACCCAGCTGGGGTAAGTGCCCCTGAACAGCGGGAAATAAAACATATCCACCACGCGGCCTTCAAAAATATGACCGTGCTGGTATATCAGGCCGTAAAAGGTAGAATCGATGATATTGCCCAGCGCGCCGGCAAATATCAGGGCCACGCACATGATAAGTCCGCGGTGGTGTTTGTGCTTAATGAGGTAAACCAGGCCATAACCTATACCTACCACGGCAACAATACGGAATATGGTTAATACCAGCTTCCCGATCTTGCCGCCCAGCTCCCAACCGAAGGCCATACCGTTGTTTTCGGTATAACGCAGCATGCCGTGACTTCCTAAAAAGTGTATTTCGGAATTAAAATCCATGTGTGTGCGTACCCAGGTTTTTATTACCTGGTCGGCCAACACAATTATTGCAGCAACAATAAAAGGTTTGTAGTAAGCTGCCTTCATTTACTGCTTCAGTTTGGCTTCCATACTTAATGTAGTATGCGGCACTGCGCGTAAACGCTCCTTAGGGATAAGCTTACCTGTTTCGCGGCAAACACCATAAGTTTTGTTCTCGATGCGCACCAAAGCGGCTTCCAGCTGCTCGATGAATTTTTTCTGGCGTGCAGCCAGTTGGTTTATTTGTTCCTTCTCCAGCGTAGCCGACCCATCTTCCAAAGTTTTATAAGTACCGGCGGTATCGTCAGTGCCGTTAGCGTTAGGCGAACTCAAAGAAGTTGCAAGCGCATTCAGCTCTTCCTTAGCACTACGTAATTTATCCAGTAATAGACCTTTAAATTCCTGCAAGTCTGATTCAGAGTACCTGGTTTTTTCGTTTTCTTGTTTCATTTATATTTTACTAATAGCAATCAAAATTTCATTTCCGTCAATCTCAACTAAATCACCCTCATTAAGCTCATTATCAAGCACAATGCTATCCGCCAAAATTTCGGCGCAAATATAGGATAAATTATTATTTACCGCATTGCTGATAAAAGGATGATTGCTGAGCTTAACGTTTATCTTATCGGTAACTTCAAATTCTTTGCTCTTGCGCAGGTTCTGTATGCGGTTTATCAATTCTCGCGATATACCTTCCTGTTTAAGCTCTTCGGTAATGGTAACATCTAAAGCCACCGTTAGTTTGCCCAAATTCGCAACCTGCCAGCCGGGGACATCTTCCGCAATGATTTCTACATCGGTAAGGTTTACCAAATGTTGGGTAGGCAGCAGGAAGTCGCCATCGTTTTCAAGCTTCGCGATGTCGTCCTGGTTCATGGCGGTTATGGCTTCGGCCACTACCTTCATGTCTTTGCCCACTTTGGCGCCGAGCGCTTTAAAGTTCGGTTTTATCTTCTTTTTGATGAAGCCGGCGGTATCGGTTATGTATTCGATGCCTTTTATATTGGTTTCGGATAGTATCAAATCCTTCACCTGCTCTACCTGGCCTTTAAACTTCTTGTCGAGTATCGGCAGCAGGATTTTGCTTAGCGGCTGGCGCACGTTGATGTTTACCTTTTTGCGGAGCGATAACACCAGCGACGATATATCCTGCGCCATCTGCATACGCTCTTCCAGCGCGGTATTTACCAGGTCGTTATGGTATTCCGGGAAGTACGCCAAATGCACCGACTCAAAATCTTCTTTTTTGGTGATGCTGTTTAAATCGGTATATAACCTGTCGGCGAAGAAAGGCGCGATTGGCGACATCAGCTTTGCGATTGTAGTTAAGCAAGTGTACAGCGTTTGGTAAGCCGACAGCTTATCGTCCGAGTTGTCTGATTTCCAGAAACGGCGGCGGCTTAAGCGTACGTACCAGTTACTGAGATGCGCATCCACAAAATCCTGTATGGCGCGGGCCGCTTTGGTAGGCTCGAAGTCAGCATAAAAAGCGTCGACTTCTTTGCTCAAGGTATTTAATAAGCTGATGATCCACTGGTCTATCTCCGGCCTGTCGGTTATGGCAATTTCGGCTTCGCTGTAGGTAAACTTGTCGATATTGGCATACATTACAAAGAATGTATAGGTATTGTACAGCGTGCCGAAAAACTTGCGGCGCACCTCGTCAATACCATCGGCGTTGAACTTCAGGTTGTCCCACGGCGCGGCATTGCTAATCATGTACCAGCGCGGTGCATCGGCGCCAAATTTTTCAATGGTTTCAAACGGGTCGACGCCGTTGCCGAGGCGCTTCGACATTTTGTTGCCGTTTTTATCCAGCACCAGGCCGTTCGATATCACGTTTTTAAACGCAACACCTCCGTTGCCTACTTCGGCATTGATAGCCTTTACCTCGTCGCTGGTTTCGCTCAGCATAACCGCAATGGCATGCAGGGTAAAGAACCAGCCGCGGGTTTGGTCAACGCCTTCGGCAATGAAATCAGCCGGGTAGGCGTTTTTAAATTCTTCTTTATTTTCGAACGGGAAATGCCATTGCGCATACGGCATGGCGCCGCTGTCGAACCAAACGTCAATCAGGTCGGGCTCGCGGTACATGGGCTTGCCGGTTGATGAAACTAATATCACATCATCCACATAAGGGCGGTGCAAATCATCCAGCTTAAAGCCTTCGGGCATTAAACCTGCTTTTATCGATTTCTCAATTTCGCTGGTCAAATCGGCAATTGAGCCAATGCACAATTCTTCGCCACCGTTTTCTTCCCTCCAAATAGGTAAAGGCGTACCCCAATAGCGTGAACGTGAAAGGTTCCAGTCCACCAAATTTTCCAGCCAGTTGCCGAAACGGCCGGTACCGGTTGACTCCGGTTTCCAGTTGATGGTTTTGTTCAGCTCCACCATTTTGTCCTTTACGGCAGTGGTGCGGATAAACCAGCTATCCAGCGGATAATATAATATCGGCTCGTCGCTGCGCCAGGAGTGCGGGTAGCTGTGCTCGTATTTTTTTACGTCGAAAGCTTTGTTCTCGGTTTTCAGCTTTATCGATATCAATACATCGGTAGGCTTAAAACCTTCGGCATCGCGTTCGGCCTGGGTATAATATTCTTCCTTAACGTAACGACCGGCAAAGTCGGTAACCTCATCCACAAAACGGCCCTGCTTGTTTACCAGCGGCACATCCTTGCCAAACTCGTCCTTCACCATTACCGAGGGAACGTTGTTTTCCTTACAAGCCCGGAAGTCGTCCGCACCAAAAACAGAAGCGGTGTGAACGATGCCGGTACCATCTTCGGTAGTCACGAAGTCGGCCGGGATAACGCGGAAAGCGTTCTTTTCTAAATCTTCATTGATGACATACGGCATCAATTGGTAGTAGTGCAGGCCCACAAAGTCCGAACCTTTATAGCTGCCCTTAACTTCCCAGGGGATAACTTTATCGCCGCCTTTGTAATCGGCAAACGAGGCGTTTTCGCCTTCGGCTTTAAAGTGCTTGCCTACTAAATCCTTAGCCAATATTACCGTTACCGGCAAATAGGTGTATGGGTTAAAGGTGCTTATTTTTACGTAATCTATCTTCTCGCCAACTGCAAGGGCGCAGTTTGCGGGGAGCGTCCATGGCGTGGTGGTCCAGGCTAAGATGAACAGGTCGCCGGTGATGTTTTCGAACAAAAACTCCGAATCCTTATCCCGTTTAACCTTAAACTGGGCGGTGATGCTGGTGTCTTTCACCATTTTGTAGGTGCCCGGCTGGTTCAGCTCGTGCGAGCTAAGGCCGGTGCCCGACTTAGGCGAATACGGCTGCACCGTATAGCCTTTATATAAAAGGCCCTTCTCGTGAAACTTTTTCAGGATCCACCAAAGCGACTCGATGTATTCATTTTTGTAGGTAACGTAAGGGTTCTCCAAATCAACCCAGTAACCCATTTTTTCGGTGAGGTCGTTCCAGATGTCGGTATAGCGCATCACCTCCTTGCGGCAGGCGTCGTTATAGTCTTTAACCGAGATCTTTTTGCCGATATCGTCCTTGGTAATGCCCAAAGCTTTTTCAACCGCCAGCTCGATAGGAAGGCCGTGGGTGTCCCAGCCGCCTTTGCGCTTTACCTGGTAGCCCTTAAGCGTTTTGTAGCGACAAAAAATATCCTTTATGGCGCGCGCCATTACGTGGTGAATACCGGGCATACCATTGGCAGACGGCGGCCCCTCGTAAAACGTGTACGGATTACCGGCCGGGCGACTGCTGATGCTCTTCTCAAAGATGTTGTTCTGTTGCCAAAACTCCAGTACATCCTTGCCTGTTTGCGATAAGTTTAAAGCTTTATATTCCTTGTACATCAGTAAATTCCACCTCAAATTTTAGAGGTTGCAAATTTAGGGAATTTTATATTAAATAATGAGTGTTAATGGGATAATTGTGAGGTGGATGTAACCAATAAGTTGATTGCTGGCGCACGCGTGCCGCGTGTGCCTTAGTCGATTGACAGGTTGTTAGTTTGATAGAAACGGGCTAGCGGGATGAGCACACGCGGCACGCGTGCGCCAGCGGCAACCAACGTTACGCTTGATTGGATTTTTCGTAAATCTGTATAGCTTTATGTTTTTTAAAAGTTGAGATGAGCAGGAAATATAAGTTTTTAGAAAAGGACGGGCTATACTTTGTAAGCTTCGCTACAGTAAATTGGATAGATGTATTTGTAAGGCCTGATTACTGCGAAATAATTACTGACAGCTTGAACTACTGCGTTAAGAACCTGGGCATGGAACTTTATTGCTGGTGCATAATGCCCAGTCACCTACACCTGATTTATAGTGCCCGCGATAATAACCCTGAAATAATTTTAGGACGATTTAAAGAGCATACGTCCAAAGCTTTGGTAAAGGCAATCGCTGCTAACACCCAGGAATCCCGGCGTGAATGGCTTTTGTGGATGTTTAAAAGAGAGGCAGCAAAAAGCAGCAATGTAAGCAACTACCAGTTTTGGCAACACAATAACAAACCGATCCAACTTTGGAGTGCCAATGTAATTGAGCAAAAGGCGGATTATTTGCATTATAACCCGGTTACAGCCGGCTTTGTTGCTGAGCCCTGGTACTGGCGTTATTCCAGCGCTATCGATTACTACACCGAAGGAAAGGGTTTGGTTGACATTTGTCTTTTATAGTTTTTATTCGTGCTGGCTAATGCTGGCGCACGCGTGCCGCGTGTGTTTTGGTCAGGCTGGCAGTCCGTTTTCGTATGATGGATAGGCGTGTTGGTATAGGCACACGCGACACGCGTGCGCCAGCGGGGGG
>Ga0207671_10005632_pt1 | contig 11480 bp, 10 predicted proteins | sample KBSC24metaG_FD_184352 | JGI IMG/M metagenome (GOLD analysis project Ga0207671, IMG submission 184352) | Corn rhizosphere microbial communities from Kellogg Biological Station, Michigan, USA - KBS C2-4 metaG (SPAdes) (version 2) | ecosystem: Host-associated > Plants > Roots > Rhizosphere > Soil... | reverse complement strand
ATATATTCACGACGATGTTGCTCGGCGGCATATGGCATGGCGCCGGCATCAACTTCGTGATCTGGGGCTTCATTCACGGCGCGCTGATCGTGATGAATCATCTATGGCGTGATTTCGCAGCGCCTTTGTTCGGCAGGCTGCGCGACCGGTTCGCATTCAAGGTACTTGCCTACCTGCTGACGATGCTTGGCGTGATGCTCGGCTGGGTGTTTTTCAGAGCCTCCGACTTCAGCTCGGCAGTCCGCATCCTCCACGCAGCCGTCGGGCACACAGGTGCCGATTTGCTCCGGCGCGAGACTGGGGTGTTGCCGGCGTGGTTGCTGATCGGCATTTCGGCGACCATCGCCGCGTGGCCGGTGAACTCACTGAGAATTCATGACGACGTGATGAGTTCGACGGCAACGATCAAATGGCCGGCGATCATGCTGAGGTCGGGATTATTGTTTGCCCTGTGCATCGCCTTCATATCCGCGGATTCTCCGTTCCTGTATTTCCAGTTCTGAGCGGCGGCGCCCTCGAAATCCATGAATCGTATCTTCTACTTCATTCTTGGGTGTGCCATCGCGGTATCTGCGATCTTCTGGGTGAAATTTCCCAAGGCGGAACGGTTTGCGAGCTTGGGCGGCGACGGCGCGCGGCTGGGTGAACTGGATCACCGTATCGAGATGAACCCCAAGCCGATCGATATCGCTTTTTTCGGCAGTTCTCACACGGCAACGGGTGTTGCCGACAAAATGATCGAGGGCCTGCTCGGCGCGACGGGTACGCCGTTTTCGATCGTCAATTTCGGCACCTTTTATATGGGTCGAGACCTGCAACTTTTCGAGTTGAAGCGCCTGCTCTCCAGGCGAAAGCCCCGGCTGGTTGTCATCGAGGTCACCGAGCATGAGTATGAATTTGGCCACGAGCATTTGCCTTATATCGGAGATCCGTCGGATCTATTCTGTTGCAAATTCTATCTGGATCCCTATTTTCCAAAGCACATCGCACTATATCTCAAACTGCAGGCGACACACGCCCTTCAAGACGCGACCGGCAACGCCCCGTCGCTGGCGCCCGTCGACACCTGGGATCATGGGTGGAGGCCCTATATGCGGCAATGGTCGCTCGCGGAGTATGCGGCGGCGATGGGCCCACCCGGTCGGTGGGGCGGCCTGAAGGAACGGATCCACGCGAAGGCCTCGGCGTATGGGCTCGACGTCGTGCGTCGAATGCTGGCGGAAGCAAGGGCCAAGAATGTTCGCGTGGCATTCCTGTACCTGCCGTCGATTCGCTATATCGGCCGAAAGACCCCCGTCGGCCGTGATGAATACACCCCCTTCGGCCCGGTCATCGATTTCCCGCTCGCCTTGAGGGATGAACCGGGGATTTGGTATGACGAGGCGCACTTGAATCAGCAAGGCGCCGAGAAACTTGCGCCGTTCATTGCCGACGGCTTGCGCAATCTGCTCGCACAGGCCTCGCCGAATCAGTGACAAAAAAGTGACAAAAACGCCGTTCCGCGGCGCGCGTCAGGCCGACAACCCGCCCGACAGATCAGCGAACCGTGGCTGCTGCCCATGCTCCGCCATCAGCCGCTGCCAGGCTTCGCGCCGCTGGGCCAGCCGGGCCGCGCCCTCGTTGCCGGGGAAGCGTTGGCGAAAGCCCGATTCGTCGATCAGCACCGAGACGCGGCCGGGGTAGCGGGTAGCGAGCACGTCGATGAAGAGGCCGTGGTTCTCGCGCTCGGGCGTTGCGGTCAGCGGGAAGAGGGCGACGACCGGGCCCGCGGCGCCGCTGATCGCGCCGAGCGTGTCTTCGCCACCGAGCGCCACCGGCTCGGCGATCTGCACATCGAGCTTGCCGCCGAATTCGGGTTGCAGCGCGGCGCCGAGGCCGGGCCGCACGGCGGCCGGCACGCGGTAGCTGTAGGGGATCACTTGCACGCTCACCGGCTCGTTGCTGCGGCCGCGCAGCACGCGCTGGAAGTAGGGCGCGTCCAGCGGCATCGGCAGGCGCCGCGCCAGCTGCTGCGCGCTGTGAGCGGCGAGGAAGGCCAGCAGGCCGCGCGGCAGCACGATCAGCAGGCCGAACGTCAACGCGTAGAGGTGGATCCAGCGCGCCGCGTTGACGCCGGGGCCGGCGGAGAAACGCATGCGCGCCAGTTCGGCCGGTCCGGGCACGGCCAGGCCGCTCAGCGCGGAAGCCGGCGCCAGCACCGCCGAGAGCAGCCGGTGTACTGCCTCGGGTGTCAGGAAGGTGCTGTCCCAGCCGGCGAGGTATTCGAAGGCCAGGCCGCGCAGGTACAACGATGCCAATGCGCCGATCGCGAACAGCGCAGCCGCCGCATGCAGCGCGGTTGCCAGCCGCGCCAGGTTGAGCGGCTTTGCGGCCTGGGCCCAGTCGGCGGCGAAACGTGTCAGCGCCGGCTGCTGCTTCGTGTCCAGCGCGCGCAGCAGTGCCGCGCCCATCGGCTGCAAGGCCTTTGCGAGCGCGAGGCGCAGCGGCCCGCCGATCGGCCGGCCGGGGCGCAGCGCCATCAGCGCGATCACGAGGTAGACCGCGAGATTCCAGGCGAGCAGCAGGAAGAGCGGCGGCGCCAGCAGGTTGATGCGCTGGCCCGAGCCGACCGCATCGCCGGCCACGCCCAGCGCCAGCGCGATCAGCGCGAGCGCCGGGCCGAAGGCGCGCGGCCAGCCGAGCGCTGCTTCGAGGCTGCGGATCGCCGGTACCCGGTCGACCAGGCGGTGATGCGCCACGCGCGCACGCTGCACGATGAAGGTCTCGGCCGGCGCGTCCTCGCCGGCGGCGCGTGCGCCGGCCTCGTTGGCCCATTGCATGTCGGCGGCCGTCCAGGGCGGGCTCGGCGGGTCCTCGAAGGCGCGCACCAGCAGCGTGCGGCGGGCGTTGGACTCGTTCATCGTCGAAGCGCTGCGCGCAGCGCGCGAATCGCCGTCAGGCTCACATGCCCGAATAGTTCGGGCCGCCGCCGCCTTCGGGCGTGACCCACACGATGTTCTGCGTCGGGTCCTTGATGTCGCAGGTCTTGCAGTGCACGCAGTTCTGCGCGTTGATCTGCAGGCGCTCGGAGTTGTCGGGGTTCTTCACGAACTCGTAGACGCCGGCCGGGCAGTAGCGGTTTTCCGGGCCGGCGTACTTCGCCAGGTTGATCTGCACCGGCACGCTTGCATCCTTCAAGGTCAGGTGCGCCGGCTGGTTCTCTTCGTGATTGGTGTTGCTGATGAAGACGCTCGAGAGCTTGTCGAAGCTCAGCTTGCCGTCGGGTTTCGGGTACGCGATCTTCGGACACTCGCTCGCCGGCTTCAGCGTCGCGTTGTCGGGCTTCGTGCCGTGCAGCGTCCACGGCGGGCTGGCGATGCCGAGCTTGGGCAGCAGCCACTGCTCGATGCCGGTCATCAGCATGCCGACCGTCGGCCCCTTCTTGAACCACAGCTTGAAGTTGCGCGTCTGGTCCAGCTCTTCCTTGAGCCAGCTCTTCTCGAAGGCCTCGGGGTAGGCCGTCAGCTCGTCGGCGCTGCGGCCGGCGGTCACCGCGTCGAACGCGGCCTGCGCGCACAACATGCCGGACTTGATCGCCGCATGGCTGCCCTTGATGCGCGCCGCGTTCAGGTAGCCGGCATCGCAGCCGATCAATGCGCCGCCGGGGAACACCGTCTTCGGCAAGGCCTGCGGCGTGCCGTTGTTGATCGCGCGGGCGCCGTAGCCGATGCGCTTGCCGCCTTCGATGTGGGCGCGGATCGACGGGTGCGTCTTCCAGCGCTGCATCTCGTCGAACGGGCTCAGCCACGGGTTCTTGTAGTCGAGCCCGATGACGAAGCCGAGCGTGACCCGGTTGCCCTCGAGGTGGTAGAGGAAGCCGCCGCCGAAGGTGTCATCGGTCATCGGCCAGCCGGCGGTGTGCACCACCAAGCCGGGCTTGGCCTTCGTCGGATCGATCTCCCACAGCTCCTTGATGCCGATCGCATAGCTCTGCGGATCCTTGCCGGCATCGAGCTTGTAGTTCGCGATCAGCCGCTTGCCGAGATGGCCGCGCGCGCCTTCGGCGAAGATCGTGTACTTGCCGAGCAGTTCCATGCCGAGCTGGAACGCCTCGGTCGGTTCGCCGTCCTTGCCTAGACCCAAGTTGCCGGTGGCGACGCCGCGTACCGCGCCCTTGTCGTCGTACAGGATCTCGGCGGCCGCGAAGCCGGGGAAGATCTCGACGCCCAGCGCCTCGGCCTGCCCGGCCAGCCACTTGACGACATTGCCGAGTGCGACGACGTAGCAGCCGTCGTTGTGCAGGTTGCGCGGCACGAGAAAGTCGGGCGTGCGCTTCGCGCCGGTCTCCGACAGGAACAGGATGTCGTCGCCGGTGACCGGCTGATTCAGCGGGGCGCCCAGCTCCTTCCAGTTCGGGAACAGCTCGGTGATCGCGCGCGGGTCCATCACTGCGCCGCTGAGGATATGGGCGCCGGGCTCCGAGCCCTTTTCGAGCACGCAGACCGAGACTTCCTTGCCTTGCTCCGCGGCGAGCTGCTTCAGCCGGATCGCGGTGGCCAGGCCCGCCGGGCCGGCACCGACGATGAGCACGTCGTACTCCATGGACTCGCGCGGGCCGTACTGGGCAAGGATCTCCTGGGGCGTCATGGCGTTCCTTCTGGTCTTGGCGAAACTGCTGCGTGGCGGCGGATTCTAAAGGGGGGCCTCCCGCCCCCTGTCGTGGGGCGTCGAGCGTTCCACGATCGGTCATCGTGCGTCGGCCGGCCACGGCTACGTGGCCTCGAGGTTGCCCAGCCTGCCCACGGTAGCGTCGCAGCACAATCTCCCAACCAATCTCGCAGCGGAGCTTCCTGCATGAGCCCATCGATCGCCTTCATCGGCGCCGGCCGACTCGCCACGACCTTGGCGACGGCCTTGTCGCGCAGCGGCGTCGCGGTGCTCGGCATCGCGAGCAGCAACCCGGAGTCCGCGCGGCGTCTGGCCGCCAGCCTGTCCGGCTGCAAAGCGATGAGCGCCGACGACACTGCCGAGGCGGACCTCGTCTTCCTCACCGTACCTGATGACCACATCGCCACGGTCGCGGAGACGACGCGGTGGCGGCGCGGCCAGATGCTGGCCCATTGCAGCGGCGCGACCGAGGTGGCCGCGCTCGATGCCGCGGCGCGCCAGGGCGCCTTGACCGGCGGGTTCCATCCGATGCAGAACTTCGCCGATCCGCAGCGCGCGCTGGCACTGCTGGCCGGCAGTTCGGTCGCGATCGAAGGGCCGCCCGAGGTCGAAGCTGCCTTGTCCGCGCTGGCCGAGCGCCTCGGCATGGCGCCGCTCTTCCTGCCGCCGGGCGCGCGGGCGCTCTATCACGGCAGCGCGAGCTTCGCGGCCAGCTTCCTGCTGTCGATGCTGCAGGAAGCGGTGGCGGTCTGGGGCGCCTTCGGCATCGACGAGACGCGCGCCCTGCAGGCGCTGCTGCCGGTGGCGCAAGGCACCTTGCAGGCCGCGGCGGGCAAGGGGCTCGCGGGGGCCCTGGCCGGGCCGATCTCGCGCGGCGACGTTGGCGTGGTTGAGCGGCACCTTCGGGCGCTGGAGCAACTCGGGCCGGCACACGCCGCCTTCTATGCCGACATGTCCCGCCGCCAGCTGGAGCTCGCCCGCGCGAGCGGCCGCCTCAGCGAGGCACAGTTGCAGCGCTTCGCGCTGCTGCTCGCCAAGGGCGAATGGCCGCTCGTCGCGGTGGCCCAGCGTTAAGCTGACGCCCCCGTGATGGATCAGGAAGGCGCATGGCCACCTCTCGCTTCGCCGTAGTCCGCTGGCTCTCGAGCGCATGGCGGCTGCTGGATCTCAGCCGCCGCATCGTGCTGAACCTGCTGTTCCTGCTGATACTGGTCGCGCTCGTCGTCGTCGCGGTGAAGAGCCGGGTGCCCGCGCTGGCCGACAAGACGGCGCTGGTGCTCTCGCTGAAGGGCCCGCTCGCCGAGCAGCCGACGGGCGCCGACCTGCGCGGCACCGCGCTCAGCCAGCTGCGCGGCCAGCCGCCGCAGAAGATCATCCTGCGCGACGTGCTCGGCGTGCTCGACGCGGCCGCCAAGGATTCGAGCATCGGCAGCGTGGTGCTGGCGCTCGACGACTTCGAGGGCGGCGGCCTCGCCAGCCTGCGCGAGGTGGCCGCCGCGCTCGATCGCTTCAAGGCGGCCGGCAAGCCGGTCTATGCCTGGGGCACGGCCTACGACCAGCGCCAGTACTTCCTCGCCGCCCGTGCGAACCAGGTCTGGCTCGATCCGATGGGCATGGTCTATCTCGACGGCTTCGGCCGCTACCGCACCTACTACCGCGACGCGCTCGACAAGCTCGGCGTCACGGTCAACCTGATCCGCGTCGGCACCTACAAGAGCTTTGCCGAGCCGTACATCGCCAACGGCTCGTCGCCCGCGGCGCGCGAAGCCGAGAGTTATCTCTACAAGGGCCTGTGGGCGACCTACACCGAAGGGGTTGAGCAGGCGCGCAAGCTGCCGCCCGGCGCGCTGGCGAGCTACATCGACACGGTGACGCAGAGCCTCGCGAGCAGCGGCGGCGATGCCGCGCGCATGGCGCTGCAGGCCAAGATGGTCGACGGCCTGAAGACACGCGACGAGCTGCGCAACTGGATGGTCGCGCACGGCGCCGGCGACGACGAGAAGAAGAGCTTTCGCCAGGTCTCCTTCGACGACTACCTCGCGCGCCTGCCCGGCCCCAAGCTGAGCGGCGACGCGATCGGCGTGGTCGTCGCCGAGGGCGAGATCATCGATGGCGACGCGCCGGCCGGCACCGTCGGCGGGCGCTCGACCGCCGAGCTGGTGCGCCAGGCCCGCGAAGACAAGTCGATCAAGGCGATCGTGCTGAGGGTCAACTCGCCCGGCGGCAGCGTCGTCGGCTCAGAGATGGTGCGGCGCGAGCTGGAGCTGGTGCGCCAGGCGGGCAAGCCGGTGATCGTCTCGATGGGCGACGTGGCGGCTTCGGGCGGCTACTGGATCTCGATGTCCTCCGACGAGGTCATCGCCGATGCCGGCACGATCACCGGCTCGATCGGCGTCTTCGCGCTGCTGCCGAGCGCGGACAAGGCGCTCGCCAAGCTCGGCGTGCACACCGACGGCGTCACCACCACCTGGCTCGGCGGAGCGGGCGACCCGCGGCGCGCGCTCGATCCGCGTTTCGCCGCGCTGGTGCAGGCCAACATCAACCACATCTACGACGACTTCACCTCGCGCGCCGCGAAGGCCCGCAAGACGACCGCGCAGAAGATCGACGAGGTCGCGCAGGGCCGTGTCTGGAGCGGCGCGCAGGCCAAGGAGCGCGGGCTGGTCGACCGCCTCGGCAGCTATGGCGATGCGCTGGCCGCCGCGGCCTCGCGCGCCAAGCTGGCAGAGGGCTATCGCGTGGTCTACGTCGAACGCGAACCGGGCCGCCTCGGATTGATCGCGAAGCTGCTCGGCGCCGACGCTCTCGCCGCGCACTTCGACCTGCGCCTCGCGCCCGCCGGCGTGCCGCCGCAGGCCGCGCGCGAGATGCAGCACGACATCGGCTGGCTGAGCGAGATCGCCGACGCGAAGAAGCCGTTCACGGCGCTGACGCACTGCCTGTGCACGAGCCCTTGAGTCCTCCATCCGCCGCGATGGTCTTCATCCGCGCAGCCGAGCCGGCGGACGGCGGCGCGCTGCAGGCCTTGTTCGAGGAGACGATGGCCGCGGCGCAATGGCTGCCGCCGGCCTCGCGCTCGAACGTCGACTTCGAGAAGGCCAGCATAGGCGAGGCTGTCTACGTCTGCACCGGAAGGGAGGGGGAGGTGCTGGCGCTCGTCTCGGTCTACGAGTCCGAGTCCGAGTCCTTCATCCATCATCTGTACGTCGCGGCGCGCTGCCAGGGACAGGGCCTGGGCAGCGCCTTGCTCGATGCGCTCGAAGCCTGGGTGCCGCTGCCCTGGCGCCTGAAGTGCATCGAGGCCAATACACGGGCATTGGCCTTTTACCGCGCTCGCGGCTGGGTCGAGATCGGTCGCGCCCGCGGCGCGGACGGTCCATACCTGCTGCTCGAGAAGGCCGACGGCGCCGAAGACTGCGCTGGCTGACCGCTTCAGGTTCGCGTCGCCGTCGCCGCCCAAGGCCCGTCGACGAACACCGCCTCGTCCTCGCCCGGCCACGGCGGCATCGTCACGCCGACCGCGCTGAACGGCTCGGCCGAGTCGCAGCGGAACTGAAAGCGAGTCCCGGCCGGGATGCTCAGGCAGAGGCCGGGCGACAGCTCGACGATCTCGGCATGCCCCGCTTGTTCGCGCCACATCTGCCCGCCACCCGACAGGCAGTACCAGAGCTCCTCGACCGTGCGATGCACGATGGCGCGCGAGGTCGCGCCGGGCGCCAGCGTGAAGTGCGCCATGCTGCCGCCGGCCAGCCGCAGCAGCACCCTCACGTCGCTGCCGTCGGGGGCCTGCAGGTCGGGCAAGGCCGGCAGCCGGTGGCTCTCGAACGGGCTCAGGTCCATGCGACGCCTCGACTCAGAGCGTGAGAGCGAACCGGCGCGCCGGCCAGCGCACGGCCGTTCCGAAGCGGCCGGCGACCCGCTCGGCGGGTGGTGCCGGTATTCCGGCGCCGGGTGCCCTGTCCACTTAGCGCCCGCCGAACGGCACGGCGGCAAACAGCGCCGCATGCGCCCGCGGCGCCGCGCGGCCGTACTGCGGCGGAGGCCTGACCTGCCCGCCCAAGGCCGCAGCCGCATGCCAGACCCAGCGCGGATTCCACAGGATCGCGCGGGCGATCGCCACCATGTCGGCCTGGCCGCCGGCAATGATCTCCTCGGCCTGCTGCGCCTCGGTGATCAGGCCGACGCCGATCGTCGTGACGCCGGTCTCGTGCTTGATGCGCTCGGCGAACGGCAACTGGTAACCCGGGCCGAGCTTGATCTGCTGGCGCGGCGAGATGCCGCCCGACGAGGCATCGATCCAGTCGCAGCCGCGCGCCTTCAGTTCGCCGGCGAAGACCACCGAGTCGTGAATCGTCCAGCTCGGTTCGCCGCTGGCCTCCAGCCAGTCGCTGGACGAGATGCGCACGCCCAGCGGCCTGTGCCGTGGCCAGACTTCGCGCAGCGCGTCGAACACCGCCAGCGGCAGGCGCATGCGATTGGCGAGCGAGCCGCCGTAGTCGTCGTCGCGCCGGTTCGAGACCGGCGAAAGGAACTCGTGCAGCAGATAGCCGTGCGCCGCATGCAGTTCGAGCGCGTCCAGGCCGAGACGCTCCGCGCGCCGCGCCGCGGCGACGAAGTCGTCGATCACGCGGCCGATCTCTTCGCGGCTCAGGGCATGCGGCGCGGGCTCTTCCGGCTTCTGCGGCAGCGCCGATGGGCCCGCGGGCCGCCAGCCGCCGGCTTCGGGCAGGATCAGCTGGCCGCCTTCCCACGGCCGCGCGCTCGAGGCCTTGCGCCCGGCGTGGGCCAGCTGGATGCCGATGTGCGTGTTCGCATGCGGGCGCACGCCGTCGAGCACGCGCTTCAGCGCAGCCTCGTTCGCGTCGTTGAAGAGCCCGAGGCAGCCGTGCGTGATGCGGGCTTCGCGGCTCACCGCGCTGGCCTCGATCAGCACCAGCCCGGCGCCGCTCTGGCTCAGCATGCCGAGGTGCATCAGATGCCAGTCATTGGCGTTGCCGTCATCCGCCGAGTACTGGCACATCGGCGAGATCACCACGCGGTTCGGCAGCGTGAGTTCGCGCAAGGCCTGCGGGCTGAAGAGAGCAGAGGTCATGGTCAGGTGCGGCGGCACGCGCCGTGGCGGGGGGATGTCTTCATGCTATCTTGGCCGCTCGGGCGGCGCTCTCGAGGCCGCGGGCGACAACAAGAGGAGTGTTGACATGAGCTACGCCATCGATCTAGCCGGGCGCGTCGCGTTGGTGACAGGGGCGTCCAGCGGCCTCGGTACGCAGTTCGCGAAGACGCTGGCGCAGGCCGGCGCGGCCGTGGTGCTGGCCGGCCGGCGCGTCGAGCGGCTCAAGACCTTGCGCGCCGAGATCGAAGGCGAGGGCGGCGACGCGCACGTCGTCGGCCTCGACGTCACCGATCCGGACAGCATCAAGGCCTGCGTCGCGCATGCCGAGACCGAGATGGGCACGATCGACATCCTGGTCAACAACTCGGGTGTCAGCACCACGCAGAAGCTGACCGACGTGAGCCCCGAGGATTACGACTACGTGATGGACACGAACACCAAGGGCGCGTTCTTCGTCGCGCAGGAGGTCGGCAAGCGCATGCTGGGCCGCGCGCGCGGCTCGGCGCCGGGCACCTTCACCGGCGGGCGCATCGTCAACATCGCATCGACCGCGGGGCTGCGCGCACTCGGCCAGATCGGCGTCTACTGCATGAGCAAGGCCGCGGTGATCCACATGACCAAGGTGATGGCGCTCGAATGGGGCAAGTACGGCATCAACGTCAACGCGATCTGCCCCGGCTACATCGATACCGAGATCAACCACCACCACTGGAAGACCGACAGCGGCCAGAAGCTGGTCAACATGCTGCCGCGCAAACGCGTCGGCCAGCCGAAGGACCTCGACGCGGTGCTGATGATGCTCTGCGCCAACGAGAGCCACTTCATCAACGGCGCGGTGATCCAGGCCGATGACGGCTTTGCCGTCTGATCGGGACGGCCATGGCAGCCCTTCGCGCTCTGTCGCTGCTCGAGACGCGCATCGTCGGCGTGCTGGTCGAGAAGCAGCACACCGTTTCCGACAGCTACCCGCTGTCGCTGAACACCCTGGTGCTGGGCTGCAACCAGAAGACCGCGCGTGAGCCGGTGATGAATGTGAGCGAGGCCGACGTGCTCGCCGCGATCGATGACCTGAAGGGCCTGAGCCTGGTGATCGAAGTCAGCGGCAGCAGGGTCTCGCGCTACGAGCACAACCTGCAGCGGGTGCTGATGGTGCCGAGCCAGTCGGTCGCTATCCTGACTTTGCTGATGCTGCGCGGTCCGCAGACCTCGGCCGAGCTGCGCGCGACCACCGAGCGGCTGCATCGCTTCGCGGATATCTCGTCGGTCGAGGCCTTTCTCGAAGAGCTGGCCGAGCGCTCGGCGGAGAAGGGCGGGCCGCTGGTGATCAAGCTGCCGCGTGCGGCAGGGGCGCGCGAGCCGCGCTGGGCGCATCTGCTGAGCGGGCCGGTGGACGTCTCGGCGCTGGCCGCGGCATCGAACGCCATACCGGAAGACCTGGTCAGCGCCGGCGAGATCGCGGCGCTGAAGGCCAATCAGATGCGGCTGCATGCCGAGGTGGCGATGCTGCGGGCGCAACTGCACCGCCTGGCGGCGGAACTGGGGGTCGACCTGGGATGAAGCCGGCATGAAATTCGAGATCCCCGAGCAGAAGAAGCTCGTGCACGAGATGCTGATCCCGATCCGCTGGGGCGACATGGATGCGATGCAGCACGTCAACAACACGGTCTACTTCCGCTACATGGAGACCGTGCGCATCGACTGGATGTACAAGATCGGCGGG
>Ga0207671_10005628_pt1 | contig 11483 bp, 11 predicted proteins | sample KBSC24metaG_FD_184352 | JGI IMG/M metagenome (GOLD analysis project Ga0207671, IMG submission 184352) | Corn rhizosphere microbial communities from Kellogg Biological Station, Michigan, USA - KBS C2-4 metaG (SPAdes) (version 2) | ecosystem: Host-associated > Plants > Roots > Rhizosphere > Soil... | reverse complement strand
GGGAGGACGTGAGGTTGGCGGGCTGGCCAATCTGCTGCCTGCCCATATGGATCTTGCCAATCCCACCCATCGCGAAAAATTACAGCAGTTCTGGAATGGCACGCCCATCTCACCACAGCCGGGGCTGACAGCCACCGAGATATTCGAAGCGCTGGAGCAGGGGAGGCTAAAGGCCATCTGGATCATCGGCACCAACCCTTTGATAAGCCTGCCGGATGTGCGGCAGGCAGAGGCCGCCCTAAAAAAAGCAAAATTCGTCGTGGTGCAGGAGATCAGCAGCAAGCCTGAAACACTGGCTTATGCCGACCTGGTGCTGCCCGCGGCAGGCTGGACGGAAAAAGAAGGCACAATGACCAATTCCGAGCGGAGGATCAGCTATCTCCATAAGATAGTAGACCCTCCGGGCGAAGCGCTGCCGGATGCAGACATCATCTGCCGCGTGGCTCGCAAGATGGGATTTCCGGGTTTCGACTTCCCCGACCCGGCGGCTATTTATAAAGAATACGCCCGGCTGACGATGGGATCTTCCATCGATATCAGTGATCTCAGTCATGAGATCCTGCGCGCCGAACGTTCCGTACAATGGCCGCGTGCCGAAAAGGGTATAAAAACCCCCTTCCATGACAGACAGTTCTCTACTCCCACGGGCCGCGCCCAATTTCACGCCGTATCCGATACGCTTTCCAGCGAGATGCCGGATGCAGACTTTCCCCTGATACTAACCACCGGGCGTATCCGCGATCAATGGCATACCATGACCAAGACAGGCAAGGTCAACAAACTGAAGCAGCATATCGCGCAGGCTTTTCTGGAGATACATCCCGAGGATGCCCGCCACCTGGGCATCGCGGACGACGATCTGGTGCTGGTGAGCTCCCGGCGCGGTGAGGCAAGAATAAAGGCCCGGTATTCCCTCTCCATCCGAAAGGGGGTGGTTTTTATGCCCATGCACTGGGGAAAGATCCTGGGAAATGATCTCAACAGGGTCAATAACCTTACCAACAATCTTGTAGACCCCATATCCAAAGAGCCCGATTTTAAATACTCCGCCGTACGTGTCACGAAATACCGGAAACCAAAGGAAAGGGTCGTCATCGTCGGGGCCGGCGCCGGCGCTTTTGGATTTGTTCAGTCCTATCGTGCGCTGAACAAGGAGGATGAGATCGTTATATTCAGTAAAGAAAACTTCCCTTTTTACAACCGCGTACAGCTGCCGGATTATATCAGCGGCACACAGGACTGGCAGCAGCTGATCAAAATGACGGATGAAGAAGAGCCATTGTACAATATCCGCCTGCACAGGGGTGTCAGTATCCAGACCATCAACAGAGAAGAGAAGTATGTAGTGGATTCGGGAGGTGTAACAACCTATTATGACAAGCTGCTGCTGGCCACGGGCAGCAGGGCTGCCGTTCCAAAGAACATCCCTTCCCTGGAAGGCATTTTTACTATGCGCAGCCGTATAGACGCCGACAGGTTCAAGCAGCTGCTGCCCCCCGGCGGACACGTGGTCATTGTGGGAGGCGGACTACTGGGACTGGAGATGGCCGCCTCTCTGCGGGAAATTGGGATACGGGTCTCCGTTATTCACCGCAGCTCCCGGTTCCTCGACCGGCAATTGGACGTATTGGCCAGCCAGCTGCTGCATGAAGAGATCATCGATCAGGGTTGTGATGTATTTTATTCCGATGAGGTGCAATTGTTCTATGGGCACCCTAAACTGACGGGTATCCGTCTCAAGAGCGGCCGGATGATCGATTGCGACGCCCTGATATTCGCCATAGGCACCGTGCCCAATATCGAGCTGGCCGTTGCGGCAGGACTGCACTGTCAAAGGGGCGTCATCGTCAACGAGTACCTGCAGACCAGCGATCCCAATATCTATGCGGTAGGGGAGATCGCCGAGTTCAATGGCTCCCTGTATGGCTTCACAGCAGCGGCGGAACAGCAGGCCGCTGTATTCGCCAGCTACCTCAACGGGGATATCAGCAACTACTATAAGGGCACCATCCCGATGAGCATCATCAAGATCCATGGATTCGACTTGTGCTGTCTGGGCATCCCCGACAGACCCAATGAACAGGAATATGAGGAGATCGTCTTCATAGATGCGGCCCGCCGTTATTATAAAAAATGTATCGTCCACCAGGACAGGCTGGTGGGGGCTATTCTTGTAGGGGACAAGGACGAGTTCCTGGAATTCAGAGAGCTTATTTCCGGCAGGATCGAGCTGAATGAGCGGCGTCTTCAGCTGCTGCGCAGCGGGAAAAAAGCAGAGCCCGTGCTGGGCAGGCTGGTTTGCAGCTGTAACAATGTGGGCAGCGGCAACCTCGAGAACAAAATTGCATCCGGCTGCACAGACCTGGCGCAGCTGTGTGCTGCCACGGGAGCCGGCACAGGCTGCGGCTCCTGCCGGCCCGAGGTAAAAAAGATATTGGAAAAAAAATTACAGGAGGCGCCCGTAAGTGTTCCGTAAGAACTATACCGTCAAGATCAATCTGCCCGGCGGCATTGTCGCCGCGGGGGAGCTGTATGCCATTGTAGAGGCAGCTGAACGGGCGAGGGTTTCAGATATGCAGCTGGGCACACGTCAGCAGCTCTTCTGCAAGGTGACGGATAAATATGGTCCGGCTTTTTTGAAAGAGCTGCAGGAGGCCGGGGTTTCCTTCGAGGCCAACGAGGAAAAGTACCCCAATATCGTCAGCTCCTATGTCACGGAAGGGATCTTTACCACACAAAGCTGGGTCAGTGAGGGGCTTTACAAGGATATCCTCTCCGCCTTTGACTTCAAACCCCGGCTGAAGATCAACCTGGTGGAGAAAAGTCAGTCTTTCGTGCCTTTCTTCACAGGGAATATCAACTTTGTCAGCTCCGATATAGGCAATTACTGGTATCTCTATATCCGACTGCCCCAGACGACACAGATCTATCCGTGGAGGGATCTCATCTGTTCCGAAGATATACCGCGCATCAGCAGGATCATCGAAGATCTGATACTGCAGGGAGCAGTGGCTTCAGGAGATGAATTGTATCCTGCTGTCCTTTCCCATGGGCCTTTTGCCACGCAGCCGGTAAAAGAGGAGCTGCAATGGCCTGTTTTCGACCTTCCTTATTACGAAGGCTTCAATCAATGGAAGAATAAGATATGGCTGGGCATCTATCGCAGAGAAGAGCTTTTCCCGGTCCCTTTTCTAAAAGACATCTGTCTTATCTGTCTGGAAACCCGCATCGGCCAGTTGTATACTACGCCATGGAAATCCCTGATCATAAAAGGCATCGAAGAAGGGCACCGGGCGATGTGGGAATATGTGATGGGAAAATACCGCGTCAATCTCCGGCATGCGGGCAGTGAGCTGAACTGGCAGGTGGAAGATATGAATGAAGAGGGGCTGCGGCTGAAACGATACCTGGTGCGTCAGCTTGACCTGGAAGATGTCCGTACGGAGGGGTTATGCTTCGCCATCAAGACGGCTCCGAAATCAGGCCTTTCCGGCTCCGTCATCATTCGCAAACAGACGACCGGACGCGCCGACCAGCGGAAACTGCTGGACAGATATGATCTGTTGCATACGCCTGACTTTAACGCCAATTCAAAAGAATATATCCTCTACCGCGAGGGCCTGGAAAAAGAAAACCTCTCCGTCTACCTCGTCTCGCTGTGCAAATCCTTTTATGAGGGCAGGAGGGAACCTGCTCCGCTCCGCAGATCATTCGGCAGTATCGAAACCTCGCCGGGCCATGATAAGGGCGTGACCGTATTTCAATGCAAACACTGTCTCACCCTATACGATGAGCAATATGGCGATCCGGACGCGGGCGAGCCCGCCGGGCGGCCCTTCGGGCAGACCTCTTCCGGCTATACCTGCCCTGTCTGCGGCAGCGGAAAAGAGGATTTCATACCGGTCGAAAAAACTGCACTCCTGGAGCCGCTTGGAGCGGCTCGTCCGAAGGACAAATAGTAGAGTATGGGCTGACTGTCGTAACTTTGGGATATGTCCGTTATACAGGATCAATATGGAAGGACCTTCAGGACGTTAAGGGTGAGCCTGCTCAACCATTGCAACCTGGGGTGCGTGTATTGTGTGGCAGGAGACAGCGAAATAAAGACCGCCAATGCGATGCATTCTTCTCTGCCGGTGCCGGAGCTGCTGGCCATTATACGCCGTCTGCATGAAGAATTAGGGTTGTCTACCATTCGCCTGACGGGAGGAGAGCCGCTTTTGTTCCATGGTCTGACAGATCTGATCGGCGGTATACGTGAAATGGGCATATCGTCCATCAAGCTGACGACGAATGGATTTCTGCTGGAGCGGCTTGCTATGCCCATGAAGCAGGCCGGTATGCGCTCCATCAACGTGTCGCTGGATGCCGTCGATGAGGATGTTTTCTATCAGATGAGCAGACGTCATGCGGTGGGACGGGTCATCCGGGGCATCGATAAGGCATTGGAGGCGGGGCTGGAAGTAAAGATCAACAGCGTCGTGATGAGAGGGATCAATGAAGGACAGGTACTTCCCCTCCTGGAATTTGCTTTTTCCCGCGGTTGTCGTATCCGCCTGCTGGAGGTGATGGCCATGGGGCATTTACATGACCAGGCGGATAGATATCTTTTCCCGCAGGAAGAGATGCTGAGGGTAATTGCCGGCCGCTATTCATTCGAGCCGCTGGGCCGCGCCGGATCGGCTACGGCAAGTTACTGGCAGACGGCGGAAGGACATCAGTTCGGGATCATTGCCAATGAGACCGCACCCTTTTGCGGCGATTGCGACAGACTGAGACTGGACAGCAGCGGTCATATCTATGGCTGCCTCAGCAGCAATCATCCCATCCTGCTGGATAAAGAAGAGGACGCAGGCATATGGACAAAAAAACTACAGCAGGCACTTTTACAAAAGCAGACGCTGCGATTCACAGGCAGTGATCTAAGCATGCTGCATATAGGAGGATAATTATTATGAAGATCCACGTTTATGCCAAACTGAAAGATTATTTCTCTCCGGAGTTCGAGCTGGATGCCGTCGCCCGCAATACGGACGAACTAAAGCTTCGTCTGCTGGAGATAAATGAAGAAGCCAGGCAGATACTGGACAGCTGCCGCTTTGCCATAGAAGAAGGGTTCATCGATCACGATCATAAATTAAAGGAAAATGATACGGTCATCATCATCCCCCCTTCCAGTGGAGGTTAACGGGTCATCATCGGAGACCATTGAGGTCATCACTGCCGAGCCGCTGGACGTCGTGGACCTGTTGAGCCAGGCCCATCATCCGGGCGCCGGAGCCGTCGTCCTCTTCAGCGGCGAAGTACGAGACAGCAACAAGGGTAGGGACGTGGCCTGTCTGGAATATGAATCCTATACCCCGCTGGCCGTAAAAATGATCCATGATATACTGGCAGAAGCCAGGGAGAAATGGGGGTTGAGGGTAGCCATCGCCCAACACCGTATCGGGCGCCTGTCCATCGGCGAGTCGGCAGTGGTGGTGATCACGGCCGCAGCCCATCGGCATGAGGCCTATGAAGCCAACCAGCATATCATACACCGGATCAAGCACGAAGTTCCCATCTGGAAATGCGAATATTTCTCCGACGGCGCGCATCAGTGGGGAAATAACTGTAACTGCTGATATGGCCACGCTCATGGGTGTCATATTATGCGGGGGCGGGAGTCGTCGAATGGGCCAGGACAAAGGGCTCCTGGAAAAGGACGGTGTCCCCTGGGCAAGACTTATGGCGGACAAACTGACCTCCCGCCACCTGCCCGTTGTCTTTTCCGTGAATGCGTCACAGACAGATGCGTATGAGCTCGCATTACCGGACGCCCGGCTGGTGGTAGACAGCCTGGCTGTCGATGGCCCCCTCAAAGGTCTTCTCAGCGTACACGAACAATTTCCCGATAAAGACCTGCTGCTGCTGGCTTGTGACATGATCGATATGGACGCAGCTACTATCGGAATATTGATTGAGGCTTATCTTGCCGGCGGACCTTACACATTTTATGCCTACAGGGAGCAAGACTTCTTCCAGCCTTTTTGCGCTATCTATACTTCTGCCGGTCTGGCAGCGCCACATACAGCCGCATTGGAAGGAAATTTACAGATACCCAGCTTACAGCAGCTGCTCAGACAGGGGAAAACAAAAAGCATCGTAATTAACAATGACGAGGCTTTTCGGAACTATAATCTGAAATGATCTAAACCATACCGGTATGCTTCCGGTATTTATTTTTATACTCGACAGGTGTCAGACCGGTGATCTTTTTAAACAGCTCCCTAAAAGTCTGACTATCGAAATAGCCGACATCCGCCATTATTTCATCGACGGACTTCCTGCCCAGTTCCAGCGCCTTTTTGCTTGCCTCGATTCTGACTTTTTGAAGATATTCGATTGCTGTGCAGTTTGTGCACTTTTTGAATTTTCTTTCAAATGTCCGTCTTGTCAGAAATAACTTTTCCGCCAGATCCTCCACGGTGATCCTCTCGGAGTAATTTTGCTCGATAAATTCCTGCGCCTGTAACACCTTCTTATCATTGTGCTCTTTCAATCCATTGAAAATGATAAAAGGCGATTGCGCGACCTTATCAAGATTTACCACAAAATATTTTGCTACCAAAATTGCCATTTCCCGGTTTACATATTTTTCAACCAGAAAGAGCAGCAAATTCCAATATGCGTTGCTTCCACCGCTCGAATACAATCCATTTTGTTCGACAATAATCTTGCCATCGACCAGGTTAATGTCGGGGTAGAAAAACCTGAATTCATTGGCATACTGCCAATGGGTGGTGCATTTTTTATTTTTTAATAGCCCCGTAAATGCCAGCATAAACGCACCGGTGCACAACGATGCTATTTCCGCATCCCCCTTATATTGTTTAACTATCCAATCCACAAAAAATCTGTTGTAATGCCCTGCGCTGAGCATATCTCCTCTTAATGCGGGAATAATTATCAGGTCCGTTTTGTCGATGTCGTGAGATACCAGATCCACTTTGATCGATACCAGGCCGTCCTCGATCACCACTTCAGGACGTTCCCCAATGATCTGTATTTCAAATATGTCTTTTTTTCCCTGTGCCTTTAGAAGCTCATTTACTCTTTTAAAAACAGACCTGGCATCAACTATTGAAGCATAATTTGCATTTTTCAATGCCAGTATCGATATGTGTTTTTTTCGCGTCATTGATGGCCAGGCCACAAAAATAGTAAAAACTATTGTCGTAAATGCCATTAGGAATATGTCGCATTTGCATATACAAATAAAGGTATTTAAGTAATAGTTTCGCACTTGATCAAATCAATATTTATATGCAGGGGACAGATATCTATTTGCATTTCAACGGGGACAGTCTTGAAGCCTTCACTTTTTACAAATCCATTTTTGGTGGGGAATTTATTACGATGCAGCGCTTTAAAGATATCCCGGGCGGTGAGAAGATGACTGAGAGCAATCAGGATAGGATAATACATATTTCCTTGAAGATCTCTCCATACACCACTTTGATGGGTACTGATATGATGGAAAATGAAGACAGCGAGCTCAAATTCGGCAACAACTTTCATATTTGTTTACAGGCCGATGATGAAAAAGAAGCCAATAAACTATTTCAATCGCTGTCGAAAGACGGCAGAATAGAAATGCCGATGAATAAAACCTTTTGGGGCGCCTGGTTCGGTATGTGTCAGGATAAATTCGGCGTTCTATGGATGATAAACTACACATTCCCTCAAACTAATGATAAAATCAAGAAGTAAAAATGGAAACGAAAAATGTCATTTCAAAACCAGTATGGTGGACAGGCTCGATATTAAAAGGACTATTATGCCTTTTTTTGGCGTTTGATGCAACAATGAAATTGATAAAAAATCCACACGCTGTCGATGGTACAAAAGAAATGGGCCTTCCCGAGAGTAGTCTCCTGTTTCTCGGCATCTATTTGTTGCTAAGCACCATCCTCTACATTTACCCAAAGACAGTAATGGCGGGTATACTTTTCCTTTCTGCCTATTTAGGGGCGGCGGCCGGTATTATGTTCAGAACTGACGCCGGAGGACATCCCTATCTCTTTCCAATAGTATTTGCCGTACTCATTGTGCTGGCAGAGTTTCTGAGGAATGGAAAGATCAGGGATATGGTGCCATTTGCAAAATAAGATCAAAAAAAAGCCGGGTTAACACCCGGCTTTCAAATTATAGAAGTTACTTTATTTCAACTTTTTCTGCAGATTCTGGTCGATGGCGTCCAGGAACTCTTCCGTATACAGGAAGTGTTTTCCATGTTCCACCTTGCTCCCGTGCACACAGATGGCCAGGTCCTTTGTCATCGCGCCACTTTCTACGGTCTCGATACATACGGATTCCAGGGCATTGGCAAAGTCGATCAATTCCTGGTTGCCGTCCAGTTTGCCGCGGAAGGCAAGACCTCTTGTCCACGCGAAGATAGAAGCGATAGGGTTGGTAGAGGTGGGCTTGCCGGCCTGGTGATCCCGGTAGTGACGTGTGACGGTACCATGGGCAGCTTCGGCCTCCATGATCTTGCCATCGGGAGTGATCAGCACGGAGGTCATCAGTCCCAGTGAGCCGAAACCCTGTGCGACGCTGTCGCTTTGTACGTCCCCGTCATAATTCTTACAGGCCCAGACAAAGTTTCCATTCCATTTCAGGGCGCTGGCTACCATGTCATCGATGAGGCGATGTTCATAAACGATGCCTGCTTCCTTGAAGGCTTGCACAAACTCCTTCTCATAGATGTCCTGGAAGATGTCCTTAAAGCGGCCGTCGTATTTCTTGAGGATAGTATTCTTGGTAGAGAGATACAGGGGCCATTTCTTGCTCAGCGCCATATTAAAACAGCTGCGGGCAAATCCCTTTATCGACTCGTCCGTATTGTACATGGACAATGCAACGCCATCGCCTTTGAAATTGAACACTTCAAATGTCTGGGGAGCGCTGCCGTCCTCGGGCGTAAAGGTCATAGTAAGCTTGCCCTTTCCTTTAATAACTGTGTCCGTCGCACGGTACTGGTCGCCAAATGCATGACGGCCAACGATGATAGGAGCCGTCCAGTTGGTCACCAGCCGGGGAACGTTACTCATGACGATGGGCTCACGGAAGACCGTGCCATCCAGTATATTCCGGATAGTGCCATTGGGGCTTTTCCACATCTGCTTCAGGTTGAATTCCTTTACACGGGCCTCATCCGGTGTGATCGTAGCGCACTTGATACCCACGCCATATTGCTTGATGGCATTGGCTGCATCGATCGTGACCTGATCATTGGTCTCATCACGGTATTCTACACCCAGGTCAAAATATTTGATATCCACATCCAGGTAGGGGAGGATCAATTTGTCTTTTATAAATTTCCAGATGATTCGGGTCATTTCATCCCCGTCTAACTCCACCACAGGGTTTGCAACTTTGATTTTCTTGGCCATATTTACTACTTTTTTAGATAATCACCCGTAAAGGGAGAGCAAACCTACAAGAATTGAGGCAATTTGACCGGTTTTTTTTTATGTTTGTATCCCAACTGTTTTGAATGTTAGAATCCTTAAAAAAATACATATCCGGCTTCGCACCACTGACCAACGAAGAGTTTGCACTGATGGCAGATAAGCTCGTGATCCGGAACTTTGGTAAAAGGGAATTGTTGATCAAGGCAGGGGAAGTGGAGACCTATCTTAATTTCCTCGTAAAGGGGCTGGCCCGCAAATACTTTTACAAAGGGCGGACTGAGATCATAACGCAAATAGCAAAGGAGGGGGAGTTTGTCAATTCCTCCGCTTCTTTTTTATCCGGCTCGCCCTCGCCATATTTGGTGGAGACGCTGGAGCCATCGACCTTTCTTTCGATCACCCGCGAACACCTGGAAGAGCTGTACAAGGACAACCCGCGCGTTGAAAGGCTGGGTCGCATCGTCATTACTCATTTGTTCCTGCAGCGGGAGGAATGGGAGCATGAATGCCTCAGGCTGGACACAAGGGAAAGATTCCTTCGATTTGTAGAAAATAATCCGGATCTGATGCAAAGGGTCCCACAGAAATACCTGGCTTCTTACCTGAATATGAAGCCGGAGACCTTTAGTCGTCTGAAACATTTGTTACAACGACCGCGGACCGCAGCCCGGTAAAAACGACAGCAGATGGGAAAACAGAAGTCATCATATAAGACCGCCCTGGATGGACTACACCACTATTTTTCCAGGTACCTTCCTGTTTCCAGGCTGGAGTTCCAGCACTTTTTGCCCTATATCGAGATCAGGGAATATGATAAAAAAGTAAAGGTGACAAAAGAGGGTGAGGTCGAACGTTACTTCAATATCATTGCACGTGGACTGGTGCGCAAGTATATACCTCTCAAGAAAGGAGAACAGACCATTCAGCTGGCCGTGGAAGGACACATGATTAGCTCCGAGCTGTCCTTTTTTTATCGCACACCCTCCACCAGTGTTGTGGAGACCATCGAGCCGACCGTCCTTCTTTCCATCAGCTATGAGAGCCTGGAACAGCTGTATCACCAGCACCCCAAGTTCGAGCGTCTGGGCCGGCTCATCATAACGGACCTTTTTGTCAGAAAAGACCATCGCTTTTTCGATCAGCTGCGGAAGAATACCAGGGAACGTTTCCTGGAGTATATAAAGACCCATTCTCATATGTTGCAGCGGGTGCCGCAGAAATATATCGCCAGCTACCTCAATATCAAACCCGAGACCTTTAGCCGGCTGAAGCATTTGATGCGGCCCCAGAAAAAGGGTTAGCGACCCGGGCTCGAAAAGGCTTAGCGACCCACCTCGCTCAAAGATTGACGATCAGTACCGGTATCCTCAGCGCATGCCGTACTGCGTCCACCGTCTCGCCGTAAATAAAATCCTGGAGGCCGCGGTGACCATGGGCTCCAATGACGAGCATGTCCGCGTTTTGCTCCTTGGCGATCCGGGCAATCTCCCGGCTGCGATGCCGGAATCCCAGCGCCGTCCGGCTATGATAGCCTTTTTTTTCCAGCGCATCCCTGTACAGATCCAGCCGCTCCTGATCCCTTCTTGTCTCGAAGTCGTCACTTTCCTTTCCTAACATATGGGCGGATGCGCTCTCTACCACATGTATCAGCAGGTAGTCGCAGTCCTTTCCACCCTGGGCCATGGCATAAGCCAGGAGCTTTTCGTCATGGACGCTGAAATCCAGGGCAACGGCTATGTTCCGGAATGCCGGCGGGGTCCAGTCCGCCAGCGGGCCCGACTGGGGGTGGACCAGGGCAGTAGCTCTCCTGGGCTGCCGTGTGAGCCAGGGATGAAGAACGATATAGCCCAGGAGCAGAATAGCGCCGAGACTTCCTATAATGATCCCGATCTTGGCAAGAAGATAGCCCGGCTGGCTAAACAGGGGGGCGGCCTCTTCCGCCACCAGCTTCACGTTGAGATATACCAGCAGACTGGCGACCGCCCAGGATAAGACCCTTATAAAGGGGCTGGCGATAAAATCCCCCAT
>Ga0207671_10005626_pt1 | contig 11484 bp, 10 predicted proteins | sample KBSC24metaG_FD_184352 | JGI IMG/M metagenome (GOLD analysis project Ga0207671, IMG submission 184352) | Corn rhizosphere microbial communities from Kellogg Biological Station, Michigan, USA - KBS C2-4 metaG (SPAdes) (version 2) | ecosystem: Host-associated > Plants > Roots > Rhizosphere > Soil... | reverse complement strand
GTAACAATAACCCGGCACGGTTTGGTGTCGACATCTCCAAAGATACTTCTTCGCAACTTAAATTCTTCAACATTTCTATTAAAAAACGTGCATTGAAGCCAATTTCTATGTCTTCACCCTCGTACTGGCAGCTTAAACGCTCATGTGCTTCGTTGGCAAAGTCAATATCTTCTGATGATATATTGAGCTCGCTGCCGCTTATTTTAAGCCTTACCTGGTGGGTGGTTTTGTTGGCATAAATAGCCACACGGCTCAACGAACCCAGGAAGGTAAGCCTGTCGATACTTAATTTATTTGGATTAGTTTGTGGTATAACCGCCTCATAATCCGGGTAGCGCTCGTCAATTAAACGGCATACCAGGTTAATATTGCCAAACTTAAAAAACGCGCTGGTGGAGTTATACTCTACCGATACATTCACATCATCAGTTGGTAATGATGACTTCAACAGCGTTAAAGCCTTTTTAGGCAATATAAATGAAGTGGTGCTTGCTGCTTTGGCATCCTTACGGCGATAGCGTACCAGCTTGTGCGCATCGGTAGCTACAAAGGTAAGGTGCTGGGTGCTTAACTGGCAGTATACACCGGTCATGGCGGGGCGCAACTCGTCATTACTCACCGCAAAGATGGTTTTGTTAATAGCTTCGGCCAAAACAGATGCTGGCAAATTTACCGACGACGCGTTCTCCACTACCGGTATCTTCGGGAAATCTTCGCCATTTTCGCCGCTCAGTTTGTACTTTCCGTCGCCCGCGTTTATTTCAATAGCAAACGTGTTATCATCTACAGAAAAAGCTACCGGTTGCTCCGGTAACGACTTTAAGGTCTCTAACAATATACGCGATGGTATAGCAATGCGGCCATTCTCTTTAGCCTCAACAGCTAAGGATGTGGTCATGCTGGTTTGCAGGTCGGTTGCAGAAATGGTTAAGTTTCCATCCTTTATCTCGAACAAAAAGTTTTCCAGTATAGGCAAAACAGTGCTATTGCTTAAAGCCCCGCTTACAGCCTGCAGTTGTTTGAGTAATGTTGATGTAGAAACAATAAATCTCATAAGGGAATATTTTATCAATCAAAAATATAAAATTTAATGCGCATACTTTCGTTTACGGATGTAATGTTGAAAAATAGCACATATTAACACTAAAAGCAACGGCCCAACGGTATTTACCAGCTGCCAGTACATTTTTTCGTTGCGGATACGGGCGCGGTTAAGCAGGCGTATCTTGATCTCCTTGGTACGCAGGGCTATCAGGCCCGAGTCGTCGGTCATGTAATCGGCAATATTCAGCAGCAGGTTTTTATTGCCGTATGTCTGCTGGGTATAATGATCATAACCCAATGGGTACGGTGAGCCATCGCTGCCAACCTGATTTTTCAAAATATCCCCATCGCTGATCACGATCATTTTAGTAGGCTCACTTTCGGGCTGTATGGCAACCTGCTCCGTAAGTCCTTCTGGTAGCGGGCGGTTGCGCCAGTCGGATACAAATTTACCCTCCAGCAGTACCCCTACCGTTTTTTGCGGGCTCTGAAAATCTTTTGGATTGGGTTCCTGCTCCAATGCCTGTAACGACAGCATATGCGGCGCGCTCATCTTTTTATTATAAGGTGAGGAGGTAAGCAGGATAGTTTTCTTTACATCTTTAGTATCCAGCAGATCAATAGTGCTGGCAAACTCGCTGCTGATGCCATCCAGGTTTTTCACTATTGGATGTTTGGACAACGGGATAAATATGGGATAAAACAGCCAGGGTAGCATTTGTATTTGCACCTGCCCGCCCACACTGCCGGTACTAACCGGTATCTGCGAGCAATTCATATCAGCTATCAGGTCGTAATTGATCCTGACACCGTACCTGAAAAGCTGATCGTCCAGATTCAATTGTTTGGCAAAAGCCAGTTGCTCGCCGCCATGCCCGCGCAGGCTGTCCAGTTCGGCGCTCACCTGGTCTATCGTCCACAACACCCGGCCACCATGCATAATATATTGGTCGAGCTTAAATTTTTCCAGTTCGGTAAACTTTTTATCGGGCTTGGGTATTATCAACAGTTTTACCTGTTGCAAGCCGGCTGTAGTAATAGTAGTTAAATTAACGCGACCAACCTTGTACCCATCCGAAAGGGATTTCATGGCATCGTTCAGTTGCAGATCGCTCAGTTCATTATGCCCTTCGGTAAAACCAATTTCGGGTTTGCCCCCGCTGGTTGCTTTTTTGATGGCCGATGAAAAAGCGTACTCCAGATTTTGAATAGAGTTATTCAGCACCTCATCCGGCGAAAGCCCTATCCTGCTCAGTAGTAATTTCACAGCGATCTCTTTACCATTGGCCGAAACCAACGCGGCCGGGAATATCAGTTTTTGCGATACGCCATCATCCGTTTTTACGCTCAGGTTGGTTGGCTCGATGCCTTTCGCTTCCAGGTTCTGAATAGCTTCATTTTGCTGATCGCCGGAAAGGTTTTTCAAAGGATCAACAAACTCAAACTGTAGTTTGCGGCGACTGTAAGCCTGCAGATCGTTCAGCATATCGCGCGTAGCGCCTTGCAGCCGCTTAAAACCACCAGGGAGATTGCCGCCCTGTAAATACACGGTAACTTTTACCGGCTGCTGCAAACCATCCATGATCTGCCTGCTGATAGGCGAAAGCGTATATCGTTTTTCGGTAGTAAAATCAAAACGGGTAAAAGTAATACTGCCAAGAACAGCCACAACCAGCAAGACCGCAACAAACCCAATCATGGTAGTCGATAACAGTTTCTTTTTACGCTGACGGATGACCACAAACAGCGTAAGCCCAATAAATATACCGGCTACTACAATAAAATAGGTCAGGTCGCGCGTGTCCAGCACACCACGGCTTACGGATTGATAATGCTCGGTAATACCCAGGTTTTGCAAACCAAGATCCTGTAATGACAGCAGCTGGCTCAAGGAATCGAAGCCGCTATAAAAAAAGAAACACAGGAAAACCGCTACTGTAAAAGCGATGATCTGGTTTTTAGTGATGGATGAGGCAAACAGACCGATAGCTGCGAATGCTGCGCCTAATAAAAACAAACCGATATACGAGCCAATAACCGCCCCGGTATCAATATTGCCCTGCGGCGTACCCAATGTACTTACTGAAAAATAATAAACCAGCGTAGGCAGCAAAGCGCAAAGCACCAGCAGTACACAGGCCAGGTATTTTCCTGATACAATTTGCCAGTCGGTAAGCGGGCGGGTGAATAACAGCTCAAAAGTACCTTCCTTGCGTTCCTCGGCAAGCGACCGCATAGTGATGGCCGGTATCAGGAACATGAACAGGTATGGCGCTGTGCTAAATAGGCTTTCGAGCCCGGCATAGCCATACTCCAAAATGCTCGAATCGGGGAATACCCACAAAAACAAACCCAGCACCAATAAAAACACGCCAATGGTAACATAAGCCACCAATGAACTGAGGTAAGAAACGATTTCTTTTTTAAGAATACTAAGCACTTTCTTGATCGGGTGTTAAGCGCCGAAATTACAATATTTTTTTATTGGTTCATTGGTTCAATTGCTCATTGGTTTATTAGTACTGAATATATATTGTGCTTATGGCTGGTGGGTGGAATAAAAGGGCTGTCATCCTGAACCCCGTTAAAGGGTAGAACGCAAAAGCCAAAGCCTTGTGCGATTCCTTCCCCCGGGAAGGGGGAGGAAGGGGTTTATGTACCATGTACGCTTGCGTGGCGCACATAACCCCTCCCTGCCACAACACAATTCATCCGCACCCCTCCCGTGGGGAGGGAACTGAAAAGCCCAGCCCTCTTAAATGAAGACGCCGAGCGTTCCATAAATTACCTTAATCCTTTTTATCAACTATATATGATGTAACTATTTTCACTTGATCATTCTCCAGCTCATAAAAATCGGCATAGTGCATATTTATTTCCTCGCCGCTTTGACTTTTGCATTGTATAAAGCCATCTACCGCAGCTTTATTACCATCAACAATGATATGGTCGTGAGTTGATGAAACAATCTTTATCTCTTGCATTCCACCTAAAAACTTTTCTACTTCATCTTTCCCGTTAATGATAGTTACGGATGAACCTTTCATCGTCCATATTACGTCATCAGCAAAAAGCTTTAATATTTTATCAACGTTATTGTTATCAAAAGCATCGATAACCTGTAGCACAATTTCTTTAGTTGTCATGATAGTTTGATTTTGTTTATAACAAAGTTATCCCTTATCTAACAAGAGCAACGGGGGCTAAAATGACATTATCAGGGTGTTTTACGACAATTGATATACGGTGTTACCCCTTTGCTGGCACACGTGCACCGCGTGTGCATTTTCCCGGCGTATCGTGTATAGTTTTTTCCATGTAGTCACATGCCTGCGCCAGTAGGATGCAATAGTAAAAAAACAGAGTTTGTCATGCTGAGGAACGAAGCATCTATTGTAGGATATGCCTGCTGAAGAAGATCCTTCGTTCCTCAGGATGACAAAAAAATCTTGAAAAACAAAAGCCCGCGGGCAATGCTCGCGGGCTTTTTAAATTTTAATTGTTAATTTTTTCTTAAAAACGATAAGCTAAACGCAAACCGGCCTGACCAAGCGTGCCATCTTTTGACCAGCCTTCATAACGGATACCCAACTCAAAACCCTCCCTAAAGGTATAACCAATACCTGGCGAATAGGCAAACGCTGTACCATCGGCGGCTCCAGTAAAAAATGCGGCGCCAATCTGGCCTTCGGCAAAAAAGCTCCTGTCAAAGTAGTATTTGATACCCACTTTTAGCGGGATGGCATTGATGGCAGGTCCGCCGATATCGCTGTATACCCCTTTGGGCTGAAAAGAATTATAACCTCCCGATATGGTAAACCAGGTACTTCGATCAATCGGAAGCTCGTATTTAAGCGAAGCGCCCAATACCGAACCAAAAAGATGATGGGCGTCGCCGGTTGGCAAACCGGCCTCAAAGCCGATACTGAATTTTCCGTCGCTCCGGCCCCTGGATTGTGCAAAGCTTTGCATTGCCGTAAATCCAATAATGAATAAGGCTAATAGTATTTTTTTCATGATTGTAGGATTATATGGTTTCTATCAATACAGTCATGTAAACATATTGTTTGCCCTATGTTAAATAGTCGTAGTGCTACCTACCGTTCTGTTCAAGACAAGTCCCATATTCGTTAGCGCTGGTGCATTAAAAAAGCCCGGGCTAATACCCGGACTTTCTTAAATTTTAATTATTTTTTTTTGTTAGAAACGATAGGCTAAACGCAATGCTGCCTGACCGATAGTACCATTGTTTGACCAGGCTTCATAACGAACGCCGGCTTCAAAACCACCAGCGAAGGTATAACCTATACCTGGCGAATAAACAAATAAGGTACTGCTGCCACTGTTGGTACCAAAGGCAGCGCCCACCTGTGCTTCACCAAAAAAGTGCCCGTCAAAGTAATATTTGGCGCCCACTTTTACGGGTATGATACCAGCAGTCCCTCCATCACTATGAAATTGATAACTGACATTCGGGTCATTATAAGAAATATCAAAACTTTTGATGTGCAAGCTGCTGTATCCGGCCGATCCGGTAATAAATAAATTATCGGCTACAGGATACTCATATTTGAGCGAACCGCCGATAATATAATCAGAGTAGTTGTGGGCATCGCCAACAGGGAGTCCACCTTCCAAACCGATACTGAATTTACCGCCACCGCCAGAATGGGTTTGCGCGAAGGTTGTACATGCCGTGCCGGCAATAAATGCTAAGGCTAATAGGATTTTTTTCATAAAATAATTTTGTAATAAGATTAATGCGGACTTGTTTTTTTACCGCTGTCGGTTTGTTTGACGCGCATAACCAGCCAACGTTTAATACCCTAAAAAATATTTATAATAATAAAGCCCGGAGATAATATCCCCGGGCTTTTCATAAATTTTAATTGTTGATCTTTCGGTTAGAAACGGTAAGCTAAGCGCAGACCAATTTGGCTGATAGTACCATTTTTTGAAAAGGCCTCATAACGAACGCCGGCTTCAAAACCACCATCAAAGGTGTAACCAATACCTGGAGCGTAATCAAATGCAGTACCTCTTCCGCTTCTGGTACCAAATGCGGCACCTAATTGTCCTTCAGCAAAAAAGCCTTGTTCAATATAATACTTAACACCCACTTTTACAGGAACAAAACCTTCTACAGATCTATCCTGACCAAGTGCTTTAAATGCATCTTTAACTTCGCTTTTGTACAGGAACGCGTTATATCCTGCAGAAACGGTGAACCATGTACTTGGTGCTATAGGCAACTCATACTTAACAGAGGCGCCAAATACCGAATTAAATACCTGATGGGCATCGCCTACAGGTAAACCTGCTTCAACGCCAATATTGAATTTGCCGCTGTCGCCAGATTTGGTTTGTGCGAAGGTGGTGAATGCTGTGCCAGCAATAATAGCTAAGGCTAATAAAACTTTTTTCATAATTTTTAGATTGATGTGAATTTTTAATACAGCTCCGCAAGCACATGCTTGTTTTGCTGCGGTTTAAGTCATATAGACGCATGTTATTACAAAATGTTTCAAAATATTTTAAAATATTTACAGATAATAAGTCCGGGGTCACCGTTTTTCATGATATGTATCATCAAAAACTACCACTTATGAGTCGCAGCGAATACGATAAGCGTATTTTAAACACTTATTAAAAAACACATCGTAAAGCATTTTTATATCTCCCTTTATTTTGGTATATTTGTATAGATAACAGCCCGGCTTTCTTTTTCCAAAGAAAGCCGGGCTGTTTTGTTAAGGACAAAACAGGTCAAAAACAGGCTATTTTTAACACATCTATCTAACAATCAAATATTTAATACTTTTTAAAGTTTTCAAAACCGATCAAAATCACGTTAAAATTTGTTAAAAAGTGTTAAAATCAATGATTTTGGAGCAATTTTCAAGCGTTTTTTGCCCGTTTTTGAGCAGAAAAGTGTTAAAATAAAAGCTTTAAAAAGTTTTTGCAGGTACAAGTGTTAAAAGATCATAGTGATAACTGCGAATTTATAGACGCCTTATTTTTCTTTAGCCTTCAACAAATAATAACCAATTGCTAATTAGCGGTAAGTGATATAAAGATCTGCTCCAGCGTGCTATTGTTATTTTTACTGCGAAGGCCTTGCAAGGTGTCATTAGCCACAATTTTACCCTGGTTAATAATGATCACCTGGTTGCATACCGCCTCAACTTCCTGCATAATATGGGTAGAGAGGATAATAGTTTTGGTTTTCCCCAATTCCAGTATCAATTGGCGGATCCCGATCAGTTGATTAGGGTCAAGTCCGGAGGTAGGCTCGTCCAAAATCAGTACATCGGGGTTGTGCAGTATGGCCTGCGCCAGCCCCACCCTTTGGCGGTACCCTTTTGATAGTTGACCGATTTTCTTATGCTGCTCGGGCCCCAGGCCTGTTTGTTCAATAATAGTGGCTATGCGTTTTTCGGGCTCATGCAGCTGGTGAATACCGGCAATAAAACCCAGTGATTCTTTGACATACATATCCAGGTACAGCGGGTTGCTCTCGGGCAGGTAGCCAATGTGCCTGCGTACCTCCAGGGGTTGAGCCATTACATCAAACCCGCAAACCGATGCCGTACCCGAGGTTTGAGGGATAAAACAGGTCAGGATCTTCATGGTGGTGGATTTGCCGGCACCATTAGGGCCCAAAAACCCCAATACACCCGGCCCGGCACTAAAGCTGATACCATCAACCGCTTTTTGCGTTCCGTAAACTTTTGACAACGACTCAACCCGGATACTCATGGCTGTAAAAATAGATTTTAGATATGAGATTTGAGACAGGAGATTTTAGTTTCTTGTCTTGACTCTTGCTTCTGACCCATCTACTTCTCAAACACAACTGCATCCGCCTTAGCGCCGAGCTTAGTTAGTATCCCGGTTATTTCCTGCACCATAGGGTCGGGACCGCAAACGTAAAAGTGTTTGGTAAAATCCTGTACTTCGGCTTTTAAAAAAACCTCATTAATACGGCGTTGATCATGAGTACTGTCTTTTTGATTGGTTATCGTGAACAGGGCATTTTCGCCCAGTATACTTTTCAGTTCATCGGCCAGGATAATGTCCTGATCTGTTTTGTTGGAGAAGAATAGCTTGTTATCGCCTATGGTACCTTGTTGATGAAGCTGCCTCAATATAGCTATAAACGGTGTGATACCTGCACCCCCAGCAATAAAATATCCCGGCCCCTTGTATTCAATAGCTCCCCAGGCCTCACGCAGTATCAGTTCATCGCCCACTTCCAGCTCACCCAGATGATTGGTAACACCGGGATGATCGCTGTATATTTTAATGGTGAATTCCAGGTAATGCTCAGCGGTAAGGCAGGTAAATGTAAAGGGATTTTTCTGATCCTCCCAGGCCGGCTGATTGATGGATAGTTCCGTTGCCTGCCCGGGCGTAAATGTAAAACCCTCAGGTTTTTCTACAATAAACTGTTTAACGTTGTGGGTAACGTTATGGATGTCCAATATTCTCACAATTTGTTCCATGGCTGCGGTAAATTAACTGGTTTTAGTATAATGAAATTAGAGGTGCTTTGGTTTTAAATTAAGGTAATTTAGCAAATTGATACTTATCATTTTAAGGTTTTCGCCTTTCGCTTTCAGCTTTCTCCCTAAATTGTATCTTTGCAGCTATTATGAGCAAATCAACCGACGAACTTTTTAAAAATGTTATATCGCACGCCAAAGAATATGGCTTTGTTTTTCCTTCAAGTGAGATTTATGATGGCCTGAGCGCTGTTTACGATTACGGGCAGTTTGGCGCCGAATTGAAGAACAACATCAAAACCTATTGGTGGAAAGCTATGGTGCAGATGCATGATAACATTGTGGGTATTGATTCGGCCATATTTATGCACCCTAAAATATGGAAAGCCAGCGGGCACGTTGATGGTTTCAGCGACCCAATGATCGACAATAAAGATTCAAAAAAACGCTACCGTGCAGATCAGTTGCTGGAAAATTATATAGAAAACTTAAAAGATGAAGTTTTAAATCTAACAGTAGATGCTTTGGAAGAATCTTCAAAACCAGACAATTCTCCTGTACCTATTCGTCAAATTAACGAAGAACAGCTTAAAGATAACGCCAAATATCAAAAAGCTTTAGATATCGAAAGAAGATTAAATGATCTTTTAATAGCAGAAGATTTAGGAGGACTAAAGGATTTAATTATAGAATTAAAAATTATAGATCCCATATCAAAAACTGCCAACTGGACCGATGTTCGTCAGTTTAACCTGATGTTCAGTACCCAGATGGGCGCTGTTGCTGATGATGCCGATGTGGTTTACCTGCGTCCGGAGACTGCTCAGGGTATATTTGTAAACTACCTGAACGTGCAAAAATCAGGCAGGATGAAGATCCCGTTTGGTATAGCGCAAATCGGTAAAGCTTTCCGTAACGAGGTCATTGCCCGCCAGTTCATTATCCGCATGCGCGAGTTTGAGCAAATGGAAATGCAATACTTTGTACGCCCTGGCACTCAAAAAGAATGGTTTAACCAGTGGAAAGAGGCCCGCCTGAAATGGCACCTGGCCCTGGGTACCGATGCCGCTAAATACCGCTACCATGAACACGTAAAACTGGCTCATTATGCTGATGCTGCTTATGATATTGAGTTTGAATTCCCATTTGGTTTTAAAGAAGTAGAAGGTATCCACAGCCGTACCAATTTTGACCTGAGCCAGCATGAAAAATTCTCAGGCAAAAAAATGCAGTATTTTGACCCGGAGATAGATCCTGAAACCGGTAAACCGTATGGCAATTACGTACCTTATGTAATTGAAACCTCTATTGGTTTAGACAGGATGTTCCTGCTTACGATGATCAATGCCTACGAGGAAGAAGATCTGAGTACCGAAGAAAAACAGGATAGCCGTACCGTATTGCACCTGCACCCTTGCTTGGCACCGGTTAAAGCCGCTATTTTCCCGCTGACCAAGAAAGATGGTCTGCCCGAAAAAGCCCGCGAGATCATGGATAAACTGAAGATCGACTTCAATATACAATACGAGGAAAAAGATGCTATTGGTAAACGCTATCGCCGTCAGGATGCTATTGGTACACCTTTCTGTATCACCGTTGATCATCAAACCCTGGAAGATAACACCGTAACCATCCGCCACCGCGACAGCATGGAGCAGGAACGCGTACCCGCAGATCAACTCGACAAAATCATTGGCGAACGGGTTAGCTGGAGAAACTTATTAAAATAAGATAATTTATTTTATCAAAATACGTAACAAAGGCCGCCCTCTAAGCGGCCTTTGTTGGTTTTAATAAAGCGCTGTTATGTATTACAACCAACTCTAATAAGACACAAAAACCAGCCCCAATCCTGCATCCGTCCATAGCGTGAGTTACGATAATCATACTCCTTGTTTATTTAATAATCCTATACCTATTAATATACATCCGGATGCTTATTAATATACATATTAAATTAAAGCTACTCCACTATTAAAGGGTTAAACCCGTCGTATAACCCCTTTATTATCAATATATTTCAATTACACATAGGGTATTTTTATGCTTCAATATTTCCAATGGCACAGCTATTGTTAATAATTTCTTATTAAAATAAACTTGAAGTTAAAAACTTAAAAAAACACACTATGAAAAAGTTTACATTTTTAGCCGTATTGGCATTTATTGGATTCGCCTTCACCGCAAGCGCGCAAATACAGAAAAGCAACGTTTTAATGGGTGGCGACATTGGCAACCTGTCATTAGGTTTAAACAGTCCCAGCACTTTCACAGCAGACATTACACCTAAAGCAGCCTGGTTTATTAAAGACAATGTGGCATTGGGTGCTTATGGTCGTTTTGGTATCTCAACAGAAAAAGGAACAGGTAGCGATGTCCGTTATGGTATAGGTGCCCTGGGTCGTTATTATACGGGCTCAGATGTTGAAGTGTTAAAACATGGTCGTATTTTCGGCGAGGCCAATGTTGGTCTCGGCGGTCAGAACCTGCGCGGCCCAGGTGGTTCAACAAATGGCTTAGAGTTGGGTTTTGGCCCGGGTTTCGCCTATTTTATTACACCAAGTATCGGATTAGAAACACTGTTAAAGTATAACGGAGTTGTTGGTTTCGGGAGTTCGGCTTACCAACATAGCTTAACCTTAAATTTTGGTTTCCAGATCTATTTGCCAGGTCAAAGTACCCTGAACAAAGTAAAAAGAGATGTGAAATAGATTTATCTACCCCGAAACCAAAATGCCCGCCGTTAGCGGGCATTTTGGTTTAATAGTGCTGTTTACAGCCTAACAAGTGTTTCGCATTATTTATCCCCTTAGTTTGACACGGTAGGATTAAAACAATTCAAGTTGTTATTCCTTATTTGTTCAACCAAACTTCACCCTGCCTAAGTATGCCTGCTGTAAAAGAATATCCATTCTATTTAAAAAATACCGTTACC
>Ga0207671_10005622_pt1 | contig 11488 bp, 12 predicted proteins | sample KBSC24metaG_FD_184352 | JGI IMG/M metagenome (GOLD analysis project Ga0207671, IMG submission 184352) | Corn rhizosphere microbial communities from Kellogg Biological Station, Michigan, USA - KBS C2-4 metaG (SPAdes) (version 2) | ecosystem: Host-associated > Plants > Roots > Rhizosphere > Soil... | reverse complement strand
TCTTTACTTATGTCATCGGGGGCAATATTTACGAGAACTCGGGCAAGTACCAGTTCCTGGGTGTCTCCAAAAAGTTCTGGAACTTCCGCAAGGATTTCCTGGACCGCTGGACCAAGCCGGGTGATCTCAGCCTGTATCCGAGGTTGGTGGCGGACGTGGCCAATTATCCGGGAGTACCCAGCGAAGACCAGTTTAACTCCACTATGTTCCTGAGGAGCGCCAGCTATCTGCGTATGCGTGAGCTGACCATTGCCTACAGAGTGCCGCGTGCGGCCCTGCGCCGGCTGTTCTTTAAGGACTTTCGCATATTCGCGACGGGTACCAACCTGCTGACCTTTACCAAATATCCGGGCGGCGATCCCGAGATCACGAGGGACTTTGAAAATGCGCAGGACAGGAACCTCAGCCCAAATATCACCTATCTGACGGCGCCTACGCAAAAGACATTCGTATTCGGCATCAATGCTAACTTTTAAAACCAACGGTCAAAACTTACGCATATGAACAAGATATTTTTCAGCATACTGGCAGTGATGGTAGTGACCGTCTCATGCTCAAAATTCCTGGAGCGGCCGCCACAGGGGCAGCTGACGAAGGACCAGGTCAAATCCGCTGACAGCAATATCGTGGCGCTGACCACGGGCATCTATACGTACCTGGGAGATGGAAATTTCCTGGGTGGGCGGGTACAGGCTATCAGCGACATGCTGGCGGATCAGCTGGACGGGTCCAAGCTGACGGGAGACTTCTCGGAAATATATAAAAGACAAAATTCCATCTTCGGCGGCACGCGGGACGATATGTACAAAAAGGGATACTTAGCCATTCTTACGGCCAATATTGTTTTGGAAAACCTGGGCTCGGTGTCGTCACAGAATCAATCCTATCTAAAGGGAGAATGCCTCTTCTTCAGGGGTATGGCACATTTTGAGCTGGTGCGTCTCTTTGCACAGCCATGGGGCTATACGTCGGACAATTCCCAGCCGGGCATACCGCTGCGTCTTAGTACGGCAACTGTTACGCTTGGCCGGAGCACGGTAAAGCAGGTCTACGACCAGGTGATCGCGGACCTGAAGAGCGCGGACAGCCTGCTGCCGGCGGATGCGGGTGACGGAGGCAAGTTCTATACGGCCACGAAGTGGATCGCGGAAGCCTATCTGGCCAAGGTTTATTTCCAGCAAAATGATTTCGCCAATGCCTATACGTATGCAGACCAGGTGATCAAGAGCGGCAAGTTTCAATTAGATGCGGACTTCACCAGCAGGTTCTCCCTGGGGCTGACAACGGAATCCATTTTGCGGCTGCCTAATGACGCGGGGCATTTCCAGCCGGGTACGGAATACATCGGCGACTGGCGTTCGGATACGAAAGCGCCCACGCTGTATTTTACCAACCAGTTCTACAGCTATGCCACGGGCGATCCGGCAGACAAACGTCTCGCATGGTACAGCAATACACTGCAAGCGGGATATAACAGTCTGACCAAGTTCAATTTCAACTATATGGAGGAGCCGATCACGCATCTTACGGAGATATACCTTATCCGCGCGGAGGCGGGCGCTGAGCTGGGCGGCTCTACACTGGCGACATCCATCAACGATATCAACCTTATCCTGACAAGGGCATATGGCGGCACATCGCGCAACCTGTCAGGATCTTCTTCCGCCAGCGCCGTCATCAGCGCCACACGCACTCAAAGAGAGCTGGAAATGGTGGGTGAAGGCAATCGTCTCCAGGAGATCAAGCGCATCGGCGCCCGGACGGGCACGAACATCGACAGAAGAGGCTCGCCCTGGACCTGTAATGGATTTATCCTGCAATTCCCCAAGGCGGAACAGGATGCCAATGCTGCCTTTGAGCTCAATCCGGAAGGAGGATGTTTTTAACTAACCATTAAAATGACAACAATGAAACATACTATTTTCATTATAGGTGCGCTGGCAGTGATGCTGGTAACAGGGTGCAAGCCGGAAAATTACAAGCCGCTGGGCAAGCTGGCCTCTCCGGCGGCGTCGCTGGCAGGAACCTGGAAGATCACGAGCGTGACTCAAAAGGATGAAGATGCTGCCAACAAAGGGTTTCCTTATCAGACAGCGGACCTGACGCAGGTGTTCCCTTATACGGATTTTACGTTAACGCTGAATATGAACGGCACGACGCCGACTACGTTCACTACCACGCCGGGTAACTCTCCGAAGATCATCAACCTGGCGAGCGGCAACTGGACGGTGGACGACCCGGCCTATCCCAAAGTGCTGACGCTGGTCAGCGGCACGGATACGGCCAGTGTTACCCTGGGGTCCTATCCTACGGGAGCCAATACATCGCTAAAGATTACGCTGGCCAAGCACGATGCTGCCAGCGGCAAGCTGCTCATTTCTTACAGTTATGTGTTCACCAAACAATAAAATCATTCAGCAATGAAAAAGATAGTAACTAACCAGCAGCCGGCCATTCGAAGAGTATTCCCTATCCTGGCAGCCGCTCTGATGATCCTCCTCTCTGTGGGAGTCCGGGCACAAACACCCACCTTCTCACCGGCCAGCTTTACGGCGCAGGATCAGGTGACCCTGACCATCGACGTTACGGGTACTCCGGTGGCGGGTGTCAGCCAGGCCTATATCTGGATATGGGCCAACCCGGGTGGAGTAGGACCCGCACCCAATGGCGTTGTCAATGGACAATGGGGCGCTTCTGACCCGTCCGCGGCTATGACATCGCTGGGCGGCAATAAATGGTCTTTTACTTTTACGGGCACCACGCTGTTCGGGCTGGCGCCGGCGGACCTGCACGACTTTGGCTTCCTGGTAAAAAGTGTAAATGGCTCTGCACAAACATCGGATTTCAAGCCCTTCAAGTTCGATCCGCTGGTGTTCACTGCCACCAAGCTGCGGATATTTCCTGCGAAAGTGGACACGAGCGATGTGGTGATGGTCAATTTCGATCAGAGTCTGGGCGCTACGGTAAATGAGCAGCGGATGACACCTGTCTCGGCCACGGTAACGGCTTTTGATGAAACAGGCACACAGGCGGGGGCGCCGGTGACGGTATCGGTGTCGCAAAATGCGGGCACGACCATCTGGAAGGGCTTTTTTATACCCAATGTTTCATTCAAGGCTGCCGCGGGTCACGTACTGTATAAGTTCCATTATAAGTTCAATGGTACGGTGCTGGATAGCAGCGGTAACCCCTCCTCTGTCAGTACGGATGAGGCGGAAGTGGTCTTTATTTCGATGAAATGATAAAAAAAATTGTATGAACGCATATATAAGAAAGATAACAGCCTGCGCCACCCTTTTCGCACTGGCGTATACTGCCTGTAAGAAGCCGGACCTGGCGGGAATGAACTCCACGGGGGAAGGCCTGGTGCCCTTCTCTTTGCAGTCGCCTTCATCGGGGACCTCTGTGGTGCTGAATGCAGCGACCCCTGCTGCCACGGTTGATTTCACCTGGTCGGCCTCCACGCCGGGGTTGCACACGGCTCCGACGTATAAATGGGTGGCTTCTTTGAAAACGGGCTCTTTGGATACCCCTCTGGTGGCTATCGCAGCGGGTAACAATGGATCGGATACAAAGCTTTCTCTCAGCTATCAACGGCTGGACAGCGCGCTGAAGGCGGCGGGTATTGCGGCAGGCGCACAGACTGCTCTCCAATGGAGCATCCTGGCGGACAATGGCTCTACCAAGCTGCTGGCGCAGAATACGTATAACATAACGGTGACCCGCATGCAGGATGGGGCTTCCCCTTTTGTGCTGCTGGGACCTTCATCCACCACCTCTTCGATGGTGATCAATCCGGGCTCGACAACTGACACGCTACGATTTAACTGGACGCGGTCGGCGGCGGCGGGCGCAGGGTCGGTAACCTATAAGGTATGGTTTTATAAGGATGATGCGGGCTCGACACCTGTGTTCTCCATGCCATCCAACAACAGCGGGAAGGATTCGGTGCTCAGCCTGGCATATGCCCAGTTCTCGGACTCGCTGAATGCTCACGGCATGACGGATGTGTCGCAGCTGTCTCAGCTGAAGTGGACCGTGGTTGCGGTCAGCGGCAGCTGGAATCAATGGAGCAGCTATACCAACCAGCTGTATGTGTTACGGGAGATAGATCTTTTCCTGGCGGGCAGCTTCCAAACCACCCAATGGGATCCTCCTTCGGGCATTCAAATGATCGGGGACAATCGTTCGGGACTGCAAAATAAAATGTACTGGATCTATATATATCTACCTGCCAATACGGAATTCAAGATCACACAGGGCAGGTCATGGGATGTCAATTTCGGAGGTGATGGCGCGGGCAATCTTGTTCCCGGCGGCAACAATTTCAAGGTCACGAGCGCGGGTGTTTACCGTGTATCAGCCAACATTGACTCGAAAACATACGATATCAGCACGGGCCGGATGGGTTTTGTAGGCGGTGCGGTAACGGGTGTCAGCTGGAACCCTCCCAGCGTGTTCCCCACGGCGCAGATGCATTTTGTAGGCACCAACCAGTTCATGGGTATCTATAGCTTCACGGCCGACGGCTGGAAGATGATCGATGGGGACCATTGGAATGATGGCTCTAACACGGTGGCGGAAGTGAGGAGCTATGGATCGACGGATGGCAGCACATTGGTGGTCAATGCGGACAACATGCCCAATATTCCTTCGGCTGATATTTACAGGGTCACCTGGGATGCATCGGACGCAAAGACCCTGAAGTATACGGCACGTCCCTGGCATATGTATCTCATCGGAAGCGCAACGGCCGGTGGATGGGACAACAATAATGCGGCCCTGCCGGAGCTGGCCTATCAGGGTAATGGCGTCTGGAAGATCACGGGTGTCACGCTCACAGGCGGTCAGGAATTCAAATTCCTCATGGTGAAGGGCACCTGGGATTATAACTATGGCGGCACGGACCCAAACACCAACGCGCTGGCAGGTGGTGGTATACAGGAGGGGGGAGGCAATATACAGGTTCCCACCACAGGCACCTATACGGTGACTATCGATGAATATAACAGGACGTATACAGTCCAGTAAAAAAAAAGACCATGAGATCACTGCCGGTGCTGCTGCTGACCCTTCTGATCCATACCGCAGGCTTTGCCCAGCTGCTGACGTCTACCCCGGCCTTCCCGGCGGATACGGGGACGGTGACGATAGTAGTGGATTGTTCAAAGGGCAATCAGGGGTTATCGGGCTACGCTGCTACCAGCGATGTGTATGTGCATACGGGTGTGATCACGAGCAGCAGCGCCGGCCAGACGGACTGGCGTTATGTGAAGTACAATCCAAACTTTAACCAGCCCTATCCTGCACTCGCGGCTACTTACCTGGGGAATAACAAATATTCGTTCACCATCCCGGGCATAAGGGCTTATTATGGAGTGCCCGCGGGGGAGACTATACTGCGGGTAGCCATTCTTTTCCGCAGCGGGGACGGGTCGAAGGTGGAGCGGAACAGCGATGGCTCGGACATGTATGTGCAGGTGTATGATAACAGCAGCCTGGCGGGGAGATTTTTACTGCCGCCCTTCCAGCCAAAATACACTCCGGTGGTAGAACCTATCAACAAGACGGTGGGGGATACGTTGGATGTTAGCTATGTTTCGAACAAGCCGGCGTCGCTCAAGCTGTACTTCAATGGGCCAATGGTCGCTTCGGCTGCGGGTGCGACTTCCCTTTCTTATACGGTACATGTGGTTGCGGCGGGAACGCAGCAGCTGATCGCTGTTGCCGACGATGGGATATCCTCCCACGCGGACACATTGAGCTTTTTTGTCTCGGGTGCGGTGAACGTTGCGCCCATCCCTGCGGGAATGAAGGAGGGGATCAATTATCCTCCCGGAGACACCACGGCGGTGCTGGTGTTGTATGCGCCGCATAAGAGCAAGGTGGTGGTGGTGGGCGACTTTTCCGGCTGGGTACAGCAGACGAGCTATCTTATGAACAGGACGCCGGATAGTAATTTCTATTGGATCACGATCCACGGGCTGACGCCGGGCACGGAGTACGCTTATCAGTATGTGGTGGACGATTCACTGACGGTGGCGGATTACAATACGGAGAAGGTGCTGGATAAGAATGTCGATCCTGGTATCTCTGCCGCTGTGTACCCGGGGTTGAAGGCTTTTCCATCCCAGGCTGCGGGTAGTCTTGCGAGTGTGCTGCAGACGGCGCGGCCGGCTTTTGCGTGGCAGGTAAGCAATTTCCAGCGACCGGACAAAAAAACACTCGTGGTCTATGAGCTGCTGGTGCGGGACTTCACCTCGGCGGGCAGCTGGAAGGCATTGCAGGATACGCTGGGGTATCTGAAGCATCTCGGAGTGAATGCCATCGAGGTAATGCCTTTTAACAATTTTGAAGGGGGCAGCAGCTGGGGTTATAATCCTAATTTCTATTTCGCTCCGGATAAAGTTTATGGGACGGAGACGGCACTGAAACAATTTATCGATGCCTGTCATCAGCAGGGTATGGCCGTCATCATGGATATGGTGCTGAACCATAGTTTTGGGAGCAGCCCGATGGTGCAGTTGTATTTCGACAATACCGACGGTGTGCCGGCGCCGGACAATCCCTGGTTCAATCAATATCCTACGCATGCATTTAACGTGGGGTATCAGTTCAATCATGAGAGCGCTGCTACCAGGACCTTTACACAACGTGTCATCGCCTACTGGCTGAATAATTATCATATCGATGGATACAGATTTGACCTGGCCAAAGGGTTTACGCAAAAGCGTACCTGTGATGCCACGGGGAACAATTGCGATGTAGCGGCCTGGGGGCATTACGATAGCAGCAGGGTCGCTATCTGGGATACGATCTACAACCAGCTGCAGACTATTTCTCCCGGCAGCTATTGTATCCTGGAGATGTTTGCGGATAATGATGAAGAGAAGGTGGAGGCGGGTCAGGGTATGATGCTTTGGGGTAATCTGAACGATAATTTTTCGCAGGCCACGATGGGGTATTCAACGGCCAGCCCCAGCGGCAATACCTGGGACCTCAGCGGGGGTGTCTATAGCAATCTTGGATGGAGCCAGCCGGGGCGGGTCGTATACCAGGAGAGCCATGATGAGGAGCGGCTGATGTATAAGAATGAGCAGTATGGCAACAGCAGCGGGTCTTATAATGTAAAGACAATTCCCACGGGACTGCAGCGTAATGGCATGGCAGCGGCCTTTTGGGCGATGTTGCCGGGTCCGAAGATGTTATGGGAGTTTGGGGAGCTGGGGTTTGATTATTCCATCAATCGTTGTGCGGATGGCACGATCAATAACAGCTGCCGTACGGATGCCAAGCCTTTGGGCTGGTCCTGGCTGTCGGATAGCTCCCGTCTGAAGCTGCATAACGTTTATGCCATGATGTTAAAGCTGCGGACGTTGTATCCTCAGCTGGCGCTTCCCTCTTCTTTCAATGCCAGTCTTACAGGGGCCGTCAAAACATTGACAGCCGTGACGGACAGCATCAGTGTTGCGATGATCGGAAATTTTGATGTCATCTCCGCCAATACCACGCTTACGTTCCCGTCGACGGGCACCTGGTATAATTACCTCACCGGCGAGCCATACAGCGCCGGCAGCGGCCCACAGTCCTTCTCGCTGGCAGCCGGGGACTTCCGGGTATTTGTCAATAAGAATCTCTCGGGCAATGTGGCGACGGCTACGGGTGATGTCACCTATTCGCGGAACCCTTTTTCCATACAGGTCTATCCCAATCCTGTGATGAGTAACAGCGCCGTAGTTGAATACCAACTGCCTGAATATGGGAAGACCTATGTGTCTGTGCTGAACGTGGCGGGACAGAATCTGGCGACGGTGGAACTGGGGGCTCAGCCGGCAGGCAAGTACAGTCTGACGCTGGATCAATTGCATCTGAACGTATCATCCCTGGCAGGTGGTTATTATATATTACGTATTGTAAGCAAGCAACAAAGCTCGCAGGCTCCTTTTCTGATCGGGCGGAGGTAGACGAAAATCAAACCATGGTCCGTCGGGGTCAGTCCAAGGCAAACCAGGGCCAGCCGGGACCCGGGCAGGATGGGACAATTGCAAAGGGTGCGCAACGGTGAGGACATCGGCTTTGTCAGATGAGAAAACGGACGGATGACAAAGCCAGTATTATTAGCATGCGGTCTGGCTATCCTGCTGGGAGCCTGCAGCAAAAGCCACTCGAGCCCTAACCTGACCGGAAAATGGCAGATGGTCGGTGCCTGTACGTTGGGTGGGGCATATACTCCTATCAGTAACGGTAAGGAAATCCTTGAGCTGAAATTTACCGGAATGTATCTGTCTGCCATTGAATTTTCGGAAGGGTATGCATCGGTGTTTGCGAAGGTTTTATAGCCGGGGACCCGCGTAAGACCGGACATTTGAAGGAGGGATGCAACGTTCAGGCGGGTTTTATCATCCTGTTTATAAAGAATCATCATGCGTATTGTCCTGAGCTTTCTCGCGGTGATAGCCGTCTGCTTTTCTGCAACGACTGCCTGTAGTAAAAAGCACGTGGATAATGTCAGCCTGTATGGGAAATGGGAGCTGGTCACGTCGGCAAGTCCGTATATTGCACGCATAGCGACACCGCCCATTGGGTCTGTATTGAGCATCGGTACAGACGGCCACTACGAGATCCTGGCACAGGGCGCGGTGAAGGATTCCGGCACAATACTTCTTTCTATTGACTCTGCTAACCGACCGGACATTATCTATTTCAACTACCAGGAATTTTTTCAATATGGGTTGGAGGGCAAAAGTGCTTTTACCGTCAACATTCAGGGGAACGTACTAGACCTTACTTTTCTTACTACCCTGGAATTTGTTACGGCGCCTGTGATCCGGTTTAGAAAATTATAGTTTCTATTGTACGTCCTTTTGATGATCGATGATGAATTGGATGATCTCTTCCAATGGCGTGTCGATGCGGCTGATGGCGTCGTTGATGTCATCGCGGCTGACCTGGGCGGCAAAGGAGGGGGTCTTTAATTTCTTCATGATACTTTTTACGTCCATGCCTTCATAGCGGGTGGGGCGGATGAGGGCGGCGGCGTGAATAAAGCCGGACAGTTCGTCGAAGACGTAGATCATCCTGTCCATTGTATTATTCGGCTCGACACCAAAGTAACTGGGGCCGTGGGAGGCGATGCAGTGGATCACTTCCGGAGAGACCGACAATTCTTCCAGCTTTTCGATGATGATACGGCAGTGGGCTTCGGGATATTTCTCCCAGTCCGCGTCGTGCAGCAGTCCGGCCTGCTCCCATTTACGGGCTGTCAGCTCGTCGGCCCCTTCTTTTTCCAGGGCCCAGGCTTTCATGACTGCGGCTACTTGTTTCATATGCAGGCGGAGCCGTTCGTTGGGGACCCATTCGTTGAGGAGGGTTATGGCTTGGTCGTGTGACAATAGGTTATCCGTGTTGGCCGGGTCGCCGAAGCTTCTGCGCCCCAGTGCGAGAATGGGAGAGGACATGAGTGGTCTTTTGGGGCAAATTAATGCAACGTCGCCGACGAAAAAAATGTGAAAAGTAGGAAACCTTGTACTACGGCGATCAGGAAGCACTTTTTTGGGGATCGATGGGTGTCTCCTGGATGTGGATATTCAGCCCCATGGCTTGTACTATTTTCATGAGATTTTTGAAGGATATGCTTTGGAAGTCTTCCGCCTCATAGCGTTGGAGCTGCTGCTCTTTCATGCCTATCTTTTTCGAAAATTCCTTTTGTGTCATTCCGGACCGGATCTTGTATTCTATGATGAGAGAGGGAAGTTCGGAGAGGGGCCTGGTATTGAGATGCGATTTTTCTTTTTTTTTAAATGGTTGTAAGCGGCAATCTCTTCTTCCATTTGTCTTTGCATGACTTCCAAAGAGGCTGGAATGAGTCGTTCTTCAGCGGGCAGCCCATCGTCATAGCTGGCCTTAATGCGTCTCATTTCCTGCCTGATCTCTGCAAGCCTGGTGTGCGTGATCTTATATTGTTTTTCATTTTTGATCATACCTGACATAGGTCTATGTCTTCCGGATATTCTTTTGTGCTTATAAAACTGCCATTAATAACGGGTTTTAATATTTCAGAGCATTTTGCACCATATCCGCGTGTTAACCCGTCTTAGCAAGCAATTTGGTCATTTTAAAAGGTAAAGGTATTCCAAATAAATAACACAACAAATTTGTTGTGTTGTGTCGAGATTGCCGGTGCGGAATTGAGCATATAATTTTGATGTCAAAATTTTTATTGTAAATCAATTCGTTATAAAGGGGCCATAAAAAATTAATCTCCTTTTTCTTTGGAACATCGCCCCAATTCATCCTACCTTTGCACTCCTTTCCAAAGGTGGTCTATTGGCTGCCGGGCGAAGGGCCTTTTAATGCCGCCGGGATAGCGACGGCTTCATGTAAAAACATAAGACAATGAGCAAATTACATTTCACCACCAAACATGCGAACGAGGCTACCGTTAAACGCGACTGGTATGTTGTGGACGGTACTAATCAAACCGTAGGTCGCGTGTGTTCCAAGATTGCCGCCATACTGCGAGGCAAGAACAAGGCCTATTACACTCCTCACGTCGACTGCGGAGATTTTATCATCTTTATCAATGCCGACAAGGTTAAATTCTCCGGTGACAAGCTGGAAGACAAGATCTACATCAACTTCTCCGGCTACCCCGGTGGAAAGAAGGAAGAGTCCGCGAAGAGCCTTCTGAAGCGCCGTCCGGAAGCTGTGATCGAAAGGGCTGTAAAGGGCATGCTCCCTAAGAACCGCCTGGGTCGCAAGATGGTCAAGAAATTATTCGTGTATGCCGGTGCTGCGCATCCGCACACTGCACAGCAACCCAAAACATTAACCTTCTAATTTTTCAGATAAATGGAAAAGCAAAAAAATGCAGTTGGTCGCCGTAAAGAAGCTGTAACCCGTGTGTTCCTTAGCAAGGGTGAAGGCAAGATCGTGATCAATGACAAGGATTATAAACAATATTTCTCCCTGGTATATCTCCAGAACCAGGTTGAGCTTCCTCTCAAGACGGTGCAGCTGGCTGATAAGTATGATGTAAAGATCAATGCTGCCGGTGGTGGTATGAAGGGACAGGCTGAGGCCTGCAAGCTGGGTATCGCCCGTGCGCTGTTGGAAGTCAACGCTGAGTTCCGTCCTGCTCTTAAAGCAGCGGGTCTCCTGCGTCGTGATCCCAGGTCTGTTGAACGTAAGAAACCGGGTCGTAAGAAGGCCAGAAGAAGCTACCAGTTCAGCAAACGTTAACAATCTGCCCAACCAAGGCGGGCTCTGTGTCTGCCGGGCGTAAACAAATTGATCACTTAAAAACTTCCGGCCGGCTGGTCTTCGGACGGCCGGAAGCCCAAAATAAACAAAATGGAAAATAACACTTCATTACAACAGCAACTCCTTGAAGCCGGTGTCCACTTCGGTCACCTGCGTAAGAAGTGGAATCCCAAGATGCTGCCTTACATTTTTGCTGAAAAGAAAGGCATCCATATCATCGACCTGA
>Ga0207671_10005620_pt1 | contig 11502 bp, 7 predicted proteins | sample KBSC24metaG_FD_184352 | JGI IMG/M metagenome (GOLD analysis project Ga0207671, IMG submission 184352) | Corn rhizosphere microbial communities from Kellogg Biological Station, Michigan, USA - KBS C2-4 metaG (SPAdes) (version 2) | ecosystem: Host-associated > Plants > Roots > Rhizosphere > Soil... | reverse complement strand
GCCCTAAACGCCAGCGATAATTATAAATGACGATAGCCACATGATCAGGATTATTAAAAGCCGCAGCCGATTGTGCATAGGTGGTATCGCTAAACTGCCATTTTGGGGAGGCGGTTTGCCAGATCACTTGATTAAACTCTTTTGTGTTGGCTGCATAACCGGCCCGGCCACGTTCGGTAGCAAAGTAATATTGGTACCACCAGCTTAACTCAGCTTTGGGTGGCAGTGGAGCGATATTGCCTTTTTGACTCCCAATAAGGTAACCGCTTACTGATACCAGGGCTTTGCATCTTTCGGGGTACAAAGCTGCGATGATATCTGCAGTGCGCCCCCCCCAGTCAAAGCCGCCGATAACTGCTTTTTGAATTTTTAAAGCATCCATCAATGCGATTATGTCCAGTGCCAGGGCTGCTTGTTGCCCGTTTCTCTGCGTTTGCGCAGAAAGGAAACGGGTGCTGCCATATCCCCTTAGGTAGGGGACGATTACATGATAACCTTTAGCCGCAAGCAAAGCCGACACACCTGCATAGCTGTTGATATCATAAGGCCAGCCATGGAGCAGGATTACCGGCTGCCCATTGACCGGGCCAGCCTCAGCGTAGCCTACGTTCAGCACGCCGGCATTAACCTGTTTGATTGTTGTAAAGTGGGTTGGTAAATTGTTTGATGTTAACTCTTGCGCGCTTACCGACCTGATTTGAGTGATGATCGCCAATAATACGATAAGTGCTAAAAATGGTCGGCTGATGTTACGATGGTTGTTCATGGTGCTTAGCTTTATTTTGTTTTCAAAAGATTGATTTGCATTATTTGATAACAAAAGTAACCTGCCCACCGGCCGGGGAAATGAGATTACACCTGAACCAGGCGTTTTGGGTGCCGAACCGGACAATAGCGTTCTCAAATATTCTTGCTGATCTTCCTCCATTTGCCATCCTTTTTACCACAGGTTCCGGATTGGCAAAAGACGGTGGGATGAACATAATAAAACAAAAAACCCTGGAAAATCTCCCCGGGCTTTTCGTTTTACAAGAAATTAGCTATTAAACGTTTTCGGCAGCCTTAACATACGCGGCAGGATAGAGCCTCCTGAACATGGTATAAGTCACGCTGATAACAGTAAACGCAATGATTGCATCTATAGTAGCAGGGAAACCAAGTACTACGATTTTAGAGAAGAAGGCAAAAAGGATATCAAAGAAAATTCCGGCAAATACCCATTCCTTTAGTCTTAGCAGGCGGTTAGGGGTTAGCAATACGATAACACCCGATAATTTGGCGACACCCAAAATGTAAATGAAATGTGGTGGATAACCCAGTTTTACTGTGATGTCCCAAACAATAGGGTTGTGGGTCAGTTCGAAGAAACCGCTGGCGCCAAACCATAATGATATAAATGATGCGCCTGCCCAATAAATTGCTTTTTGTGTTTTTGAGTTCATGATGTTGTGTTTTTTAATATTTATGACTCAAAATTGCCAGAAAAGCGGCCACCATCAGAGTTGTTTAACGCTGAAACGGACACACAGATACCCGGACCAGACAATGGGAGGGTTGGAAATTATGTACTTGAAATTTTATTCCGACCCGATTAAACGTCCACGCTTAACCCAAAAATGATCGGCAGTATTCACTCTCGCAAAAAACAAAAAGCCTCAAATCTTTCGACTTGAGGCTTTTGACTTGTAGCCGAAGATGAAGGATTTTCAAACCAATTTGTGGAAGATTTGGAGCGTTTAGCGAGGGTTGACCAACTTTGAGTGATTTTTGAAATCTTTCGTTGTAGTTATATTTACTTGACACACGATTGCAGTTGACTACAATTGATGCCATCTTTTTAGACATTGTGCAATTTTATTGTTTCCCGTAATATTTCGCGTAATGATGTTCAAATTCGGTTTGCATTAATTCGGAGGAGATACCTCCAAATTGAATTTCAAAACCATCCGACTCCATTCCAGTAACGGCCCCACCCCAACCCGTCAATTCTTCTCCATTCTGCAAAAAAACCTTTAACTGAGGAATTATGACTGTATCTATTAAACGTTCGTTTGGGTCGTCTAAATTTATTTGAATATTATATTTTACGCAATGATTTTTGAAAAACTCATATGGAAACTTAATTTCGTCAAATATTATTTTCCCATACACCACCCCCATCGGAGGATCTGCATATTCAAATTCGGTATATCCGATTCTTTTTTCGTCAACTTCTAAATAATAAATTTCGCTCATCTAAGATAAGTTTATTGGAAAATATTCTTTAATGTATGGGCGTTTTCACCACACCACTAATTTACAAGCTACGAACATAAAAAAGCCTCAAATCTTCCGATTCAAGGCTTTCAATTTAAAAGTAGCGGGGAGCAGGATCGAACTGCCGACCTTAGGGTTATGAATCCTACGCTCTAACCATCTGAGCTACCCCGCCGGGTTTTTATTTCTTTCCGAACATTTCGGCTTTTGCTTTAATCTTACTAAATTAAGCCAAACCAATCGCCCATCCGAAAAAGGTTTGCAAATATAGCAGAAATTCGTTTTCTTTAGAAAAAATGTTAACATTTACAGCTTATTGGTATTCAACTACAACCCGAGCATGCCTGAAAAGAAGAAATTTAATATAGAGTATGAAATAAAATCATCTCCGCGGATACTATACAGCTTTCTGAATGAACCTAACGGACTGTCGCAATGGTTTGCTGATGACGTGAATGTAAAAGACCAGGTTTATACCTTTACATGGGATGACGAGGAGCAAAGAGCCAAACTGCTGCTCGCAAAAGAAAATAAGCTGGTAAGGTTTCGCTGGATGGATGACGACCCTCAATATTATTTCGAAATGGAGATTCTGCAGGACGAGCTTACCAGCGATGTAGCACTCGGCATTACCGATTTTGCCGCCGAAGACGCCATAGGCGAACGTAAACTTATCTGGGACAACCAGATAAAGTATCTTATCAGCACTTTAGGGGCCTGAAAAATTAAATATTCTTACTTTTGTACGCTAAAACATAATGCGCCGTTCTTAACATCTAATTAAGCGCGTATAGCTTTGCTTTTCGGGCTGCTGCCGTTTTGGGTCACAGGGTAAACATGAAGAAAATACACCTCTTAATACTTAAATCTTTTATACGGCCGTTCCTCGTTACGTTCCTTATCGTGATGTTTGTGCTGCTGATGCTGTTTTTGTTTAAGTATATCGACGACCTGATAGGCAAAGGCTTTGAATGGTACGTTATTGTCCAATTGATGATGTACGCGTCGGCTACCAACGTTCAGATGGCGCTGCCGCTATCAGTACTGCTTTCTTCCATCATGACTTATGGCAGCCTCGGCGAAAATTACGAGCTGGTAGCGATAAAATCGGCCGGTATTTCGCTTCGCCGGGCGTTATACCCCATGTTTATAACCATCGGTATTTTGAGTATCGGCGCATTTATCTTTTCAGATTATATGCTGCCCATAGCTAACCTTAAATATTTCTCGCTATTGTATGATGCCCGCCAGCAAAAGTCGGCCAATTTCCTGCCGGAGGGCGTTTTTAGTAATAGTTTCCCCGGCTATGTTGTAAGGGTAAATAAAAAAGACCCTGACGGTCAGACGCTGCACGGCGTCATGATCTACTCAAAAAACGTAGCACAAAACAACACGGATGTACTTATTGCAAAAGAGGGTAAAATGTACCGCACCCCTAATGGTATGTTCCTGGTTTTAAAGCTTAAAGACGGTGTTAGATATAACGAGGACAAAGGCCGCAATAATTTTGATTACAGGCAAAGGCTGATTCGTTACCGCTTTAAAGAAACCGAGCAAAAATTTGATATATCGAGCTTTGCCTTCAATAAACACCGCACCGACGAAAATGAGTTTAGGGGCGCACTGCAGATGATGAACCTAAGTCAGCTAAAAGATAACGAAAAGCAAAACCGCCGGCAGGTGGATAGTACGCTGCGGGTCAATTATAAGCTGATAACCGCCTATATTAAATATTACTCGATAAACGTAAATCCGGATACGGCAAAGAAATACAAAGGCACCATAAAAGCAGACAAAAATTTTAACGACCTAAAACTATATGAACAGCTGTCGGCAACGGCTAATGCCAGCAGTGAAGCCCGCTCTATACAGGACCTGCTGAAAAACCGTGCTGACCGGACCAGTGAGCTCAGCAAGAACGTGCGCCGCGCCCGGCTGGAGTTTCATAAAAAATTTGTGCTTTCGGCGGGTTGCCTCGCCTTGTTTTTAATAGGTGCGCCGCTGGGGGCCATTATCCGCAAAGGTGGCCTTGGCTTGCCGGTAGTGGTGTCGGTTATATTCTTCCTTATTTATTATATCATTTCGACCATCGGCGAAAAAGCTGTGAAAGATGGCGACCTCTCTCCTATTATCGGTTCATGGATTTCAATCGCCATCATTACACCTATCGGGATATTTTTATCCTACAAGGCCGCTACCGACTCCGCATTGTTCGACATGGAACTTTATAAACGATTTTTTAACAGGATATTTAAGCGGAAGAAAGCGGTTAGTTGAAGATGTTGTAAGGGTTATATTAGTTGTAGAAGTTAAAAACGTTGTAAGGGTTGTAGTGGTTGAAAATACTTTAAGGCAACCAATCCGGCAACATCCCGTATTGACTAACATGGTGGCTTTTCATTTACACCCTTTACAACTACTACAACAAATACAACTTCTACCAACTATTACAACAAATACAACCACTCCTAACTAATTTACAAACCGCCGACTTGAATAATTTTCTAATAATCTAACTTTGCAGTTAGTTTTTAAAACCCTACGATGTGGCCGTTAATCAATAATACCGCATCAAACACCCGGATAAATGCTAAATACGATAGACGAAGCAATTGAAGCTATAAAAGACGGTAAGACAATTATTGTTGTTGATGATGAAGATCGCGAGAACGAAGGCGACTTTTTAACCGCCGCCCACAATGCCACTCCCGAAACGATAAACTTTATGGTACGCCACGGTCGCGGCCTTGTGTGCGCGCCTATCAGCAATAAACGCGCGAAGGAACTGGAACTTGAGCCAATGGTAAGCCGTAACACTACCTCGCACGAAACCAACTTCACCGTTTCGGTTGATTTACTGGCGGGATGTACTACCGGCATATCGGCGTCTGACCGCTCAAAAACTGTACTTGCCCTTATTGACCCTGCAACCAAGCCTGAAGATTTGGGCCGTCCAGGCCATATATTCCCATTGATAGCTAAGGATGGCGGTGTGCTGCGTCGTACCGGCCATACAGAAGCTGCCGTTGATTTATCAGTTTTAGCCGGCTTTGAGCCTGCAGGCGTTATCTGCGAAATAATGAAGGAAGACGGCGAAATGGCCCGCCTGCCCGAGCTTTTAGCTATCGCCAAAGAGTTTGATCTTAAAATTGTATCTATAAAAGACCTGATTGCCTATCGCCTGGCGACTGAATCGCTGGTACATAAGGACGTATCGGTAAAAATGCCTACCCAATGGGGTGATTTTGATATGATTGCCTATACCCAGGCAGATACCGGCGAGCATCACCTGGCACTGGTAAAAGGCAGCTGGGAACCCGGTGAACCTGTATTAGTACGCGTGCACAGTTCATGTGTTACCGGCGATATTTTCGGCTCCTGCCGCTGTGACTGTGGCCCTCAGCTGCACAAAGCCATGGAGATGATAAATAAGGAAGGCAAAGGCGTAGTGGTTTACATGAACCAGGAAGGTCGCGGGATAGGCCTCATCAATAAGCTTAAAGCGTATCACTTGCAGGAGAATGGCATGGATACTGTTGAAGCAAACATTGAGCTTGGCTTTAAAATGGATCAGCGCGATTATGGCGTGGGTGCACAAATATTACGCAGCCTCGGTATATCAAAAATGCGCCTGATGACCAATAACCCCAAGAAACGTGCCGGCTTAATTGGCTACGGGTTGGAAGTCGTGGAAAACGTACCGATTGAAATTGCGTCAAACCCGCATAACGAGAACTATCTGAAAACCAAAAGGGATAAGATGGAGCATACCATCATGCTCGATCATTAATCTTCTTCTTCATCTGATTTTGGCGGCGGGGCAACAACCGGCGCCGGTGCTGTAGCCGGCTTTGTTGGGATTGGTGCGGGGTTAACCGGAGCCTGCGTGCGCGTGCCGGATCTGAATATATTCCTGATAAACTCACCAAACGTATCGAAATCGCGCTGGTAAACCAAACCGATACCGTTTACATACTGCTCGGTTAAATTACCGCCCAATGTATTCAGCGTGGTACTGTTCAGCACGCGGTATGAGTATTTTCCATACAGGTTACCATCTTTACGTATCAGGTATTGCGCTTCAAAATCCTTGGTTAGCTGGCTAAAGCTTGAGTTAAACAGGCTGGTATTATTGTTAAATAAATCGCTGCCCGAGGTGGAGTTAAATAAACTTCCGGTAAGTATCAGCCTGTTTTTAAACCGGTATGAAACGCCTAAATCGTTAAACGAACGAATGTTCAAATCAAGATTTTTTACGTTCGACTGTGATATAAGGCTATTGAGCTTGTTAAACGCAAATTCGCTTACCGCTTCGCCGGCCGTACCCAGTACCTGGTCGGTAAGGTTGTTGTTGGTGCCGTTGCTGAAGTTACGGCGTACGATGATACTCAATGCCTGCTGGCTGCGGTTATTGTTATCTGACAGATAGGTGCTCAAATCTTCCTTTATCGATGGGTCAAGGGGGAAGTTAAAATCGAAATCGATACTTGGCTGTAACAGTGTTTTTCCTAAAATTAACTCGGCCTGTACCAGCTCATAAGAACGTCCTTTGGGCGATTGTGAACCGGCGGCCTGGTAAAGCGGCTGGATATCGGTGCGCACCTCGTAAATTGCATTCAGGTTGATAGTGGCGTTTGATGGGTTACCCGTCCAGCGGATGGTGCCGCCCTGGTTAACCGTAAAGTTTTTGCTGATGAAATTTTTCGCCGTAAACTCAAACTTACCCGAGGTAATTAAAAAGGCGCCGAACATTTCAAAATCGCCGAGGCTGTTTATGTTCAGCTTTAAATTCCTTGCCTGCCCGCTGCCTTCAAGTACGCCGTAGTCTGTAGTGATTTTTACCGCGGTTTTTTCGTCTACGGTCAAATCAAAGTTCAGTGTAACGCCATTAAATGCCAGCTGCTTTGGCTTGGCTTTAGCTGTATCGTTATGACTCACAAATTTTATAAAGTCATAATCACTCACTGTAATTGAGGTATTCAGGGGGATATTAAATACCGTACCCGCCTCGGTGCTGGCTTTAATATCAATCTTCATGTTGTCAACAGGGCCTTTAAAGCTGAAACTGCCTGTTCCAAACGCGGTGCCGTAATACAGGTGATTATCCTTAAAATTGGTGTGCAACGCCATCAGGTTGTTGGCGTCCACGTCAACTTCGATATCCGGATTAGAAAGATCGTTCATGTCGACGGTGCCGGTAACCTTTCCTGTGCCCTTATTACTGTCGTGAAGCGTCATACTGGAAATTTTCACCACGCTGTTAACCACATCAACCGTATCAGAAACCGTGTAAGGTGTTTTTAAATAATTTACAGTTACCCCGAGGTTATTTAAGGCCATCGTACCGTTCAGCTTGGGCTTAGATACAGGCCCCGTCAGCTTCATATTGCTCGATATCGTACCTTTTATATCCGAAACCAAATCTTTAATAAAAGGCTCAAATATAATGGCTTCAGTCTGATTCATATTTACATCAAAGTCCAGCTTGTCTTCGGTTCCATGTCCTATTTGATACGCGCCCGCAAGATTCATGGTTTCCAGCCCGCGGTTTTTAATGTTGATGTTTACGTCGGCCTGCTTGCGGTCGTTACCAAGTGTTGATGATATCTTCACATCGCCCACGAGTGTCTTATTCATCATCATAGAGTCGATGGCCAATTTGGCGTCCATCCCGGGTGTTTTCAAAATCGAGGTAAGATTAACATCACCGTTAAGCGATCCTTTCATTTGTATACCCGCCGTTTTGGTAAGCTGGTTTAAAGTAGCCATGCTGAATTTACTGAACGCAACTTTTAACTTGTCCGCAGGGTTATCTGAAACAAAGCCGTCAATGCGTACTTTTTGCTGCCCGTTGGATAGCTCAAAGCCCTCCACCTGCGTTTTGCCATCCAAAAACTTAACCCGCGCCTTTTCTAGTATCTTCCAGTTCTGATGTTCCAGTATCACGTCTGATGGTAGTATGTGCAGTTTCGCTGTGGTATCACGGCCAAACTGCACCAGGCCGTACAAATCCAACTGGTTTACCGCATCTTTATCCGATAGCTTTAAGTTGAAATTCAGGCTGTCGTTCTTTAAAAAATTGGTTACAGTAATGTTTTTAATAAACAGGCTATCAGTAATATTTACCTTGCTAAGTGAAACGTTAAGGCCAAGGAAATTATCTGTCGTGCTCTCGTCAATAATAAAATCATGAAAAACCATTTTGCCGTATTGAATGGTTTTGATATACGATTCGAGCGTGGCTGTCTTTTTTTCTGAATTGAACTCGCCAATAAAAGTTCCCTGGTCAGGGATCTTCAGATCCGGCATAAATATGGCTATCAGCGGGTCGATATTTTTTATCGTCAGGTTAAACGAAAAATCCTGCGGCTTGGGTGTTACTATATCTGTTTTTAGCGATGGAATATATTTCTTTAAGATGGTTTTAAAATAGGATGGCAGTGTATTTAAGTCATAACTGCCTTTGATATAACCGTCGGCCACATCCGATTTCAGGTTGATGGCCCGCGCATTACCCTTACCGGTAGCTGTTACATCAAGCGAGTCGAGCACATAATTATTCCTGGGGTCCACAATCCTTATTTTTTGCAGGGCAGCCTCCCCGGTAAGATTATTTAAATTATCCCCCGAAAAATTGGCGTTGATTTGGGTAGTAAAGGTTATGGTGTCTTTAAGGAATTTCAAATCGCGCAGGTTGGCGTTAGCTATCGAGCCGTTGAAGCTATAAACCGGCAAAGCGAGATTTAAATCAACACTTCCTTTACCATCCAGGTGAATTTTTTTATCATTGATCGATATCTTGCCACTGGCTATTTTTTTCGCAAAATCGCCGTTAAAGGTAAGGTTGCGGTAATTATAGTCCTTAAACGACAGCTCGCTTATTTTGGCGTCGACATTTTCATTTAAGTTTTTAAGCTCGTCGCCACTGCCCTTTACGTTTGCATTCATGGTAACGCGGCCAAGGTCGTTCTCGTCAAGCAGCTCGCCCAAATCAAATGCATAGGTATCCAGCTTACCACTATAGGACGGCACACCGGCTTTATTTATTTTCAGGTTAACGTCAGTATCAAAACGGCCAAGTTTAGTCTTAAAAGTACCGTAGGCCACAAAATCGTTCTGCAAACCAGTAAACCGGCCTGAGAAATTGACGTTACCGAATTTGGCGATAATATCAGGAACCTTCGCGTAGGGCTTACCAACAAAGTTGCTGTACAGGTAATCCAGGTCGGCTTTATTGGTGGCAATCTGGTCGAAGTTTAGTTCAAGGAAGGTATTATCCCAGTCGGGCAATCCCTTTAAATTAAAGTCACCCCTTATGTAGGTTGATTTTGCCCCGGTAATGGTTAGATTTTTGGCTTTAAGATTATTTACGTAACCGTGGATACGGCCATCAAGCCCAAGGTTAAAGGTTACGAACTCCAGCCCGTCAGTAAAAAAAGCTATATCAGCTGAGTTTATGCGCGACTGCTTAAAATCGCCATCCATATAAACCTGGTCTTCTATATGGTCGTTTAAATCCGCAAAGGATTTAAACTTCATCCTGAAATAATTTTTGAGCAATGAGTGGTTGGTGATCACCAACAGGTTTTGCGCCAGTATCTGGTTGGTATCTATCGTGGCGTCGGCATTAAACTTTTTAAGGTAAAAGCCGCTTTTTTCTTTTAATGTGAGGTTCGTTACATTGCCTTTAAACAGGTGGTTGGTCAAATCCATATCCTTAACCACCAGGCTCAGGCTCTTTACGTCCAGGTCGTCGAAATTGATGCCTTTGATAACCGTGTCGACCAGCATGTTTTTAAACCTGAAATGAAAATTATTCAGGGCAATCTTTTCGAACTCTACATGCCAGGGTTTGCTTTTAACCGTATCCTTTGGCCCGCTGAATGCGTCGATGATGAACTGCAGGTTTGATAGGCTGTCTTTTTGCTTTTTAAGATACGCCGAGCCATTATCGATTTGAATCATCTTAAAATCGATAATCTTATTTTTGATACTGCTGAAAAGTGAGAAGTTATTCAGGTCGACCTCGAGCTTCGGCGTGCTTAATAGGGTATCTTTTTGTTTATCCAGTACATAAAGCCCCTCGAGCACTACCGATGAAAACGGCTGCACATATAGGCTTTTAATCCCGACTTCGGTCTTCAGTTTTTCAGAAAAATAGGCGGCAGCCTTTTTTGCAGCCCAGGTTTGCACAGGCTTATATTGCAGCACCAGCAAAAGTATACTGAAAATCAGCAGGATAACCAGCACGATACTTAACGCTATTTTGAGTGCTTTTTTAATAACTTTGCCTTTTAATAATTAGTGAATTATTGATTTAGTGAATTAGCGATTGAGCTGCGTTTGGTTTAACAGTATCAATCCAATTTAGTTTAACGTTCATGATATTTAATCTTATCCGTTATGCATTAAATCACTAATTCAGCAATTCACTAAATCACTAATTCAAAAAAAGTGCCTGTAATACTTGCTATCGAATCTTCCTGTGATGAAACATCTGCATCCGTATGTGTTGATGGTGCGATATTGAGCAACGTAATTGCCAATCAAACCATTCATGAAGCCTACGGCGGCGTTGTACCCGAGCTTGCCTCGAGGGTTCATCAGCAAAATATTGTTCCTGCTGTTCAACAAGCGCTATTGAACGCAAAAGTAAGCAAAAATGCTGTGGATGCTGTAGCTTTTACACGCGGTCCCGGTCTTTTAGGCTCATTGTTGGTCGGTGTATCGTTTGCAAAATCGTTTGCGCTGGCAAAAAACATCCCGCTTATCGAAGTAAACCACATGCAAGCCCATGTACTGGCGCATTTTATCGCCGAAAATAAGCCTTCATTTCCATTCTTATGCTTAACCGTATCAGGCGGACATACGCAGATTGTGTTGGTAAAGGATTATTTCGATATGGAAGTAATCGGGCAGACGCTGGACGATGCGGCCGGCGAAGCGATGGATAAAACCAGCAAAATCCTGGGCCTGCCCTATCCAGGCGGTCCGCTGATTGACAAGTACGCACGCCTGGGTAATCCTGATGCCTACAAATTCCCCGAGCCGCAAATACCTGGTTTTGATTTTAGCTTTAGCGGCTTAAAAACTTCTATCCTTTACTTTATAAGGGATAACGTAGCCGCTAATCCTGATTTTATACAGCAAAACATAAACGATATTTGTGCATCTGTTGAAAAGCGTATCGCAACTATATTGCTGCGTAAACTGGAGAAAGCAGCGGATGAATACGGTATTAAAGAC
>Ga0207671_10005612_pt1 | contig 11511 bp, 8 predicted proteins | sample KBSC24metaG_FD_184352 | JGI IMG/M metagenome (GOLD analysis project Ga0207671, IMG submission 184352) | Corn rhizosphere microbial communities from Kellogg Biological Station, Michigan, USA - KBS C2-4 metaG (SPAdes) (version 2) | ecosystem: Host-associated > Plants > Roots > Rhizosphere > Soil... | reverse complement strand
CATGGCGCTTCGGTCTGTCATGACCAGACGGGTATAGTTTTTACGGGCTTCGATGTAGACGATATTATGCATGTCTACCTTTACATTCCTGCCATCCTGGCGGATAAAGAAAAATGATTGCACGTGTGAGTTTTTTCAAGGTGATTGTAATAGGAGCTGCGAGTGGTTGCCTTAAGGTAATGTGCGGTAACGGGACGCCCCTGGGGTTCGTATAATGGAATAGCAGTTTAATGCGGATCAGCAGCCAACGACTCCATGAGCAGGACGTAGTTGTTCCTTTTGTCTGAGAAGATTTTAGATGGATAATCGGGCCGCAATGGTGCTGTATTTGGCTCCCAAAGTAAATAATATTACTTAGTAAAAAAAAAATATCCTCCTAGCTTCTGCATCTCCTCCCGGATATATGATTGATACATTTCATATGCACCGATCATCGTCACCAGTTGATCTCCCGGGGTTGCCGTCATGGGATCTGCATCGTGGATACGTCCAGGCATGGCCTGTATTGCTTGGTCACCGGCTCTGAGAAAATACGCTGAGTCCTGGTCTGTAGCACCTTCCCGCATATATCTGCAAAAGGCCTCATTAGCCTCGAAGAACTTTTCCGTCTTCCGCATTTCCCATCTCCAAAATCGTATTAGCTCCAGGGGATCGTCCGCGGGCATGAACAATAATGCGTGGTATCTGCAGGTGTAATATTCGATGTGCGATGTAAATCTTGGCTTGATCGTCTTAAAGAAATGTATCTCTTCGGCGGGACTGCTAAATCCGTTTTGCTTTATGTGCTTTTGTAGTTTACTCCAATAGTCCAGGCTGCATTTAAAGGAGGACTCAACCTTTTCTATTTCACTCGCGGCCTCTTTTTCGCAGGAAGCTAGCGCCGCCAGCAATTGTTGATAGTATTCATCGTGAACCAGCGACATAGTTCAAAGGAGGGTTTAGGGTTCATCATTAAATGTTTTTCGGGCCAAAGTATTTTTTATAACAACGAGGGTCGAAAAACTCAAAGGGGCTTTGTAGAAACAAACCCCTGGTGGACCTAAGTCACATGAGAAAACACTACACTTATATAACTAAAAACAAACAATTGTAGAAAACTGCGGTAATTGGCCTGGACTGAAAAATAGCCCAATTCCCGCAGATCGCTAATGTCTGTAGGTCTTCGTCTGAGCTCCGGGCTCTCGCTCCTCCTCGGTCGGGACCTTCGGTCCTGGACGAACCGCTTCCAGCAGCTCCCGGATCGTTAGCTTGGTCTTCGCAAGGTAGAAGTTTCCTTTTCAGGGTCGGGAAAAAATACATGAACTCAGTTCATATGTACACGAAATGTCGATCTGGAATTATAAAATGCGGTCTGTTTTGACCTCTACAAGGGTCATTTTAGCAGTTTTTTAGCATCTGATCAGCATATTCGTCCAAAGGCTGTCCTTATCCGTCCCCGGGCAGGGACATAAAATAAATAAAATGAAAATGTTAGTTATATGTAAATTCTTGCCTAGATTGCAAAAAAAAAGCCCCATGTAGAAACAAAGGGCGCTAACGATTGCTTGCCATATGAAAAAAGGTAGTAATATCTTTTATGCTGATTTACTCAGCTTTAGATGAATGAGCTCTAACGAATGCCTGCTACACGATTGCTGCCATATTTTCTTCTCATTCTCTAAGACAAAATTAATATCATTCCGTTTGCCTTTCTAATCATAATTTTGACGAGTTAATTATGTCAAAATGATATTTTTAGCGCTACAATCCTTACCAGGATTGAATTTCAGGATAATTACATCATTATGGCCAACCGGTTTTCAGATACCTTATTCCAGCTTATTCATTCCCTCGAAAAAGCCGAAAAAAGGCATTTCAAATTATATATTAAAAGAAGTTCTACTAAAGAAGACCTCAAGATAGTCCAGCTGTTCGACGCCCTGGACAAATTGAGCGATTATGACGAAAAAGCCCTCTTAAAAAAGCTGCCCGGCATCGAAAAGCCGCAGCTTTCCAATCTCAAGACCCATCTTTACAAACAGATCCTGGCCAGTCTCCGGCTGCTCAAGAGCGCCGACAGTATCGACCTGCAGTTGAATGAAATGTTCGACTACGCGCATATTCTTTATAAGAAGGGATTGTTCCAGCAGAGTCTCCGCTTCCTTGATAGGGCTAAAGAGACAGCCAAGGCCAATCAGAAATTCAACTTCCTCACGCTGGTCCTGGGTTTGGAGAAGAGGATCGAGACACTCCATATCACCCATAGCATGCAGATGCGTGCCGAACAGCTTTCGGCCGAGAGCCTGGAAGTCGCCGGTCGCATCGATATACTGGCGCGTTTGTCCAACCTGGCCCTGCTTGTATACAGCTGGTATATCAGGAATGGGCATGCACGCAACGAGAAGGATGAAGCGCGTATCAAGGAGTTCCTGAAGGAACAGCTGCCCGCTACCGCCTGGGAACAGACTGGGTTTTACGAGCGGCTGTATCTGTATCAGATCTATAACTGGTATGCCTTTATCCGGCAGGATTTTCTCATGTATTACCGCTATTCGCAAAAATGGCTGGACCTCTTCGAAGAGGAGCCCCTGATGATACGGGTAGAAACAAGCCACTATATCAAGGCCCTGCATAATCTCCTGAATGCCCACTTCGATCTGCGGAATCACCAGCGGTTCGAAATAACGCTGAGACAGTTCGAGACATTTGCGCTCACCGATCGTGTCCGGGAGAATGACAACTTCCGTATCCAGTCTTTTGTTTACATCACCACCGCCAAGATCAACCAGGTATTCATGCGGGGTAATTTTAAAGAAGGCCTCTTGATGGTGCCCGGCATCGAACAGCAGTTGACAGAATATGACCTGTTCATCGACAGACATCGTATACTTGTGTTGAATTATAAGATAGCGTCCCTGTATTTTGGCAGTGGGGATTACGCTACCTGTATCGATTACCTGCAGCGCATTATCAATGATCAGGTCGACATGCGCAACGACCTCCAGAGCTATGCGCGTGTCCTCCATCTCATGGCGCACTATGAGCTGGGGAATTTCGAGCTGATGGAATCCCTTACCAAGTCCGTGTACCGCTTCATGGCCAAAAAAGAGAACCTCACACGGGTGGAAGAGGAAATGTTCAAGTTCTTGCGCACCTCCTTCCATACGTCCCGTCACTCCATAAAGGTCGAGTTTGAGAAGTTCCTGGAAAAGATCAGGCATTTCGAACGCAATCGGTTCGAAACCCGCGCCTTTGCCTATCTGGATCTCGTCTCCTGGGTAGAAAGCAAAGTCTACCAAAAACCTATGAGCGAGATCATCCGCCAGAAATACCTGGACAGCAAGAAGAGGCATTACACAGATGAGGCGGCGGCCCCCAGCCCGACCTTGCAGAATTCCACAACATAAAGTCGTATCCCTCGGGGACAGCTTTTTATTCCCAGAACAGGCTGCCTATCCCGGAAGACCCATATTTCGGATATTTAAGATAGGTTGATGCCCTTAAAAAAATGCTGCGTAGGCGACTTCCCATGCCACCTGGTAAAGACACGCGTAAAAGAACTCCGCTTCTTATACCCACACTCGATCTAGTGCGGTATCATATAGGTTACAATAAAATAAAGGATAAATATTATTGACGATTGAACAAATCCTTCATTACTCTCTTTGCAGCATAATATCCACACATACCATGCACCCCTCCACCAGGAGGCGTAGACGCGCTGCATATATATATTCCCCTGGCAGAGGTCCGGTATGGAGAAGACCGCAACGCCGGCCGGGTAAAAAGCTGCCGCACATCGATGGCCCCTCCATTGATATCCCCTCCTATATAATTAGCATTATAAGATTCCAATTGTGAAGTATTCATCACATGCCGCGCAAGGATACGCTCCCTAAACCCCGGAGCAAACCGCTCGATCTGCCTTTCTATCGTCTCGGTCATATCCTTTGTAGAACCATTCGGCACATGACAATAAGCCCAGCCGGTATGCTTGCCCTCCGGTGCACGCGTCGCATCGAACAGACTCTGCTGAGCCAGCAATATATACGGCTTCTCAGCATGCCCCCCATCCCACACTGTCTGCTCCGACGCCACAATTTCTTCCAATCGGCCTCCTATATGCACGGTCCCGGCCCGCCGGCATTCTTCCGCCGTAAAAGGAATAGCACCATCCAACGCCCAGTCGATCTTAAAAACACCCATGCCATATCGGTATCGGGCCAGCTGCGACGCATACAAAGAGCTCCACTTATGCCCGCCAAGCCGCAACAGCTGCCGGGGTGTGAGGTCCAGCAACAAAGCACGCGACGATGGCACCTGATCCAGGGACGTCACTTCAAAGTTCGTTTGTATCTTGCCGCCCAACGAAGTAAAGTAAGAAGCCAGGGCGCGGCCCAACGACACGGTCCCTCCCCTGGGCAAAGGCCATCCTTTAAGATGCCCCGATATCATCAATACCAGTCCAATGGCAGAAGTAGCGCTCTTCGTCAAAGGCAGCATAGCATGCGCCGCCATCCCGGCCCATAATCCACGGGCAGCATCGGTCTGCCATCGCCCCGCCAGCCGGCTGGCCGAAACCAAACCTTTCAGGCCAAACGCCGCCATCAAAAGAGGATGCCGAGGAAAATGCAACGGCCCCAGCACATCGGGCGCTATCAAAGGCCAGTCCCTGACCAGGGGCTCGAACAACCGCCGATAGGCTCCTTCATCGACACCCAGCAGCCGGGCAGTTTCCACCACGGAACCAGCCAAAGCAGCCGCACTCCCATCATCAAAAGGATGCGCCGCCGACACAGGCGGATAGATATATTCCAGCCCATGTTCCTCCAACGGCAGCTCACTAAAGAAAGGCGAATTGACAGCCATAGGATGAATGGCTGAACAGACATCATGCACAAAGCCGGGCAGCGTCAGCTCAGCGCTTCGCATCCCCCCGCCAATCTCAGCCCTGGCTTCTATCATCAGCACGGAAAGCCCCTGTTGCAGCAGCGCAATACCGGCAGCCAGCCCATTCGGACCGCTTCCAACTATCACCGCATCAAAGTCTGTCTTATCCGCCTTGCTCATTAGCGCTTTTTTTCGTTTGCACAAGATAAAGTCCCGCTATCACCAATGCCATCCCTGAAATAGTATAAGCACCGATGGGTTCCTTCATCACCACATGGGCAATGAGAAATCCGGACACAGGGCAAAGGAACAGCCAGAAAGAAGCCCTCGCGGCATTATCCCTAAGCAGGTAAAGCCATAGCTGCACGGCGCCGATGCTGACGGGAATAGCCAGCCAAAGCACAGCGCCAATGCTCCGGATATCCCACATATTACGGACAGGCCTATAGGCCCACACCGCAAAGGGTAACAAAAAAGCACCTCCCATCAAGGTCTGCCACCCATTTATAGCCAGCATGGAAAGATCATTCCAGGGCCGCCGGGCAAAATAAAGGACACCCGCCGAATACGCCAGCATGCTCACCAAAAGGATCAGCAGCCCACCGGGGGTCGCAGAGCTGTTCTGTAACAAAGGCCACGCAGCCAATACTACCCCTACACTGCACAGCACCAGGCTGAATACCGTATAAAGTTTTATACGCTGACGAAAGAACAGGGCGGATATAATATTGATAAACACTGGATTGGTCGCAACGGACAAGGACCCCAGACCGGGCGAGACATGCTGCATAGCCACAACATACAGCCCTAAATAAATACTTATATTCAATAGCCCATATATCGCCAATTGCCCCCATTCTCCTCCCCTCGGCAGCCTGTCCGGTAATACTATATGGGCCACGGTCAGCATCAAGGCTCCCGCCAGAAAAAACCTGGGAATGCAGATCGATAATGGCTGGACAGCCTGTAACCCTATTTTCGTAGCCGTAGATGCAGAAGACCACAATATCGCAAACAGGAACCCCGAAATAATTAACAAAACCCTTTTTTTCATCCCCAAAGCAATTACGTAAATTTATTATATGAAAACAATCACTTACCTCTCAAGCATACTTATCCTGTCATTCCTCCTATTAGGCAGCCTCACTGCCCGCTCGCAGGATACAAAAAAGGATAAGGACACGGAAAAAATAGCCGCTATAAAAAATCTCGTGGATTCACAGAATTACGTCTTTATCGCACAGTCGGCATCACCTATGAGCGGGCGCGTCCGGCAGCTCACACCGGACTATGATCTGAAAATAACAAAAAGTTCCATCGTCAGCTATCTGCCCTATTTCGGACGGGCCTATTCAGCGCCGCTCGATCCTACCCAGGGAGGCATCCAGTTTACCTCGAAGGACTTCGAATACACCGCCACACCTCGCAACAAAGGCGGCTGGGATGTGCTGATAAAGCCAAAGGACTACCGGGACGTCCAACAAATGACCCTCACTATTTCTTCCACCGGCTACGCCACCTTGCAGGTCACCAGCATCAACAGACAGCCGATCTCTTTCAACGGCTATATCCGGGCCCCTAAAAATCGCCGTTAGGAGACTCACCTGGCCGGCAACAAGTCCTCAGAACTCTTTAGGGCAGCATCTCCGCGAATCTCCACTGCGCCCCATAATCCGGATGCAGCGCCTGCCCCGTTATAGTAGCCCGGAACATCTCTATCGGTATGGTACCCTCATGCAAAAAGGCATCGTGAAAAGCCTTGTCCGTCATCTTCCCCCCATCCACGATCTCATGATGCAAAGCCCGCAGCTGCAGCCCGCCCATCATATACGCTATCTGATACAACGGACCATAATCCCCATGAAACGATCGCCGAACCTCCGACTCCGCACTAAATCGCTCATGCCCCACTTTCTCCACCAGGAAGTCCACACACTGCGCAGGCGACCACTTCCCAAGATGATAGTTCAACGAAAATATGATACGGGCGCACCGGTGCATCCTCCAGAACAAGGCCCCGATCTTCTCCTCGGGAGTGGCCTGGAACCCCTTATCCCATAACAGCATCTCCCAATATAATGCCCAGCCCTCCACCGAAAAAGGCGTATCGAACAGCCACCGGTAGGATTTATACCGCCGGTTCATAAAACCCTGCAGGTTATGCCCAGGTATCAGCTCATGAAAGACGGTAGCATGAGAAAACCCATAGTTGTTACTACGCATACTCATCACCTTTATACTGTCGGGCATATCATTCGTCGGGAAGCCTATCAGTATCGACTCACCGCCTAAAAAGAAAGGCGCAAAACGCTGTTCCTCGGGTGTCAGCATATACATCCTCCAGGCCTCCTTCGCCATAGGCGGAATAGTCACCAGGTCTCTGCTTTCTATAAATTGAATAGCGCCTTCGGCAAGATTATTCACCATCTCCGGCTGCCCTCCTGGCAACTCATGATGCTCCTTTATCTTTTCCAGCGCCGCCTTCCAGTTATCTCCATATCCCAGCGCAGCAGACGCTTTCTTCATCTCCACCTCGCACCACGCAAATTGCTTGTTAGCTATGTCCACCAGGTCTTTCGGCCCATAAGGCACCATCTCGTATTTCAACAGCTCCTTTAATTTATCCTCCCCAATAGGGTTCACCGCATCCGTCGCCTTTACCATCCCGCCCACATAAGCCCCATACGCCCCCAGCGCCGAATCTGCTACATGAGCAGGCGACTTGGCCCACCACGTGTATCCCGGATCATATCCTTCATAAAAGGTCTCCACATCGGTAAGGCCCTTCCGGATACTTTCCGTCACATCCACGATCATCTTGATCTGTGCTCTCGACAAAGGTGCATGCTTATCCAGCCGCTGCCGGGCCACTCTGATCTCATAGTTCACGCTATCCAGCGTACGGGCGATCAATTGCACATCCGGCGTATGTCCCCTGCGACGTCTGATCTGTATGTCCATCAAGTTTTGAGCATATGGCAGCGCAAATGCCACCGAGTCATATACCTTCTCCGCCTGGTCTATTTCCAGCAGTGAGTGCTTCAGCGTACGCTGCCACAGGACATAATCCACTTTGTCCGACGTGCTCAGCCCATCAAAGGACAACGCCTGCAGACTCGCCAGTGCCTCTTTGTGCAAGCGGCGCATGCGGGCATAATATTCCGGACTGTTGGGAAAGATATAGACCTTGGAAAGGTCCTCTATATCCGCCTCATAATGGGCGATCATTTCAGGGAGAAGATCAGATGGGGCCGGAGATGCCGCCACGCGTAGGGTGATAAAAAGGATAAAAAACCCTAACCAGCAACGATGTTTGCTCATGCAATTAATTTGCTCTAATATAGCTATTTTACTGCTGATAGCTGCCGAAGAGCTTTACCAGCCTGTCGGGGTAGTCGGATATGATCCCATCCACTCCCAGATCCGCCATCGCCTTCATATCCTTCTCTTCGTTCACGGTCCAGGGCAGGACAGCCATCTTACGGTCATGCGCCTCCTTTACCAGGTCCGCATTCACCAGCAGATAATAGGGGCTGTAAATGGTCGGAGCAAAACCCAGCCGCTCGATATTTTTGGCAAATCCGTCCTTATTCTCTACCAGCAATGCGGTCAGCACACCGGCATCCATCTTATGCAGCACCTGCAAAGTCCTCGGGTCAAAAGACTGGATCGTCACCCTGCTGGCAATCCCCTTTGATTTTATAACGTCCATCAACAGTGTCACAAACCGCTCGGGCTTCGGGTGATAGATATCGTCCCCCTCCAGCGTCGACTTTGTCTCCATGTTATAGTACACAGGCTTCAAATGATGCTCTTTTACATAGGTCTCTACACTGTCGATAAGATCGGTCAGCAGCGGCTTGTACGTCACCACGTGCGCCTGCCCGGGGAATTTCGGATGAGGACGTACTCCCTCGGGGAATCGCTGTATGCTGTCATAGGTCATCTTGTACAGTACATAGGATTTCTCCATACCCTTGGGAATAGACGATCCATCCGGTTCCGACATGATGTCCGCATTCATAAAGACGTCATGAGATACGACTACCTGCCCGTCCGAAGAGATGACACAATCCAGCTCCAGGGTCCGCGCCCCCAATGCCACCGCATGCAGCATGGCAGGAATGGAATTCTCCGGCATCAGTCCCCGCCCTCCCCGATGGGCTTGCAGGTCCAGTTTCGATTGAGCATAAGTAGAAAGGTTCATCGTGAGGGCAATCAGTACGACAATATTTTTCATACCGCAAATTCTTAAAAAAAGACGAAACCTCCCATTACCTCCCCGTTAAGTAATCCCGGTAATTATAACCGTGGTCTGGCAGTACGCAGCCTGTGCAGGACAGACACCAGGGCATCGATGTCGCCGCAGGTGTTATATAAGGCCAGCGAAGGTCGTACGCTGGATTCCACGCCAAATCTTCGGAGTATCGGCTGCGCACAATGATGGCCGCTCCGGACAGCAATGCCCGATTGGTTCAGAGCGCCGCCAACCTCTTCCGTCGTGTATCCATCCAACACAAAAGACAGAACACCTGCTTTGTCAGGAGCCGTTCCGATAAGACGAAGACCCGGAACATCTTTCAATAGACGGGTGGCGTATTGCAGCAGATAATGCTCATATTGGCTGATGAGCTCCATGCCAATGGCAGAGACATAATCGATGGCAGCGCCCAGTCCTACCGCATCGGCGATATTGCCCGTGCCCGCCTCGAATCTTGACGGCGCCTGCTGATAGCTGGTATGTTCAAAGGTTACATCCTTGATCATATTGCCACCACCCTGCCAGGGAGCCGTTTCGTTCAAGAGATCTTCCTTCCCATACAGTACTCCAATGCCTGTAGGGCCAAATACCTTGTGCCCGGAAAAGACATACCAGTCGGCGTTCAACGCCCGGACATTCACCGGCATATGCGAAACAGCCTGCGCACCATCCACCAACACCCGTGCACCGGCAGCATGCGCCATCTCCACGATCTTTTGTGCCGGAGTAACGGTCCCCAACGCATTCGACACCTGCGTGAATGACACTAATTTAGTCTTAGGTCCCAGCAGACGGGCATATTCATCCAGCAGCACTTGCCCGTCATCATCCACCGGTATGACTTTCAGCTTCGCCCCCTTAGTGGAAGCAAGCTGCTGCCAGGGTACGATATTCGCGTGATGTTCCAGGTGGCTGACGATGATCTCGTCCCCCGACTGCAAAAATTGTTCGCCCCAGCTCTTGGCTACCAGATTGATAGCTTCCGTCGCCCCGCGTACAAAGACTATTTCGTTGGATGTGGCCGCATTCAGGAACTGGCGCACTTTGTCGCGGGCCTCTTCATAAGCATCTGTAGCCCGGGCAGCCAGCTCATGGGCGGCCCGATGTATATTGGAATTCTCATGCGCATAAAAATGACTTATCCTGTCGATGACCAGTTGAGGCTTCTGGGTCGTTGCTGCATTGTCCAGCCACACCAGCGGCCTGCCATTGACATATTCACGCAATATGGGGAAATCTTTTCGGACCTGGTTCACATCGTAGGGCGCCGAAGAAAGGGCCTGCGCCTGCGCTCCTCTTTCCTTCAAAAAGTAAAACTCCGGTCCCCCCGCAAATGTCTGACCCGCCAATGGCCACCCTCCTGATGGTTGCCTCGCCGACGTCTGGCCCGCCCATGATCCACCACTGGAAGTCCCGCCTCCCGATGGTCCACCCGCCGAAGGCGAGCGCCCGCTGCTCGCCACAGAGGACGGAACAATCCCTGCACCTGCAAAATGGGGATCGGGCAAACTTGTCTGCGGATCTTTGAGATCTACACTATTTCCCTGGTTGATCGCAGATGGGGATATCCCGCTGCCCGCCACCGAAGCCGGCACCCCGGTCGTCGCACCCTGAGGAACGGTGCCCGCAGCAAATAACTGATTTGCCAGTTGCTGTACAAAGCCTTCATCAGGGAATCCATCCGGTCCGATGAAGTCTAATGATTCTTTTTTCATGACGGCCATTTATATTCATGATATCTGTCGATAGCCACTTCATCCAGCACTGCCAGTGCATCGTCTACCAGAACTGCCAGCGAGCAATATAGCGATACGAGATAAGAGGCAATGGCCTGGTGATTGATACCCATGAAGCGAACAGACAACCCTGGAGACTGTTCCCCAGGCAAGCCGGGTTGATAAAGTCCGACCACCCCTTGCCGGCTTTCGCCTGTACGCAGCAGCAATATTTTCGACTTGCCATTTTCTACAGGCACTTTGTCGGAAGGTATCAAGGGCAATCCCCGCCAGGTAAGAAATTGCGATCCAAACAACGATACGGTTGGCGGAGGTACTCCTCTCCGGGTACACTCACGTCCAAAAGCGGCAATAGCGGCAGGATGCAACAAAAAGAAGCCGGGCTCCTTCCATACTTTGGTGATCAGCTCATCAAGATCATCCGGCGTAGGAGGCCCGGTTCGGGTATTGATACGCTGCGAAGCCGCAACACTGTGCAGAAGACCATATTCTCTGTTATTGATCAACTCACTCTCCTGCCTTTCCTTAATGGTTTCGATGATCAGACGAAGTTGTTCGCTGATCTGGTTATAAGGCTTACTGTAAAGGTCCGATACCCTCGTATGTACGTCCAGCACCGTGTTCACCGCACTCAGATTGTATTCG
>Ga0207671_10005608_pt1 | contig 11516 bp, 13 predicted proteins | sample KBSC24metaG_FD_184352 | JGI IMG/M metagenome (GOLD analysis project Ga0207671, IMG submission 184352) | Corn rhizosphere microbial communities from Kellogg Biological Station, Michigan, USA - KBS C2-4 metaG (SPAdes) (version 2) | ecosystem: Host-associated > Plants > Roots > Rhizosphere > Soil... | reverse complement strand
CGCTGCGCAACATCGCGAAGAAGTGGACCATGCCAGTCCACGCCTGGAAGGACGCGCTCAATCGCTTCGCCATCATCTACGAAAACCGGCTGCCGGCGAACTAAGCCTGGGACCGACAACGAACTGAAAAACGGAAAAACAAACCGGGCTATGGAAACCGTGGAAAAACAAACTGCGTTTTCCCACCGTTCCCACAGCCCCTACTGCTGCTAAACAAATCATGAAAAAGAGCAGCGACCTAAAACAAGAGACGATCGTTTACACAAAATCCTTGACGCTACCAGCGCCCCCGATATCAGAGTTGCTACTGTTCTTGACTCTCATTCTCTTTAATGGGGATAACTTGATCGGTGCCGTCTTGTAAGTTTCTTAGAATAAAGTCAACAAAACCGACCGTTTTCATTTCGCGCTCAATCGGTTCATGCTCCATAATTGTTAGATTAGAGGCAATGCTCTTTATCTTCACGTAAGGAAGCAACTCGTTGTCGGTTGCAATGAACGTGGGACTGTCAAAGTAATGTACAAACCTGTCACTCGCCACTTTAAGCTTGTGCATTTGTTCCGACTTTGCCATATATAGCTTTAAAACATTTCCAATCTCATTCGATTTATCATCATAAAGCTTTATCAGAGCCGGACGGATCTCTCTTCTGAGATGCTTAATCTCCTCTTTGGCCTGCGGCGATAGGTGTTTGGTATGTTCTTCAAACCACTGTTGATCGGCATAGTAATTACTGTTTTCGTACTTAAGCTCAAAGAAAGTCCAGATGCCGATAATACGTGGCGGGAATCCTTTCCTCCTTGGTTCAACCTTTAGCTCTATCGTGCCAAAACTTCCCTCCTTGAGAACGAAGGGTGACCTCGGAGGTGCTTCAAATAACTCATAAAGAAGAATGCCGTGAGCTTTTGCATACTTCACAGCGCCTTTTTGGTACCCGCTGCGCGTTACTATTACGCCTTTTGGATTGTTCAGATCTTCGAGTTTTGCCCTGAAAGCTAAAAGATTTTCTTGCTTTAGACGCTGGTTCCAGTTCTTGCACTCGACGATAGTTGAATATTCCATTCCTGCGCTTTCAAACTTCCAATAAACATCGCACTGGTGTGAAAGGTATTTGCCTTGAAGCTGTTTGTTGTGCTCAACAGAAATATTCTGTGCTTGATCTTGATCTACTAACGTCTGAAAGATGGCCCGTGTAACCTTTTCGTAATCTACACTGTCACTCATATCCGAATTAGCTAAACCTAAGAGTTCTTAATACACACTATGTTCGTACGTCGTTGGTTTGCCTCGTCTGCAATGCCGTCGCATACCGCTGCGCAAAATAAGAATCGGTTACGTCGACAAAGTCGTAGATCACCTTGATCCATTCCAATATTTGATCGAGCCGTACCACAATGTCCTTTCCAATGCTGGCTCCGAACTCAGGGTGGCGACGAACAAACTCAGGCGTAGCTATCGCTGCTGAGTGAACTATCACATGCCGAAGCCCCCAAAGCGTTTCCATTTTTTTGCTGATTTCTGAATCAAATCCTCGAGCTCCCATTCTGGTAAGTTTATCTACCCAGCGAGTTGGACCACCATCATCAACAAAATTCCTTGCCCACCGAGATTGCAGTTCTTCTGCTAGATCGTTAATTGAAAGCGACCTTACTACTTCACCATATGTCACGGATTGATCAGAGAATTCCATGATTGCAGGGTTTATCTTTGCCTCAAAAATTCTTACGTCCTTTAGATACGCCTCTACGGTTGTGACCAGCAACACCGGAATCCACTGGTTTAGTATCAACAATCCCTCATTAAGTTGTTGTACGGGCTTAAGAACGATTTCTGAGAGTTCGTGTGCTATTGCGTCGCATGCTTCTCTGCGAATTCCTAAACGAACGTCTTCAGTTCGCGACTCTGCGAGTTGTGCGCAGAGTGTCTCGACTTGGGGTTCAACGAGAGTTTTCATTTCATCATAAAAGTTCTGAAGGCCTCGAACCTTGAACTTGAAAAGGTTTAAGATTTTGTCAGTATTAGAATCAAAACCTGCATACGCCGGAGTGCGTGTTTTGGATTCACCAACAGGTAGATCGATTCTTAAGTCTTCCACAATGTACATGTTCCTTTAAGCGGAGTGAGGTTAGTCTTCACTTTTGCCGCTCGAAGCCGTTCTCGCAGGCCAAGTATGCCTGTGTGCCGAGAGTGTGCCAACTCAGTGCTACAGAGTGGTACTGAGAGACACTGAGGGATTATAGACCAGCGAGAGACACTAATGAATCAGGGTAGGATCGCTTTGCTTCCGCTAGGTTGGAGTGGCGCCTGGCCGATAGTGGCGGACTTTCGGTAAACCTTTCCAGTTTCCCTTCGTAAGAGAACTTTTCCGACAAAGCGCCACTAAGCGCCACTACCGCCACTCGCTGTCACTGAACTGAGTCAGAATCTGTTGAAGAAGTGTCGAACGAAGATTTGTCGCGCTCAAGTCGAATACCACTCCAGCCGCGCACGCCGCCTGTGCCTTTTCGAGAGAATAATCCGAACCGTTTCAGCTTCTTAGCAAATTCTTGATCGTTGAGGCTGCCACCATTCACCCAGCCGTTGCCACGTTCGCTTAACCATGCGTCATATTCCACATGTAAATCTTCACTCGATTCCCAGGCATCGGACTCCAGAACGCAGCAATCGGAAATAAAGTCACCAAACGAATCCTGTGAGGCGCGATACTCGTCAGTTGCTTGCTGGACCACTACGGGAATTTTGAGTCCGTCGCATTGCCAGTCGAGACAGCCTTTCAATAGCCACTGGAGGATCGCAGCCCCGGCTGCTGTTGGGTTCGTTAGATGAGCTTTGACCTCGCGTTTTCGTAGGTGTTTCGGCACTTGATGGCCCAGGCCGAACATCGCGCAAAGAAGCGGGCCAAAACAGCGCGCTAACGCTGAAATGGCCCTTCACCATTAACCCAGCCTTCTACAGAAAGGTAAGTGAATGATGCAGGCACAGTATACCGAAAGCCGGAACGCGATCGGAGGACCGCTCCGATGAACGTCTACAAGCGAGATAAAAGCGGTCCCTATTGGTATCGCTTCATGTATAAGCGTCAACTGATTCGCCGTTCTAGTGGAGTACATAACAAACAGGACGCATACGACATAGGTGCTGCCTACAGGACGCAACTTGCGAAGGGAGCGGTAGGAATTGACGCGCCGGAAGAGAAACCGCCAATCCCGACATTCGCGCGGCAATGAAAGACTTTCTCGAATGGTCTGAAGAGGAATACGCCGCTCACCCAAACACGCACAAACGGTACATTACGAGTAGCAAGGCGTTGCTAGCTTACTTCGGCAACATGCCTCTTGACCGGATCTCTGCGGACGGTGTTGAGAAGTACAAAATATGGCGCTCGCGTCAAAGAAAGGCACCGCAAGGGAAGAGAAGTCGCAAGGCATCAAAGGTAACGAAGCGTCTGAAACCAGCAACGGTCAACCGCGAATTGGCACTACTTAAAAACCTTTTCACTCGCAATGATGAGCGCGTACCGCAGAATCCCGTAAAGCGCGTTAAATTTCTCGAAGAGCACAACGAGCAAACCAGAGTGTTGAGCCGCGACGAAGAGAAGCTTTACCTGCTCGCGACATCAGAACCTTTGAGGTCCATTGCGCGACTCATGGTTGAGACAGGCATGCGACCAGAAGAGGTCTACAGGATTCGCCGCGAGAATGTCCAGCTTGAGCAAGGTTATGTGTTCAATCCATACGGAAAAACAAAGGCTGCTCGGCGCAAAGTTTGGCTCACTGATGCGGCAATGACCGTGCTTTCCCGCCGACTCGAAAAGGCAAAGCACCAGTATCTATTTCCAGGTCGCGTCGAAGGTAAACCCATCGTCAAGGTGAACGCCGCACATAACGTTGCTGTCAAACGTAGCGGCGTAGCTCGGTTCAGGCTTTACGATTTGCGCCACACTTGGGCGACTCGTGCGGCTGAGTCTGGCGTTGACCTCGTGACGCTTGCCGCGATGCTCGGTCACTCTAAGATCGTTATGGTCACTCGATACGCGCATCCGACCGAACAGCATCAGGCTGCCGCGATGAAACGGATGCAGCAGCACAAGGCTGCAATGTAAACGCGCTTATACAATTTCATTATGAGGCGAGGCTCGCAGCAATGCGGACTTTGCTTGTTTCTGAGTTGTGCTCGCCGCTTTCGGAAGTGGTCACACTTTTGGTCACAGAGCATATCCCCTGCGAACACAACCGATAATTGCCTATCTGTAAGTTATTGCGTGAGTAGATGATTACTGGAGGCGGCGATCGGAATCGAACCGATGAATAAAGGTTTTGCAGACCTCTGCCTTACCACTTGGCTACGCCGCCATAAGAGAAGATTAAAGGATGAAGGCGGAAAGATGAAGCAGGCTTGCTCGAAAGCACAAAGCTTTCGTCCTTCATCCGTCCGCCTTCATCCTGGATTTCGTGGAGCGGGAGACGAGATTTGAACTCGCGACCCTCGCCTTGGCAAGGCGATGCTCTACCACTGAGCTACTCCCGCTTTCTAAGAAAACCGCAGAAAATCGCAGTTCTCAAAGTGGTGGAACGAAATGTACCCCTTTTTGTATCCTTTGTCTAGAAGCCCTGATTTCACCATTAGTGGACCTTAATGGACCTATTCCCGATGAAACAGGGGGGATGCGTGGGAGACATCTATGCGACTCGGCAGACTCAGGATACCAGGCCTTGTCCATGCTGCTTCACTGGCTCTTGTCGAGGTATCGCTTCGACTGCTTTGTATTGACTGTTCTAAATATTGAGCCTCTCGATCGCTTTCATAGGTAGGTAAAGATGAAGACGATCGTCAGTCAATTCGTTGAACCCATAGTTCAGGTAAAAGCGCCTGGCAGATTCATCTAGCGCATCAACAACCACTGCGTAGATCCCAACAATCTTCGCTGCGAGTTGCGCCGATCGTAATGCATGGATGAGGAGTGTTTCTCCCAACCTTTGGCCTCGCGCAATATTATCCACCGCAAGCCTGCCGACCAGTGCCACTGGTACAGGATGGCGTGGAAGGTTTTCTGGAACGACATCAAAAGCAACGGCGCTGCTTGAGATAATGTAATAACCGAGTACGCGGGTGTCATTCTCTTCGGTTGCAACATATGTGCGACCCATCCCTTTGCGTTCGTGTTGACCGGAATTTCTCTGGAGGTAGGCGTTCAGGTCTTCGACGCCGCAATCAAAATCGCGTCGGTTGTGGTGAGAAGAGAGTTTTTCGATACGATCATCGTTAAGTAGAGGCATGATCTTACACAGATCCTCTCGAGTGTGCGGCACAATCATGCGTCTTGTGGAAGTTTCTGCCAAACCGCATTTGCTTGGAGAATGGTTTATAGCTCTGGGTGCTACCGGTAAGCGCGCTTAAACCGTTCAGCTGCTTTGCGCAACGCTCGATTCGGACGAACGTCTGCTTCGAGTGCCGTGAGGAAGAGATCGCGATCGCGGTTAGTGAGGTGAATCATTCGTTGACGTTGAAGAGCTTCCTCGGAAACACGCAAAAGGCTGGTCACAACAAAATCAGTCAACGACTGATGTGACAGCACCGCTGCTTGCTCGATTTTCTCTTTGGCGCTTGGATTGATGCGAATATCCAACCGAGCTGCGCGAGTACTTTCCCTTTTTATACGACCTGTTGCCATGATTCGTTTACCTGTGCTGCGAGAAATAATAGCACATGTACGGCAATGTGCCACACAGAGACTCAAGCAGCCTTCGGCTGCGATACCTCCGCGATGGTTAACCCAACAGCCTCAACCACTTTTTTGAGCGTCACGTACCCGACGTTCGGGTTGCCATTCCGTATTTTTGACACCGTCATCACTCCTACACCTGCCTTATCCGCCACGACCTTGTTGGTCAGCCGGCGAGCCCCCATAGCAGCATTGATTAGATCGGTTCGGTAAGGCGGATCGGCACTCATTTTGTTGCCCATTGGAAACTATTTATTCCCTATGCGCAACAGGGAGTATAGGGCGCGGCATTTTGGGGCGAAAACCGATGCCTATAGGAATCAATTTGCGTTCTATAGGGTGAGTGTGATAAAGAAGGCATACCGGAAGAGCAATAACGTTCCGGACGTCTGGGCGGCCCCACCAAACGGATTTTCGGTGGAGGTTTAGGTGAGTTGTCGATCGCGCGTTTTCCTTTGGTGGCGCGTCCTTGCGTTGCTGTGAATTTGGAGCCCACCAAAATGGCTAATAGGAGTCCAGAAACCCTCGGGGACTTCGTTCGCCGAATTCGCGAAGAGAAGGGGCTTTCGCTGGAAGATGTTTCCAGGGAAAGCGCCCGTTTCGGAAAAAAGATAGCGGCGAGCTATATCAGCCGAATCGAGAACGAGCCGGGACGAAAGGTTACTACACACCGGATCACGGCTCTCGCGAAAGGTCTCGGTGTTCCACCAGCGGAATTGCTCGCACGATCGGCGGGCCTGGTCGCTCCCGGTGGAGATTCCCCACGGGAGCTCAAGCTGGTTACAAGGTTCAGGGAGTTGTCTTCAGGGCGGAAGGCTGATGTTTTGAAGATCGTGGATATGTGGTACGCAGACGAGCTTTCACAACGTGGTCCACGACGAAGATCAGCTTAGCGAGTAAAAAATAAACACGGCGCCCAGCCGAGCCGAAACCCTTCACCTGGGCTTCACGCCTAGTTAAAGCTACGGAAAGGCACCAGTCGATTAGCTATTACGGCTTTTCAGAACCCACACCAATCTGACTAGACGAAAGTAGGGCTAAATGGTGCAGAACAATCCCGCATTACGTCTATACAACCTTACTCAAAGGCTTCGATCCACTTCCGGTAATGGTCCACCTGCAAGGTTGTGGGCACAGGCGTTAGATATTCCCATTAACCGCGAAATGACTGGACCACTTTTTATTCAAGTGGTTCAGGGGATACTCGCTTTTCTCGCGCTCCTGGACGAAATAGAAGCAGGCATAGAAGAACTCGAGTTCGATGACTTCTACTCGGACGTTTTTCCTCCTCTGAGGTTGGTGGCGCAGGTTTCGTTATCCAATCTTCGCTCAAATCAGCTCAACTTAACGCAGCCGATAACTGATGAAACCATCACGCTGCTCCGAGTAATCGCTTCGGAGTGGGGAAAGAAGAAACCCGATCCAAACATCGGCGAGGAGGCTCTGAAAGAGATCCAGGCGGAAGCACATGCTTTGTTCGAGGCTATAAAACGCGCGGAAATCCATCCGCGGCTGAAGCGGTTGATTCTCTTGTTGACTACCGAGATAGAACAGTCGATACAACACTATCGAATCAATGGACCGGAAGGTCTCGAACGAGCTCGGGCTCTCATCATTGGCTACGCTCGTTTGGAAAAGGACCTTCTCGACGAAGCGCAGATTGACCAGCGCGGCAAAATCTGGTGGGACAGGTTTTACAAAATCGCCACTAAGCTTTTCGACGTTGTTAAGTTTGCAAACGATACTCGCAAGACGATCGACACCATCAGCCCGTTAGTTCGTTTGCTCGGTTCGACCGATGAGATTCCGCCAGTGGATTTAGACAAACAATGAAACAAACGGTGCAACGCCAGAGGGGATCAACCCAAGGGCACTGCACCGTTGTTTTAACCCTAAATCCCACGCCGGTACCGGCGCGCGACCGTCGAGTCTATGTACCGCAGTCTATGCGCGACTGCATCGCGCGTCAATAAACGACCGCGAAATAAAACACGGCCGCGTTGTGCACAAAAAGCACAAAGAAGATCAACGTTAGTTGGTTGACTTCTATTCTCAACTCGAATAAGTTCCGAAACGCTTCAAATTCCCCGAGGCATTCCACGAAATTTCGTCTATCGCTGTTTGCGGAGGAGTCTACCATGCACGCTTTTCGTCTCGCTTCGAAGTCGCTAGCAATTCTCGCTGTACTACTGATTACAGACATCAGTTTTGCGCAGCAGGGTTATAAAAAACCACCGAAAGAAGTGCTCGACATTCTGAACGCGCCCGTCACTCCCGGTGCTTCAGTGAGTCCCACGCGCGACAACATCCTCCTCACGACAGGTGTGCGCAATCCGCCGCTGGCTGATCTCGCACAACCGATGTTGCGACTCGCCGGCCGGCGAATAAATCCCGCGACAAACTCACCACACCGTTACCCGTACTTCGTCGATTTGTCATTGAAGCGGATCGCCGACGGCTCGGAAGTGAAAATCGATGTTCCTCCCGGCGCAAAGATCAGCGGCATTGAATGGAGCGACGACGGAAAGCATTTCGCGTTTTTGAATGGCGCCGCAAATCGCGTGGAACTCTGGGTGGGCGATGCAGCGACAGGCAAGATCCGCTCTGTGAAAGGCGTGACTGTGAATTCAGTCACGGGTAACGCCATAAGCTGGATGCCCGACAATCGAACTTTACTGGTCCAACTCGTGCCACCCACGCGAGGTGCCGCACCCGCAGCGCCGTCCGTGCCCACCGAACCAAATACGCAGGAGAGTTCGGGCAGGCCCGGACCAGTAAGAACATACGAAGACTTGTTGAAGACTCCTCATGACGAAGACCTGTTTGAGTACTACGCGACTTCGCAACTCGCGCTCGTCGACTCGGAGACGGGACGTACGACGCCCATCGGCCACGCGGCGATCTTTCAGGGACTCAACGTCGCGCCCGATGGCCATCACATCCTGGTGACGCGAACGCACCGGCCTTTTTCATATCTCTTTCCTGATTCTGCGTTTCCGAGGGACGTCGAAGTGTGGGATGCGAAAGGCAAAGTCGTTTACAAAGTGGCCAGCCTTCCGCTCGCGGATCAGGTTCCGATCGATGGTGTGACGATTGGTCCGAGGTTGATTCGCTGGTTACCTACTCAACCGGCGACGCTTGTATGGGCCAAAGCGCTCGACGACGGCGATCCTAAAAAGAAGGTTTCACATCGCGACAGCGTTGTCGCGATCAGAGCGCCATTCACGACTGAGCCGGTTGAATGGTTCAAGACCGAGCAACGTTTCGAATGGTTCAGAGGCGCGCAGCGCGGGGCGTCAGCGAGTTTCGGCGACAAAGGTTTGGTCCTTTTCTCCGACTTCGAGCGCGACAAACGCTGGCTCAGGACGTTCACGTTCGACTCGAACAATCCGCAGAGTCCACCGAAACTCATTTGGAACCGTAACGAGCAGGACCGCTACAACGACTCGGGCTCGCCCGTCACGCGCGCACTCGCCGGTCAACGCGCAATCGTGCAGGACGGCGATTCGATTTATCTGATCGGCGCGGGCGCGACGCGGGAAGGTGAGTTTCCTTTCCTCGATCGGTTCAACTTAAAGACACTCAAAGCGGAACGACTCTTCCGCAGCGAAGCAAATGCTTACGAGTCCGTGGTTGCTTTACTGAGTGACGATGGCAAACAGTTCCTCACGCGACGCGAGTCGCCGACCGAAGCTCCGAATTACTTCGTTAGAAGCGGTGGTGCTGCGCCTCGTGCACTCACTCAATTCCCGGATCCGACGCCGCAGTTGCGCGGCATCAAGAAACAACTAGTCACGTACAAACGTGCCGACGGCGTGCAGTGTTCTTTCACGCTCTACCTGCCGCCGAATTACAAAGAGGGCACGCGACTCCCGACGGTCGTGTGGGCCTATCCGGTCGAGTTTTCAGATCCGACCACGGCCGGACAGGTCACAGGATCAGCTCAGAAAGCGACGTCAATCGGCGGCGCATCACATCTGTTCTTCCTCCTGGAAGGCTATGCAGTGCTCGACAATGCGACGATGCCGATTGTCGGTAGTCCTGAGACAGTCAACAACACTTACGTCGAACAGACCGTGATGAGCGCGAAAGCTGCGATCGACAAAGCGACGGAGATGGGTGTGACCGATCCGGATCGCGTCGGCGTAGGAGGTCACAGCTATGGCGCTTTCATGACCGCGAACCTGTTGGCCCACAGCGATCTCTTCCGCGCGGGCATCGCGCGCAGTGGCGCTTACAATCGCACGTTGACGCCGTTCGGTTTTCAGAATGAGCGGCGCACGCTGTGGGAGGCGCCGGAGCTTTACCTGAAGGTGTCGCCGTTCATGTATGCGTCGAAGATCAACGAGCCGCTGTTGATGACTCACGGCGAAGCTGACGACAACACCGGAACGTTTCCGATTCAATCGGAGCGGATGTACCAGGCGCTGAAAGGACATGGCGCGACGGTGCGATTGGTGATGCTGCCGCACGAGGCACATGGTTACTCGGGCCGCGAGAGTATCGAACACGTGTTGTATGAAATGATCAGTTGGTTTGATAAGTACGTGAAGAACGCGCCGTCGCGTTCGAAGCAGACAGACACCCAGAATTAATCGCGCCAATAGTTCCGGAGTAGTTCAATTTGCGGGGCTTCGTCCAGAACCACGGTGAGCACGTCGTAGCGGTAAGGCTGGTCTTCGATGCCGAGCATGTGTCGATAGGCGCGTGCGGCGCGTGCGATCTGGCGGCGTTTGCGCAGATCGACGTTGACTTGCGGTCGCGCAAACCAGTCAGACGCGCGGGTCTTCACTTCCACAAAGCAAAGCGTATCGCCATCGTAAGCAACGAGATCGATTTCCGACGTGACGACAGCGCCGCGCAGGTTTCGGCCGACGGGCAACGTGAAATTCGCCGCAACTAAACGGTAGCCGAGTTGTTCGAGATAGGCTGCGGCGTAGGCTTCGCCGAGTTTTCCGATTTCGAGTGGTGAGGACTTCAAGCGCCGCGTAGCTTAAGTTACTTCGAGACTGTCGCGCAAACGTTTTGTTTCTTTTGTGCCTTTTTGTGGCCCGCCCTACTTTTCGTCGCGATCGTAAGCGACTTTGAGCCAGTGCTTCACCTCGTCGTCGATATCGTCCAGTGAAGTGATTGGGATGCGATGCGTGATGCGATCCTTCTTGGCAAAGCCTCCGGTGTCGATAAGTCGTCCGGTTGGTTTCGTGTCGCCGAGTGCGAAACCCATGTCGATGCGAGTCTGCGTCGTGGGTTTGATCTGCGCGAACACGTGATTGCGATAAAGCGGAACGATGGTTTGGCAAGGGCAAGCCTTCGCTTCTTTACCGGTTTTGAGTCCGAGCTTTAGCAGTGCGTCGTATATCGGCCGCAATCCGGCTTTGCCTCCGGAGAACATCTCTTCCACGTAGCTTTCCGCGGCTTTCAGGTAGAGATCTGGATCGCCTGTTTCTTCACCTTTGCCTTCAGCGCGCTCGGCGAGCCACCAGCAGGTATTCGTGCCGAGACCGTACTCCTTCTTGAGCCACTCGCGACGCGCGTTCTCGGTTTTAGGACCTGACTTTTTAATGTGTGCGAGCCACTCTTCGAGGGTTCTGCCGGTTTTTTGCTTGAGCTCTGCGATCCACTTCTGGGTCATGAGAATGCCGGGGTGGACGCCATAGATTGATTTTTTACGAGAGGCGGTAGCTGTACGCGGCATGAGTGCTCCTTTCGAAAGGGAAGGATAGCAAGAGGCTTTGCCTCAAGAGTCAGGATTCAGACTTGGACGAGGTCAGTACCGTAACGCGGTAGCGTCGG
>Ga0207671_10005606_pt1 | contig 11518 bp, 10 predicted proteins | sample KBSC24metaG_FD_184352 | JGI IMG/M metagenome (GOLD analysis project Ga0207671, IMG submission 184352) | Corn rhizosphere microbial communities from Kellogg Biological Station, Michigan, USA - KBS C2-4 metaG (SPAdes) (version 2) | ecosystem: Host-associated > Plants > Roots > Rhizosphere > Soil... | reverse complement strand
GTCGATCATGTCGGGCTCTGCGGCGACTTTGACGGCGGTGGCGGCATCGATGGCTATAACAGCATCGCCGATCTACCAGCCGTGACCGAACGGCTCCTCAAAGCCGGCTATTCGAAGGACGATATCGCCAAGATCTGGGGTGGAAACGTTCTGCGGGTGCTGCGCGAAACCCAGGTCTATGCCCAGAGCCAGAAGAGCGCGTCCGGATCCGAATAGTCGGAGATCCGAACCGATGCGGGAAGTGCAGGAGCGAAGCGTATAATTCCGGCCTCACTTCTTGCCGCGATAATCGGAGATGCGGATGCCGTGCCGGCTCAGTTTGTCGTAGAAGGTTTTCCTGGGCAATTTAAGTATTTCCATGGACCGCTTTGCGTCGCCATGATGGCGACTCAGCACCTCTTGGATCAACTCTGCTTCGAACTGATTAATTCTATCCGCCAATCCTGGAGACGCGTTGTTCGTGTTTGGGCCTTCCTCGGGATCCAGGCCCAGCGCAAAGCGTTCAGCGAAACGTTCCAATTCCCGGACGTTGCCTGGCCAGTCGTGCCGCTGAAGGTACATATGAGCAGCCATGGTCAATCTTGGAACCGCCCCCTTGGTTCGAGCGCAGGCGGCAAGAAGAAAATGCTGAAAGAGAATGCGAATATCGGCGCGCCTCTCTGAAAGAGGGGGAACATGCAATGTGACGCCGCTGAGCAGATAAAACAGGTCTGCCCGGAATGTTCCATTCTGAACAGCTTCCCGGAGGTTTTCCCTGGAAGTCGCGACAATGCGTAGATCGAGCGGTCTGGGTTCGCTCGCTCCGCGTGGCCAGCACTCCCGGGTTTCTATGAAGTGAAGAAGCGCGGCCTGTTGCTGCAAGGAAAGGGCGCCCACATCGTCGAACAGGATCGTGCCGCGATGTGCTCTTTCGAGATTGCCGGCGATGCGCTTTGCGCTGTAAGGCGGTGGCGGCGCCTTCTCCACAGACGTGCTGCCGAACACCTCTGCGTGAAAGCCTTCCTCGGAAAGAGATGCGCAGCTTATCTGCACGAATGGCTTGTTCTTTCGATGGCTCAAGCTGTGCAGTGACCGGGCCGCGGTCTTTTTGCCCGTGCCGCTTTCGCCCGTAATTAAGACGTCCACATCCGCTTCAGCGACTTGAGAAAGCGTTTGACGGAGCGAGTCCATCACCATGCTTTCACCGACAAGCGCATTCTTCGCGTTGATATGACTGGCGTTGAGTTTGCGCAGATTCCTGTTTTCGATGACCAATTCCCTTTTTTGGGACGCGCGGCCCAGGGATGCAATCAACTCGGCCACCGAAAATGGCTTTATCAAGAAGTCATAGACCCCGTCTTTTAGCGCCTGAACGGCCATTGGGACATCGCCGTGGCCGGTCAGAAGCAGCACCGGCAGTTCCGAATCAAGCTCGTGCACATGTTTGAAAAGGCTCAAGCCGTCCATGTTGGGCATGCGGACGTCACTGACGATAACTCCATCGAATTCGCGTGTTATGTGACGTATCGCTTCCGTGCCGCTCGAAAAAGCCTGGACGGCGAAGCCGGCCAATTCCAATGCCTGAACCTGTGCGTCGAGAAAATCTCTGTCGTCATCCACCAGGATTACGCGTGGAGACATCTCGGCATCGGACTGATCGACGTTTGTCACGGTTGCACCTTTTTCAATTTTACTGTGAACGTGGCCCCGCTCTCCGTACTCTCGACGTTCAGTTCACCGCCGAGATCTCGGACAATGTCATGGGCGATCACAAGGCCAAGCCCGAGGCCATTTTCCTTGGTGGTTGTAAATGGGGTAAAAAGGGCCTTAGCCACATCCGGCGGCAGGCCAGGCCCGTTGTCGATGATGCGAACAAACACCCAGCCGTCCTCGGCGACAACGGATATCCTGATCTGGGGGCGGGCCGAGCCCTCAAGGGCCTCAAATGCGTTCTGCAGCAGATTCACTAGCACTTGCTCAAGACGAATCCGGCCACCAATGACTTGGAGTTTCGGATCGAAGGGATCGCGAGTGAGCTTGACCCTGTTCTCCCGCAGCCGGGACTGGTTGAGCAGAATAGCTGAGTTAAGCGAATCCCTGAGGGAGATAGGTCCGGTTTCCCGGTTGCTCTTTCTTCTGGAAAAGGCGCGCAGTTCCCGCGTTATATGGCCAATTCGCTCGTTGAGGCGCACGATATTGTCCAGGTTCTTGCTGATCAAGTTTGGCGCTTTGCTGTCTTTTCTCTCAAGCAGCGCTATGCAGTTATCGGCAAGAATGCGGATTGCCCCGAGGGGTTGATTGATTTCGTGCGCAACGCCGGCGGTGATTTGGCCGAGCTGGGCCAGCTTGTTTGCTTGCACGAGATCGGCTTGAAGCTCGTTCAAGCGCCCTTCGGCTTGTTGCCGTTCCGATATTTCCTTTGAAAGAAGGTTGTTTACCGCGCTCAACTCCTGTGTTCGCCGGGCGACATCCTGTTCCAACCGGACTCGGTAACGCGCTTCCGCATTGGCGCGCTCGGCAATATGTTTCCGGCGGCGGGATAGCCAAAGCAGGGAAATGGCCATAAGCATTTCCGCCAGGACCGCGATGAGCGCGGCGGCGCGTGCGGAGCTGAGAGCGTCGTTCAATGAGCTGTACATGATCAGCGTCCAGCCGGATATCGATGCGGGCAGTGCAGTTGCTATTCGGCCGGGCGAAGGTGGTGCCAGTTTCTGGAAGCGCCGGCTTGGAACGCTGGTCAATAGAATTTGGTTGGCGGAGTTGGTAACGAATGTTTCCGTGGACCTGCCGCGCCACGATGCTTCCATTTCGTCGAATTCAACCTTTACGACAACTACGCCGGATGGGCCCGTGCCATCCTCGATCCGATGCGAAAAATAAAAGCCGGGATGCTTGCTCACCGAGCCTAAGGCAAATTGTTCGGCTTCACCGCGTTTCAGCGCTCCGGAAAAATACTGGCGGAAACCGAAATTTTGTCCGACGAATGTGTCGGGTTCGGCATAGTTGCTGGCCGAGAGTGTGCGACCATGCGCGTCGATGACATAGATGACGGCGCCGCGGGTGGCGCGTTGGAGGGTTTCTAGTTTTTTTGAAATTTGAAGAGAGTGCTGCGGGGACGGATTTCTGACGGATTCGATCAAGTCGGCATCCATCGCGAGGATCACTGGCACCGATCGCTGCTTTTCCAATTCACTTTTCAGGACTGCGGCTTGCAGTTGCGCTTCCACTTTCGCTTCCGAGGCGAGAATTTTCGCTTCGCGCTCGTAAACGACGCCATAGACGGTCAGAACGATAAAAGAGGCCGCCAAAAGCAGCAGCAACAGCGCAACCCATCGCCATGCCGGTCTCGCGGAAGGCGTTGACTCATCCAGTGCGATGGCTGTCATCATGACCGGCCTCGGTTGTGTGGGAATCCGCACAGGCTGACAATTCCATTAGGCGGAAATAGTAACAATCCAGGATCTCTACGGTCCGTGCACGCTGAAGAATCAATGCCTTAGGCAATGTCATGCCCCAAATTGCACGGGTCTCATCGCCGAATACTCTTACCCCTCGGATGGAAGATCAACGGTCAAAGCTGGGGCGTGACTAAACAAACGTCGAGAGGGGGTTCCATGTTCGGACTGCGTACTAAGGTTGTCTTGCTCAGTAGCGTTGCCTTGTTGGGGTTGCAGTATTCGGACGCATGGGCTCAGACCAAAACGTCCGAAGAAACGGTGATCGTTACAGGCACGCGAGGCAAAGAGCGGACCGTTACGTCCAGTGCGACCCCGATTGATGTGCTGAAAGGTTCGGCGATAGAGCAGGCAGGCCAGGGAAGTGTCCTGGCCGCGTTGAACACCTTGATTCCATCCTTTATTCAGCCGGCAATTCCCGGCGGATCCACCGCAACGGTCATTCATACGGGCGGTTTGCGAGGCCTCAATCCCGACCAGACCTTGATCCTGGTGAATGGCAAGCGGCGCCATAAAACCGCGCTCATCAATGCCGCTTCAGCGCTCTATAACGGGTCAGTTCCCGTCGATCTGGATCTGATCCCGCAATCGGCCATCGATCACGTCGAAGTGCTAAGGGATGGAGCGGCCGCCCAGTACGGCTCAGACGCGATCGCCGGCGTGGTCAACTTCATCCTGAAAAAAGACACCAGCGGTGCCCAGCTGAGCGCAAGCGCCGGTCAGAATATGGATCGCAATGATGGTCAGATACTGACCCAGCTCGGGCACATTGGGTTCAATCTGGACGACAAGGGATTCCTGGATCTATCCGCCACGGGATCGCAGACCTTCAAATCAAATCGTGCCCAGCCGATCTCGCAGAGCATTCGGCTCTATAATCTCATAAACGGTCAGCCGGATCCGCGCGAAGCGACCATCAACCGCCTGATAACCCCGAATAACGGGCAGATGCCGCAGCGGACATATAACTTCGCTTACAATGCCGAATATTCCCTTGGCGGCGAGGTCGACGCCTATTCTTTCGGAACCATGAGCCACCGGATATCCGATCTGGATTGGACCTACAGGCAGCCGAACAATATTGCGTCATTGCCGCAGGTCTATCCCAACGGCTTTGAGCCGATCGAGCCCATCAGTGAATGGGATTATGAAGCCGTTCTTGGTGCGCGCGGCACTTTCGATGGCTGGAGTTGGGACGCCAGCACCAGTTTCGGAACGGATCAGGCGCGGGAAACCGTTCACGATACGATCAACGCATCCTTGGGACCAACCAGCCCCACGCGCATGCGCGTCGGCAAGCTGGAGTCGACGGAATGGGTGAATTCGCTCGACATTACCCGCGGCTTTGCCGTGGGAGAGGGAAGCCTGCAGGTATCGTTCGGATTCCAGCATCGCCAGGAGCGTTTCGACATCCTGGCCGGCGACCCGGAAGCTTCGGCAATCGGCAATTATGTGATACCGGCCGGCCAGCCTTTTGCCGGTCAGCATCCCCCGCCCGCGGCTCAGGCAACCTCGGGCATATCCGCCGCCGATGCGGGGCACCTCTCGCGCAACAACCTAGCTGCGTATATCGATCTGGCATGGGATCCCACCGAGAGTCTGACGATCGGCGCGGCTGGGCGCTTCGAGCATTATGACGATGCCAGCGGCGATTCCGTCATCGGCAAGGTCAATGGCCGGTATGCCATCACGCCGTGGCTTGCAGTGCGCGGCGACATCAATACCGGCTTCCGGGCGCCGGCACTGGCGCAGGAATTGTGGGCCTCCACGACTTCGCAATTCCAGTTGATCGGCAGCACGCTGACGCTGTTGCAGATCAAGTCGCTGCCTGTGGCATCGCCCGCCGCAGTGGCTCTTGGCGCCACGCCACTCAAGCCGGAGACCTCGGTAAATTACAGCGGCGGCATAGTCCTCACTCCGCTTCCGGACCTGGCCGTAACTGCCGATGCCTATTCCATCGATGTCTATAATCATGTCCAGCCGACCGGCACATTCACCGGCCCGGCGGTTACCGCCATCCTGGTCGGCGCGGGCCTGCCCTCGAACATCAGCGCGACCTATTTCACAAACGCCATCAATACGCGCACGCAGGGGCTTGACGTCGTCGCAAGCTATGATGTCGACCTTGGCGATTTCGGCCAGATGCTGCTCAATGCAAGCCTCAACTACAACGTAACGACTATTACCCACATCATTCCCAATCCTCCGCAACTGGCCTCCCTGGGTGCCGGCTATGTGATCTTCGATGCCCGGTCGCAGGGAAATTTGACCGTCGGGTTGCCGAAAACCAAGGTGGTGTTGAGCGACACTTGGAGCTGGAATGATTTCACTTTGATTCCGAAATTCATCCGGTTCGGCGGGTTCACGTCGGTTCAGAACCTTGCGAGTCAGACCCGAAGCTTCAATGCCAAGTGGATCACGGATCTGGAGCTGTCCTATCGGGTTTCGCCGCAATGGAGTGTCGCGGTCGGCGCCAATAATCTGTTCAACGTCTACCCCAGCCCTGCCGGCATCTATAATGTGAACACAGGTACAGGCCAGTATCCGGGATCCTCGCCCTTCGGATTTACGGGCGGCTTCTATTACGGCCGGGTGAGCGTCAGCCTATAACGAGAGCATCGAACCAAGGGAGAAGTTCATGACAACAATCGGAAAAGTTGCGCTGGCTTTCATGTTCTCCGTGGCGATGATGGGATCGGCATCGGCGGCCACCGACTTCAGCGGTACCTATCAATCCGTGGCATCGAAATCGTCATGGAGTAATGGCGAGTTTCCCAAAAACTTCAGTTTGATGATCCAGGTGAAGTTCGAAGGGAATAAAATCGTTTATCACTCCGTGAACGCCAATTCGCCCGCGGCCAATCTCGATTATACCGCGCCGCTGGACGGAACTGTCGTTCCCATGACCGGAAATGCCCGCTTCAACCAGATTCGCGTCAAGAAGATTGCGCCCAACGAACTTGAGATCCTGGAAATGAAGGACGGAGACGTTCTTGTGGCCGCCTATTGGATCTTTGAGAAAGACGGCTTTGTGCGGCGCGGGGTGGGCAAGGGCGCCGATGGAAAATCCCACGAATATGAAGAGTATTATACGAGACAGTAGGTGATTGGGGGCGTGCTGGGGGGCATGGCGTGAAAATCGCTGACGGCACTGGTCCATAAACGTCTTTTCCCGGGCCGGCGGCACAGCAGCGTTTTGCCTGAAAACGCGCTGTCAGGAGAAGCGCGAACGTCCCTTTCAGCGCGCCGTCCCAATGATCTCGTCCACTTCGTCCTCTTGCGCCATTCCGGCCCGGTAGTTGACAGGACGCAGAGCTGTCTCATTCACGTTTAGGCTGAACACATCGGGCCGTGCATAATGGCCGACCACATCCAGGTCATATTTGCCGCGGATCGCATCGGAAAGGTCGATGTCGGCGGTGATGACGGCCTCCCTGTCATAAATGGGACCGGCGAGGACATCGCCGAGCGGCCCGACAATGACGCTGCCGCCTCGAATGAGAACCGTAGAGGGATCACTGCCCTGGACACAGTCATAGGTGTCCGGTGCATCGGCCCGTGTAAAATACTGGCAGGCACTCAGCACGAAGGTGCGGCCTTCATAGGCGATATGGCGCATCGAGGATTGCCAAATGTCGCGCTCGTCCACCGTGGGAGCGCACCAGAGATTGATGCCCTTGCCGTACATGGCCTGGCGCAAATTGGGCATGTAGTTCTCCCAGCAGATCGCCGCTCCGATCCTGCCGATGGCTGTGTCTAGGACGGTGATGGTCGAGCCGTCGCCTTGACCCCACACCAGACGCTCGCTTGCGGTCGGCACGAGCTTGCGATGCTTGCCGAGCAGGACGCCATCGGGCCCGAAAAACAGCGCCGTGCAATAGAGCGTCCCGCCGTCACGCTCGATCACGCCAACAACCAGGTGCGCCTTCATCTTCGCCGCAAAGGAGCCGATGCTTGCGGTTTCCGGCCCCGGCACGTCGATAGCCGATTGCCAGTAGCGCAGGAAATCATCGCGCCCTGCGGCCGTGCGGCTGCCGATCCGTGCGCCGAAATCGAGGCCCTTGGGGTAGCCGCCGACGTAACCTTCGGGGAAAACCGCAAGCTCCACACCTTCGCGCGCGGCTGCCTCGCAATGAGCTTCCATTCGCTCAAGGGTGCGGGGTGTGTCGAACAAGCTCGTTCCGGCCTGGACCACGGCGACGCGGTGCTGTGTCATGTGGGGATTCCTTCTTTTCAGTCCTGGCGCGAACAAGTCATGCTCGTCTCTGCGGCTCTTCAACTTGTGGCCTCAGGTTACGATACCAGAATGCAAGCCGCAGCCGCCGATTCGCTTTTCTATAGATCTGCGGGTTCATGCAGACCATGCTGATGTGTGGAATTTCGCTCAATACGAGCGACGCTTCGTAGCGAGTTGGCGCTAAGCGATTTGATATTCAAGGCAAAACCGTTCCTGAAGTCTCTCAAGAACGGAGTTGCTTTTTATGCGCAACCTGCCCCAACCTTCCTGCTTGAAAGGGGATTTCATGAACCGCCGATTGCTCGCCGTCGCAATCTTTCCGATGCTGCTGCTGGGGGCGCCGACCTTCGCCGCCCCGGACGAGAATTTGTCGCCCGCAGCGAAGCAATGGTGGGCGGACATCACCATGATCGCCGGCGACGCCAATGAAGGCCGGCAGACCGGCTCGGCCGGTTACATGCGCGCTGCCGACTATGTGATCACGCGGATGAAAGGGGAAGGCTTGAAACCCGCCGGCGACAAGGGCTTCCTGCAACAGGTGGCCTTCGAGCAACAGGTGGTGGACCAGGATGCCTCTCGCGCCATGCTAGTGAACGCGGATGGCGCGCAATCGCCGCTCAAGGTTGGCGACGCGCTTCTTATCCGGCCCGGTGGCGAGGCGCGCCCTACAAATGTGGATGCGCCGCTCATATTCGTCGGTTATGGCCTTGGCCTGCCCAAGCAGGGTTACGATGATTTTGCCGGTTTGGACCTGAAGGGCAAGATTGCCGTGGTGATCAGCGGCGGGCCCGATAATATCTCGGCTCCGATCAAGTCCGACGCGCGGGCCAACCGCGAAAGCCAGTTGGCGAAGCTGGGAGCCGTGGGTGTCATCACCCTGACCACGCCGCACCAGGTCGAGATTGTGTGGTCGCGTCAGCGCCTCATTGCCCATCAGGCCGGCATGTATCTGGCCGATCCGAAGTTCCATACCGTGCCTGCCGGCTTCTTCACGGCCAGCGCGGACCCCGAGCAGAGTGAGGCCTTCTTCACGGACAGTGGGCACAGCTTTGCCGAGATGAGCGCCCTTGCGGATGCGTCCAAGCCGGTGCCGCGCTTCGACCTCAAGCCGCGCTTCAAGGCCACGGTGGCGGCTACCCGGACAACGCTCACATCACCCAATTTGATCGCCAAGCTGGAAGGCCAGGATCCAAAGCTGAAATCGGAATATGTGGTGGTGTCTGCCCACCTGGATCACCTGGGCATCGGCGAACCGATCAATGGAAAGCGGCTTTATAACGGCGCCATGGACGATGCATCCGGTGTCGCCGCTGTGCTCGATATCGCCCACCGCATCAAGAATGGTCCCCGGCCGCGCCGCTCCATTCTGTTCGCGATATTCACGGCGGAAGAAAAGGGTCTGTTGGGATCGCGCTATTTCGCCACCAACCCCACGGTGCCGAAGGCCGCCATTGTCGCTGACTTCAACTTCGACATGCCGCTGCCGCTCTGGCCGTTGAAAATGGTCTATCTCCCCGGCGAAACCGAAAGCACGCTGGGCGCAGCCGCCCGGGCGGTGGGGCTCCAGCAAGGCATCGCGGTGGTGCCAGATCCGAACCCCGATCGCAATGTCTTTATCCGGGCCGATCAATACAGCTTCGTGCGTGAAGGGGTGCCCGCGCTGTTCATGAAATTCGGCTTCCTCAAGAACACACCCGAATACCAGATCGAGCATGACTGGCGCGCCAATCGCTATCATTCGCCTTCCGACGATCTCGACCAGCCGGGTGTCTTCAAGGAGGACGCGGTGAAGCTGGATGCTTATACCGCCGCGCTGGCGCTTCGCGTGGCCAACGCGGATGCGCGGCCCCAATGGCTGCCGGACAGTATATTCCGGCGCCAATCCCAGTGAATGCGGCAGACCCGATCGCGCGATCAATCATTGGAGTGCAGAGCCGTACCGCGCAGCGGGCTGTGTGCGGCTCTGTAGAATGTGGGGAGTGAGACAACCGGTTCGGGCATCCGCATGACGTCATCAATGTCAGGCGCAGCCATGCATCCACGGCCATACTGCGTCGGCCTCGTCCTGGCGGGAGGGCTGGGAACGCGGATGGGCGATCCTGGCAAGCCTTTTCTGATGCTGGCAGGCCGGTCCATGCTCGACCGCGCGATTTGCCGGCTTTCGCCCCAGGTCGACCAGCTTGTCATCAGCGCGAATATCGATCCGGCGCGGTTCGATGCTTATGCCGCTCCGGTGGTTGCCGATACGCTTCCAGGCCATCCCGGCCCACTGGTCGGCATCTTGGCGGGAATGCGATGGGCAGCGGGATATCGGCCGGATGCTCGCTGGATTGCCAGTATTGCCGCCGATACGCCGTTCTTCCCGAAAAATCTCGTCGGCACTCTCATGGACGGCAGTGAGGCGAAGGGAGGCGGCATTACGCTCGCTGCTTCGGCCAGCGGCATTCATCCCACCTTCGGTCTTTGGCCCATTTCGCTTGCGGACGATTTAGAGCGGTTTCTTCTTTGCGGTGCCAATCCGGCAATGTTGGATTTTGTCGACCGCCATCCCCGGTTCACGGTGTTGTTCGGCGACATGGTCATGCCGAGCGGCAAATCGCTGGACCCGTTCTTCAATGTCAACACGCCGTCCGACGCCGAGCGGGCTGAGGGCTTCGCGGTTGCTCTGGATGCTTTGGAGGCATCATGAGTCATACGGTGAACCTTGTTCCGCTTATATGATCGCCAATCTTGAATCGCCGGACCATTCCGCGAGTTTTCCCGTCAATCCATGTCCCGGAAGGCGTGCCCGTTGGCGGTAATGCCTGCCGTCACGCTTGCAGGCAAAAGATCCTGTGTCGCGGTGCCATCAAACACCCAATCCCCCTTGTCGGCGAGGTCGGGCAGGCCCGCCCCCTTGCGCACGTAAAGGCCGATCGCGGGCTTCTTTGCGTTGATGTAAAGGTCATACTCTTGCATTGCGGCCGCCTTTCCTCTTGGAGATCGCGCCGTTTATTTTTGCGCGCCATACAGAAGCTCGAGGGCGGCAAGCGCGGTCAGGATATAGCCGCCGTCATAATCGACGTCCTCGTCACCGGAAAGATCAAGTTCTTTCCACACGCCGTCCAATTTTCCATCCTGATGTTCGCTTATGACTTTCCCGGCCAGCTCCCGGATGGCGCCGAATTGCGCGAGGTCGAAATGCAAGCCGTCTTCGTCCATGAAAAGGCCGTGCTCACGCATGAAGGCCGCCATGGGCATCGAGGCTTCGCTGATATAGAAAAGCAGATCGCCCGCCTCCAGCGGCCGGTCCTCGGCCTGCGGAATGAGCCCGGCCCGATCGATCAGCGGGCGCGCCGAAGATCGCATATCGGCGGAAAGCTTGTCGCAGGATATGACTGCCATTTGGAGCCTCCGTGTCGGGAACGCTTGTCGAGCCTGACGATATCATTGCGCCGACGGACTGGAATTTTCTCCCATGTCTTTGCGCAGCTGCGCCAGCGCGCTGCGCAGGCCATGAAGTTGGTCCAGCAGATGAAGGATCATATCGACGCCTTCGTCGTTGACGCCGAAGCCGGTTTTCAGATCCCCGATAAGCCTGGCGCGGGCAATATCCATGGCGGAGAAGCGCGTTCCGGCGGCGGCCTGCTCCGGGATGAGCCAGCGCTGCTCGAGCCAAAATTCCAGCATTTGGACCTGAACGCCGGAATGGGTCAGAAATTCCTGTTTATCCATGATCATGCCTCACGTCCGCGCGGGTTATATTCCTTGGCCTTGCTCCAACCCGCGACGAATGCTTCGAGTTCCGGGTCAGGGGGCCTGGGTAGAACCACTTTCAGCTTGACCAATTGATCGCCCTGGCCGCCGC
>Ga0207671_10005603_pt1 | contig 11521 bp, 7 predicted proteins | sample KBSC24metaG_FD_184352 | JGI IMG/M metagenome (GOLD analysis project Ga0207671, IMG submission 184352) | Corn rhizosphere microbial communities from Kellogg Biological Station, Michigan, USA - KBS C2-4 metaG (SPAdes) (version 2) | ecosystem: Host-associated > Plants > Roots > Rhizosphere > Soil... | reverse complement strand
GTAATTCGGATGCTTTCCAATTTATACAAGGTTGCAAAGTAGAAATACAGCTTATAAAAATACGGAAGCCAATGTTTGAAGTACCGTATCTCAGTCGATTTGTCCGGGAAAGGATTTGCCAGGATAAAATGCTTTAACTCCTTAATCGTTTCCTTCAATAATTTTACCTTTTGGTCATATCCCTTTACAGGGCTCAATTTCGGCTCGACCGCCTCCAGCTTTAACTGCAACTCCATTTGCAGCTTTTTAACCAATGCTTCCATGATCAAGCGATATAACTGTTATCAATATGCTTGACTTTAAATTAAGCATTCTGAAGGTATAAATTCTTGATATCGATTAAGTTTTCGGCGTCATCGTTTACGCCGTTTCGGTAGCTTTCTTACCTGACGTTTTTTACCTGGCGTCGGAGGCGTCTTTTCCTTCTTTTTATTGGCGAATTTCGACTTCTGTAAGCTGAAAGTTTCTGGCGCCATCCATAGGTAGCTGGCAAGTAATTTCTGGGATACACGCCCTAACAAGGCAGATTGGTATTTCATCAGAAACTTAAACCGTTCGAACGCTGATGCCTCCCGCATTTTATTGCGTTCTTCACTCAATTGATAATAGTGCGTAACGATAACCCTTCCATGTCGGTCGAATTCCCAGAACAACTCATAAGCCTTATCAAGTTCATCAAATGTAATACACTGAAGGATACAGTCCTCCACCGCCTCGATGTTTTCGCTGGCTGGCGTCTGGGAAAAGAAGCTGTCTACAGCCACAAAAAAGTCTCCCTCTTTCATGATCCAGGAGGTTCTTTCCTTTTTTTTATAATAGTGAAAGCTCCTTACCACCCCTTTTTCAATAAAATAGATGTGCGTGGCAATCTTCCCTTCCTTTAAAATAATATCCTTTTTCTTTACCTCTACTCTTACAAGCTTCGTTAGAATGTAGTTTCTTAATTCTGGAGATAATTTCCGGATTCTGTCAAAACTGAGAAATAGCTGATCCATAAATAAGGTTTTTTGTGGTTAAAATAGCATTACGATAGTTCAACAGTCTGTACCACGGTTAGGGATCAGGGAGGTTCGTCGTCTGAGCAATAGCGTAATATATATAATTTGCCTCTAAAGCAATGCAAAAATACTCGTGGTAACACGAGTATACTTTAATTCAGCATAAGAATAAACACTTATGAAAAAATTAGTAGGAAATGGGAAGATGTATTAGCTGGCTTCTCTTTTCCTGAACACATCGAAGAAGATAAAAATTGCCATAAAAATATTAAGGCAAAACAATCCCTGTATAATTATATTCATCTTAGTTTCACCCGTTGAGTTCAGATATACTCCCATTGAGCCGATATATACGCTGACAGTAGCTGCAAAAATATACAGGAATGACTCATTGGAGATGATCCGGAATATCCGAAATAACGCGATAGCGAGAGAGGATATGATAACATACGGTTCCAGGACATAAGGATATATTCCAAATGCTATAATGCTATCTGACTTGCTGTACTTTATATAAGCAATTAAAGTCAGCGCAAAAACGATTACTACGGACCATAATATTTTTTGCCATTTAAGGCTTCTTGTGTTCTTCATACAACTATTATCTGTAAATACCGTTATCCGCCGGATAAGCCTTTATGAACAGTCATAAAAGACCGCCTGATATAAGAGAGCCAATCGTCTATCTTATTGTCAGGAAGCTGATAATGCTTCCTCGAAGATTCGTCATAAAAGAAGCCCCCATAAAGACTGACTTCAACCTTTTTTATTGCACCGTCTATCTCGTAGGTAGCAATATGCGCCCCCATCCAGCGGGGAGGGTCATCTGATGGCAATGCAGATACTTCCGAAATATATCCACGCATTGTATCATCATCGAGATCATAATAAGCAAAGTTTTTTAACGTGTCGATGCTATATTGAAAAAGGTTACCGGAGGTAATATCATACAGCTTCCAGTGCTTCGCCATTTTAAACGGCATTGGCTGGCCCACCGTCAAATTCCATAGAAAAATACTTATTAATACCAGGACTGGCTTCATAACAGTACAATTTAAATAAACTATTGGCAGTTTCCCATATTAGGATGAAAATTCTGCACTGTTCCTTTTACCATGTTTGGCAAAGGCGCCATGTTTCTAATGTCTTCTCCCAGATCCCCGGGGTCGCAGCCCATACCTCCAGGCCAGGCTCCAATTGTGTTCGGCAGATTTATTCCACCCTGTGCCAATGTTTGTAAGGCATAATTTGTGCAATTTTCTGAATTCAGGTTGTAATAGAACCCAGGATCGTTCCCTCTGGCAGCAAAAAAAAGCATACTGAAAAAGGCAGCATTGGTCACGGAGAACGATGCCGATATATTGTAAGTATGGTTCTCATCGTTATTTAGCTTGCCCGGTGCCGACGGGCTTCTCGGTGTTACCCCTTTTGAAGGGTAAAAGCCAACATTTCTTGTAATAGTAGTATTCCCATAGGTTTCTGAAAACACAAGAAATGTATGTCCTACATCTACTATATTGCCGGCATTAGATGATCCTATAGGTCCTCCATCTGTTGCTTTATAGGTTTCCCTGGTACCTGGCACAGGTTGTTCGACACAAATCGTTACAGTGTATTGATGATCATTCCCACCCACATTCGTGAAGCATTTCATATAGTCAAACATGTTTACTATGGGGTTCCCCGGTGGTGCAATCGGGATGGTTACAGGATTTCCCGATGAACTGCCTCCCCCTGTTCCTAATCTGCTAGAAAATCCACTGCCATGAATATCGTCCACTCTATCCGGTAAATATAAATAGTAGCACCCTCCAGCTTGTTCCCAGGAATAGCCGCCTCCCGGATCGCCTGAAGAATAATTATATCCGTAAATAACATTGCACATGCGAACTATAGACTCTGTTTGAATGACAGGAGAATGGTACGTTTTAACTTTACCGTCTTCTAAAAGATATTTCCCCAGATTATTCCCCCACCAATCATCCACAAACACAAAACCGCTGAATACCCTGTTTGGATCCTTTAAATAGGTGGTATCCGGAAATTTTGTAAGGACTTCCAGGTGAAACTGGCCATTACTATCACCGTACAGCAGCAATTGGGAAAGGTCGTTAAGATGGAAAATACTGTTGGAGGTGAAATCCGATTTGACAAATAAGGGTAGCTTATATTCCAAGGGCACTGTAAGCGCATAATCATTGGCAGCCTGGAAGACATTCGCCTGATCCCACAAAACAGTCCTGGGAGAACCACTTTTATAATCGACAATTATGTTTCCTTTTTCTGCAGTAAATTTGTCAAAGAAATCCCGGGCTTGGGTAATAAAACGCTTTTCATTAGAATTGCCTAAATTGTCTGCGCTTTTAAGGCAGGAATTCAATACTGGCGCTAACAAGGCCAGGAGAAAAAGATTCTTCCATTTCATGGCTAAGGTATTATTGTTCTTAGCTAATATACACAGCACATTCCGGTAAAAACTTAATAGAGATTAAGAAATTCCTTCAAGGAATTTTCTAAACTGCATACCGAAAGAGCGAAAACTATAACCGTTTCTCTTTCTGCCATCCATTAATAATGTAATCAACCTTACTTATGTACCAACTTCAATATTTTGTCCCAGCCGATCAACCAGCTGTAAATGCATCTTTTGATAAAGCGATCATGGAAATGTGTGCCAAATTAAAAGGCGTGGACACCAAGAGCGTCCAGGTCCCAAACTCGGCCCTTTCGGTACAGCTAAAGGTCATGCAAGACGGCGCCTCACTTGAAATTAAAAAACGAGGGCAGCTTGTCTACATTAACTTTTTTTGCTTCGAAACTCAATATTTTGCAACAGTATTTACCTTGGTAGAGAACTATTATAAAAAATATGACTTGGGCACACCTAAACATCCAAAGATTCCTACCTGGATCCATTCAATTCCCATTGCTCCTGCCATTCTGAGGGAAAATGAGATTATCCTTTGCCAGAAAATGACCGTCTCCTTCTTTTGGGCTGTGTATGCGCAGCACTTAAAGAAGAGTAATCAGATGAATTAACCGTTCGAAAAAAGTTTTAATCATTTCTTTCTCATTATTTGTCCATTTAGAATACTTGTCTATTGTTATCCTGGGATAAATATCATTAAGCACTACCCCATTCTGTCCTCCTAAACTTATTTGTTTTAGGTATCCTTTCCCAGACAGTTCCTATAGGCTCATTTAAGTATGCGATTATCGAAGGATCATAATTCGCGATAGTATTGACATTATAAAAACTGGTATTGTCATTGTTATTTATATAAGTTTCATCTTCATCTCCTGAAAAAAATCTCCACCCGCTATCAATGTCGTTTATTGGCCGATCACGGTACATAAAACCAACGTCTTTGCCTTCCACAGTAATCATATCTGTTGCCGTCGCTGCACCCGTTGGTTCTATCAATTTTATAATTTGATCAGGGCGTAACTTAAATTGCTTCATAGCTTATATCAATAGCTTATTACGGCGTAAAAAAAATGCATCCTGAGCAACATGCCTCATTGCATAGGCATAAAAAAAGCTTGGAAAGCAGACGCGCCTAATGGAATAAATGTTAGAAAACCACTGTCCTAAAAAAGGTATGTCTTCACATCCTCCTGGCTGGTTATCTATTAGTATGTAGACAAAAACTGATCGAACTTTAATTTGAAAAGTTCAATAGAATGCTGATCTCCTGCTGAGTAAAAACGTATTACTCTAGGCCAATCATAATCTCCTTTTGTTTCAAATTCATTATTGATAAACACTCGGAAAGCCGACAGCATTTCGCTCAGATTTTCACAAGGTCCAATGCTTGAACCAAGACCTGATGAATAGCCAAATAAAATAAGATGCAGGTCTTCAATATTGTTGACATTGAACATGCCCGGTTTATTTACTACAGCATTGACAAACGTAATAAACCTTTTAACGTCTTCATGGTTTTTTTTCATTAGTGACTTCTTTTGTATATTTCTCTAATAACTCTCTGCCGCTGACATGTTTTCCCTGCGATGGAATATATCCTTCTATTTCTTTCATATAGTCAGCTTTAAGCATACCTTGCGGATGGAGGTTGTCAAAAATCCTTGTTTCCTGACCAATGGTTGTCTCAATAAACTGGTGCATTCCATTGTTAGCTAATTGCTGTGTTGAAGTGCCTATTAAACCATTTCCGCCAATATTGATCTCAAACGTTTTCATTTCACCACCAACGCTCTTAATAAGTCCAGCAAAAGAATTTTTGAACTCCGAAGCAAATTCCACACATTTCCCAAATTGATTTGAGTATCTTAAATTTTGTGGCTTGAATAAGGAGAATCCAGCTGTTTGAGTGCCATATGGAATGTCTGCACTAAATCTTAATCCCGTAGCAGGCTTTAACATGGTTCCCTTTATTTGGCCTGGCAATGGAATCTTAGAGCCTATATATATTGCTAATCCTGCTTCCCATGTAGAAGGGTCTGCCAATGTGTTCCCTGCATCCTTAAACTGCTGACCAATCGGGGTCTGGGTGTTATACTTCCAAGTATTGATCCCAGTTTGTTTAATGTTACTTCCAATCTGTTCTATCTCTGATTTAAGGTTCTTTAAATAAACTCCGTCTCTTAAATCCTTGACTGTTGATACACCAGAATTCCAAGTGTCCACTACAACCCCGTTCCATACTCTGCCTAGCCCATTGGGAATCCATTTCACATAATCCCATGCACTTCCACTATATTGGTATTGATCCATATAACTCATACGCTCCCGTCCATCCAGATCAACACCATCAATAGGTCTGTTCGATGCATATTGATAGGGTGACAACTCAGCATACTTCTTAAATATAGGATCCACTGACATAAACCTTCCTGCTCTCGGATCATACACCCGCATCCCATAGTCGATCTGATCACCGATGCCCTTTACTTCATTGTCATTTTCTTTTCCATTAAACCCATAACGATACTTTCCGCCACCCGCTATCCCTGCATCATTCGATCCATTCCCACCTCCGGCATAGGAACCATCCGCAATATAAGCCGTCACATCATCATTGAGACCTGATTCGAACCCTTCACTCAAATCGATCAGATCGCTCGCCACATAGCTGGTCGGCTGATTCCCCGCCCTGCTGGTCAGTGTCAAGTCCGTCGGCAGCGTATATCCATTGACCTGGGTCGTCCCTGAGTACGTTCCTCCTGGAATGTTGAGGGTAGTCAGCATCCTTCCCGGCATGATCATACCAAAAGGATAGTAATCCTGGGCCGTCTGCACATCCGCCTCATAATGGTCTATCAAAGAGCTGTCTTGGGCTAAAGATACACCGATTTTCTTATCTGAGATAGTCGCCAGCACATTCCCTAAATGGTTGGTCAGCTCATACTGTTTTTTACCCGTGTAATAGGGGAGATGCATACCTGTCCAAGGGGAGATGTAGTTGTTCAGCCCTTCGGTATTGGCATCCGCTGATCTGTTGGCCGTTAAGATCCCTAATCTGCTGCTGCCGTAGATATGCTGCTCATTCAATTGAAGGTTGGCACTGTCCAAGGCCTTGGCGCTGTCGATACTGGTCGAGTAGGTCGACATCACATTGCCGCTGGCATCCCTCACATACCAGGTATAGCTGACAGCGCTGGTGTCACCTCTTGTTACTTTCTTGCCGATGCGGTGGCCGGCTGCGTCATAGTAGTAATAGATGTTCTTGGTGGGGTTGGCCGGTGTGGTTGTCTTGTGGTCGATCTCCGTGATCTTGCCGTAGACATTCCACTTGATATTGCTGATCCGTTCGCTGCTGTCCTTGATCAGGTTGCCGATGGAGTCATAGGCATAATTGTTTGCAGGCTGGTTGTGCAGGTCGTAACCACCCCCAATGGCATCATCGGCGCTATCCTGGATGCGTAGCAGCTTGTTGGTGCCGGTGATATACTTATACCCCAGGCTGTCCATGGCCAGTCCCGTCTCTCCGAAGTTGTTCCGCTTGTATTGTTGGATATTGCCGTTGCCGTCATAGGCTACTCTTTCCCTAAAGTCAGCAGTAGGCATCAGTCCAGTCCAGCTGTTGGTTGCCTGGTTCAATCCATAATAGGCGTCCATGCCCGTGATCCGGTTCAGCTGGTCATAACGATAATTATACAGCAAGGGGCCTCTCCAATGGCTGGTGTCGTTCACGCCGTTCAACCTCCGGTACAAAGGCCCCAGGTTCACCGCCATGCTGCTGATATTGCCGTTAAACAACGGTCTATCAGCTGTATTCAAATAGGCGCTGCTGCCGGGGAAGGGCGTTACACCCGTGCCAATGGCGGTATAGTCGCCTGTAAAGTAGTTCAGCCCGAATCCATACACATCCCGGGCGATATATCTGTTCTGCGCTGTTGTGTCCCCGTCCCTGCCCATGTCATAGAGGGGTAAGAGGCTGGTGCTGTTCACCCCTTTCAGCCAGCCCTGCAGAGTATAGGCATAGTCCAGTCCCTGCACCATCTTGTCGCCCAGGATCACCCGGGCCAGGGGGCCATGCTTGTAATACTCGTACCGCGCTTCCTTGTCCCAGTACACGCTGTCCGTGCTCGTCTCGGCCAATGTGAGGCGGTTCTCGGCGTCGTAGGTATACCGGTGATAGAAGGCGTCCACCTGGTGCGGCTGATAGGCCACATTGTTCACCTTCCCGCTGACAAGGTCATATTGATAGACCAGCCGTTTGAAGCGGTTGCCGTTCAGGTTCATCACATTCTGCGCCGGGCTCAGGCTGCTGCTGCCATAGTCCTGCAGGAGGGTGTCCACATTGCCTTCGGGGTCATAGGTGTAGAAAGTACCCTGGTTGTATTGGGCGGGGTTGCTCCCGGTGGTAAACGAAGCATAGGCTACCCGGTTACGCAGGTTCCTTTGTACGATAGGCGTGAAGGAAAGCCCGGTAAAGCCGGTATAAGGGATGTCGTATACTGTCTGGGTGATCTGCTCCTTATTCCCTTGCGAGGCCGTTATCCAGGACAGCAGGTTGCTCTCCACCCGGCTGATGGAGTCGGTCATGGGAGCGCTGCCCGCATTGGCGATTTGGCCTACTTCGGTGATCCGGCCGATGTCGTCGTAGAGGGTATAGCTGTATTGTTTGCCTTGTTCAGTGCTGCTCACATACTTCTGCCGCGCATTCTGCGAGATAGCCAGCCTTCCCAGCCGGTCATACCAGAAATGGCTCTGTCCGGCATCCGGTGTCTGCTGGGCCACCACCTGGTTGAGGGTGTTGTACCTATACTGGGTGTTCAGGCCATGGGCAGGGACAAGGGACTGGTCTGCTGCACGGGCTGCTGCCACATTGTCGAGCCAGACGGAGTCATAGTTGGCCTGTACACCGGCAGGGGGTACGGTCTTCAGCAGGTTGCCCGCCTGGTCATAATAGTACAGGGTGTGGTGGTACTCACTGACATTATGGGTCACGGTGAAATGTTCATACAGGTAGGCTTGCATGCAACGGGCACGGTACATGCTGTCGAATCTGGTTTGGATGGAGTCCGTGTAGACGTTAAAGAGCTCGGTGCTCTTGCTGACGGCAAAGAAGGTGCTGTCGGTGCAATTGTTAATCGTGTTTACCTCCACTGGTGGCAGCACGGGTTCAGCACGGCCGCAGAGGAAGAGGGTGTCGGTGACAATGGCCTGGCAAGAATTTTTGACGCATATATTGCCTACTGTACTAAAAGCATCCGCAGCAGAAATTGTACGCAAATAATTACCCGGAGTGATCGCAACTATATTACTTAATGTAAGGTCGTTCATGATGAAATCCGGTACTATATTGGTAAAACTTACCGGGGAATCAGCACATCCCGTATTTCCCACACTATCGACCCTTAATAACAGCACATGACTATCGCTATATCCTACTGCGGCGAATGATCCGTCTGCATTTTGTAAGACGGCATTGATATGCTGATCTCCGCCAAGTGCAGTCCTGTTATTCCAGGTAATGCTGCCATTACCGGTTCTTTTATGCCAATATATATCTGCATTGGTGTTACGTTCTCCCTGGACAGAAATGGTGCCTCCATCCCGGGTCGGAAATAATACGGGATCTCCTGTGGCTGTAGATCCTGGCGGAAGGGAGATCGAACGTGTACGAGTGACATTACCATCCTTATCCGTTGCGACTATAATTGATCTGATGTTTTCAGTAGAGGTGGGTGTATAGTTGGTTGTCTCAACACTATTTATTAAATAGCCATCAGACGTATTATAGATATGACCCATCCAATTGCTCAAGGTAGTGTCTCCGATACTAATATCAAAAGATTTTGACCAGACTGTATTTCCATTGGATTTGTCAATTTTCATGATAATACCATCGTAAAAACTATCACCCTGGGTATATCCGGTGACGATGAGGGAGCCATTGTCTTCCAGTATCCCTCCCACAATATCAGTCCCAGGATTATCTCCATATGTTTTTGCCCAAAGTGTATTGCCCGCGCTGTCAAGCCTGATCAACTCCCAATCTGCTGTGCTTGGCCGAAAGCTACGGGTGACGGCAACAACAAATCCTCCGTCGGAGGTTTGAATGATATCTGCGGCATGGATGCAAGAGTCAGCCTCCTGGTCCACATTACGGGCCCAATCTACAGCGCCTGTGGCAAGATCCGCCTTGATCACCCAAGGTGCGCCGTGCACGTTGCCAAAAGAACTTGAGTTGGCCAGCGCTATGAAATGCCCATCTCTGGTCACACGGACCCTAATAATTGTGTCATTACCGAGATCACCATACTTTTTAGACCATAATACTGCACCCTTTTTATCTGTTCTCATGACAATACCATCCCAGGTACCACTTGCATTGGTAGTAGTTTGCCCGCCAATTAAATACCCTCCATCGCTCAATTGCACAAAATCATTCGCCTGCTCCTGGCCACTACCTCCATATGTCTTTATAAAGCTGAATTTTTTACATGTATCACCTGGACTAGGCACAACTGCCGTCGTATCCGGCGTAGTCAGATCCGGCAGCTTTCCGCATTTCCGCTTGTAAAAATCATTCAGCTGCGTCCATTCCATGGAAGTGCCGAACTTTGCATTGATAAAATCCGTGAAAGCGCTGCCGTCAGGATAGTGCTTCTGCCAGTCCGCTGTATCAAATCCCTTTAATACCCAATTGTTCGGGTTGATGCTTTCCGCCTGCGTAAGGATCGTCCATTTCCGGGCGCTCAATTGCGAAACTGCGGTGTTACTGGCAGCGCTTCTGGGCGCTCCTGAAAGAGAGATCCCTCCTGTGTCCACCGTTGTTGCGGCCGCGATCTGGTTTAAGACCCTGTCTACCTGGGAAGTGCTCAACCCGCCAATGACGGCGCCATTTAGGCTGGGCAATGAAAAATTCAGGGAATCTGAATAGGTAGGCGCCCCCAGGAATATTTCCACTAAATGGGGAAAATTCATTGGTAAATTGGGTATAATGCTGTTTATTCCGGAGGGGATGAGCGTGTCACTGGCAGCGAAGACAGTCAGGGTGTTAAAGCGCTGCAGACTGCCGAAGTTATAATTCTTAAACCTGGTTACGCCTCCATCTCCCGACGCAAAGCTGATCCATCGGACGCCCGTGAACTGATCTTTATTCACAAGCCCGTTGAAAGTATTAAGCGTGCTGTCCTGCGTGCTATAGAATTTGATATACTTTACATCCTGCGGCGCATAACCCCGGAGATGCTGGAGTCCGCGCAGGTACTTGCCGGCTCCCATTCCGGGTAAATTGGTATCAAATCCCAGGATACCATAAATATCCGAATGGTACACTGTAACAGTTCTGGCCGCTGCGCTGGAATATATGTGTGCTACATAATAATAGCCGGCCCAGGGATTGCCAAAGCCCTGGTAGATTAGCCCAACGTTTGTCAGTGAAGAGGTATATGCCGAGTCTACCCTGATATGCTGACCATCGCCAAAGTCCACATAAGACCCAAGGTTGGTCAGTACCGCATCCAGCGTGTCATACGGGATATCGAACTGGTAATACCGCATACCGGTGATGCCATTCTTCGGCACCAGTTGCCCCGGTTTCAACTGCAGGCGGAATTTGCCATTCGGTAAAGATGACAATGTACCCACCTGCTGGTTGATGCTGCTGCTGTTCCATATCTGCGCGAACGAGGCATTTACCTGGTCGGTTGTCCCATCCGCTGTATTGCCGAGGAGAAGGCCGTTTATATCGAAAACGCCCTTAGGGCCAGCTGCAGGCGTGATATTGCCTGCAAAGGTGCGCATGTCCAGGTCGGTATAGCCTGTAAACGGCTGCAGATAGATGCCTTTGTATTCTTTGATCAAAGAGTCCATTCCGGCACAGCTGATCATCGCAGTATCATAAGTTGTCGACGTACTTCCGCTCTTGCCGTTACAGCTGTTGAAGAAGCTTAGATAGTCAGCCGTACTTTTTGTAAACCCCAGTCTGTAGTTCATAAACTGCTCATACAGCTGGTTGGCCGCCAGTTGCGTCGAGTCGGTGGGTGATGGGGCAGCTACGGGCGAGACCAAAGGATATTTATTCCGGAACTCCGCATCCAGCGCC
>Ga0207671_10005600_pt1 | contig 11529 bp, 10 predicted proteins | sample KBSC24metaG_FD_184352 | JGI IMG/M metagenome (GOLD analysis project Ga0207671, IMG submission 184352) | Corn rhizosphere microbial communities from Kellogg Biological Station, Michigan, USA - KBS C2-4 metaG (SPAdes) (version 2) | ecosystem: Host-associated > Plants > Roots > Rhizosphere > Soil... | reverse complement strand
TGAATATTTTTATATCGATGGAACAAAGCTACTACGGCTGATAAAGGCGGATATAGCAAATTTCAAAACAAGAATTGCAAAAATCAAAGGTTGGCTTTCCGGTACTGGGCGGGGGTCAGCGACGTATTCTTTTTAAAAAGATTATTGAAATGCGCTGGTTCTTCAAACCCCAGCCGGAAAGCAATCTCTTTCACCGACAAGTCCGATTGGAGGAGCAGGGACTTGGCATGGTGAACCACAAGGTCAAGTATCAGCTGTTTGGCTGTTTTGCGGGTGGCCCTTTTTGCCATGGCATTCAGATAATTGGGATGAATATTCAGCTGTTCTGCATACCAGGCGGGCGAGAAATGAGCGGAGCTTAGATCCTCTTTTTTTGAAAGGGTGCGTTCGATCAGGGATTGATATTGGGCGATGAGATTGATCTCTGACTTGTTGCGGGCGTCCGTGCCGCTAAAGCTGATATCCGCCACTTCTCTTCTGATCAGGTGCAGCAATAGGTTCAGATAGATCTCTATTAGCTTGAATTTGTCTTTTTTACCGGACTCGAATTCGGTGAGGATATTCCTGAACACCGGAAGCAATTGGTCGACGGCATCATCTGACAATTTTATTGGATGCACATTATCCAGTCGCAGAAATGGGAAGTCTTCGAGGAAATCGGCTCCAAAAGCGCATTGGTCGAGAAAATCCTGGCTGAATAAGATATAATAACCTTGCCAGTTGCGGTCAACTCCTTCGAATGAGAGTACCTGATAAGGCGAATAAAAGATCAGGTTGGCATCAAAAGGCTGTCCCAGATGCTTTTTAGCAGTACCCTTTTCCACCAGTCCGATGCCATAAAATTCAACCCTGAAGGGCGCCATATTGAAAACAGGCAGCTGGGTGTGCTCCTCTTCATAATACTGTTGAAAAGACCGCACATCGAAATTCTTTGCCTTGGGTGGAGTATGGCCAAAAGTTTTGTAATATGCTGCAATGGTTTCAAAATACTGCATGATACAATTTACAGGAAATGCAACATTCCAGCTGAAAACAAAACCTTTTAAACGGAGCTGTATAATATATTATAACTATTGATAATGAATTTAAAAGCACCTGCCACCAGGAACCTCTGGGTAGATTATCTTCGCAGCGGTATCACTGTCCTGGTAGTGGCCCATCATTCGGCGCTGGCTTATACTACTTTTGCGAGGTTCGATAAAGTGGCCTACATCAGGTCCACTCATCCTGTCGTAGATATAAAAAGATGGGTCGGGCTCGATATCTTCGAGAACTTCAACGACGTGTTCTTTATGTTCCTGATGTTCTTCATCGGGGGATTGTTCCTCCCGAAGAGCATCGAAAAGAAGGGACCGCCGACCTTTATCAAAGACAGGGTTTACAGGCTGTTGATCCCTTTTTTATTGGGAGGCACGCTATTGATGCTGATCGCTTACTTTCCCTCTTACTATCTGGCGCATAACGATGCGGGTATCGTCCGCTATATAACGGATTTCTTTTCGGTGGAACGATGGCCTGTAGGTCCGCCCTGGTTTATCTGGGTGCTGTTTGCATTCAACCTGGTCTTTGCGCTTTTGTATCCTTTTGCCGGACAATGGCTGAAATGGCTGGGGAAGGCACAATGGTTGCAGGGACGAGGCAAGACGACGTTTGTTCTGACGGTATATATCATGACCTGGATCTTATATGTACCGGTAGCTTATGCCATCGGAGCGGGAATCTGGACGGGATGGGGGCCTTTTGATTTTCAACTGAGCCGGGTCCTTGCCTACTTTGGCTATTTTATGCTGGGTGTCCTGGTGGGATATACAGATTTCAATAACGGTGTATTTAGCAAAGATGCGACACTCGTTAAGCGCTGGAAAAGCTGGGTCTTGTTATCGTTGCTGCTATACACAGCGTTGACATTGAATAACAGGCTGCATATGTTGAGCAAAATGGGGTACTACTCGCTTTATGTCGCGAGTTGCACGGCAAGCTGTATCGCCTTTATTACCTGTTTTCGAAGATTTGTAAGTACGCCTGTATATTGGTGGGATTCCCTTTCAGAGAATGCCTATTTAATTTATCTGATCCACTATGTTTTCGTCACGTGGATTCAATTTGCCTTATTGGATCTGAATATACCGGCCTTTGTAAAGTTCCTGGTTGTGTTTCCTTCTTCTTTGATGCTGAGCTGGGGTCTGAGCATTTTATTGAGAAGGATAAAATTGGTCAGGAAGTACCTGTAACAAAATCGTCCCGCCCGCGACCAATCGGGTATGCTTAGGATCCATAATACCCATAAAAAGTACAACAATGAGCCCGTTCTGGATATCCCTTCCCTGCAGTTGGAGAAGGGGATCTATTGGCTACAGGGGATCAACGGTTCGGGAAAGACGACCTTGTTACGGATGATCGCGGGTTTAACTCCCTTTGAAGGAGAAATTCTGATCAATGACATTAGTAGCCGTAAGAGTCCGGTTTATTACCGGCGGCAGGTAAGCTGGGCGGACGCTGAGCCTTTATATCCTGCCTTTATCACAGGAAGGGAGCTGGTGGACTTCTATGCCAATATCCGGAAGGCTTCGGCCCGGCAGCTGGACGATCTGATCACGTGTTTTGGCGTGCGATCTTACCTGGCGAACCCGATCGGCTCATATTCCAGCGGCATGGTAAAGCGGTTGTCATTGCTGCTGGCCATGGTGGGCGATGTATCGCTTATTTTGCTGGATGAGCCGCTGGCGACCCTGGATACGGATGTGGTGCGGCTGCTGCCTGCCCTGATGGAACAGCGCCGGAAGGAGCTTGGCGTCAGCTTCATTTTCAGCTCGCACCAGGCATTTCCCGAAGATGCGCTCGCGGTCGACAGCAAACTGGTGGTGGCCTCAAAGACTATTCAATTTGTGGATTGATATGAAAAGAACGGTGCTATTTAAAAGCCTGGTTAAGACTTTTTACAGACAAAATGCGGGACAGCTGGCCTTTCTGTTCTTCTTTATGGTCCTGTCGGTCGGCAGGGCAAATGATGTAGGGCTGCTGGAATATCATTATTCATTGATAAAGGGAATGCTGACCAATCCATCCTTCTTAGGCGTCGTGCTGCTGGCGTGGTGTATTTATGCCTGGAAGTGTGTCCGGTTTGTGGCATTTATGCTGCGACGACCGGAATTTTCGTTTCTTAGTTTGTTGTCATTGCCGGATGGCTGGCAAGTCTATTGGTTGTTATTGTTTGTGCAGGGTCTGCTGTTCCTGCCCGTTAGCCTATATGCGGTGGTCATGCTGGGGGTGGGTTTTCATGAGCATTGGTATGGGTCTACTGCACTGGTAGGCGTGTTTATTTTGGTTGTCTGTAGCATAAGCGCCGCCTGGTACCTCCATCTTTTGCGTATACCGGGAATGGCCATCCGGAGTTTACGTTGGGGCAGGCCGTTCCTGGGACGACAGCAGTCTTACGGGAAATTCCTGATCCGGTATGTCCTGAGCACGCGCAAGGTGCTGCTGGTGGTGATCAAGCTCTATAGCTGTGGAGTTTTGTACCTGATCCTGCGCGGCAATGCTCCGGACCGCTACGATCTGCAGATGGTCCTGCTATTTTATAGTTTTGGGTTGCTGGGGCATGGTGTGCTGATCCATCTTATGAAGGGAATGGAGGCGGCCCGGCTGGACTTTTACCGGGGTATGGCGGTATCGCTATGGGGGCGATTTATTCAATATGGGTGGTTCTATCTGATCCTTCTTATTCCCGAGATCCTTACCATCGCATCACTGACGCCCGGGTCCTTACGTTATCCGGATGCATTACTGCTTGTTCTTTGGAGCTATAGCATATTGTTATTGCTAAACAGCCTTCACCTGTACTCTTTCTCCCGTATGATGGATTACCTGAAGATAATAGGATGTATCTTTTTTGTGATCTACCTGGGGGTGCTGATGGGGATATGGGTTTGGCTGACGCCGTTGTTTTTGAGCCTGGCAGTTGCTATTTTTGGACGACAATATTATAGGCGTGAAAATAACGCCCCCTCAGGTCAATAAGTATATATTTATGTTTTTCAAACTATTCAGGAAAAAAGATAAGGCGCCGGTGTATAGCAGGCAAAAAATGGCTGCTGAGCTGGAGATCGCCAGGCAACAGCTGGAGGCTGACCTGGAAGCGAATGGGATTAAGTTCTTGTTAAGTAAAATGAATTGTGATGAGGTGTATTCACCCCTGGTTTTGGAAAAACAGAGGATGGAAGGGAGCTATAGTAGTGAGGACACGGTCTCGATACATGCATTTAAACAGTCTGGGAAATTGAATTCCCCGGATGACAAAAAAGAGCTATTGGCGTTGCTGTCAGATCCGGCGTATAATGATCAAAGACGGAATATTTACTGCTGCCTGTCCAGCTTGTGCTCGAATACGAATGATATTGAGCTGTTTGATTTTTTAATGGGTGTAATTGAGAAAGAGGACGATGACCGTACGACTATCTCTATTCTATCCAGACTGAAAGAGATGAAAAAACCATTCAATGCCAATATCGGGCTCATCAAGCGATTATTGGTTGAGGGAACTGATAGTATCAGAATTGCAGCAAGCAAGGCATTGTCAAATACCAATGATCCGGAAGTTGAAGATATAATACTGGACGAGTTTAAAATAAGTGACAGACACAGTAAGGCCATGTTCTGTACACCTTTAGAGAGTGTCGGTACAACCAAATCCATCCCAGTTCTGCAAGAAGCTCTTAAACAGACAAGAGATCCTTTTCTGAGAGAAAGCATTGAATATGTAATTCAGCTGATCAGACAAAGAACGCCACCTGCAGGGCAAAGTTGAAAAGTTTGCCGGATTTCTTTATTATTGTCTCTATGAACCCCTACCAATTTCAGTCTGAAGATTTCGCATTGTCCGCCGATGGCGTCCATCTTCTTAGAAATCGATATAATTTCAAGACGATTACATATGATGAAATAAATGAGGCTGTTATAGAAAGGTCTGCTGAGATCAGGAATGCACCGGTAACCCTGATCCTGGGTATCCTGATGGTCCTTTTTGCCTTTTATCAAAGCCGCTGGGTGATCGGTCTCTTTATCCACCCTGAAGGGACGATCTATATAGAGTCGATCGTCCTACCCGTCATTCCGGCATTTTTGGGTATCTATTGTATTTACATCGCTATAAGGAAAGGACCGATGTTAAGGTTGGAAACAGAAACTAAAAGCCACAAAATGCGGCTGCGTTCCTTCTTTAAAAACGACCAGTCTATTGAATTGGAAAAATATTTAGCGCAGCATTTGGGATCGAGGTTATGTGTGAACGGGCTCTCGTAAGATCGTCCTCAATTTTTCCGGCGGTGTTTTTCTAAAGTCAGAGAGATAGATCTCATGGTGAAGACCGTTTTTGGACAGCCCTTTTTCAGTTATAAACTCGCTGACTTTCTGCAATGTTTTGGGCTCTTCCGAAAATGGACCGGTATTGAGTATCTGCACGCAGGTCCCTTCGGTCATGGAAAAGAGCTGGACCTTACCAGCCTCCTGTATCCCCTTTTTTAAGATCACCGTATCTATAGCATCCTCGGTCATTTCATTAGTGACAAATTCCGGCATACGGATCAGCAGCCTGTATTCCCACTTACTCCTGGGCACCCTGAGGGGCGCCTCGGTGATGGAGAGGCTCCCCAGCTCTTTTTCGTCAAACCACCACAACCCCTCCAGTTTGGAGACGATAAAGTCTTGTTTTAATGATTTGCACATAAATTTTATGGTATAGGCCGTGGCGTACAGCGTCTGTATCGCCTGCGTAAATTTTTCATCCGAAGGGTCCCCTTTGCCGGCAAGAGACAGGAAGGAGGCCGGTCCTATCTCTATGATCGTGGGGTTGGGCTTTGCCGAAAAATATTCTTTGTGCAATTTTGACAGATCCATTTTTTCCATCTTACATGATTTTGATGATCATGCTGCAAGATGGAGGGGCGTAGTGACAGCCTTATGTCAGCAGACGCTGAAAAATGTTCCCGGAAGGAAGGCTGTCAGCGGTCCCTGAGGACGACAAAACGTTGTACCCGGGAGGCGGCGCCGGAAGATAACCTGGCATAATAGACCCCGGCCGGAAGCGTTGGAGCGAAATAAATGGTTGCCCCCGACTGGATAGAACTGGTATGGGCTACGACGGCGCCCAGGTTATCGAAAATGGTAAGGGCATATCCTTTACCTGAGGCGATATCGCTCCGGGTGGTGAGCGATCTTCCATCTGAAGGGTTGGGGAATAATATAAATCCCCGGGCCTGATCCTGACCCTGGTCTTGCGACTGTTGCCCGTTGGATGATCCCGGCGTTTCAGGCAACAGGGGCAGGGTGGTCTGTGTGGCATTGGTAGAGCCCCAATAAAAATTATTGGAGAGATTGGCCACCGAGAGTGTGCTCCTGTTCACCTGTGGATTGGAAGGTGTTCCGGCATTGGTTGCAGCTGCGCCTGGCGCCGCAGCCGCTGCCAGGGTGAGCCGCAGGTCTGAGGTTGACCATACCAGTCCCATGCCTGTGGCTTCGGTACGAATGGAGAAGGGTGTCCCGGTGCCGCTCATCCCATTTGCCGTCGAAACGGTCCAGTAGGAGTTGGATCTCACCTGTACGGGTGTACCTGCATCCGTAAACGATACGGCTGACGAACCGGAGATGCTGGTGTGACCTACCTTAATGGTGCCGCCGGAAGTCAGGCCTGTGCTGGCGAAGTAAATGGGCCGGTAATTTACAGAGTCCCCGATAGGAAAAAGGCTGGCGCTGGTCCCCTGGACGATGGCGGATGTGGGAAACCAGCGCTGCATGGTACCGCCATAAAGCCAGCTGCCGGTGGAATAAGACAATGTTCCTGTGCTGGTGGCGGAAGTTCCAAGCGTAAGCGTATACCCATTCAGGTTGACCTCTCCCGATGTCAGGGTGAGATTGCTGTTCACGGCCAGGTTGTTGGTAGTGATATTTATAGCAGGGGCGCTGGAGGTGTTATTGATCGTAAGATTATTGAAGACGCCTGAGGTCAGGCCATTTATTTGCTGCTGGGCGCCACCGGACATTATGACCCCTGCGTTTGCGGCGGTGGAGTTGTCGGTAAACTTCCCGTTGTTGGTAAAATCACCCTTAATGCTTAGAGACGATGTCGCGCTTGCAGCGATGGTAACCGAAGAGACCGGATAGGTGTTGCTGATAGTAAGATCCCGGCAGAGGGCTGCTGTCCCGGCATTTATGGACGGCATGTTGATGTTGGCCGCGGTGTTCGTTATGACGACATCGGTGCTGCTGGTTGGTACGGTATTGCTGCACCAGTTGCCGGCTGTGTTCCAATCAGTGCTGGTCGCGCCTGTCCAGCCGCCGCCCGGCAGAACAGTGAACTTAATGGCTGCGGAAACACTGGTGCAGGAGCTGCCGGTTTTCACCTTCACCTTATACCAGGTGGTTTGTGTCAAAGTGGGCGTTACATACGTGGAATTGGTGCTGACGCCTGACGCGTTGACGTAGGTGATGTCATCGGTGCTGCTCAGCCATTGATACGTCGGAGAGGAGGCTGTATTGACAGATGTCAATGTACCTGCGGTGCTTCCGGTACAAATATTCCTGCCGGCAGGAGTGATCGAATTGGAAAAAGAACAGACCAGGGCTGTGGCCGAGCAGGGACCGGTATTGCAGTCATTGGTAGTGCCAAAGATCGTAGAGCCGCCGGTTGACGTAAGCGTGCCGGTGGTATTGATGGTGCCGGTGCCTCCGACGGTGATGCTGCCTGTCGAGTTTGCAAAATCCCCGTTGACGATGAGCGCTCCGTTGACATCGAAAGTGCCGCTATTATTCTTGTTGGTAAGGTCTCCGTTGATAATGAGGGTTCCGCTGGATTCCACGATGATATTCAGACTTCCGCTGTTGTTCAGCTGTGTATAGCCAAGGATCAATGTACCATATACTTCAATGGTACCGCTGGTGAACACATTGGGTGCGCCCGATGTGCCTCCTTCAAAACTGACGGTTACATTGGAATCGATGGAAATGGTATTGCTCCCGGCAGCCGGATTGAAAGTATATGCCGTTCCTCCCGGCTGATCGATAGCGTTGCTCTTAAAGTCCCATGCGCCCGTGGGCGAAAGACTGGCATCCAGCGTCAGGGGATTTTTTACGTTGACAGTTCCACTTGCTGCAGGCACTGCTCCTCCGGACCAGGTGGTGGGATCGCTCCAATTGCCGCTTGTCATTGTATTCTGAGAGAATGAGACGATCGTGACGATCATGAGACAGGAAAAAATGAGGGCTTGTTTCATAAGAGTAACTGGATTTCTTTGAATTGAGATGAAAAGCGTAAAAATATTGCCAGTTTATAATCATATGAATATCAGGCAGTAATAAAGATTATTTTTGGGAATACAGTTTCAAAACAGGAATGTAGTTCCCATTTTGGGTCATTGATAGATGAAAATCTGTAGGAAAAACTAAGTGGATCTTGAGTTGCCTGTCTATCACTGAGCTGGGACTGCTCCAGTCACGCCGGAGGCATGTAAATGCACGATCAGCCACCCGCTATTCTCCTTTTTAAGGACGATCGTACGTCTTCCGAGAAGGCCTGGATCATTCAGCAGAAATGTCACAATAGCCACGGTCCCCAGCATTTGAATTTTCAATTCTTTGGGCTCTATGATGAGGTAGGGGGGTGAAGATCTTTGTGTTCGCGCATGCTCAAACACCTGGCTGAAGATGTTGAGGATCTCTGTCTTGTTGCCGGCCCTGTAGGGGAACCTTGCGGAAGGGGGAAAGAAGGCGGTAGCGCTATCTGCAAAACATGATGTAAATTTCGTCCAGTCGAGATTGGTGAAGGCTTGCAGGAATACATCCATGGTGTGAACGACGGCCATGGAATCGCTCTGTCGGTCTTGTGCGGAAGAATAAAAGGGCCTGACAGCCAGCAGGATGATCAGCCCGGTGATATAGGCGCTCTTCATGACTATAAATATAAACCTTCCGCCGGTTATTTTGTTAAAGATCGGCATGGTCATAAGCTATAAGGTCAAGTCGGACAGACCGGATCCATCCCTGACGGTGTTTGAGGAGACGCTCTCTTTCCGGAGCGGTTTCCGGCAGGTGGAGATCCCTTCCTCTGTAGGGGAGGGCAGGTTGATAGCCCTGCATTTTGGCGACGATTTTCATGTCAATTTCCAGTTCTACCGTCTCGATGTGCCCCTGGAAGTGATCAAGGAGCATTCGCATGACCCTCACGATCTTGTCTACATCATTTTTTATCAGCTGGATCTTCCGGAGACAGCCTGGTTTCGTGGAGAGGAAGTAGTCTATGAGCAGGAAGGTGTGAATATTTATACGCAGTCTATCGATGTGACATTGCGCTTCCCGGCTCATACCCGGCGCAATGTCGTCTGTCTCCGTATATCCCGCAAGCTGCTGCAGGGGCTGCTGGGTAATCATGATGAGGATTACCTTGGCGAATTACTGCGTCCCTCCAACTCTTTTTTTATCAATGAACGGCTGACGACGGAAATGCGTAGCGTCATAGGGGAATTACAGGTGCCGCCGGCTGTGAGAGGTTTAGAGCAGCTATTCTATCACACGCGCGTTTTGCAGCTGATCTACCTGCTCATGGAGCAGTTGAATAAAAGGGCCTTTCTTCCCAACAGGAACGACGATCCTCTGCTGATAGCCCGTATCTTTAATGCCCGCGCATTGCTGGTGCAGGATCTTTCTTCACCGCCTACCATTGCGAGCCTTGCACGTCATGTCCTTCTCAGCGAGTCCCAGCTGAAGCAATCCTTCCGCGAAATGTTTGGCGTGAGCATCTACCAGTATTTTCAACGTATGCGCCTGGAAAAGGCGCGGCTGCTGCTGGCCGGAAAAGGCCGGACGGTGAAAGAGGTAGCCTATGAGCTGGGATTCACTAACATAGGGCATTTTTCACGTCTTTTTGAACGGGCCTTCCATGTCAAGCCAAAAAGGTTCCAGCTGGACAGACCCGGCCAGCCTCTCATTTCCGCCTGATTCGACACTTTTTACATCGTTCCGGGCAATTTCTCCTCGAATCGAGCATGTTTCTTTGCAGAAGATATGGAGACAGGCTTTAGAAAATGGATCATCACCATCACGGTGATCATCTCGGCTATCATCGAACTTATCGACACTACCATCGTCAACGTTTCTATCAATACGATGAGTGGTAATCTCGCGGCTTCCCTGGAAGATACTGCCTGGGTCATTACCTCCTACGCCATCGCCAATGTCATCATTATCCCTATGACGAGCTTTCTGGCGGAGAAGATCGGGCGAAAGCAATATTATGTAGGCTCGATCATTCTGTTCACGGTGACCTCTGCGCTGTGCGGGTTGTCGGGTAATCTCTGGGAGCTTGTCGCTTTTCGTTTTTTGCAGGGGCTTGGCGGCGGCGCGCTTTTGTCTACCTCTCAAGCCATCCTTTTCGAAACCTTTCCACCCAAGGACAGACCGCTGGCCAGCGGGATATTTGCATTGGGTGTTATCATCGGTCCGTCCATCGGTCCTGTCATGGGCGGCTACATCGTCGACAATGCCACCTGGCCCTGGATCTTTTTTGTCAACATCCCCATTGGGCTGGCCGCTACGCTGCTGTGTATCTATTATCTGCGGCCTACCCAGCGCTCACGGGACGGTAAGCCTATAGATTGGCTGGGCATCGCTTTGCTGAGTGTGGGAGTTGGCTCTTTACAGGTAGTGCTGGAAAGGGGAGAGACGGATGACTGGTTTGCCGCCAGCTACATCATTTTTCTTACGGCCCTTTCGGCGCTGACCCTGACCATTTTTGTATGGTGGCAGCTGCAGGCGCGCTATCCCGTCGTCAATCTTCGGGTGTTGAAGAGCGTTACCCTCTCCGTTTCTGCGATCATGACCTTTGTCCTGGGTTTTGGGCTTTTCAGCGCGATCTATGTTTTTCCCTTGTTTGCGCAGCGTATCCTTGGGTATTCTGCTTTTCAGACGGGGCTCATGATCATGCCGGGAGTGCTTATGGGGGCAGCTATCTCTCCCTTCCTGGGTAAAATGATGCAAAAAGGCGTTCGTCCGCAATACCTGGTCATCCTTGGATTTGGATTGACGGCTATCTTCAATTTCTGGATGTCCCGATCGAACCTGGAATCCGGCACCGGCGATTTTGCACTACCGTTGATCTTTCGTGCGCTGGGGGCGGCGCTGCTCATCGTACCTCTGACGGCGCTGGCAGTCTCCGAACTGGCGCCCCGGGATATTCCCCAGGGTGCGGCATTGAATAATATGATGCGACAGATGGGCGGGTCTTTTGGTATCGCGCTTATCAATACCTATATCGCTCACCGTGTGGCTTACAATCGGACGACGCTGGTATCGCATGTCGCCATTGGCGACCGGACTACCGGGGAGTGGCTGCGGCAGGCGGCAGGCCGGATGATGGCCCATGGGGCGACGGTCCTCGAGGCTTCACGCAAGGCATTGGCGGCGCTGGAAGCCACGGTAGTAAGGCAGACCTTTCTGCTAAGCTATATGGATGCATTCCTGTTGCTGGCCCTGCTCAATGCCTGC
>Ga0207671_10005595_pt1 | contig 11541 bp, 11 predicted proteins | sample KBSC24metaG_FD_184352 | JGI IMG/M metagenome (GOLD analysis project Ga0207671, IMG submission 184352) | Corn rhizosphere microbial communities from Kellogg Biological Station, Michigan, USA - KBS C2-4 metaG (SPAdes) (version 2) | ecosystem: Host-associated > Plants > Roots > Rhizosphere > Soil... | reverse complement strand
GACGCTCTGTTCGCTGTGAACAAAAACCAGTAGAGTAACGTAGTCTTTTACAGCAATGCCTTTTTGCACACAGTGCGGGAATCAGGTGGGTACGGCGGACGTCTTCTGCGCAAACTGCGGCAGACAGCAAACCCCCGAAGCCTCCGCCGGAGCATTTCGGACGGGAACCGGCACTGCCGCTCCTCCGCCCATTCCTCCAGCCGCCGATCCGCTGGCGGGGCTTTCCCCAAGGACTGCCTCGATTCTCTGCTATATCCCGACAATCGGCTGGATTGCAGCCATTATCGTGCTGGCGGCGCGAAAGTTCCGAGCCGACCAGATTGTCCGCTTTCATGCCTTCCAGGGGCTCTATCTTTTCGCCGTCTGGCTGGTGGTTCAATGGGTTGTCCACCCCATCATGCTCACGCTTCCGGACAATTTCGTACGGATCGATCACATCCTTGAAGGCCTGCTTTTAGCCCTTTCGATTTTCATGATCGTGAAGTCGAGCCATGGCGAAGCCTATGTTCTGCCGATTATCGGAGAACTCGCGCAACGGTCCGCAGCAGAGCAGTAGCGCATCGCTCAAACCTGCCCCTGCACCCCCACCCACAGGTATTCGGAACGCGCTAAGATGGCCATGCGGCTATCTGATGCCGTCTGTTTGCTGATTTTGCCCGCCCCGTGCGTTGTCCGGCCGAGATTGGCGACTTTGATCATTAACCTATTCTGCCTTCCTGGGGCAGGGTTGAAGGAGTAAGGCCTTGAAGAACATTTATGTCGGGAACATTTCGTTCCAGACAACAGAGCAGGATCTCGACGCCGCATTTTCGGCTTACGGGCAGGTGGATCGGGTACAGATTGTGAAGGATCGCGAAACAGGCCAGTCGCGCGGTTTCGCTTTTGTCGAAATGCAGAACAGCGCGGAAGCGGACCGGGCCATTGAAGCGCTGAACGGCGCGGACCTGAGCGGTCGCACACTCACCGTAAATGAAGCTCGTCCACGCGAGCCTCGCACGGGCGGCGGCGGATTTGGCGGCGGAGGCGGAAATCGGTTTGGCGGTGGCGGAGGCGGTGGACGTCCCGGTGGCGGCGGTCGCCCTGGTGGCGGCGGAAATCGTCAGCGCGAACCTCGCTGGTAGCCGAAACATCAATGCCGGCAAGCTCACGGAAACCCGAGCTTGCCGGCATTATTCATTTCCGCGCAGTTCTTTTGTTCAGCGTTCCAGCTTGACCGCAGTACCGTAACAAAGCACTTCTGTGACGCCCTGCATCACCTCGGTCGCATCGTACCGGACACCCACCACGGCATCCGCGCCAATTTCCCCGGCGTGAGCCAGCATCCGCTGAAAAGCATCTTCCCTCGTCTTTTCGCAGAGGTTGGTAAACAGCGTAATATCACCGCCCACCATCGTTTGCAGACTGGCGCCAATGGTGCCGAACACAGATCGCGAACGGACCACAATCCCTTTCACGATCCCCATGCCCCGCACCACTCTGTAGCCGGGTATTTCAAACGTGCTCGACGTCATTTCATGCGGAATCATCACTTGCTCCTGTATGCCTCGTCCAGAATTTCAACCACATGAGCGACTCGCTCGCCGCCCTTGCCCCACTTCTTCACGCCCGCCTGCAACTGAATCATGCAGCCTGGGTTGGAAGTGGTAATAATCTGCGCCCCGGTCAGATTCACGTTTGCCATCTTCTTCTCCAGAATGTCCATCGAGAGATCAGTGTGCAAAACGTTGTAGATTCCCGCGCTGCCACAACAGATATCGGACAGCGGCATCTCCCGGAACTTCAGGCCCGGCACCGCCGCCAGCAACTGCCGGGGCGCTTTTCGAATCTTCTGGCCATGAGCGAGGTGGCATGAATCCTGATACGTTACGGTAGCGTCGATTGTTCCCATGTCCGTATTGAGTTCAATGGACGAGAGGAACTCTGTAACGTCTTTCATCTGCGACGTGAACTTCTTTGCACGCTCCGCATATTCGGGATCGTGTTCCAGCAGTTCGTCATATTCCTTCAAAGTGGAGCCGCAGCCCGCCGCGTTAGTGATGATCGCGTCGAAGCCTCCCTCAGCTACCGCATCGATATTTCGCCTGGCGAGCTTGCGGGCTTCGTCGCGAATACCTGCATGGACATGCAGGGCGCCGCAGCAAGTCTGGTTGACCGGGATAACCACTTCACAGCCGTTTTTCTGCAGGACGCGCACGGTGGCTTCGTTGAGCCGTGCAAACGAGACATTCGCGATGCAGCCCGCCATGAACGCCACGCGGTAACGCCGCACCCCTTCCGCCGGAAACACCTTGCCGATTTCGCGGAAGAAGAAAGGAATCTCCGCCGCCGGGGCGAGCGATTCACGCGCACCGAGCGGACCCAGCAGATTGACCAGACCAGTCGCTCGCAGCAGCTTCTGAATTCCGCTCACCTGATACATCCAGAGCGAGGCTCCTGCGGCAGTCAGCAGGGCGGGCGAGGGAAGCAGTTTCCGGAAAACGAAATCGCGCACCGTGCGGGCAAGCCAGGTGCGCTCGGTGGTGTTTTCGATCTCGGCGCGCGCGGCCTCGATCAGACGGCCGTACTGCACGCCGGAAGGACAGGCGCTCTCGCAGCCTCGGCACGCCAGACATAAGTCGATGTGTTCTTTATAGGCCTCTGTGATCGGCGCACCGGCGGAAACCTGCACCATCTGATAGATGCGCCCGCGGGGAGAGTCCATCTCAACGCCGAGTTCCCGATAAGTGGGACAGGCATTCAGACAGAGCCCGCAGTGGACGCACTTATCGAGATCCACCTGCTGTGGTTTATCGAGGGCTTCGATGTTCATGACCGGGACACGCTCTCAGACTTAAAACTGGCCATAGAAACGCCCACTGTTCAGGAGATTTTCGGGATCGAACATGTGCTTGATTCTTTTCATGATCACGAAATCGTTGCCGGGTTCCGGCCAGAGTTTCATTCCGCTCCGTACCTGTTCGCCCGCGTACTCGATAACGCCCTTCCAGCCGCGCTTCACAGAGGCGTCCAGCCATCGGGAGGCCGCCTCGGGACGCGTAAACCAGGCACGCACAATGCCCGAACCCGCGTGGGCATGGCCAGGACCTTCCAGCGTGCTGAGGACGTCACCGCATTCGGAAAGAGTGGAGGAGACGCGAACGACCGCGCCCTGCTGGAATTTGTCCAGATGACGGGGCGTCACATACATCAAATCGTGCCAGAACTTCTGGTCCTCTGCTGGAGATAGCGCTCGCGCGGGACCGATCGTCGCCGCTTCCCGGTTTGATCGCTCGATCACTGCCTCATTGCCAGCGAAAAGCAGGGCCAGCACAAACCCTTTCAGGTTCAGTTGAGCGGCCAGAATCGGGTTGAGAAGATCTGCAGCGACGGGAATCAGGACACCCTGTAAAGCGGCCGCGCGGGCAGCGAGAGCGGATTTCAGATCGTCAAAGAAAAACAGCAGAGTCCTCGAAGCCGGGGGGATCGGCGTCAGCTTGAAATTCACACGCGTGATGGCGGCCAGGGTTCCAAAAGAACCGATCAGCAGTTTCGCCATATCCAGACCGGCAACGTTTTTCACCACCATGCCGCCGGACTGCACGAGTTTCCCGTCCAGGGTAGCGAATTGCATGCCGATGACCAGATCGCGCGCGGTGCCATAAAGGCGCCTGCGATGTCCGCTGATATTCGCGGCAATCATACCGCCAACGGTACCCTCGCCCGACCAGGGTCCATCAAGGGGAACCATCTGCCCGTGCCGGGCAAGTTCTTTGCTCAGCACGGAAAACGGCATGCCGGCCTCAACGCTGATAGTGAGATCGCGGGGCTCGTACTGAACGATGCTGTCAAGACGGGCGGTGGTGATCTGAACGCTGGCAGGGGAGCGGGGACCCGCCATCAGCTGTTTTGTGTTCGCACCAAACAATTCAATACTGCGCTTCGCGCTGGCCGCATGGGCAAGCTGATCGCGCAGTTCTTCGGGGGTGGATGGCTGAAGAGGGTCGAACAACCTTCTACTTTATCGTGTTGCCCTCAGCAGTGCCCTGCGAAAGCTCTCTTCAAAGCGAACAGGGGCCGAAGGCGCGTCCGCCCGGCCCCTGTTCTTTGCACAACACCTGAAGCACTACTGGTTATTTGGATTCGGAAATCGGCAGAATGCTGGAAGAGATTTTGCCCCAGCCGTGAACCGACTTCAGATAGTAACCCTTGTCGTTGCGTTCGAAACTGATGCTGGCTTTGTCGGTGCTGATGTCGCCGCCTGCGGTACCGAGCAGAATCGCCGTGCCCTTATTTCCCTTGATCATGATGACGCCTGAATCCTCTTCGGTCACGACGTATGAGCCGGCGGGCAGGGTGGTCTTGCCGGCCGTAAACGCAAACGGAACAGTAACATGCATGGGATCAGGGTCAGCGGCGACGGCGGGTAGTGCCGCGCCGAATACAGAAATAGCGGAGAACGCCAGAAGCGTCCGGAGTTTGTTGGTCATAGTTTTTTCCTTTTCGTTTTCCAGCGAATAAGACGGAAGTGTCCGCCTACTCGCGGGCTGGATCTAAGTAGGTCACTGCCGCCCGCGCGGGTGAAACCGCGGAGCGTATGATCGACTGCTCCCGCCAGCACAGACACGTGGCCTGCGGACCTGCACGGCGAGATATCCTGACATGGGATCGATGGCTCCCCTCTAATGAGGGGATGAACTCAGGTAGCTGACGCACATGGGTCAGAACCAGGCTTTGACGGGGCGCCAGTAAACTGATGCGCAACCGCCGTTCATGTTTGAAGTATAAAAGGTAAGTTCTTCGGATGGCCAATCAGAAGTTTCTATGCGCTCGATTTCTCCGCGTAACCGCAAGATTTCAAAGCAGTTACATTCATGTAAAACCGTTTGCGACGAGTCCTTTTCACCCACGAAATATGGTGTCCTGAATCACATGGAGATTGAAATTTCTGATCAGCGACGCATTCCGATTGGAATTCCGGCAAATTCGATTGGGATTTGTTCGCCCATTTCAAACTGGGGGACAAGTGGAGAAAAGCGGGCAGCGCAAAAAATATTGAGAAATAATCTACCTCACTAAGCCCTGCTGTGATAAAAATAACTACACTGTAGTGAGAAGAAGGTCTCTTAATTGCACTTGGTCTAGTAGTTCAAGTACGAGCGGAAAACTTTACCGAAAGGAGCCAAACCTGAATGCACTGGATAAGAATCATCATTGCCTTAATTCTGGGCGGCGACCCGGATTCCGGATCTACATAGATTAGATACCCTGTGAGGCGGAGACCCGCAAATGCAAGGACTGCGGGTTTCCTGTACAGATCGAGCACTTTCGCCGGCGAGTCACACACCAAGGCAGCCGGTAAGCTTTACCCGTTCTCTGCAAAAGTTACCCAATGCGAACTCGCTTCGAAACCCTGCCTACTTCCGATTTTCTTTCCTGAGTACAAAATGAGGGTATTCGAGAGTGCCCCAGGCCCTCTGGCGCAGCCGATACCCGCCGACGCTTAAAAACATCTGCACAAAACCAAACAGGTCGCGCGGGCGGTCTGTCAGCTGAAAATCAATCCAGCGCCCCCGAATTCGCTTGGCCAGTGTTAGCCGGAAACCGGGTTCGGACCATGCCACGCACTCCTCATAAAGCTTTCCGTTCAGACGGCCGTCCAGCCAGGTCTTCGGCAGCGCAACATCGTCCGGCAGAAACGGTTCGCCCCAGATTGTGCGGAAAGCAATTTCGGTCATGCGCAGTGCGGAAACGAAATGATGTTCGCAGGCCATTCGAATCACTGACCGCTGCACATCCGGGGTGGCGTCATTCCAGATCAGCCGGAGTTCATGAAGATTGAAGAAGATTGGAAACCGGTGATGCGCAAAGTGCAGCACCAGGTGAAGCAATTCATCGGCGGGGTCCAGAATCAGAATCTCCTCACCGGAAGGCAGTGACGACGAGACGGCCCGGTCGAAGAAGCCATCGACGGCAATCCCGGAGAGGCCATGGCTGAGTCGGAAATGCAACTCTACTCTCGGCAAAGTCGTATGCAGCAGCAGCACGTGCCGGCTGTACGCCTTCGCTTCACGGATCGAGCCATGCAGTTCATACCCTGCCCCGATCAGAGCTGTGCATGCAGCTTCCAGCTCCTCATCTCTCACCGCAAGATCGATATCGATGGAAGGCTTGCGGACAATGGGCGGCCGGTAATGGCGGCGAGCCAGCATCGGCCCTTTCAGCACCAGAGGGCGAACACCAGCCTCCCGCAAGTAAGTCAGAACCGTGCCGAGGTCCAGCAGACTCTGGTCATGGCGCCGCCAGTGAGATGTCAGGACCGCGTCGCACCAGGCACGCGCATCTCCTGTAGCGAACGGCCGTGCCGCAAACGCAACAGGGCCATTGACGCCGTAAGGAGCAGCGAATTTCCGGATGAGTTCCCATGAGTCCGGGTCTGTTACGACGGAAGGGTCCGGCGGCCTGGAGAGAAGCCTGATAAGCGCGTGGCGCGCCTGCGTCAACACTGGTAACAGAAGCCTTTCCCGGCAGAAGATGCCAGGATCTTTTCTGTTTATCTTAAGGCTTCACTACCTAAACAGCGCAAACGGTTTCCGGGGAAGCATCGACCGGCAGTTCCAGCTCGGCGCAGCCGCGTTCCAGTTCGTCGGCCACCTGTTTTGCGTAAATCAGGAAGTGATGCGCGGAGAGCAGCACCATAATTCCCATCCACAGCCTTGCGGGACTGTTTGCATAACGGCGAATCAGTGTGCCGAGATAGCGCCAGTAGGCCCCGCGGTAGCCGGACCTGCAGCCTTGCGTCCACATGGAAGAGAACAGCAGCCTCAGGTTGTAGGACACAGGAAGATCCGGCGGCTTCTGAACGGGCCGAACCTTCCAGACTTCCAGTGACCGAAGAGCACGCTCGAAGAAAGCCTGCGGCTGATAAAGATCAGCCAGCAGTCCGCTCAGACCGCGCAGCAGAGTCGGCAATGGCATGGCTGTGCGGAAGTTCGGCGCGCTGAAGTTCGAGATGGACTCGCTGTTCTCAATCAGCCGCCCTTCCGTCTTCATGCGATCGTAAAGCGGCGTGGTGGGGGGAGCCTGCAACATTCCCGCCATGGCCCAGGTGATTGCGGTGCGCTCAATGAATTCCCGCTGCCGCTCAAAGATCGTTTCGTCGTCGGAGTCGAAACCGACAATGAAGCCGGCCAGTACCCAAAGCCCGTTTTCCTGAATGATGCGCACCTGCTCCAGATTGTCCTTGCGAAGGTTCTGAAACTTCTTCGAGCCTTTTAGTGCTTCGGCGGAAGGCGTTTCGATGCCCAGAAAGACGTACATGAAGTTGGCGGCGACCATGGCTTCCATCAGTTCGGGACGGTCTGCAAGATCTACGGAAGCCTCGGTATAGAAGGAGAATGGACGGCCGTGCTGCTCTCCCCAGACCGCCAGGTCCTTCGAGAGTTGCAGAGCGTTCTTCGAATTTCCAATGAAGTTATCGTCTACGATGAACACCTCATTGCGCCAGCCCAGTTCCCGCAGGCGATCGAGTTCGGCAATCAGCTGCGTGGACGACTTGCCCCTCGGTTTGCGGCCATAAATCGTGATGATGTCGCAGAAATCGCACTGAAACGGACAGCCTCGTGAGAACTGCACGGGCATCGAGGTGTACTTGTCGCGGCGCAGCAGATCGAAACGCGGAATAGGGCTGTTCGACATGTCGGGCTTATCGGTCACCCGGTAAAGACTTTGGGCGGTACCGTTCTCAAGTGCGGCGGCAATACCGGCGAAGACCTCTTCCGCCTCACCCACCATCACATGATCGGCTTCGAGACACACGACGTCCGGTTCACTGGAAGCCCACGGACCGCCGATGAACGTCCGCGTCCCCAGTTCACGCGCACGCCGAAGAATCGACAGTGCATCCGTTCTCTGAGCGTGCATCGAACTGACAAGAACCAGGTCTGCCCAGCGATAGTCCTCATCCCGTATCTCGTCGAAGGCATGATCGAGCAGGCGGAGCGACCATGTGGAAGGGCAGAGCGCCGCCACAGTGACCAGTCCAAGCGGAGGAGTCATGGCCGATTCCGGAAGCATCTCCAGAACTCCTTCGAAGCCCCAGAAGGAGGGAGGGAACTTCGGCCAGATCAATAAAACCTTAAGGTTTTGGCCCAGCGGCGGGAACGAACTCACGGGCCGTGCGTTCGACAGAACCGTCAGCTGAGGCAGAGGCATTCCGCCATTCTACGCGGTTTTTACGCGACGTGGCCGTTTCGGTCTGGAATTACCCGCGGCGGCAGTAGAGGCGGCCTCTGCATTGTCCTGATCCTCACCAGCAGCGGCATGCGCCACCTGAGGTGGTTTGCGCATTTCGAGGCTGCGCTTGAGCGCTTCCATGATGTCGATCACCGGGGCGATATGAGCTTCCGGCGTCTCGACCACAGCCTGGCCCTCAATACGCGCCTCGATCATCTTCCGCAGATTCTCGCGATACGTATCGTGATACTTCTGAGGCTCAAATTCGCCCACCAGAGACTCCACCAGCATCTTCGCGAGCGCCAGTTCTTTGTCTTTCAAATCTGTGCGGTCACTTTGATACTCGTCGGCTTTGCGCACTTCGTCCGAGTAGTACATGGTGTGAAGCACCATACCTTTGTCCCCGGGGCGCAGGATCACCACATGCTCACGGTTGTGCATCGCGACCTTAGCGATGCCATAGTATTTGGTCTGCTTCATCGTCTCGAATAGCAGGGCGTAAGGCTTGGCTCCGCCTTCATCGGGTGCCATGTAATACGAACTTTCGAGATACACAGGATCCACGTCGTCTGACTTGACGAACTCCTGGATTTCCATCACGCGGGCAGTTTTCGGGGCGACCTTTTTGATGTCTTCGTCGTCGATCACGACGTACTTGCCCTTCTCGTATTCGTAGCCTTTGACGATCTCGCTGCGAGGGATTGGCTTGTCTTCAGCCTGGCAGTAAATCATCTGCTTGATGCGTGAGCCGTCCTCTTTGTGCAGCTGATTGAAGCTGATGGACTCGCTCCGCGCGGCTGCGAAAAGCCTTACCGGGAACGAAACCAATCCAAATGTGAGATGACCTTTCCAGATACTTGCAGCCATAGTCCACCCAGTATGTAGCTATAACATGGTACGGGGAACATTTCCAACTCGTCATGTCACTTGAGGAATACGCCCGGAAGCGGGATTTCACAAAAACGCCGGAGCCGGCGCCCGGCAAAACCTCCGGCAGCGGCCAGCGTTTCTTTGTACAAAGGCATGACGCATCGCACCTGCATTACGACTTCCGGCTGGAAATTGACGGCACGCTGAAGTCCTGGGCGGTACCGAAAGGCCCGAGCCTCGACCCCACACTAAAGCACTTCGCCGCGATGGTGGAGGACCACCCTCTGGACTACGGCGACTTCGAAGGCAACATTCCCAAAGGCAGCTACGGCGGCGGCAGCGTGATGCTGTGGGACCGCGGCACGTTCGAGCTGATTGGTGATGATCCCGCATTGGTCCAGCTGGAACGCGGCGACCTGAAGTTTCGGCTGCATGGCGAGAAACTCAGCGGCACCTGGGCAATCGTCCGGATGAAGCTATCGGCCTCTAAAAAGGGCAACGAGTGGCTGCTCATCAAGAAAAAAGACGAAGCCGCGCAGCCGGGCTGGGATGTGGAAGCCTACGCCTGGAGCGTGAAGACCGGGCGTTCCCAGGAAGAGATTGCAGCGGACCTGCCCGCGCACGGTAAAAAAAAAGCAGGCACTCCTTCGACCCCTCCCAGCTAAAGGGCGCCGTGAAGGCTCCCATGCCGGGCTTCTTCGCGCCGATGGGAGCAGAGATTGCTGCCAGCCTTCCCAAAGGCGATCAGTGGGTCTACGAGGTGAAGTGGGACGGCGTACGCGGCCTGGTGCATCTGGATAACGGCACTGTTTCCATTTACACGCGTAACAACAATCGATGCGAGCGGCAGTATCCGGAGCTGCTGGTTTTACCGCATTACGTCGATGCCGGCCAGGCGATCCTCGACGGCGAAATCGTGGTCCTGAATGAACAGGGTGTCTCCAAATTCGATCTGATTCAGCCCCGCATTCATACTCAGGACGCGCACGCCATCGCCAAGATGGGGCAGAAGAAACCCGTTCATCTCTATGTATACGACCTGGTTTATCTGGACGGCTATGACCTGAGGAAGGTGCCTCTGCTGGAACGGAAGAGGGCGCTCGCGGCGATTCTCAAACCGTTCGCACTGCTGCGATATTCCGATCACTTTCCCGCCGCTGGTGACGACCTGCTGGAAGCCGCTCGGCACAACGGCCTGGAGGGCCTGGTCGCCAAGCGAGGCGAGAGTTGCTATGAATCGCGCCGCAGCCGGGACTGGCTGAAATATAAGCTGACATGCGAACAGGAGTTCGTCATTGCGGGGTATACGCCAGGCGAGCGGGACACATTCGGCTCACTGGTACTCGGCTATCAGGATGATCAGGGCGAACTTGTCTACGCTGGAAATGTCGGCACAGGTTTCAACGAGAAAACGCTCCAGTCCCTTTTCAAAAAACTGCAGCCGCTGGTCGTTTCGAAGAAGCCTTTCAGCCGCGGCGAGAAGATTCCCAAAGGGTCGGTGTGGGTGAAACCGGAACTCGTGGCGCAGGTGAAGTTTTCGAACTGGACGGATGAAGGGCGTCTGCGCGCGCCGGTTTACCTCGGTCTGCGCGACGACAAACCAGCCATCGAAGTCACCAAAGAGGTGCCTTCCAGTCCCAAACTGACCTTCACGAATCTGAACAAGGTTTACTTTCCTGACGACGGCTATACCAAGGGAGATCTGATCCGCTATTACGATGCCGTGGCGCCTCTGATGGTGCCTCACCTGAAAGACCGTCCCTTGTCGCTGAAGCGATATCCAAACGGCATTCGGGCGGACTACTTTTTTCAGAAGAACACGCCGGACAACTACCCCTCCTGGCTGCAGACTGTCACGATCGACTCCACTCGGTTCATCATTGCGAACGACAAAGAGACGCTGCTCTATCTGACGAACCTGGGATGTATCGACCAGAACCCCTGGATGAGCCGGGCAGGCTCGCTGGACAATCCCGATTTCATTCTGATCGACCTCGACCCTTATCAGTGCGCCTTCGGAAAGGTAGTGGAAGCGGCGCTCCTGGTGAAGGAGAAACTGGACGCGATCGGGCTGACCGGCTATCCCAAGACAACCGGAGGCGACGGAATGCACATTTATGTTCCGCTGGAACCGGTCTACACCTACGAGGAAGCGCGTACCTTCGCGGAGATCATCGCCCGGATGCTGGCGTCCTCCCACCCGAAACTATTCACGACGCCGCGAGCGGTGGAAAAACGGGAGAAGGATCGTGTCTATTTCGACTGGATGCAGTTGGCGAAAAGTAAGACCATTTCGGCGCCCTACGCCGTACGGGCATATGCGGGTGCGCCGGTCGCTACGCCTCTTCGCTGGGACGAGGTGAATGACCGTCTGCACCCTTCGCAGTTCACCATTCGGACCGCCCCGCCCCGTTTCGCGGAAACCGGCGACCTCTTCGCTGGTGTCCTGCAAAAACCGCA
>Ga0207671_10005592_pt1 | contig 11544 bp, 6 predicted proteins | sample KBSC24metaG_FD_184352 | JGI IMG/M metagenome (GOLD analysis project Ga0207671, IMG submission 184352) | Corn rhizosphere microbial communities from Kellogg Biological Station, Michigan, USA - KBS C2-4 metaG (SPAdes) (version 2) | ecosystem: Host-associated > Plants > Roots > Rhizosphere > Soil... | reverse complement strand
TTCACCTCAGCGAATATTTCAACGGTAAATCAGCAGATGACCTATCGCTATCTTCATCTGCATGGTATGTTAATAATGGCATAAAGTTACATCTTAATGATCCTGTTCAGGAAATAAACCGCGCCGAAAAAACAGTTCATTCTCTAAAGGGCTTCACAGTAAAATATGATTACCTGGTGCTGGCTACCGGTTCATCGGCTTTTGTGCCCGATATTCCTGGTGTCGAGAAAGAGGGTGTGTTTGTTTATCGTACCATTGATGATCTCGATCTGATCAAAAACTACGCTGTGAATGCCCGGGTGGGCGCAGTAATGGGTGGGGGATTGTTAGGGCTCGAAGCTGCAAAAGCTTTGATAGATCTGGGTATTGAAGAAACGCATGTGGTTGAGTTTGCTCCCCGTTTGATGCCCCGGCAAATAGATTCTGCAGGCAGTGGTATGCTGTTATCTAAATTAAAAAGCCTGGGTCTAAATATTCATCTCAATAAAAATACGGCAGCCTTTGTTGGCGATCATAAAATTGAAGCGCTAAAGTTTAATGATGATACCAGTTTGCCTATTGATATGATGGTGATATCGGCAGGTATCCGGCCGCGTGATGAACTGGCTAAACTGGCGGGTTTGCATACTGGCACCCGCGGTGGTATCATGGTTAATGAAAAAATGCAAACCAGTGATGAGTGTATTTTCGCAATAGGTGAGTGTGCCCTTTACGAGGGTATGATATATGGCCTTGTTGCTCCTGGTTATGAAATGGCCGATGTGGTGGCTTCTTATCTGTCGGGTAACGAAAAGGGTTTTTACGGCTATGACATGAGTACCAAGCTTAAGCTGATCGGTGTTGATGTGGCTAGTTTTGGCGATGCCTTTATCACCGAGCCTGATTGCCGTACTATTGTATTTGAAGATACGCACAAGGGGGTATATAAACGTATTAATATCAGCAATGATGGTAAGTATTTGTTAGGCGGTATTTTAATTGGGGATGCCGATGCTTATAATATGCTGCTGCAAACTGTTAATAATAAAATTTCCCTGCCGCCCAATCCGGAGGATCTGATATTGGGATCCAGGGGTGCTGAAGCTAATGAAGGTGCTGGTGTAATGAGTTTGCCCGATGATGCGCTGATCTGTTCGTGCGAGGCGGTAAGTAAGTCGGCTATTTGTTCGGTAGTTAATGATGGGGCTTGTGGTGTTGATGATATCAAGAAATGCACAAAAGCGGGCACGGGCTGCGGTGGTTGTGTGCCCTTGGTGAAAGATCTGATCGCGGGTACTATGAAGGCGAATGGTCAGTATGTTAAAAATGTTATATGTGAGCATTTTGAATACTCACGCCAGGAATTGTTTGACCTGGTTAAAATAAACAAGGTTAAAAATTACGACCTGGTGTTGGATCATTTTGGTAAAGGTGATGGCTGCGAGGTTTGTAAGCCGGTTGTAGCCAGTATTTTGTCGAGCCTGTGGAATGATGTTATCGTAAAGCAGGATACCATCCAGGATAGTAATGACCGATATCTGGCTAACATACAAAAGGGTGGTACTTACTCTGTTGTGCCGCGTATCCCGGGCGGTGAGATCACTCCTGATAAATTGATCGTGATAGGTCAGGTAGCTAAAAAATATGGTCTTTATACTAAAATAACAGGCGGTCAGCGTATAGATATGTTTGGTGCGCACGTAAATGATCTGCCCGAGATCTGGGAGGAACTGATTGATGCCGGATTCGAGAGTGGGCATGCCTATGGTAAAGCCCTGCGTACGGTTAAAAGTTGTGTGGGTAGTACTTGGTGCAGGTTTGGTTTGCACGATAGCGTATCCTTTGCTATTGAAATTGAAGAGCGATATAAAGGTATCCGGGCTCCGCATAAAATAAAAGGTGGGGTGAGTGGTTGTATTCGCGAATGTGCCGAAGCGCAATCAAAAGATTTTGGCATTATCGCTACCGAAAAGGGCTGGAACCTGTACGTGTGCGGCAATGGTGGATCAAAACCACAACATGCGCAGTTGCTGGTTACCGATGTGGATAACGCAACCTGTATTAAATACATTGATAGGTTTCTGATGTTTTACATTAAAACCGCCGATCCGCTTACCCGTACCGCAACCTGGCTTAATAAAATGGATGGTGGTATGAGCTATCTGAAAAATGTAGTGATCAACGATAGTTTGGGTATTGCCGAAAAGCTGGACGAGGAAATGCAGCAGTTGGTGGATACCTATCATTGCGAATGGAAAGAGGTGGTAGAAAATTCCACTCTCCGGAAGCGTTTCGCTCATTTTGTTAATGCTCCTGAGGAGAAAGATCCTTCTGTAAAATTTGAAGCTATGCGCGAGCAGGTGAAAGCAAAGTGGTAAAACTTATAACTGTAAACAGATTAAAAGAAAACACAACATGGAAACTACAACTACGATAGATATTGAATGGGTTTTAGCCTGTTATACAGATGACGTTCCGGAAAACGGCGGGGCCTGTGTAAAACATGGCGATGAACAAATAGCATTGTATAATTTTTCAAGGAGAGGGGAGTGGTATGCCACGCAAAATCTTTGTCCGCATAAACAGCAGATGGTGCTTTCGCGTGGCATGATAGGCAGTACCGGCGATGATTGTAATCCAAATGTTGCCTGCCCGTTTCATAAAAAATCTTTCTCGCTTTTAACCGGTGAGTGTTTAACGGGCGAGGAGTATCAAATTAAAACCTATCCCGTAAAGGTAGAGGACGGGAAGGTTTATATCGGTATGGTTTAGTTGGATTTAAAGAAAAACGATATCCTGCGCCAGTTTTAAAAGCTCATCGCGATTAATGAGTCGGATGCTTTTGCCCGATAGGTCGATTAGTTTTTCATTAACAAGTTCGTTCATCATCCGGAATACGGTTTCGTAGGTGGCCCCGGCGTATGAAGCCAGATCCTGTCGGCTCAGGTCGATATTAATAAAACCATCCGGGGTTGTGCCAAACTGGTTTTGTAAAGATATTAACGCCTCTGCAACACGTCCCTTTACAGGCATATGCGCCAGATTGCGCATTTTTCGTTCCGATTGTTTCAATTCTTCTGTCAGGAACATGAGTAATTGGTAAGTGAAATCGGTATTTACTTTCAGTGTTGCTTCAAAAAAAGCTATATCTACATAACAAACCACTGTTGGTTGCAGCGCTGCTGCAGATATGGGATAAAATCCACCCTTGCCTAAGCCTCTATGACCAAAAAGAGAACCTTCCCGGGCAAAGCGTACGATGAGTTCTTTATCCTTGTCCCATTTTTTATAAACTTTTACGCAGCCGGAGTTAACAAAGTAGATACCCGTTACCGGATCGCCCTCTTTAAAAATAACTTCACCTTTTTTTACTTTGTAGGTTGTTTTATGCGCCGCAATTGCCGGCTTCCACTCATCTAAACTATTTTTACATAAAAAACAGCTCTCTACATCGCAAATATTTTGACCTTTTTTCATTTATGTCTATTTTATTCTATATAAATAACAGTATTTGCAATACTAATTAATAATTACCATAAATCATGTGCATTAATAACATGATTAATGTCACAATTTGTAATATTTTTATAAAATTTAGAAAAATAAAATCAAAAAATCAACAATTAATTTGTCATTAGTTAAATTATTGTCAATTAAAATTGATTAAAGATTAATTTTTTATTACGAAAATGTTATTTACACGGTTTTTAATGGATGTGAAATTGATGATTTGATAAAAAAATGAATTTTTATGATTTAAATCATAAAAATTATAAAATAACAATAGGAAAATTGATACATAACATCAATTTGGATATATTTATGACAATAAAAAGCTTAAAAGAAAAGAATTAAAAAATTAAATGCCTATGGATGTAAACATTTAAATACAAAACATAAAAAAAGCCCTGCCGGGAGGTCGCATTCCCAGACAGGGTTAAACAGTTTTCATTGCTTTAACAAATAAAAAACTATCTCAAATGTACAAAAATGTATTAAACCAATACACTATTCCTGCTATTGCATTTTTCTTAATCTGTTTTTCTTTTTCTGATGCAAATGCACAGCTATCGTTCGCGGGGCAGTTACGCACCAGGGGCGAATTCAGGGATGGGTACGGTACTCTGCAAACCAGCGGGTACAAAGATGCAGCGTTTGTTTCCCAGCGAACGCGTTTAACGCTTGATTATAAATCGAGCAAACTTATTTTTCACACCTCGGTTCAGGATGTCAGGCTATGGGGCCAGGATGTATCTACCATAACCCCTGCTGATGGCAATAAACTAAGTCTGCATGAAGCCTGGGCCGAAATTATTTTATCCAACAAAAAAGACACTTCCTTTAAAGTTTCCCCCGTTGATTATTTTGCTATTAAAGCGGGTCGGCAGGAACTGGTTTATGACGATGAACGCCTGTTGGGTAACCTGGATTGGACACAACAAGGGCGGCGCCATGATGCCATCGTATTAAAATTATTGCAAAACGGCTGGCAGCTCGATCTCGGCGCGGCATTTAATCAAAACTCCGACGCTATTAATTATAATGGTACCTTTTATACCCCTGCAAATATCCCCGCTACAGTAAAAGACAGTAAGGGCAACCTGGTGAATACCCCCGCAAACCTGATCCCACTGATCAACAGTGCCGGACTGAGCGCTAAAAATGGCAGCCCCGCTTATTTAAACTCTCCCGGCAGTAACGCGGCAACTCAAAACTATAAAGCTTTGGAGTATTTGTATGTGGCCAAAAAATTCAGTAAAACCAAAATATCAGGTTTGTTCCTGGCCGATCAGTTTAGTAAATACATACTGGATTCGGTTAAAAATACTTCGGGCACCGATGTAGGCTATGTATATGGTAAACGTTTTAACCAAACGGGTGTAAATACCCGTTATACCACCGGGCTGTTAATCAATCCGGCCTTCGGCGCTAAAAATCAGCTGGCATTAACCGGCGGTTTTTATTATCAGGGCGGTCATGACCGTGATGGATTGGAATTAAGCGCCTATACTTTTACGGCTTCGGTAGCCTATAAACCCAACGTGTTAAGCTATACTGCCGGCTGGGACTATCTATCCGGTAACGATGCATTTTCTACTTCAAAAACCAACCATCGTTTCGATCCCTTGTATGGTACACCTCATAAGTTTTGGGGATACATGGATTATTTTTATGCGGTAAGTGGTTCGCCAACCGGTGGTTTGAGTAATCCGTATTTAAAAATAAAGTATACCTCATCAAACAGTAGGTTTACAACAGAGTTGGCCAATCACTATTTTATGCTGGCTAAAGATCAGAAAGACATTAATGGTCTACCGGTAAGTAAATACCTCGGTACCGAGTTTGACCTCACCACTGGCTATAAGCTCAATAAGTTTACAGGGATCGACCTTGGTTTTTCCTACATGGCAGCTACCCGCAGTATGGAATACGCCAAAAATATCACACCAGGCACCGCTAATTTAAAACCAGTATGGGCCTACCTGCAGCTTAACATTAAACCCGAATTTTTAAATAAATAACCCCTGCTTTTAAAATTCAGAATTATGGAAAATCAACTGACTAAACTCAATATATTCTCAGTAAAAGGCGTGCAAATGCGCACGTTCCACATTACCTGGCTCATGTTTTTTGTGTGCTTTTTTGGCTGGTTTGGCCTGGCTCCGTTGATGCCTACCATTCGTGCTGAGTTGCATTTAACCAAAGGTCAGGTAGGTAATATCATCATCGCCTCGGTATCGGCAACTATTATAGCACGCCTCATTATAGGTAAGCTTTGCGATACCTGGGGGCCTCGTAAAACCGCCATCAGGCTGTTGCTGGTCGGCTCGCTACCGGTATTTTTTGTTGGCCTGGCACATGATTATACTACCTTTTTATTGTTCAGACTGGCTATAGGTATCATCGGCGCTTCGTTTGTGATCACCCAGTTTCATACCTCTATGATGTTTGCACCGCAGCTAAAAGGTACGGCAAACGCGGTAACCGGCGGCTGGGGTAACCTGGGTGGCGGTGTAACCAATATGGTGATGCCTTTAATATTCGCGGCAATAGTTGGGTTTGGCTATACCAAGGCCGAGGCCTGGCGCTATGCCATGATAGTACCTGGTGTTATGATGCTGGTTATTGCCTTTTTATATTCAAAATACACTAAAGATACCCCTAACGGAAACTATGCTGAGGTTGGCTATACACAAGGCAAATTATCTAAAACTGATTGGAGTGTACTGGCCGACTGGCGCATCTGGGCCCTAACCATGGCCTATGCTATGTGTTTTGGTATGGAAATCACTTTTGATAACGTGGCCTCCCTGCATTTTGTCGATTCATTTCACCTGTCGCAAAGTCAGGCCGGTTTCTGGGCGGGCATATTTGGCTTTATGAACCTGTTTGCCCGTGCACTGGGCGGCATCGTATCAGATAAGGTTGGTCGCAAGTTTGGTATGCGCGGCAAGGGTTTGCTGTTGGCCGGTGTACTATTGTTTGAAGGCCTGGGATTGATATTATTCGCGCAATCGGGCACCTTGCTGGCGGCCATCGTTTCCATGTTATCATTCGCGCTTTTCCTAAAAATGGCTAATGGCGCTACTTATGGCATTGTGCCATTTGTAAATACCAAAAATGTGGGTTTAGTAAGCGGCATAGTGGGTGCTGGCGGTAATTTCGGCGGGATGCTGTTCGGCTTCCTGTTCAAATCCAACTCCATTACTTATGTACAGGCATTTACCTATATCGGCTACACGGTTATCGCGGTGGCCTTAGTTGTTTTTATTACCCGTTTTTATAAACAAACAGTTCCCAGTACAGAAACTGACCCGGTAATAGCGGGCAGTATCGCATAAACATAATGAGCGTAAAGGCATCATCATCAAAAAACAGGTTAACCGCTAATGCCGTAACCTCAACCTGCTGCTATTGTGGGGTGGGTTGCGGCGTTGTGCTGAATAAAGAAAAAAACGGCAGTGTTACGCTACAGGGCGATAAAGATCACCCGGTAAATAAGGGTATGCTGTGCAGTAAAGGCATGAATCTGCACTATACCGTGAATGATAAAAGCGACCGCCTGCTTTACCCGCAAATGCGTTATAACAAAAGTATGCCCATGCAACAGGTAAGCTGGGATGAAGCGTTGGATCGTACTGCTGCCGTCTTTAAAACTTTCATCGAAAAATACGGACCTGACTCTGTAGCCTTTTATGCCTCTGGCCAATGTTTAACCGAAGAATACTATGTGGTTAATAAATTGATGAAGGGTTTTATCGGCAGTAATAACCTGGATACCAACTCGCGCCTGTGTATGAGCAGCGCGGTAGCCGCGTACAAAATTGCATTGGGCGAGGATAGCGTTCCGCTTTGTTATGATGATATTGAACTGGCCGATTGCTTTTACATTATGGGCGGCAACCCGGCCTGGTGCCATCCCATTTTATGGCGCAGGGTTGAGGCGCACAAAGCCGCCAATCCCGATACAAAAATCATTGTGGTGGATCCACGCGCTACGGATACCTGCGCCATTGCCGATCTGCATTTGCAGATTAATCCAGGTACCGATATTACGCTCAATCATGCTATTGGTCGCCTGCTGATCGAAAATGGCGATATCGACATCAACTTTATAAATAACCATGCCGAAGGCTTTGAGCAATACAGCGCTGTCGTTTTTGAAAAGACGCTGACCGAAGCAGCTCAAATCTGCGGGTTAAGCGAAAGCAATATACGCCTGGCTGCAAAATATATTGGCGAGGCTAAAGGCTTTATTACCATGTGGACAATGGGGCTTAACCAGAGCGCCATAGGGGTAAACAAGAATCTGAGCCTGATTAATCTCAACCTCATCACCGGGCATATTGGTAAACCCGGCTCTGGCCCCTTATCATTAACGGGGCAACCCAATGCTATGGGCGGCAGGGAAGTTGGTGGATTGTCCAACATGCTCCCGGCCCATCGCAACCTGGCTAATCCGCTGCACCGGGAAGAAGTTCAAAAATTTTGGGGCGGTACTACTATTCAGCCCAAACCGGGCTTAACAGCAACAGAAATGTTTGAGGCTTTGAACGATGGCAGGTTAAAAGCCATCTGGATCATGTGTACCAATCCGCTCACCAGTCTGCCCAACGTTCGCCTGGCCGAAGAAGCTTTGAAGAAAGCGAAGTTTGTAGTGGTGCAGGAAATCAGCAACAAGCCCGAAACTTTAGCTTATGCCGATGTGATACTTCCGGCGGCAGCCTGGGCCGAAAAGGAGGGTACCATGACTAATTCTGAACGACGGATTAGCTATTTAAACAAACTGATTGACCCTCCTGGCGAGGCCCTGCCCGATGCCGAGATCATTTGTCGCTTTGCCCGCAAAATGGGTTATAAAGGCTTTGATTTTGAAAACCCCGCAGCTATTTATGCCGAGCATGTAAAACTTACCGCCAAAACCAATATTGATATCAGCGGACTGAGTTATGCTGTTTTGAAAGAGCAAAAAACGGTGCAATGGCCTTATAAAAAGAAGAGCCCTGCCAAAGGCACACCACGTTTATTTACCGATCATATTTTTTATACCCCGTCAACAAAAGCGGTGATCAGTCCGGTTGCGGATACTTTAACCAGTGAAGCGCCGGATGATGATTACCCGTTTATCCTCACCACAGGCCGCATCCGCGATCAGTGGCATACCATGAGCAAAACGGGCAAGGTAAACAAGCTCAATCAGCATTATAAACAAGCTTTTTTAGAGATCCACCCGGATGACGCGGCTACTTTAAAACTCAATGAGGGTGATATTACCGTTATTACCTCGCGCCGGGGCGAGGTGCGTGTGCAGGCTAAGCTAAGCACGCAGATAAAGCGGGGCGTGGTGTTTTTGCCGATGCATTGGGGCAAGATTTTAAATAACGACCTGAACCGGGCCAATAATGTGACCAGCGACAGGGTGGATCCGATATCCAAAGAGCCCGATTTTAAGTTCTGTGCCGTAAATCTTAAAAAATATAAAAAACCTTTTCAACGCATTGTGGTGGTAGGAGCAGGCGCGGGGGCTTATGGTTTTGTAAAATCGTACCGGGAGCTGAATCCCGATGATGAGATCACGATATTCAGCAAAGAGAACCATCCATTTTATAACCGAGTTATGCTGCCCGACTATATCAGTGGCGAGCAATCATGGGAGCAGCTGGTGAAAATGAAGGATTCGGAAGAACCCGCCTATAATATCAAAATGCTGCGGGGGGTAAGTATTGAAAAGGTCGACCGCACTAACAAACAGGTTACTGATTCGCGGGGGGTTAAAACTTCGTATGATGTATTATTGCTGGCTACGGGCAGCAGGGCATCAGTGCCCAAAAATGTGCCGTCGTTACCAGGTATATTCACCATGCGTAGTCGTAACGATGCTGATGGTTTCATCAAGCATGTGCCGCAGGGCGGTCATGTGGTTATTGTAGGCGGTGGTTTGCTGGGGTTGGAAATGGCTGCCTCGTTGCGCGAAATTGGCATGCGGATCACCATTGTGCAGCGGGTATCGCGCTTTTTGAACCGGCAACTGGATGTGCTGGGCAGTCAGCTATTGGCCGAGGAAATGGCCGACCAGGGCTGCGATATATATTATGATGATGAAGTGCAGTTGTTTTACGGGAGATCGAAATTAACCGGGGTGGGCTTAAAAAGTGGTAACAAAATAGACTGTGACGCCATGATCCTGGCTATAGGAACCACGCCCAACCTGGAAATTGCTAAAGATTGCGGACTGGAATGTAAACGCGGTGTGATCGTAAATGAACGCATGCAAACCAGCGACCCTGACATTTATGCCATTGGTGAGATAGCCGAGTTTGAAGGCACCATGTATGGCATCACCGCCGCTGCCGAGCAACAGGCCGAAGTGATGGCTAAATACATGAACGGCGACATCGCCAGCTATTATAAAGGCACACTGTTCATGAACATTATCAAAATTCATGGCTTTGACCTGTGCAGTATTGGTCTGTCTGAATGCCCGGATAATCAACATTATGAAGAGATCGTATTTATTGACAAGGCCAAACGCTATTATAAAAAATGTATCATCCATGAAGACAGGCTCGTGGGCACCATCCTGATAGGCGATAAAAGTGAGTTTCAGGAATTCAGGGAACTGATAGCTAATAAAACCGAACTAAGCGAAAAACGTATCCAGCTGTTACGCAGCGGCAACAAAGCCGAACCTGTGCTGGGCAAGCTGGTTTGTAGCTGTAACAATGTGGGCAGCGAAAATATCCAGAACAAAATAGCATCGGGCTGTAATAACCTGAAAGACCTGTGCGCGACTACGGGCGCAGGCACGGGTTGTGGATCATGTCGTCCCGAAGTAAAACGGTTATTAGAAGAAATGCTTAAAGGCGAGGTATTGGTAAAATGAATATGACTATGGAACAAAAAGAAACCTGTTGTATCAAAGTAAACCTGCCCGGTGGCGTAATATCCGCGGGCGATCTGTATGAGTTGTTGCTCATTGCCGAGAATGCAGGCGCGCAGGCTATCCGTATTGGAAACCGGCAGCAGTTGTTTTTTTGCATCGATGCCAGCCAACTGGAAGATCTGGAAATGGATATGCTGCGGGCCGAGGTCAGCTATGAAATAAATGAGGATGAATTTCCGAATATCATCAGTTCCTATGTTACCGATGCTATTTTCAATACCGAAAGCTGGATAAAGGAGGGGGTTTATAAAGACATATTTGACTTGTTTAATTTTAAGCCCAAATTAAAGATCAATCTGGTTGATCAGCATCAAACCTTTGTGCCCTTTTTTAGTGGCAATTTCAATTTCATCACCTCGGCTGTTAGTAATTATTGGTATTTGTATATCCGCTTTCCTAAAACAACCGATATTTATTGCTGGCCCTCGCTGGTTTATTCGGATGATATCCCAGCGCTGAGCCAAATAGCCGAAAAGGTGATCATGGATCATCAAACCCTGTTCTATGACCGGCAAAAGATCGATCATCAGAAATTTCATAAGCTCATCATCGCTCAAAATGATTTTGTAGATCAGCCCATCACCGAGCCTTTAAAATTGCCCGATTTTCAGCTTCCCTATTATGAGGGTTTTAACCGGTATGTGAATAATAAATACTGGCTGGGTATTTACCGGCGCAATGAGTTGTTCGCTATTGATTTTATGAAGGATATTTGCACCATTTGTCTCAAAAACCGTATTGGGCAAGTATATACCACGCCCTGGAAATCTTTACTGATCAAGGGTATTAGCGAGGTTAATCGTAAAGACTGGGGCATCATCCTCAATAAATACCGCATCAACGTGCGCCATGCATCTAACGAATTAAACTGGCAGCTGGAAAACCTGAACAGCGAAAGCCTGGAGCTTAAACAACATCTGGTACGTGAATTTGAGGCTCATGACTTGCGTACCTACCGGCTTTGTTTCGCCATAAAAATGCAACCCAAAACGGGTTTGCCGGGTTCTGTCATCATCAAAAAACGCGCGCCGGGTGTTTTTGATATTTTGCACACCCGGGATTTTAACCCGAATACTAAGGATGATATCATTTACAAAGAAAAAGTGCCCCTAGCCGATCTT
>Ga0207671_10005586_pt1 | contig 11550 bp, 12 predicted proteins | sample KBSC24metaG_FD_184352 | JGI IMG/M metagenome (GOLD analysis project Ga0207671, IMG submission 184352) | Corn rhizosphere microbial communities from Kellogg Biological Station, Michigan, USA - KBS C2-4 metaG (SPAdes) (version 2) | ecosystem: Host-associated > Plants > Roots > Rhizosphere > Soil... | reverse complement strand
AGGGCGGGCAGCGCACCGTCCCGTTCGCCTGCGCGATCACGGCCGCCGCATCCCCCAGCAGCACCGGGTCGGCCACCCCGCGCGCATGCGCCAGGCGCATCGCCGCGATCAGCGCCAGCCATTCCGCGTCCATGGCCGTGCCGGGGCCGAGATCGCGCTCGACGACCGCCTGCCCGCCGGCCACCACCGCCAGCGCCATGCCGACCGGCGCCGGGCGACACCCGCCATCGAAGAAGATCTTCATGCCGCGCGCCACGTGCCCGGCGGCACGTCCGCGACCGTCCACTCGCCGATGCTCCAGCGCACCAGCCGCAGGGTCGGATAGCCCACCGCCGCCGTCATCCGGCGGACCTGCCGGTTGCGCCCCTCGCGGATCGTCAGCTTCAGCCAGCCATCCGGCACGCTGGCCCGGTAGCGGATCGGCGGATCGCGCGGCCACAAGGCCGGATCGTCGATCCGCTCCGCCTCGGCCGGCCGGGTGGGGCCGTCGTTGAGCAGCACGCCCTTGCGCAGCCGCTCCAGCGCGGCGCCGTCCGGCTCGCCCTCGACCTGGACCAGATAGGTCTTGGGCAGCTTGAACCGCGGATCGGCGATCCGCGCCTGCAGCCGGCCATCGTCGGTCAGCAGCAGCAGGCCCTCGCTGTCCCGGTCCAGCCGGCCGGCCGGATAGACGCCGGGCAGGTCGATGAAGGCGGACAAGGTCGGCCGCGTCGTCTCCGTGCCGCGATCGGTGAACTGGCTGAGCACGCCATAAGGCTTGTTGAACAGGATCAGCCGCGCCACGCCATCATATCCCGGTCCGATCCTTCACCATCCGCCGCGCTGCACGGCCCGCTCCCGCATAGCAGACTTGCGGCCGAACCAACCGGCGTTGACCGCTCGCCGAAGCCCCTTACACGCATTGGCGGTACAATCGTCGGGCGCTGACCCCATGGCAGAATCGACACCGCTCCGCGCCGCGCTCGCGGATCGTCCGCCGCGCCGGCAGGCGCAGGTTCTGGCCCGGATCGGGCAGGTCCTGCGGGACGCCCTCGCCAAGCGCGGCGACGATACGGCCGAGGCGGATGCCGCCATCGCCCTGACGATGCAGTGGGCGGACGGCGGCCCCGCCACCGGCCGGCAATTTTCGAACCGGGTCTATGACGAGAAGGAGCGCGGCGTGCTGCGCCGCCTGACCGACGCGGAGGACGGCAGCGCCGGCGAGGCGCTCTGGAACGCGCTGACGACCGCCATCCTGTACGTCGCGTGGCTGGCCTATCGCGAGACGGGCGAACGGATGCCCGAGGACGTCTGCGAAGTCGACGAGACGACGCTCGATCTCCTCGACGAACAGTGGCGCGCGACGCCGACCTACGATCTGGCGCTGTTCGCGGCCTGATGCCGCGGGCCGGCATCCCGCCATCGATCGCCCCGCAAGCCAGACCGGCCCGGCGTCCCTGCACGCTTTCTGCACGGCATCTCCACCGTCTCGACCGGCGCGGCTGGATGCACGGTCCTTATTCCCCTCCCGACTATCGGGAGACATCCATGCCAGGCCGCACGACCGGGGCGACGACGCCGCGACCCGCCCCATTGACCAACGGCGCCGCGTCATGATCCAGTGCCCCATGCCGCGCTCCATTCTCGTCGCCGACGACGATCCGCATATCCGCCAGCTGCTCGTCTTCGCGCTCGCCAAGGCCGGGCTGGACACGCTGGAGGCCGGCGACGGCGAAGAGACGATCGCGATGGTCGAGGCGCATCGGCCCGACCTGGTCGTGCTCGACATCAACATGCCGCGCATGGACGGGATCGAGGTCTGCCGCCGGCTGCGCGCGACGGACGACCTGCCGATCCTGTTCCTCTCCTCGCGCGACGACGAGATCGATCGCATCCTCGGCATCGAGCTCGGCGCCGACGACTATGTCACCAAGCCCTTCTCGCCGCGCGAGGTGGTGGCCCGCGTCATGGCCATCCTGCGCCGCGTCGCGGGGCGCCCGCCGCAGGTCGCGGCAGCGGCGGCGGCGATCCGCCACGGCCGGCTGACCCTCGATCCCGATGGCTGGCAGGCCCATTGGTCCGGCGCGGCGGTGCCGCTCACCGTCACCGAATTCGGCATCCTGCGCACGCTCGCCGCCATGCCCTCCAAGGTGTTCAGCCGCGACGCGATCATCGACCGGCTGCACGGCCCCGGCTTCGCCATCACCGATCGCACCATCGACAGCCACATCCGCAACCTGCGCGCCAAGTTCGGCCAGGCCGGCGCCGAGGACGTGATCGAGACGCGGGCCGGCATCGGCTACCGCATCGGGGCCTGCGGCGGCGGATGATCGAGGCGATCAAGGCGCCGATCCGCCGGCATTGGCCACGCCTGCGGCTGCGCACGATCCTGCTGCTCACCTTCGTCTTCGTCGCCGCGCTGCCGGGCGTGGGCGCGCTGTTCCTGCGCGTCTACGAGAATACCCTGGTCCGCCAGACCGAGGCCGAGCTGATCGCGCAGGGCGCGGCGCTGGCCGCCGTCGCCAGCGCGGACTGGCCGGGATCCCGAGGCCCCGACGTCCCGCCCGCCGCGCGGCCGCAATCCAATCCGGGCGGCCTCGCCGGCGGCCCGCTCTCCACCATCGACCTCCGCACCACGCCCGTCCTGCCCGAGCGGCCCGCCGCGACGCCGGTCCCCGGCTCCCCCTCGCCCGACGCGCTCGCCGCGGGACGGCGGATCGCGCCGCTGCTGGCGGCGACCGCCCGGACCACGCTCGCCGCGATCCAGTTGCTCGATCCGGCCGGGCGCGTCCTGGCCGGCGCCGATACCGGCAAGGCCTATCCCGCCTTGCCCGAGGTGGCGATCGCCCGCGCCGGGCTGCCCGACACCGTGCTCCGCCGCCGCAGCGACTATCGTCCCCACACCAGTCTCGAATGGCTGAGCCGCGCCTCGGATCTCCGCATCCATCATGCCCGCCCGGTGATGGTGAACGGCAAGGTGGTGGCGGTGCTGCTCCTTTCCCGCTCGCCCCGCGCCCTGTTCCGGGGCCTCTACGAGGATCGCGGCAAGATCCTGCTCGGCATCGCGCTGATCTTCGGCGTGCTGGTGGTGCTGAGCGGCCTGCTCTCGCGCGGCATCGCCCGGCCGATCGAAGCGCTGGGCGAAGCGACCCGCGACGTGGCGCGCGGCACGGGGCGCATGCCCGCGCCACCCCGCACCGCCGCGATCGAGATCCAGGCGCTCTACGCCGACTTCGCCCGCATGGCCGAGGCGATCGAGCAGCGTTCCCGCTACCTGCGGGACTTCGCCCATGCCGTCAGCCACGAATTCAAGACCCCGCTGGCCGGCATCCGCGGCGCGATCGAGCTGCTCGAGGATCATCATGCCACCATGTCCGGGGAGGAGCGCCACCGCTTCCTCGCCAACGCCGCCGCCGATGCGGAACGGCTCGCCCAGCTCGTCACCCGCCTGCTCGATCTCGCCCGCGCCGACATGGCGGAGAGCGGCGCCGCGCCCCCGATCGACCTCCGCTCCGCGATCCACCGGCTGGCCGATGCGAATCGCGGGGAGACGGTCCGCATGATCCTCGCCCTCCCCCGATCCGAATTGCGCGTCGCGGTCCCGGCCGCGACGATCGAGACGGTGATCGGCGTGCTGATCGAGAATAGCCGCCAGGCGGGCGCCACGGCCATCACCCTGGCGGCCGATGCCGCGCAGGACCATGTCGTCTTGACGGTGTCGGACGACGGGCCGGGCATCCCGCCGGGCGACCGGGAACGGATCTTCGAGCCGTTCTTCACGAGCCGCCGGGCCGCAGGCGGCACCGGGCTCGGCCTGGCGATCGCCCGCTCGCTGCTCGCCGCGGCGGGCGCCACGATCGCCCTCGCCGACGGCGAGCAGGACGCGACCTTCCTGCTGCGCCTGCCGGCCCCCCGCCGAATCTCCGTTGACGGCGGCGCTCCGCCCGTGGCACTTGGCCGACGGATCGCTCGGCGCTTCACGGCAGGCCGCCAGCGCACGCGGGTGTAGCTCAATGGTAGAGCAGAAGCTTCCCAAGCTTACGACGAGGGTTCGATTCCCTTCACCCGCTCCATCCCCCGCGCGCTGAGGGCGCTGCGTTTCCTTCAATACCCCCGGGCCGATCCGCGCTAGAAGGCGCGGCATGACCCCGCCGAGGACCATCCCATCGTGACCAGCCCGGCCGCCCCGATCAACCCGGCCCGCGCCGCGCGCTTCGTGGCGGCGACGATCTTCATCGATGCGATCGGCTTCGGGATCGTCATGCCCGTCTTCCCCGCGCTGGTGATGAAGCTGGATCACGGCACGCTGTCCGACGCGACGCGGATCGGCGGGTGGCTGTGGCAGGTCTATGCCGCGATGCAATTCCTGTGCGGGCCGATGGTCGGCGGGCTGGGCGATCGCTTCGGGCGGCGGCCGGTGCTGCTCGGCGCGCTTGGCGGGCTGGCGATCGACTATGCCATCGTCGGCTTCTCGCCCACGATCGGCTGGCTGTTCCTCGGCCGCTTCCTCGCCGGCATCTTCGGCGCCTCCTACGGGCCGGCGATGGCCGCGCTCACCGACATCTCCTCGGAGGAGGACCGCGCCCGGACGTTCGGCTGGATCAGCGCCGCCTTCGGCATCGGCTTCGTCGTCGGGCCGGCGATCGGCGGGCTGCTCGGCGCACTGGGTCCCCGCGCGCCCTTCTACGCGGCGGCCGCCCTCGCCGGGTGCAACCTCGTCTACGGGCTGACCGTCTTTCCGGAAACGCTGGCGCCGGAGAATCGGCGGCCGATCGAGCTCCGGCGGCTCAATCCGCTCGGCGCGCTGTCGGCGATCGGCCATGCCGGGCTCGTCCTGCCGCTGCTCGGCGCCTATTTCTTCTGGCAGCTCGCCTCGAACGTCTATCCCGTCACCTGGGCTTATTATGCGATCGCCAGCTTCGGCTGGTCGAGCACGATGATCGGCGTCTCGCTGGCGCTGGCCGGGATCAGCATGGCGGCCGCGCAGATGCTGCTGGTCGGGCGGATGGTGACGCGCTTCGGCGAGCGGGGCGCGGTGATGATCGGCCTGGCCTGCGCGACGGCGGGCTTCGCGGTCTATGCGCTCACCCGCAGCCAGTGGGTGGCGTTCGCCCTGCTGCTGCTCACCGCCCTGCAGAGCGTCGTGCAGCCGTCCCTGATGGCGATGATGTCCAAGCGGGTGCCGGCGAACCAGCAGGGCGAGCTGCAGGGGCTGAACGCCAGCATCGGCGCGATGGCGGCGATCGTCGCGCCCTTCCTGCTGGCCCAGCCGCTGGCCTATTTCACCGGGCGCCACGCGCCGGTCTATTTCCCGGGGGCGGCCTTCGCGGTGGCCGCCGTGATGGGGCTGCTGACCATCGCGATCATCGCCGCGACGCCGAGGGCGGAACCGCGGGCGCAGGCGGCCTGAAACGCCCCTCTCCGTTCGGGCTGAGCCTGTCGAAGCCCTGCCCTTCCCCTTTCCATGGCCAAAGGGAAGGACAGCCCTTCGACAGGCTCAGGGCGAACGGGGTTTTTGGTGGGACTTAGATCCCGCCCGGCACCGTCTCGAAGCCCACCCCGGCCAGCTCCGCCGCGAGATCCGCCACGCAGCGGTCGAGCCGCTCCGCCTCGGTCGAGCGGATCACGAAGTTCGCGCCGACCTTGCCTTCGCGGAAGAAGGGGTAGCTGCCGATCTGGCAGCCTTCGTGGGTCCGCTCCGCCTCGCGCAGGACGTCGGCCACCTCGCTCTCCGGCACCCAGCAGCCGAGCGTCGCGGACAGCAGGGGCTTGCCGCCGGGCAGCGTGCCGGTCAGCGCGTCGATCATCTGGCCGGCGATATGCGGCACGCCGGCGAGGATGAAGATGTTGTCCAGCCGGATGCCCGGCGCGCCCGAGATGCGATTCTCGATCAGGCTGGCCCCCGCCGGCACGCGGGCCATGCGCAATCGCGCCTCGGTGAGGCCGCCGCGCGTCTCGTAATAGGCGTCCAGCACGGCGCGGGCGCGGGGATGCACCTCCACGCCGAGACCGAAGGCGGCGGCGATCGCGTCCACCGTGATGTCGTCATGGGTGGGGCCGATGCCGCCGGTGGTGAAGCAATAATCGTGGGCGCCGGCGAGGGTGGTCACCGCCGCGCCGATCGCGGCCATGTCGTCGGCGACGACGCGCACCTCCTTCAGCCGGATGCCCTGCAGGTTCAGCCACAGCGCGATCTGCGCGACGTTCCGGTCCTGGATGCGGCCCGAGAGGATCTCGTCGCCAATCACCACGATGCCGGCGGTCCAGATGCGCGTGTCGTCCATCGCGGGCCGGCATAGCGCGGACGCCCGACAAGCGCTATATGGCGCGGATGACCCAGTATATCACCGTGACCGCCGAGGACCTGATCGAGCGCGACGGCGCGATCAAGCTCTACGACGAGGCCGCGTTCCAGGGCATGCAGGCCGCCGGCCAGCTCGCCGCCACGATCCTCGACGCGCTGGTGCCGCACGTCGTGCCCGGCGTCACCACCGAGGAGCTGGACGACATCGTCCGCCGGATGACGCTGGAGGCCGGCGCGGTGCCCGGCACGCTCGGCTATCGCGGCTACACCAAGAGCTGCTGCACCTCGATCAACCATGTCGTCTGCCACGGCATCCCGGCGCCCAAGCCGCTCAAGGACGGCGACATCGTCAACATCGACGTGACCCCGGTGCTGGGCGGCTGGCACGGCGACACCAGCCGCATGTTCCTGGTGGGCGACGTGCCGCTCAAGGCGAAGCGGCTGGTCGACGTCACCTACGAATGCCTGATGCTCGGCATCGAGCAGGCGAAGCCGGGCAACCGGCTGGGCGACATCAGCCACGCGATCCAGACCCATGCGGAAAAGCATCGCTATGGCGTGGTCCGCGATTTCTGCGGGCACGGCGTCGGCCGCGTGTTCCACGACGCGCCCGAGGTGGTGCATGTCGGCCGCCCCGGCACCGGGCCGGAATTGAAGCCCGGCATGATCTTCACGATCGAGCCGATGATCAACATCGGCCGGCCGGACGTGAAGATGCTGGACGACGGCTGGACGGCGGTGACGCGCGATCGCTCGCTGTCGGCGCAATTCGAACATTCGATCGGCATCACTGAAACCGGATGCCAGATCTTCACGAAGAGTCCGGCGGGGCTGGATCACCCGCCCTACGCCTGAACCCTCGCGGTGCGGGCGGACACTGACGCCTGATCTCATTCCTGGAGTGTCGCCATGAAGCTCAGCCTGCTCACCGGCCTTGCCGCCCTCGCCTTCTGCACCGCGCCGGCCTTCGCCGCTCTGCCCGTGGGCGCCGACGCGCCGGAATTCGCCACCCAGGCGAGCCTCGCCGGCAAGGCGATGCCGTTCGATCTCAAGGCCGCGCTCAAGAAGGGGCCGGTGGTGCTCTATTTCTACCCGGCCGCCTTCACCTCGGGCTGCACCGTCGAGGCGCACGACTTCGCCGCCGCCACCGACGACTTCAAGAAGCTCGGCGCCACCGTGATCGGCATGTCGGCGGATTCGATCGACGTGCTCAACAAATTCTCGACCACGGAATGCCGCAACAAGTTCGCGGTGGGCGCGGCGAGCGCGCAGGTCATTTCCGATTATGACGTGAAGCTCGCCACCACCACCCGCGCCAACCGCACCAGCTACGTGATCGCGCCCGACGGCAAGGTGATCTACGCTTATTCCGCGATGGACCCCGCCGGCCACGTCACCGGGACGATGGACGCGGTGAAGCAGTGGAAGGCCAGCCACAAGGGGTGAGGCCACCCAATCCTCCCCAAGCTCGCTTGGGGAGGGGGACCGTCCGCGAAGCGGATGGTGGAGGGGCCGCCGGCGAAAGCCGGCGGTCTTCTTGTTTCAGGAGTCCCGCATCTCCCCTCCACCACCGCCTATCGGCGGCGGTCCCCCTCCCCGAGCAAGCTCGGGGAGGATTGGTGGAGGCGCCGCGCCGCATTGGCGGCGTCGTGCGCCAGCCGGATCGGCAGCGGCAGGCGGCGACCTTCGCTCAGCCCGAGCACCCATTCCACCGCCGTCTCCAGCGAGACGCGGTGGCCGGTCCCGACATAGACGGGCAGCGCCCGCGCCCGGGTCCTGAGCGCGATCGCGACCACTTCGCCGCGATCGACCAGCGGCGCGGTGGCGCCCGGCTCCTCGCCGAGATCGCCCTCGACCCGCCCGCACAGGATCGACTTCGCCACCCCGATCGTCGGCACGTCGAGCAGCACCCCGACATGAGTCGCGATCCCGCAGCGGCGCGGATGGGCGCGGCCATGGCCGTCGACGAAGAGCAGATCGGGTTTCTCCGCCAGCATGTCCCACGCCGCCAGCAGGGCCGGCGCCTCGCGGAAGCCGAGATAGCCCGGCACGTAGGGAAAGGGCGGAATGCGCGTCGCCGTGGCGGCGGGACGCGCGGTCCGCTCCGGCCAGTCCGACGGCGCGATCGCGGCGTGGATCGGGCCTTTCGAATCCCGCCACTTCATCGAGGTATCGGCCCCCGCCACCAGCCGGACCGTGCCGATCCGGTCCCGCGTCTCGCAGGCCTCAGCGATCTCGCGCTGGGCGACGGTGGCGTCGCGGAGCGTAAGCGGGTTGAGCCAGTCCGGATTCACGCTTTCTCCTCCATTCGGGCGAGTCTATCGAAGCCCTGCCTTTCCTTTTCCGCGCCTTCAAAAGAGAAGGACGGCGCTTCGACAGGCTCGGCGCGAACGGGAAAGGCGGGTTCCCTCACGCCAGCGCCGCGATCACCGCCCGCGCCGCGCGATGCGCCGCCTCGGGGCCGGCATCGCCCAGCGCGTCGGCGGCGAAGGCGCGCTGCACGGCCTCGTAGCGCGGATGGTCGGCCCGCGCGCGCGCCAGCGCCCCGGGCAGCGCGTCCAGCCGGTCGACCACCTCGCCGCAGGCCCAGAAATCGTGATCGTCGGTCGCGCGCCAGTCGATCGCCTCCGGGTCGAGGAAGATGCAGGGCCGCGGGCGGATCAGATATTCCACCACCTGGCTGGAGGTGTCGCCCAGATAGATGTCGGCCGCGCCCATATAGCTGCCGTCGACCATCGCGAAGCTGTCGCAATCGGCATGGACGTGCGGCAGGGACGCCGCCGCCGCCAGCACGTCCCGCACCTCCGGCGCCGTCTCGGCCAGCCGCTGGTGCGGCGCGAGGATGACGTTGAAGCGCTCCTGCGCGGCCAGTATGTCCACGATTGGCCGCCCCCATGCCCACCAGGAGGAGCGGTGGCGCTGCCAGTGCGGGGCATAGACGATCACCGGCCGGTCGTCGGCGAACAATCGGGGCGGCCGGGCGAGCCCCCGGAAGCCGGCCTTCACATAGCCGACCACTTCGATCCGCTCCGCCGGCACGCCGACGTCGATCAGCCGCGCCTTCTCCGCCTCGGCCGGCACCAGCAGGCGATAGGCGGCACGGCGGCGGGGATCGCTGCGCGCCATCATCGACCCCGCGCCGTGCGCCGCCTTGATGAAGCGCCAGCGCAGGAAGGGCAGCAGGCGGGGCATCCACAGGCTGGTCTGCTCGGCGCACACCACCGCCCGCGCGCCGAGCAGGTACGGCACCAGCCGGGCGAGCATCAGCGACTTGGGGGGAAGCGGCGGATTCTCGCCCCGCCGCAAGTCCGGCAGGGCGAGATAGCCCGGCGCCCGGCGCAGGCGGACGCGGACGGCGAGGCCCGCCTCGGTCAGCCAGCCCGAGAGCAGCCCCTCATGCACCGAGGTCGCGACCCAGCATTCGATGCGCGGATCCGGCGACTCGGCGGCGAGCGCCTCGACGATGGGATAGAGATGCGGGATCAGCAGCGTTTCGCCGAGGAACAGGAAGGCGATGCGAGGCGGCTTCGGCATTTCGACCATATAGTCCTCTCCCGCCTTCGCGGGAGAGGGTTGGGTGAGGGTCTTCTTCTTTTTCAGGCGCTTGCCATCAAAAGAAGAAGACCCTCACCCTCCCGCTTCGCGGGCCCCTCCCTCTCCCGCGAAGGCGGGAGAGGGAGTTTCACCCGCCCATTTCACGATATCCTCCGGCCGGTCGATCTCCGTCCACAGCCCGCCCGCGAAGGCGACGGCGTGCACCGCGCCCTCGTGCGCCAGCCGGTCGACGATCGCGTGGTGGAAGCTCTGCGCGCCGTCCACCTCGCGGATCACCTTGTCGAGCGCCGCGGCATAGCCCTCCCGCCCGTCGCCGGCCACGAAGCCCAGCGAGCGGTGACGGCCGAGGCTCGGCGGCAGCGCCTTGGAGACGGCGACCACGCGGTCCCCGTCCATCCGCACCAGCATGTCGTCGGGCTCCGGCGCGGCGATCGATTCGACGAAGAGGTTGAGGCCGGGCTGCACCCGCGCCAGCCCGTCCGCCACCAGCGCCGGATCGTAGACGGTGTCGCCGTTGAGCAGGCAGAAGGGCGCCGCCAGCCGGTGCCGCGCCGCCCATACCGATCCGATCGAGCTGGAAATGGCGTAGAAGGGATTGAGCACCAGCTCGGGCCGCTCGCCGTCCGCCCAGCGGTCCGCGACGAACGCCTCCAGCCGGTCGAAGCGATAACCGCCGACCACCGTCACGCCGCTGACGCCGGCGGCGTGCAATGCCTCGACCTGATGCTCCAGGATCGTCCGGCCGCCGACCTCGATCAGGCATTTCGGCCGCTCGGCGGTCAGCGGCAGCAGCCGCGAGCCGAGCCCGGCGCAGAGCAGAATCGCATGGGGAGCCTGGTCCGTCATGACGGAAGGGTTGCACTTCGATTGCGGCTCGATTGCGGCGACGAGGCGGCCAAGATTTGCCCAAAAATCGTGCAGGGGAGTCGATTTTTGCCCGCGGATCAGGCAGACTCGCCAAATGCTGCATGTGCGAGCCGCCGCCCGCTTGCGACTCCGCACATGGCACGCTTATTGAACCCGCAACACCGCTTGCGGGGAGGGAGCGCACACGAATGAAGAAGATCGAAGCGATCATCAAACCCTTCAAGCTGGACGAGGTGAAGGAAGCTCTGCACGAGGTGGGCGTGTCGGGCATCACCGTCACCGAGGCCAAGGGATTCGGCCGCCAGAAGGGCCATACCGAGCTCTATCGCGGCGCCGAATATGTCGTGGATTTCCTCCCCAAGGTGAAGCTGGAGGTCGTCGTCGACGACGCTCTGGCCGACAAGGTCGTGGAGGCGATCCAGAATGCGGCGCAGACCGGCCGCATCGGCGACGGCAAGATCTTCGTTCTCCCGGTCGACACCGCGATCCGCATCCGCACCGGCGAGCGCGACGCGGACGCCGTCTAACTTCAACATCTCTCAATAAGCGGGAAAGGGCACCCCATCATGGCGAACAGCGCCTCTGACGTTCTGGCGATGATCAAGGACAAGGAGATCGAGTGGGTCGATCTCCGCTTCACCGACCCCAAGGGCAAGTGGCAGCACCTCACGATGGTGGCCGGCGTCTGCGGCGAGGACGAGCTGACCGACGGCTTCATGTTCGACGGCTCCTCGATCGAGGGCTGGAAGGCCATCAACGAGTCCGACATGATCCTGAAGCCGGATCTGGACGCGGTGTGGATCGATCCCTTCTCGGCCACCCCGATGCTGATCCTGGTGTGCGAC
>Ga0207671_10005584_pt1 | contig 11552 bp, 12 predicted proteins | sample KBSC24metaG_FD_184352 | JGI IMG/M metagenome (GOLD analysis project Ga0207671, IMG submission 184352) | Corn rhizosphere microbial communities from Kellogg Biological Station, Michigan, USA - KBS C2-4 metaG (SPAdes) (version 2) | ecosystem: Host-associated > Plants > Roots > Rhizosphere > Soil... | reverse complement strand
CGCATGAACGCCCGCTACCGCCCGGCGGGCGAGAGCAAGGGCACGCGCTTCGTCCACACGCTGAACGGCTCGGGCCTCGCGGTCGGCCGCACGCTGGTGGCGGTGATGGAGAATTACCAGACGGCCACCGGCGCGGTTCGCATCCCCGACGCATTGCGCCCCTACATGGGCGGCGTGGAGGCGATCGAGCCGGGCTGAACCTTTCCTACCGTTCGCCCTGAGCCTGTCGAAGGGCTGTCCTTCTTTCGCCAGGCGAGAAAGAAGAACGGGGCTTCGACAGGCTCAGCCCGAACGGAATAGATGTCACGGAGAGAACCTGCCCATGCGCATCCTGGTCACCAACGACGACGGCATCCACGCGCGCGGCCTCAAGGTGGCCGAGGCGATCGCGCGGACGCTCAGCGACGATGTCTGGGTGGTGGCCCCGATGGAGGAGCAATCGGGCGCGGGCCACTCGCTCACCCTCACCCGCCCGCTGCGGTTGCGCCGCCATGACGAGCGCCGCTTCTCGGTCTCCGGCACGCCCACCGACACGGTGATGATGGCGCTGCTCGAGGTGATGGACGGCCGGCCCGACCTGATCCTCTCCGGCGTCAACCGCGGCGCCAATCTCGGCGAGGACGCGACCTATTCGGGCACCATCTCGGCCGCCATGGAAGGCGCGCTGGCCGGCGTCCGCTCGATCGCGCTCAGCCAGGCCTATCGTCGCGAGGGCAGCGGCGAGGATGTGGCGTTCGACGCCGCCGAGGCCTGGGGCGAGCGGGCGATCCGCCCGTTGCTCGATGCCCCCTTCGCGCCCGGCATGCTGGTCAGCATCAACTTCCCGCCGATCGCGGGCGACGAGGTGCAGGGCATCCGCGTCGCCGAGCAGGGCATGCGCGATTATGGCCGGGCGAAGATGATCAAGCAGACCGATCCGCGCGGTTTTCCCTATTACTGGCTGTCCTTCAACGGCGTCGCCGACATCAAGGGCCACGACACCGATTTCGACGCGATCCGCGCCGGCTATGTCAGCGTCACGCCGATGCACCTCGATCTCACCTATCGTGATGCCTTGGCGCAACTCGCCGCAAGCTATTGATCGCGGGGCGCTTAGGGCGCTTGGCAGCCTCCCCCGCGAAGGTTAATGCACCCGCAGGGGATTGAGCGGGGATCGGCATGGCGTCGCGTATCGGGCGTTGGATGGCAGTGGCGGCGTGCGTCGGGGTCGCCGGCTGCATCCCGCATGGCTCGCCGCCCAGCGGCTATGGACAGTCCCCGGCGCCGCTGCCGTCGAACGGGGCGGCCGGCAACGGCTATCCCGCCGACAACGCGATCCGCACCACCGACATACCGAGCTCGGTGAAGCAGCCGACCCCCTCCTGGGTCGCCAGGCCGGTCGCCGCCGATGCCGCCACCATTCCCGATTCCACCTATGTGGTGAAGGACGGGGAGACGATCCGCTCGATCGGCAACAAGACCGGCGCCGGCTCCGAGGCGATCGCCCGGGCCAATGCCATTCCCGCGCCCTTCGTGGTGCGCACCGGCCAGCGGCTGAAGATACCGGGCGGCCGCTACCATCTCGTCCGCGCCGGGCAGAGCGGCATCGCCATCGCGCGCGCTTATGGCGTGCCATGGTCGACCATCGCCGACCTCAACGTCCTCCAGCCGCCCTACGTGCTGCGCAACGGCCAGCGGCTGCTGCTGCCGAGCGCCGCCCAGGCCGCGCAGATGACGCCCGAGCAGCGCGCGCAGGCGTTCAGCCTCGACATCGACGATCTCGCCACCGGATCGGAGCCGGCGCTCGCCGCCAACGCCGCGCCCAAGGCGCCGACCGCGACGCCCAGGAAGCCGCTGCCCAAGGACGAGCCGGTCGCCGAGCCGAGCAATTTCACCGGCCGCTTCCAGTGGCCGCTGAACGGCGCCATCATCGGCCGGTTCGGCCCCGCCGGGGACGGCCGTCGCAACGACGGCATCAACATCGCCGCCGAGCGCGGCGAGGAGATCCATGCGGCGGCGGACGGGGTCGTCGCCTATGCGGGCTCGGCGATCGCCGTCTATGGCGGCCTGATCCTGATCAAGCATGGCGACGGCTGGATCACCGCCTACGGCCATGCCGAGCAGATCCTCGTCACGCGCGGCCAGACCGTCCATCGCGGCGACGTGATCGCGCGCGCCGGCGCCACCGGATCGGTCAACAAGCCGCAGCTCCATTTCGAGATCCGCAACCGGCGCACCCCGGTCGATCCGCAGCGCTATCTGCCGCCCGCGCAGAACTAGCCCACGGGCGATGGCAACGGTCTTTTCACGGTCTGGATGACGTCATGTCGTCGCTGGCGATCATCTCGTCCACCTTGCTCGCCGTCAGCCTGATCATGGCCGGCGCGATGGCGGTCGCCTGGGCGAGCTTCGGCCGGCCGCGCCATGCGCTGAGCTGGTCGATCGCCTACCTCCTCTATACCGGCCAGGTGCTGTGCTCGGCGACGGGCGTCCTGGCCCCGGCGACGCAACCGGTCCTGTGGCGGGTGGAACTGCTGTTCATCGTCGCCCCGGCGGTGCTGGTCGCCGTCGGCGCCCGGCAGCGGGCGGGCCTGCCGAGCCTGTTCAAGCCCCTCGCGATCGGCGCTGGCCTGGTCTGCGTCGCCGTCAACGGGATCGACCTGCTCCCTTATGACACGCGCTTCCTGGGTTCGGCCGGCAGCCTGTTCACCGCCGGCATGCTGATCCTCGCGCTCGGCGCGGTCCGCCCGCGCAACCGGCCCGCCGATCCGGCGGAATGGGCGATGATCGGCGCGCTCGCCGTCTTCATCCTGTTCGAGATAGCGTTGGTCTCCACCCAGCTCGCCGCGCTCTACCGGCCGGATTTCCGGCCGGTCTGGAACGGACTCTACCTGATCGGGATCATGCCCGTCTTCATCGCCAGCGGGGTGGCCGCCGTCACCCTCCTCGCCTCGGATCTGGCCGCGCGGCTGCGGACGCTCGCCGCCAACGATCCGCTGACCGGCGTGCTCAACCGGCGCGGCTTCCACGAGGCGGCGCTCCGGGCCGTCGCCAACGGCCGCCGCCAGCGCCAGTCGATCGCGGTCGCCATCGCCGACATCGATCATTTCAAGAGCATCAACGATCGCTACGGCCACACCGCCGGGGATCGCACCCTGCACTTCATCTCCGGCTGCCTGACGCGCGGCCTGCGCGGCGGCGACGTGGTCGGGCGGATCGGCGGCGAGGAATTCGCGCTGCTGCTGATCGACAGCTCGGCCGAGCAGGCGGCGGATGCGATGGAGCGCATCCGGGCCGAGATCGCCGCCGGCTTCTCCGAGGACGGCGCCCCCCTGCCCGTCACGGCCAGCTTCGGCGTCGCCGCGATCCCGCCCGGCAGCGCGTCGTCCGAGCAGATGCTGGCCGAGGCGCTCGACCGGGCCGACCGGGCGCTCTATCGCGCCAAGGTCGGCGGGCGGAACCGCACGACTCTGGCGGATTGACCGGGTACTGGAAAAACGCCGCGCTTTCGCCTATGTGCGCGCGTCTCCATGGCAACACAGCTCCCCTCCCCGCCCAAGGTCGGCATGGTTTCGCTCGGCTGTCCGAAGAACCTCGTCGACAGCGAACGCATCCTCACCAAGCTCCGCTCGGATGGCTATGCGATGTCCGCCGATTATGCCGGCGCCGACATCGTGCTGGTCAACACCTGCGGCTTCCTCGATTCCGCCAAGGAGGAAAGCCTGGAGGCGATCGGCGAGGCGATCGCGGAGAATGGCCGCGTCATCGTCACCGGCTGCATGGGCAAGGAAGCCGAGCTGATCCGGGAACGCTTCCCGGACGTGCTCGCCGTCACCGGCGCCCATCAATATGAGCAGGTGGTGGGCGCGGTGCACGAAGCGGCGCCGGTCACGCCGTCCGCCTATCTCGATCTGGTGCCCGAGCGCGACCTGAAGCTGACGCCGCGCCACTACAGCTATCTGAAGATTTCGGAGGGCTGCAACCACCGCTGCAGCTTCTGCATCATCCCGAGCCTGCGCGGCGATCTCGTCAGCCGGCGCCCGGACGCGATCCTGCGCGAGGCCGAGAAGCTGGTCGCGGCCGGCACGAAGGAATTGCTGGTCATCAGCCAGGACACCTCCGCTTACGGGGTGGACCTGCGCCACGCATCCTATCCGCTCAAGGGCGGTGGCGAGGTACGCGCCCACATGACCGACCTGTCGCGCGAGCTCGGCAAGCTCGGCGCCTGGGTCAGGCTGCACTATGTCTATCCCTATCCGCATGTGGATCAGGTGATCCCGCTGATGGCGGAGGGCCTGGTGCTGCCCTATCTCGACATCCCGTTCCAGCACGCCTCGCCGGCGGTGCTGAAGCGCATGAAGCGCCCCGCCAACGAGGCGAAGGTGCTGGAGCGCATCAAGGGCTGGCGCGCGATCGCGCCGGACATCGCGATCCGCTCCACCTTCGTGGTCGGCTTCCCCGGCGAGACCGAGCAGGATTTCCAGTATCTGCTCGACTGGCTGGACGAGGCGCAGCTCGATCGCGTCGGCGCCTTCCGCTTCGAGCCGGTCGAGGGCGCGGCGGCCAATGCCCTGTCCGATCCGGTGCCCGAAGAGGTGAAGGAGAGCGCTACCAGCGCATCATGGAGAAGACCGCCGCGATCTCGGCGGCCAAGCTCCAGGCGAAGGTGGGCCGCACGCTCGACGTGATCATCGACCTGGTCGATGGCGACGGCGCCACCGGCCGCTCCCAGGCCGACGCGCCCGAGATCGACGGCGAGGTGCATCTGCGCGATGCCGGGCACCTGTCGCCGGGCGACATCGTGCGGGTCGCGATCGAGGATGCCGACGAGCACGATCTGTTCGGCGTGGCGGTCTGACTAAAGAATCCTCCCCCGACAGGGGGAGGGGGACCACCCGCAGGGTGGTGGAGGGGGAGGACGGCGGTGCGTTCCTAGTGGAACACCGCCGTCCTCCCCCTCCGTCGCCTCACGGCGCCACCTCCCCCTGGCGGGGGAGGATTTATGGCACCTTGCAAGGATGACGAACCGCCTCCCGCGCGTTAACACCCCCATCATGACCGATTTCGCTTCGCTGCTCGTCCCGGATCGCGGCCAGCCCGCGCATGTCGTCCACATCGTCCGCGCCGAGGGCTTCGACGAATGGCTCTCCGCCCAGCCCGAGCGGGTGCGGGCCGGGGTGGCCGCCGCGCAGTTCAAGGCCAAGCCCGGCGAATTCGCCCTGATCCCCGGCAACAAGGCGGACGAATGGTCCTGCGTGCTCGGCGTCGACCGCAAGCCCGGCCCGTGGGACCTCGCCCCCGCCGCCGCCCGGTTGCCCGAGGGCCATTACCGCCTGCCCGATGGCCAGCCCGGCCCCGGCGCGCTCGGCTGGCTGCTCGCCCAGCATCGCTTCGATCGCTACAAGAAAGGCGATCCCGCGCCGCAGCGCGTGCTGCTGACCAACGATCCCGCCCGGATCGAGGAGGTGATCGCGCTCGCCCGCGCCGTGGCGCTGGTCCGCGACATGGTCGACACGCCCGCCAACGACATGGGCCCGGCCGAGCTGCAGGGCGTGATCGAGGATGTCGCCAACCGCCATGGCGCGTCCACGAAGACCACGCGCGGCGATGGGCTGGAGCAGGGCTTCCCCATGGTCGCCGCCGTCGGCCGCGCCGCCGTGCCGGCGCGGGCGCCGCGGCTGGTGGAGCTGGAATGGGGCGATCCCGCGCATCCGCGCATCGCCGTGATCGGCAAGGGGGTCTGCTTCGATTCGGGCGGGCTGGACATCAAGCCGGGCTCCGGCATGCGGCTGATGAAGAAGGACATGGGCGGTGCCGCGCACGCGCTGGCGCTGGCCGACCTGATCATGGCCGCGAAGCTGCCGGTGCGCCTGCACCTGCTGATCCCGGCGGTGGAGAATGCGATCGCCGGGGACGCGATGCGGCCGGGCGACATCCTGCCCTCGCGCAAGGGGCTGACGGTCGAGATCGCCAATACCGACGCCGAAGGGCGCCTGATCCTGGGCGACGCGCTCACCCTCGCCTGCGAGGCCAAGCCCGATCTGGTGATCGACTTCGCCACCCTCACCGGCGCCGCCCGCGTCGCGCTGGGGCCGGACCTGCCCGCGCTGATGAGCAATGACGAAACGCTTTGCGCCGAGCTGCTGGCGGCGGGCGAGGATGCCGGCGATCCGCTGTGGCGGCTGCCGCTGTGGCCCGGCTATCGCGAGATGCTGAAGTCCGACGTGGCCGATCTCAACAATGCGCCCGACGGCGGCTTCGCCGGCGCCATCACCGCCGGCCTCTTCCTCGAAAAGTTCGTCGCCGAGGATCAGCCCTGGGCGCATCTCGACACGTTCGCCTGGAATCCCGCCGCGAAGCCGGGGCGCCCGAAAGGCGGCGAGGCGCTGGGCCTGCGCGCGGTCTGGGCGATGCTCCGCACGCGCTACGCGGCGAACTGACCCGCAACATTCGAACGGGAAGGAAACGATCGGCGTCCTCGCGTGTTTTCCTACATGTCCAGCGGCAATGGCCGCGGCGCTATTCGTAGGATGTCTCGCGTGAAGAACGATACGCTCAGCACCTGGATGGAAGCTCTCGTGGCCTACGTCCGCTCGGGCCAGCCGGATCTCACCAACCGACAGATGGCGCTGCTCCTGCTGGTCTACCGCACCAATGGCCCGCATACGGTGCGCGGGCTGGCCAGCATCCTCGGCGTGTCGAAACCGGTCGTCACGCGCGCCTTGAATACGTTGGGCCGCCTCGGCTATCTGCGCCGCGAACGGGACGAGCGGGATCGCCGCAACATCTTCGTGACGCGCACCAGCCGGGGAGCAGAATTCCTTGAAGGCTTCCGAAGCCTCATTGCCGGCAAGGAGCGGCGGCGACCCCAGGTCGTCCCCCAGCAAGCCGCACACGCCTGACCGCTTCCGCCTCGGCGGCGCGTCCGCCAAGCTCGATCCCCGCATTCATGCCGTCCGCAAGGACGTGGCGGACATCGCGCTCGCCGATCGCGTGTTCGCGCCCCATTATGCCCGGCCGCTGCTGCACGGCTGTCTCGCCGCGACCGTGGCGATGCGCGCCGCGCCGTCGGCCGGCGCGACGGCCGTTTCGGAGCTGCTGCGGGGCGAGGTCTTCGCGGTGGTCGATGCCAGCGGCGACTGGGCCTGGGGCTATTCCCTCCATGACGGCTATGTCGGCTATCTGCCGGTGGACGCGATCGGCCCGTTCGCCGCGCCGACCCACATCATATCGTCCCCCGCGGCCCTGGTCTTCGCGGATCGCAGCATCAAGGCGCCGGTGGTGGAACGCCTGCCGATGGGCGCCCGGCTGACCGTGACCGCGAGCGAAGGCGCCTTTCATCAGGTGGAGGGCGGCTTCGTCCACGATCGTCACCTCTCGCCCCTCGATCGGACAGAGAGCGACCCCGTCGCCGTCGCCGCCCGGCTGGCCGGCGTGCCCTATCGCTGGGGCGGCCGATCGGGAGACGGGATCGACTGTTCCGGCCTCGTCCAGCTCGCGCTGGCCTTCGCCGGCCATTCGGCCCCGCGCGACAGCGACCAGCAGCAGGGCCTTGGCCGCGCCATCGCGGAGGGCGAGCCGCTCCGACGCGGCGACCTCGTCTTCCTGCCGGGCCATGTCGGCATGATGGCCGACGATACCCATTTGCTGCACGCCAACGCCTTCTGGATGCGCGTCGTGACCGAGCCGCTCGCGGACGTCGTCGCGCGCCAGCCGGAGGGCCAGGGCATCACCGCGCTGCGGAGAATATCATGACCGTCAAAGTCTTCGTCGACGGCGGCGCCGGCACCACCGGCATCGAGATCGTCGATCGCCTGTCGAACCGCGCCGACGTGGCGCTCACCCTGCTGCCCGACGCGCGTCGCAAGGATGCCGCCGCCCGCGCCGACGCGCTGGCCGCGAGCGACATCGCCATCCTCTGCCTGCCCGACGACGCCGCGCGCGAGGCGGTCGCGCTCGCGCAGGATCTGCCGACCCGCTTCATCGACGCCTCGACCGCGCACCGCACGGCCGACGGCTGGGCCTATGGTTTCGCCGAGATCGAGCCCGGCCGCCGTGCCGAGCTGGCGACGGCGCGCTTCGTCTCCAACCCCGGCTGTTATCCGACGGGCTTCCTCGCCCTCGTCCGCCCGCTGGTGCGCGAGGGGCTGCTGCCGGCCGCGACCCCGCTCGTCACCAACGCCACCTCGGGCTATTCGGGCGGCGGCAAGGCGATGGTCGCCGAGTTCGAGGACGGCACGGCGCCGACCGCCTTCCGGGGCTACGGCCTGACGCTGGAGCACAAGCATGTGCCGGAAATGCAGCGTCATGCCGGCCTCGCCGTCCCGCCGATCTTCGCGCCGGCGGTGGCCAACACCTATCGGGGGATGCTGGTGGAGGTGCCGCTGCACCTTGCGCAGCTGCCGGACCGCGCGGTGGAGCATATCCATGCCGCGCTGGCCGACGCTTATGCCGGCTCGCCGCTGGTCGAGGTCGCATCGCTGGCCGAGGCCGCCGGGCTCAAGGCGCTGACGATCGAGGATGTGGCGGGCACCGATCGCCTCAAGCTCTACGTCTTCGCCAATGCGAAGACCGGACACCTCCGCCTCGCCGCCACGCTCGACAATCTCGGCAAGGGCGCCAGCGGCGCGGCCGTGCAGAATCTCAACCTGATGGCCGGGTTGCCGGAAACGGAAGGGCTGCGGCTGTAACGGCCTGATCCTCCCCCGCCAGGGGGAGGTGGCGCCCGCAGGGCGTCGGAGGGGGCGGACGGCGGAGCCTTATCCGCCATGAACGCCCCGCTTCCTCCCCCTCCGTCACGCTCCGCGTGCCACCTCCCCCTGGCGGGGGAGGACCTGGTACGCTCCCTAATCGCTCCGACTACAGCCCCTGGCCCGGCCTTCCCCTACACCGTGCGCATCGCTCGCCACGGAAGGCCGGATCATGCAGGTCAGCACCTCCCTCGACGTCCAGCGCGGCACGCCCGCCGGCAGCGGCGCGGCCCCGCCGCTGCCCAGGCTCAGCGCCACGCAGGCGGGCGACGTCTCGGCCGGCCGCGCCCGCGTGGTGGAGGGTCAGGTCTACCAGATCGATCGCGAAGGGCAGCCGTCCGGCGCGCCGGCCGTCGATCAATGGGCGGACCAGCCCGCCGGATCGCCCTATCGCCGGACCTTCGACCAGGTCGCCAGCCGGCTCGGCACGCGCGACCCTGCCACGGTGAACGCCGAGATCGGCCGCCAGCTCTATGGCGAGGCCGGGGCCGCCACCCCCGCCCAGCCCGTGCCCGTCAATGACGGTGGATCGAAGGAGGGCGCCGGCTCCTTCCTCGAAGGCGCCGTGCTCGGCAATTTCAGCGACAATGACAGCTGGTCGGCCACGGCCGGGCAGGTGGTCATCGGCTTCATCCCCATCGTCGGCCAGATCGCCGACGCGCGCGACACCATCGCCTCGATCGGCCAGGTGATCGAAGGCAAGCCCGGCGGCTGGCTCAATCTCGGCGCCTCGGTGGTCGGCTGGGTGCCCGGCATCGGCGATGCCGCCAAGGCCGCGATCCGGGGCACCGACAAGGCGGTCGAAGCCGGGGCCAGGATCACCGAAGGCGTCGCGCGGCACGAGGCCCCGAAGGTCACGGAAAAGGCGATCGAAGGCGCCGCCAAGCGCGAGAGCGAGGCCAGCGGCAAGCTGTCCCTCCGCAGCGAGGAGGGCGCCAAGGCGGCCGAGGAGACGGCTCGCAAGCAGATCACCGTCGAAGGCGGCAAGAAGGGCGACTGGCCCAAGGAGCTCAATGCCCAGAAACTGGAGCCCAATGCCGACTATCACGTCAACGGCTACAGCTATGCCACCGACGCGCAGGGCCGCGTGGTCGAGGCCAAGGGCAAGCTGGAGCTCAAGACCTCGGACCGCAACAGCTACCAGCAGGAGAAAGCCGGTCGCGGCGATCGCCTGCCGACCGACCAGGGCGGCCACCTGATCGCCACCATCTTCCACGGCCCCGGCGACCGCATCAACCTCGTGCCGATGAACGGCAACCTCAACGTCGGCGCCTGGAAGCGGATGGAGAACGGCTTCGCCGACGCGCTCAAGGCGGGCAAGCCGGTCGACGTGGACATCAAGGCCGTCTATTCGGGCAACAGCCAGCGGCCGACCCATTTCGTGGTGGACTCGGTGATCGACGGCGAGCCCAAGACGTTCACCTTCCGCAACCAGGCGGGCGGTTAGGCCGCAACCAGGCGGGCGGCTGAGGAGGATCGAGATGGAAGCCTATTACCAGGCGCTGGCGACCGAGATCGTCTCGCATTGCCCCGCCGATTTCCGCGAAGCCACCCTCTCCGCACGGATGGACGAGGGGGCGTCCGAATTCTCGCTGAGCTGCGTCGCCGGCAATGGCGAGGTGGTGAAGCCCCGCGTCGGCGGCCTGAGCGCCGCGAACGTCGACGGCGCGCTGGCCGACCTGCAGGACCATTGGCCGAGCGGCCGCTTCTCGACCTGCGAGTTCACGCTGAAGCCGGATGGGGACTTCAAGTTCAACGTCGGCTACGACGACTGAATTCCGTCCGTTCAGGTCGAGCGCAGCAGAAACCCGCCACACCCGAAACCGTTCGCCCTGAGCTTGTCGAAGCCTGCCCTGAGCGCCTGCCTTGGCAGGCAGTCGAAGGGGGCTGTCCTTCTTTTCGAGGTCGGAAGAAGGAAGGACAGGGCTTCGACAAGCTCAGCCCGAACGGTGCGGGGCGGGTATGAAAAGGCCGCCGCTCCCTCTCGGAAGCGGCGGCCTTTTCGTCATGCCTCAATAGCAGCGGCGATCGCGAACGTAGCGGCCCCAATAGGGATCCCACCGATCGACCACGCGGCAGCGCTGCACATATTCGTAGGAATAAGCGGGCGGCGGCGGGGGCGGCGCATAATAGGCCACCGGCGCGGGCGGAGGCGGCGGGGGTGGCGGCGCGTAATAATAGCCGCCATGATAATGCGGATGATCCGACGCGATCGCCGCGCCGACGCCGAGCCCCAGGATGCCGGCGGCGACCGCGGTGCCGGTGCTGACGCGGGCCTCGGCCGGCGCGGCCATCCCGACCATGCCCGTGGCGAGCGCCGCGGCGGTGGCCACCGCCATTATGGGTTTACGCATCTCGTCCCTCCTTCATGCCCCGGGACCCACCGGGGTGCGGAGACCGCTATGGGCGATTCGTCCTGAACGGACCGCGAATGTGCCGTGCAGCGAAGGTTCAGCCTCGGCGCCCTTCGCGTCATCCCAGCGAAAGCCGGGATCTCAGGAAGTTGGAGCGCCGCGCCCGTCCCAGGGAGACCCCAGCTTTCGCCGGGGTGACGGGACGGCGCGATGACGAAAGACGGCCGGAGGAACGACCGGAACCTACATCTCACCCCGGGCATGCCGAATGGCGTACCATTTCTTCACATTGGCGCTGTGTTCGGCCAGCGTGTCGGCGAAGACGTGCCCGCCCTGCCCGTTCGCCACAAAATAGAGCGCCCGCGTCACCGCCGGATGCAGCACCGCGTTGATCGAGGCGCGGCCGGGATTGCAGATCGGCCCCTGCGGCAGCCCGGCTTCCGCATAGGTGTTGTAGCCATTCTTCGCG
>Ga0207671_10005574_pt1 | contig 11557 bp, 8 predicted proteins | sample KBSC24metaG_FD_184352 | JGI IMG/M metagenome (GOLD analysis project Ga0207671, IMG submission 184352) | Corn rhizosphere microbial communities from Kellogg Biological Station, Michigan, USA - KBS C2-4 metaG (SPAdes) (version 2) | ecosystem: Host-associated > Plants > Roots > Rhizosphere > Soil... | reverse complement strand
GCTTCACGATCGAGGAGTACGCGGACTTCCTGGAGTCGTTCCTGGCGCTGACGGGCGTCGAGCGCGTGCGCATGGTGGTGCACGACTGGGGGGCGGTGGGGCTGGCGTTCGCGCAGCGCCACCCGCAGCGCATCGAGCGATTGGTCGTGATGAACGCGGTGCCGTTGCTGCGGGGCTATCGCTGGCATCGCACGGCGCGGATCTGGCGCACGCCGGTGCTGGGCGAGCTGGCGATGGGCACGACGAACGAGCGCACGCTGCGCTGGCTGTCGCGGGAGGGCAATGCGACGCCGGGGCCGATGCCGGAGCGGTGGCGAAAGAGCGTGCTGGAGCACTTCGACCAGGGCACGCAGCGCGCGATCCTGCGCCTGTACCGCAGCTCGCCGCCGGAGGTGCTGGCGGCGGCGGGACAGCGCCTGGCCGAGCTGAGCGTGCCGGCGCTGGTCGTGTGGGGCCAGCGCGACCCGTACATTCCGGCGCGCTTCGCCAAGGCGTACGCGGACGTGCTCGATGCGCAGCTCGTCGAGCTGCCCGATGCGGGGCACTGGCCGTGGCTGGACCGCCCCGACGCGATCGACCGCGTGGTGGAGTTCGTCGGCGCAGCGCCGGGGTGAGCGCGCGCGCGCGGGCGCTGCCCGCCTGGACGATCGCGGCGGCGCTGGCGCTGGTGTACGTGATCGTGGCGCCGCCGAGCACGGACCTGGCGGCGGCCGGCTACCGCAGCGACCTGTTCTCGCGCGCCGGGCTGACGCTGTGGGACAACGGCTGGTACGGCGGCCACCACCTGCTCGGCTACTCGCTGCTGGCGCCGGGCCTCGGCGCGCTGCTGGGCGTGCAGGCGCTGGCGGCGCTGTCGGCGGCGGCGGCGGCGTGGTCGTTCGAAAGGCTGCTCGACGGCCGCGCGCCGCAGCGCGCGACGAGGCTCGCGTCGCTGTGGTTCGCGCTCGGCGTGGCGATCTCGCTGCTGTCCAACCGCGTGGCGTTCGACCTCGGCCTGGCGCTCGGCCTTGCGGCGCTCGCGGCGGCTGCACGCACGCGACGGGCGGCCGGGGCACGAGCCGGCTCTGGACCGGCGCTCGTCGCGGACGAGCGCGACGGACACGCCGCGGCCGACGCCCATCGCGCGTCCGGCGGGCAACGGCCGTCCGCCGCGCGCGGCCGCGTCGCGGCGGCGCTGGGGCTGGCGATGCTCTGCGCGCTGGCGAGCCCGGTCGCGGGCGCGTTGCTCGCGCTGGCGACGTTGTCGTGGGCGCTCGCAGACGGCGCCGCACGGCGCCTGGCGCTGGCGATGACGCTGGCGGCGCTGGCGCCGATTGCGCTGCTGGCGCTGGCCTTTCCGGAAGGCGGCTCGGAGCCGTTCGTGGCGTCGGCGTTCTATCCGGCGCTGGCGGCGACGCTGCTGCTGGCGGCGGCGATCGGGTCGAGTGAGCGCGTGCTGCGGATGGGCGCGCTGCTGTACGCGCTGGCGCTGCTCGGCGCCTACGCGGTGGCGACGCCGGTGGGCGGCAACGTCGCGCGGCTGGGCGCGCTCGTGGGCGGCCCGGTGCTCGCCTACGCGCTGGCCGGACGCGCGCCGGCGCGCGCGGCGATCGCCGGCGAGCGCTCCGCGGACACACACGGCACGCGAACCGCGCCGTCTCGGGCGCGCGCTGGGCACTGGCGCACGGCGGCGCTGGCGGCGCTGGCGTTGGCGCTGGCGTACTGGCAGGTGAAGCCGCCGATCTCGGACTTGCTGTCGGCGGCGTCGAACGCGACGGCGAACGCCTCCTACTACGCGCCGCTGGTGGCGCAGCTGCGCCGGCTCGGCATCGGCTACGGCGGGCGCCCGGCGCGCGTGGAGGTGGTGCCGACGCGCAACCGGGGCGAGGCGCGCTGGGTGGCCGACGACGTGGCGATCGCGCGCGGCTGGCAGCGCCAGCTGGAGCGCAAGCGCGACGGCCTGTTCTACGAAGGCGCCGCGCGCCCGACGGGCGCTCGCTACCGGGCGTGGCTGGGCGAGCAGGCGATCTCCTATGTGGCGCTGGGCGACGGGCCGCTGGACTACTCGGCGCGCGGCGAGGCGCACGTGATCGCAGGCGCGCCGGGCTACCTGCGCGAAGTGTGGCGCTCGGCGCACTGGCGGCTGTTCGCGGTGCTCGGCGCGGCGCCGCTGGCGCAGCGGCCGAGCGTGCTGACGCGCTTGGACAGCGACGCGTTCACGTTGCGCGCGCGCGCGCCGGGGACGTATCTGGTGCGCGTGCGCTTCAGCGCCTACTGGGCGCTGAAGCGCGGGCACGGATGCGTGCGCCGCGCGCCGGGCGGCTGGACGCAGGTGCAGACGCGCAGCGCGGGCGAAGTGCGCGTGGCGATCGACTTCTCGCCGGCGCGCGTGTTCGCGCACGGCGCGCGCTGTCGCTGAGCGGGCGGCGCGGTGAGCGCGCGGCTCGGCGCAAGCCGTGCGCGCAGCGCGTCGTCTAGGCTTCTCAGCGATGCTCGCCCGCGCTCGTCTACTGCAGGCGCGCGTCCTGCCGCACGGCTGGCTCGACGCGCTGCGGCAGGTCTCGCTCTTCGCCGCCGCGTACTTCGCCTACCGGGTCGTGCGCGGGCTGGCCGAGGGTGACGCCAACGCGGCGTTTGCGCACGCGCGCGACGTGATCTCGATCGAGAGCAAGCTGCACCTGTTCGTCGAGCCGAGCGTGCAGGCATGGGCGTCGGGCAGCCACATGCTGATGGTGGGCGCGAGCTGGCTGTACGTCAACGCGCAGACGTCGATCACGCTGAGCGCGCTGCTGTACCTGTACCTGCGCCACAACCGCTCGTTCTACTTCGTGCGCAACATGTTCATGATCGCGATGGCGATCGCGCTGGTCGGGTACGTGGTCTTCCCGACGGCGCCGCCGCGCTTCATGCCGGAGTGGGGCTTCATCGACAGCGTGTCGGACTTCACGGGCGTACACGTGTCGCACGCGAGCGCGACGGCGAACACGCTGTTCAACCCGTACGCGGCGGTGCCGTCGATGCACGTGGCGTTCGCGCTGATGATCGCCTGGCCGCTGGCGCGCCTGGCGCGGCACAGGGCCGTGCGCTTGCTGTGGGTGCTGTACCCGTTCTTGATGACGTTCGTGATCGTGGTGACGGCCAACCACTTCATCGTCGACGCGCTGCTGGGCGCGTTGACGGCCGGCGCGTCGGCCTACGGCGCCCGCTGGCTGGCGCGCGCACGGCCGAGCGTGTGGCGCTTCTCGACCGTCCCGTCCGCGCACGTGCGCGCAAGCGGCTAGGCGACGGCTGCAGCGAATGGCGCCACGACAGCACGCCTCGCCCAGGCGCTCGCGCCGCGACGGCTACCGCGCCGGGCGCAAAGCGGGCCAGCGCCGGGCACGTGCCCCGATTGGCTCGGGCGAACGCCGCGAGCTGGTGCGAAACCGGCTGATCGAGTCGCGCCTGACGCCGAATGCGATCTCGCTGACGGGGCTGGCGTTGAACGTGGTGGCGGCGGCGCTGGTATGGGAAAGGCTCTTCTTCCTCGGCGGCGTCGCGTTCATCGTCGGCTCGGTGATGGACACGCTGGACGGGCGCTACTCGCGCATGTCGGGCAAGGGCACGCCGTTCGGCGCGTTCCTGGACTCGACGCTGGATCGCGTCGAGGAGGGCATCGTGCTGACGGCGGTGGCGGGCTATTTCGCATTGAGCGGAAACCGCGCGGCGGCGGCGGCCGTGGTGGTCGCGGTGCTGGCCTCGCTGATGGTCAGCTACACGCGCGCCCGCGCGGAGGCGCTGGGCGTGGAGTGCAAGGTGGGCATCGCGACGCGCCCGGTGCGCGTGGTGATCCTGTCGATCGGCCTGGTGTTCGCGCGCGGCGCGTCGCTGGGGGACTTCGAGCTGCTGCAGCCGGCCGTGTACGTGCTGGCGGCGCTCAGCCTGGTGACGGTCGGCCAGCGCATCTGGCACGTGCGGCGCGAGCTGGTCGGTGTGACCTAGCGGGGGCTGCGGAGTAGTCTCCGCAAAGCCCACAACCTTCCTTGACCGCGCCTCGGCGGCCAGCGCCGAGCATCACAAAGGACGTTTCTCTCGTGATCAAGCAGCACTCAAACGGCAGCGCCGCTGGCCGATCTTCGATCGGTAACGGCGCGGCCTCAAAGAACGGCGCCGCGCGCTACCAGTCCGACAAGGTGCGCGTTGCGATCGTCGGCGTCGGCAACTGCGCCTCGGCTTTCGTGCAGGGCGTGCACTACTACCGCGACGCGGACCCCAACGAGCAGGTTCCCGGCCTGATGCACGTCGACCTCGGCGGCTACCACGTGCGCGACATCGAGTTCACGGCTGCGTTCGACATCGACTCCAAGAAGGTCGGCAAGGACCTCGGCCAGGCGATCTGGGCGGGTCAGAACAACACGATGAGGTTCGCCAAGGTGCCGAAGAAGCTCGGCGTGCCGGTGCACCGCGGCATGACGCACGACGGCCTGGGCAAGTACCTCAAGCAGAAGATCACGAAGGCTCCTGGCGAGACGGCGGACATCGTGCAGATCCTGCGCGACACGCACACCGACGTGGTCGTGTCCTACCTGCCGGTCGGCTCGGAGGACGCGACGAAGTGGTACGTCGAGCAGGTGCTGGAGGCGGGCTGCGGCTTCGTCAACTGCATCCCGGTGTTCATCGCGCGCGAGCCCTACTGGGACAAGCGCTTCAAAGCGGCCAAGCTGCCGATCGTCGGCGACGACATCAAGTCGCAGGTCGGCGCGACGATCGTGCACCGCACGCTGGCGCGGCTGTTCGCCGACCGCGGCGTGAAGATGCTGCGCACGTCGCAGCTGAACGTGGGCGGCAACATGGACTTCTACAACATGCTCGAGCGCGAGCGCCTGGAGTCCAAGAAGATCTCGAAGACCAACGCGGTGACGTCGATCATGGACCACGAGCTGCCGGCCGACGACGTGTACATCGGCCCGTCGGACTACGTGCCGTGGCTGACCGACCGCAAGTGGGCGCACATTCGCGTCGAGGGCCAGGCCTTCGGCGACGTGCCGCTGAACGTGGAGATGAAGCTCGAGGTTTGGGACTCGCCCAACTCGGCGGGCATCGTGATCGACGCGGTGCGCTGCTGCAAGCTGGCGCTGAACAACGGCGTCGGCGGTCAGCTGGACGGGCCGTCCTCCTACCTGATGAAGTCGCCGCACAACCAGCGCCCCGACGACCAGGCGCGCATGGACACGGAGAAGTTCATCGCCAGGTACGCGGGCAAGCCGGGGCCGTCCGGCAAACGCGCGGCGCGCACGGCGGCGAAGGCGAGCTCGCGCGCAAAAGCCAAAGCCGCCAGGACGCCGGTCGCGAGGTAGCCGGCGCGCGGAAGCGGATACGGCCATCGCGCCGCTGAAGCCGATCGGCCCCTCGCGTCGCCAGCCGATCGGCCCTCGCGTCGCCAGCCATTCGGCCCGGCGCGGCGCGGAAGCCATTCGGCCCGGCGCGGCGCGGAAGCCATTCGGCCCGGCGCGGCGCGGAAGCCATTCGGCCCGGCGCGGCGCCGAGACGGTCGGCGGGGCATAATCGTGGAGCCGATGGCCTCGTCGTTCTCGATCGCGCATGTCAGCCCGTATCCGTGGGAGGCGCAGGACAACGAGGTAAACGCGCACGTGCTGCGCGCGTGCCGGCAGCTGTCGCGCCGCGGTCATCGCGTGCTGGTGCTCGCGCCGTCGCACTCGCAGGAGCGGGTGCGCGAGTCGCGCAAGGCGCTGCGCGCGGCGCGCTCCAGGCCGCAGAGCCTGCTCGAGGCGACCGACGGCGGCGAGCCGCGCGTGATCGCCGTCGGCGAGGTGCTGGACATGCCGGCGAGCGCGCGCCGTCGCGCGCCGTCGCTGTCGATTGACGTGGCGCGCACGATCGAGGAACTGCTGAGCACGGTGGAGCTCGATTTCGTGCACGTGCACGAGCCCTTCGCGCCGAGCACGTCCAACGCTGCGCTGCGCCATTCGCGCGCGCTGAACGTGGGCTCGTTTCACTCCTCCAGCGAACGGCTGCTGTCGACGCTCGTGGCGCGGCGCTTCGTGGAGAGCTTCTTCGGGCGCCTGGACGCGCGCACGGCCAGCGCGCCGGCGACGGCCGAGCTGATGGCGCGCCACTTCCCGGGCGACTACCGCCTGATCGCCGACGGCGACGGCGCGGCGGCGCAGTTCGAGCAGGTCTATGCGGAGCTGGCAGCGCGCCGCCACCCGCGCGATGGCGACGCGGCGCTGGCGGCGAAGCTGGCCGAGCGACCGCTGATCGACGTGGACCTGCACATGCACACCGACCACTCGCACGACTGCGCGACGCCCGTGGAGGTGCTGCTGGCGACGGCGCGCGCGCAGGGCCTGGGGGCGATTGCGGTGACCGACCACAACGAGATATCGGGCGCGCTGGAGGCGCGCGCGCAGGCCGCAGGATCGGATGCCCACCCGCCCGTGAAGGTGATCGTCGGCGAGGAGGTCAAGACGGCGGGGCAGGGCGAGGTGATCGGCCTGTTCATCGAGGAGAAGATCCCGCGCGGGCTCAGCCTGCAGGAGACGGTGGCGGAGATCAAGCGCCAGGGCGGCCTGGTCTACGTGCCGCATCCGTTCGACCGCATGCACTCGGTTCCCGACTACGAGCACCTGCTGACGATCCTCGACGACGTGGACGCGATCGAGGTGTTCAACCCGCGCGTGGCGATCGGCGCGTTCAATGACGAGGCCGAGCGCTTCGCGGCCAAGTACCGCATCGTCGCCGGCGCGGGCTCTGACTCGCACGTCGCCCAGGGGCTGGGCTCGGCGCGCATCCGCATGCGCGACTTCGACGGGCCGACGGAGTTCCTGCAGTCGCTGCGCGACGCGGAGATCGTCAGCGGCCGCTCGTCGCTGCTGTACGTGCAGGCGCTGAAGTTTCTGCAGACGCGCGCGACGCCGCCTGCGGCGCAGCGCGCGAGCAGAGCGCGGCGCGTCAAGCGCGTGCGGCGCGCGGCGGGAGGGCGCGGAACGGGCTGACGGCAAGCTCGCACGCGCCGGCATGACCGGCGCCCGGCTCGCTGCCCGCGCAACTACTGATGCACAGCCAAGGACAACCATCGGCGTCGTCAAATCCCTCGGGGTCGATGCCCGTGACCGATGACGAGATCCGCGAGAAGTACCTCGAGCGCGCGATCCGTGAGCTGAACACGCTCACGCGAGAGCTGCAGTCCTGCCCGCACTGCCCGCGCGGCAACCTGATGCCGGTGCTCGGCTCGGGCCACCCGCAGGCGGACATCATGCTGCTGAAGTTCGCGGCGCTGCCGTCGGAGATCGAGGAGGGCGTGGCCTTCTACGGACGCGCGGGAGGCGCGCTGATGAAGTCGCTCAAGCGCCTGCAGATAGACCCGCTGGCCGTGTACGGGACGCTGTGCGTGAAGTGCCCGCTCAGCGACGCCTCGCTGGCCGACCCGGCGTGCATGGCGCGGGTCGTCGGCGAGCTGGCGATCGTGCAGCCGAAGATCGTCGTCGTGATGGGCCCCGACGCGCTGGCCGCGCTGAACGAGATGGACATCCCGCTGGCCCACGCGATCGAGCCGCGCCTCGGCGAGATCCAGCAGATGACGCCGACGATCGACGCGCTGTACGTGCCGAACATCGACGACTCGCTGGACGAGCAGGACGCCAAGCGCGACTTCTGGGCCGCCTTCCGCACGCTCGGCGACTGGTACGCGTCACAGCCGCCGTACTGACAGCTTGCTTGTACCGCGATGCGGTCCCAAGTTGTACCGCCTAGGCGGTACAGTCAGTCAAAATCCACTGCCGGCCTGTCGGCAAGTGGGGACGCCCGTCGCAGCCACTCGCTGAAGAGCGGGTCGACGACGTACCAGGCGCCGTCCCTGCGGTCGACCAGCCCACGGCCTTGCAAGCGCTCCATGGCGGGCCGCACGCGCGAGTGACTGGAGAACCCATAGCGAGTGACGACCGGCCTGCTCGTGACATTTTCTCCGCCGCGGTCGGCGAGAAGCTGCAGGGCGCGCACCTCGTTCACCTCGCCCTCGTCACCGCTCATCAGAACGTTGAGCACAGATGAGAACTCGGAGCGCTCGATGGTCTGCACCAACCGATCATGCGCACGGATAACGGTGTCGAGCGTCACCGGCCGTCCGGCCTTCGTGCTGTTCCAGCACTCCCAGGCCAGTTGCTGTGTGCTGCGCGGGTGCGCCCGGGTGGCATTGAGCAGGTGGTTCAGGGCATCCTCGTCGGCCGGCTTGCCGGTCTCGCCGAACTGGAAGTCGAGGTACTCCAGGAAATCAATGCGGCTGATCGCCGGCAGCTGCATCTGCGCTGCCTCGCCGAAGATCGGCTGCTCGGAGCTCTCGAGCATCATCTTCAACGCGTTGCGGATGGAGCCCGTGAAGACGAGCGAGACGTGGTTGGCGCCTGAGCTCATCAGCGCCGAGCGGATGATCGCCAGTGGGTCGCCGGGACAGTGCCTCAGCCGTTGGAACTCATCGAATACGACGACGAGGTGGTCCGACAGGGAGCGCACGGCGAGCAGCTGTGCGTGCAGTGTCTCGGCATTCTGCGCAGGCGTGACCGCCGAGGTCTTCACTGAACCCTTGATGACCTTGATGTCGAAGCCGATCTCCTTCTCGAGCGCTCCGATCTGACGTTGCCCTGCGCGACGGACGCTCTTGACCGGATGGCTGGTCATCGCATCGTGGACGCACCCGATGAACCCGGGGATGCTGACGACCCGCTGCAGGTTGACCTTGAGCACATCGAAGGGTGGCGCGTCGGCGCCCTGCTTCTTGCCGAGCTCTAGGGCGAGTTGGTTGGTGAACGTGGTCTTGCCTGTGTCGCGTGGCCCGAACAGCGCCACGTTGGTCTGACCCTTCAGCGTGAGCGCCACCTCATTGGCGAACGCCTCCATGCCAATGATCTTCGTAGGATCGTCGAGTGGGCGGTCCCAGACAAACGGGTTGAGCGCGACGGACATGGTCCATATTGTACCACCAGAAGGTACAAGTTTGGACCGCTTGCCCGGTACAAACGCAGGCCCCTTTCCCGCGTTCGACTAGAACGTAATGACGATCTTCCCCAGCTTGCCGCCGGCCGCAAAGCGCTCATAGGCGGCGAGCGCGTCGTCGAGGGGAAACGTCGCGGCGACGGGCACGCGCAGCTTGCCGGCGTCGAACAGCGGCAGCACCTCGTGCTCGAGCTGGCGCGCGACGAGCGCTTTCTCCTCCAGCGGGCGCGCGCGCAGCGTGGAGCCGTGGATGCGCGCGCGCTTGCCCATCAGCGCGAGCAGGTTCAGCTCGCTCTTGGCGCCGGCGCCGACGCCGATCACGGCGATGCGCCCACCGGTGGCGAGCGCCTGCAGGTTCTCGGGCATGTTGGGGCCGCCGACGAGCTCGAGGATGACGTCGAAGGGGCCGTGCTCGGCAAAGCGCTCGGGCGCGATGACCTGCGCGCCGAGCTGGCCGACCTGCTCGCGCAGGGCCTCGTTGCGAACGGTGGCGGTGACGCGCGCGCCTGCGGCGCACGCGAGCTGGATGGCGGCGGTGCCGACGCCGCCGGCGCCGGCGTGCACGAGCAGGCGCTCGCCCGAGCGCAGCTGGCCCTGCGTGAAGACGGCGTCGTGCGCCGTGGCGAAGACCTCCGGCAGACCGCCCGCGGCGGGCCAGTCCAGCGCCCGGGGAACGGGCATGAGCTGGCGCTCGTGCACGACGCAGAGCTCGGCCTGCGCGCCGCCGCCGACGATGGCCATGACGCGATCGCCCACGTCGAAGCGCCCGGCGCCCGGCCCGAGCGCGGCGACCTCGCCGGCGAGCTCCATGCCGGGGATGTCCTGCGGCGAGCCCGGCGGCGCCGGGTACATGCCGCGCCGCTGCAGCATGTCGGCGCCGTTGAGCCCGGCGCCACGCACACGCACCAGAACCTCGCCGACGCCCGCCTGCGGGTCGGGGCGCTGCTCGATGACGATGTCGTTGTCGCGAATGGTGGCGGCGCGCATCCGCGAAAGCCTATCCGCGCCCGAGCGGCGCGGCGGTCGGGCGACTCAGGCTCGTTCGAACAGCGACACGCACTCGATGTGGTGCGTCTGCGGGAACATGTCGACGGGGCGCACCTTGCGCAGCGTCCAGCCGGCGTCGACTAGTTCGGCGGCGTTGGGCGCGAGCGTGGTGGGGTTGCAGGAGACGTAGACGATGCGCTTGGGCGAGCAGTCGACGATTCGGTGCACGACCTTCTTGGACAGGCCGGCGCGCGGCGGGTCGACGACGAGCACGTCCGGGCGCCCGGCGCGCGCCAGCAGCTCGGGCAGCGCCAGGCGCGCGTCGCCGGCGAAGAATTTGGCCTTGGTTATGCCGTTGGCGCGCGCTCCGTCGATGGCGTCGGCGACGGCCTGCTCGACCAGCTCGATGCCCCACAGCTCGCCCGCTCGCGGCGCGAGCGTTAGCGCGATCGTGCCGATGCCGCTGTACAGGTCATACACGCGCTCCCAGCCCTCCAGCGCGGCGTACTCGGCGACGATCGCATACAGGCGCTCGGCCATCTCGGTGTTGGTCTGAAAGAACGCCTCGGCGGAGATCGACAGGTCGAGCTCGCCGAGGCGCTCGGGCAGCTTGGCCTCGCCCCAAACGAGCTCTGTTTCGCCGCCGCCGGTCGTCTCGGCGAGGCTCGCCGAGCGCGTCCACAGCACGCCGGACAGGCTGTCGCCAAGCGCCTCGCTGAGCGCCGCGGCCAGCGCGCCGGCCTCCAGCTCGCCTTCGGTCGTGACGATGCGAACCTGCAGCTGGCCGCTGCGCCGGCCTTCGCGCACGACGAGGTTGCGCAGGCGCGCGCGCCCATCCGGCGCGGGGCCGATCCGCTCCTCGCGTCGGTGGTCGCGCCGTCCGCGCCGCTCGCGCCCGCCGCGCGGTCCGCCCTCGCGCGGACCGGCCGGCTGGATCGCCGGCGGACGACCGCGGTCCCACGCCGTCAGCCGCTCGGCGCGACACCAGCGCAGCGCGACCTCGCGCGCCAGGTTGCCGCGCTCGGAGGCCAGCAGACAGTCGCGCATGGGCGTCACGCGATTGCCGCCGGCCGGCGCATGAAAGCCGCACAGCAGCTCGCCCGGCTCGCCGTCTGAGTCGCCGACGGCCTGGCCGAAGGAGTACTCGAGCTTGTTGCGGTAGCGCCAGGGTTCCACGGCCGCGACGATGTCCTGGCGCTCGTAGCCGTCGAGGTGGCCGATGCGCCGCAGCGCTTCGTGCACCTGATCCTGCTTGATCTGCAGCTGGCGCTCGTAGGGCAGCACCTGCCAGGGCACGCCCGGATGGTCGGCCACCGGCGCGATGCGCTCGGGGCTGGCCTCCAGCACCTCCAGCGTGCGCGCATGCGCGTAGCTGCGCTTGCGCTTGTGCACGACCGCGCGCACCAGGTCGCCGGGGACGGCGCCGGCGACGAACACGACGTAGCCGCCGTCGCCGAGGCGCGCGACGCCCTCGCCGCCGAACGCCAGCGAGTCGATGCGCAGCCGCAGCTCGTCGCCGCGCTGCGGGCGCGGCAAGGCCGAGGCCGAGGCCGACGTCGCGGTCGGGTCCGGCGCCGGCGGCGGCGCGGAGGCCGGGGTCACA
>Ga0207671_10005573_pt1 | contig 11557 bp, 10 predicted proteins | sample KBSC24metaG_FD_184352 | JGI IMG/M metagenome (GOLD analysis project Ga0207671, IMG submission 184352) | Corn rhizosphere microbial communities from Kellogg Biological Station, Michigan, USA - KBS C2-4 metaG (SPAdes) (version 2) | ecosystem: Host-associated > Plants > Roots > Rhizosphere > Soil... | reverse complement strand
AAATATTTCAACCGTTACTGCCCAGGAAATAGAACGGCATCCGGTAATGAATGTATTGGAGGCGTTGGTGGGAAAAGTGCCTGGTTTGGAAGTCACACCTTCTAATGGTTATTCCAGCGCACCATTCAAGGTAGAGATAAGGGGTAGAAAATATTTAAATGGCGGGTTGGCGCCTGACCCCCTGATAATAGTTGACGGTGTACCTATCACCGTATTAAATTTTCAGAATGCGAGTCCGAATGGAACGATGGGCTTTGCGCAATCAGGCGTTCCCAATCCAATCGGGGGATATAGCCCATTATTCAGTATTGATCCTAATGAAATTGAAAGTGTTACTGTTTTAAAGGATGCCGACGCTACGGCAATTTATGGGTCAAGAGGGGGTGCTGGGGTTATTATTATCACCACCAAGAAAGGGAAAGCGGGTGAAACAAAATTCAACGTTTCCTGTTCAAACGGGTTTTTAAAAAATACACAATGGTATCATCTGATGAATACCCAGCAATATGTAGCAATGCGAAGGGAGGCTTTAAACAATGACAACATGACTCCCGATATTTCAAATGCTATCGATCTGGTAAAATGGGATACAACTCGCTATACCGACTGGCAACGCTATCTATTTGGACGAACAGGAAGAACAACAAAAGTCGAATCTAATGTAACTGGCGGGAATAATTCCACTAATTATAGAATTTCTTTAGGCTATGACGCAAGGACGCATATTACAACTGTATCAGGGGGAGATGATCGTATCTCATTCTCAAGTAACTTATCTCATAATACAGCAAATAATCTTTTTAAGATAAATCTGACTAATCTCTATTCTTTTACTAAAGTAAACACCATTGACCTGCCGTCAGGTGTAGTTTTGCTACCCCCCAATGCACCCTCAGTATTTGACTCCGCGAATAATTTAAACTATCCAGTATGGGATCCTGTCGGTTACCTGCTTAATCCATTCCAGGGACTACGTCGATTATTTGAGGAAAAAACGAATTATTTAAACAATCGCCTGGCAATTACCTTTTTGCCTGTAAAGGGCTTATCTTTCAAAACCAGTTTCGGTTATTCAAGTTTCAATGAAGAAGATAGATTCGTTATTCCGATTGTATCGCAGGATCAAAGGTTCAATCCTACGGGATCAGTAAACGATGGCACCACGAATGGGTCGAGTCTCATTATAGAACCACAGGCAGAATATAATTACTTACAAAAGTATTTCAAGGCTGAAATATTAGTAGGCTCCAGTTATACATTTGGAACGCAAAAATCAATGTCTATCGCCGGTACCGGTTATACAGATGACAATTTGTTAGGCTCAGTAGCGAATGCTCCCATCAAATACGGTACTGATGCCAAAGGGCAATATAAATATTTTGGGATCTTTGGTAGAATCAATTTTAATGTTCTCGATAAGTATATCATCAATTTAACCGCAAGGCGGGATGGATCCTCAAGATTTGGCCCCGGAAAACAATATGGTAGTTTTTGGTCTATGGCTGGAGCATGGATATTTTCGGAAGAAAAATGGTTTAAGCCCATTACAAAGATTATTTCTTTTGGAAAGATCAGAAGCAGTTATGGAACAGCGGGTAGTGACAATGTTAATCCTTATGCTTATTTAACAAGATGGTCGTCCGATATTTCTAATATTAATCCTTATGGCGGAACAATAGCTTATACTCCAATACAACACGCCAATCCAACCCTACAATGGCAGGAAAATAAAAAGCTGGAGATTGCCGGGGATTTGCGCTTTTTGAAAGATCGCATTGATATAGAGGTTGTATGGTATAGGGACCGGTGTGGCAATCAATTGCTCGATGCACCATTGCCCGTCATGACAGGCTTTTCCACTGTCAGTGAAAATCTTCCTGCGACTGTGCAAAATTCAGGTTGGGAAGTCAGATATAGTACAGCAATTTTAAAGAATAATAAGACTACATTTTCTGTTAATTTTAATATAGGTGCAAACAAAAACAAATTACTTGCCTTCCCAAATATAGAGAACACCTCTTACGCAGACCAATATGTTGTCGGACAATCTTTGAGTAATAAATATGTTTTTCATTATACAGGAATTGACCCTAAAACAGGGAAATATACTTTTGAAGACAAGGACAAAGATGGCACCATTACACAACCCGCTGGTGTCAAAAATAAGGACTCTTATGGTATTGATCCTATTGCACGATACTTTGGGGGGGTGGGTATGGATCTAAGCGTCGGAGGGCTCTCATTGGATGTTTTTTTTAATTTTGCCCGACTGCCGTATGTTCAACGGGCAGTGTACAATTCCGGATATGTCCCCGGAAGTCTTGGGTTTTCAAATCAATCGGTCCGGGCGTTAAACAGGTGGCGGAATCCCGGAGACCTGGCTGAGTTCCCCAAATATAAAACCTCACCTGACTTATCTGATCAGCTATTTATCGGATCCGATGGCGGCTTTTCTAATGGCACATTTCTGCATTGCAAAAATATCAGCCTGAATTACGCTCTTCCGGATAAGGCGATCAAAGGTATAAAGTGCCAAACTTTAAACATATTTATGAAAGCGGAGCATTTGTTTACTATCAGTGGGTACGATGGATTAGATCCTACTGTACCCTCTCTTGGAGGCTATCCTCAACCTTTCACCCTTACTTTTGGAGCGAACTTAATTTTTTAAAATGACAACACTTTCCAGTATGAAGCCTTTACATAAATTGAATATTATTATTCTCTTTTGGTTTTGTAGCTCATGCAGTAAAATCGTATCGATTGACCCCCCGGTAAACACGATAGTGTCTGAGGAGGCGTTCAGTAACAATCATAATGCAAACAGCTCGGTCATTGGCATATATTCCAAATTAATCAATCAATCAGCAGTCGTAGCTTTTGGAAATGGTGCATTTTCGATGTTAAATGGCATTTCATCGGATGAAATAACTTTTATCGGCGGTGATCCGAATTTTGACCCTTTTTTTCACAATCAAATACTATCTGACAATAATCTAATTTTTTCCAGTTTGTGGCAGCAGCCTTACGGAATTATTTATCAGGCTAACGCTTGTCTTGAGCAACTGGCGGGAAATAAAAAGGTAACTTCTCCTTTAAGGGAGCAATTAATGGGGGAAGCAAAATTTGTCAGGGCGCTGGTCTATTTTTATTTAATTAATAGTTTTGGCGACGTTCCCTTTCTGACTACTACCGATTATAAAGCAAATACAGTTGCGCCACGCGTCAGCCAGGATACAATTTATTCAAACCTCATAAGCGATTTGGAAGGATCATTGAACAGCCTGCCTGGCGACTTTTCGGGCTACAACAATGAGCGTATCAGAGCAACCAAGTGGGCTGCGATGGCATTGTTAAGCCGGATTTATTTGTACACAGGCAATTGGGGAAAGGCAAGCCAATATGCTGACCAGGTGATTAATAGCGGATATTTCAGCTTGCTTTCAGATTTAAATTCAGTTTTTCTGAAGAACTCGAATGAAGCTATTTTTCAATTGTATATCGATGGTACGATAAGTCCGTTTAATACTCTTCCAGAATCTTATCTTACAATCCCCCCAGATCATACATCACTGGTTTACTTTTGGTTTCCAACGTCATTTATGGATGAATTTGATTCCGACGATCTGAGACGAACTGCCTGGGTAGATAGCACTAACTATTCAGGCACGGTGTATTATTATCCTTCTAAATATAAGATTGGCCCAACACAACAGGCTCCAAACTCCGTTGCAACAGAATATTATATGGTACTTCGTTTGGCTGAACAATATCTTATCAGTGCGGAAGCTAAAGCGCAACAAGGAGACCTGACAGGTTCAGCTTCCGATCTCAATATGGTCAGGGCTAGAGCTGGATTAGGTCCAAGCGTTTTTTCCTCAAAAGATGATGCAATTAACAATATTCTCGCCGAAAGAAAAAAAGAACTGTTTTATGAATGGGGGCATAGATGGTTTGATCTCAAACGAACCGGGAAAGTTGATTCTATTATGAACACTGCAGCTCAACAAAAAGGAGGGTCCTGGAAGCCTACGGCGAAAGTTTTTCCGATCCCGGCAGCGGAAATATTTAGAAATCCAAATCTAACTCAGAATCCCGGGTATTGATATTTACATTTTAAACGCCCGTTTGGTCGGGAAAATAAAAAGGCTGTTTTATGCCGGATATATAAAGGTGGGAATATTTCTATTCCCACCAGTTCCAAATTAAGGCTTAAATGTAGCTGCTGTTGTGCAAGTAGATTCAGTGTACACATTATAGATAGTACCATCAGAACCCTTGATAGTTGCTTGTTGATCACTTAATCCTTTTGTATCAAAAGGTGAAGCTCCTTGAGCTATGAGTTCAACACAGGTGGTAGAATTTTTCTTGTAATATCCGTCGGCTGACAAAGTGAACTTCTTAGCGTAAGTAACACCAATCGTGGTGGCAACAACAACAATTGCAAGAGCGATGAATTTTGCGTACTTTTTCATTTTTTAAGATTTAATTATTAGGCCGGCATTTAAGGCAGTCGGCTTCACCCCCTGCTATATTTTAGCGATAGCAGATCCGCCTTTTCTGTGGTAGCTACTTCACCGAAAAATTTTTTTTTATAGATTTATTGATTATTCAATTTCATTCACAGCCTGGACAATGCTCGTTGATCCTAGCCCTCCTTCGTAAACCCTCTCGAGTTTTTTTTTCTCATCATAAATAAGCACCCAAGGCACAGAGTTAGCCTTAAAATGAATAGGGAAGAAAAATGCATAATCCCTTCCTATAGTAATATTGGAATATTTGGACAACCGGTAATAATTATTAAATGCCTTAATCCTCGACAAAGGCTCGACGCTAAAAAAATAGAAATCTATTTTAGTCAGGCTGTCCATTTTCGCCAATATCTGCTCCGTTTCATGCTGGCAATGCTCACAGTCTGGACTAAAGTATACTAACACAATTATCTTCCCTTCCCGAATTTTTTCTGTATTAAATTTTGTTATACTATCCGATAACAACAAGTTAAAAGAAGGTAAAATGTCCCTTTTTTGAGTCCTAAAAGTGCATGAAAAAAAACAGATACAAATTATGCAATATAAATATTTCATAACCACCCATTATTTTATCGACGTCAATTAATATCTCCCTCGTTTAACGACTTGATATTGTTAAATTGTATTAGATGGGGCCAGCCACTTGCATTTTGCGCAATTAAAATTGATTCATGGCTTTTTTGGCAACAGTGTCTGTGACCGCATCCATTGACATCGCCATCCGTACGCTGTAATAGTTCATACGCGGTCGTTAGTCCCGCCGGACCCGCTCCATTTATTATTGCTCTCTTTTTGCTCATAGTAATTTCTTTAGGACGTTTTGTAAACCTTCCTTTCCAGAAAAAAGATTCCCTGTTCCGATATTATTTATCGAAAAAAATGTCTCATTCAACAGCGGACACACACTGTCTCGCAGCCGATAGAACTCCCGGCCACAAACACGTCTCATGCATTAAAACCTTAGAAGATTGCTGAATTTTCAGCAGCTACCACATCACCAGTGGGGTTGAGTTGAATTTCTCGTAGTTGAATAAAAAAGGACCATTCCCATGCAAAGGCCTAATATGGTCGGAGAGATCAGTTATTACATCGAACACTTAGCGTTTGTCTCATACGAAGCATAGTTAAGTTTTAACTAGAACAAATCTACAACACCTACCCCCCGCTTTCCAAATTTTCATATATACATATCAGCAATTTCAATTCACCGATCCGTCGGCTTTTTCTGAGAGTTTTTCATTAGCCAAAGATAAAGCCCTGTATTGCGTAGGAGACTTCCCATGCCACCTGGTAAACACACGCGTAAAAGAGCTTAGCTTCTTGTACCCACACTCCATCGCTATCAGCTTTACAGGCTCATCCGTCTCCTTTAAAAGCGCCCGCGCCTTATCCATCCGCAACTGACAGATAAAAGCATGCACCGTCACATCGAACAGCTGATTAAACCCCTCCTGCAGCTTCGTACGATTAAACCCAAATTCCTTACAGACAAAACCAACAGGTATATCCTTCGTAAAATTATTCTCAATGAATTGCCGGATCTCCTGCAGTGTGGCGATGTCTCTGCGCTTCGTGATCATAAATAAAAGATTGGTTAAAGGCGGTCAGAACTAAGCAATCTAATCAGAGACCAAGAAATGGGCAAGGGGAATGAGCGACGCAAATATCTATTCCACCACTGCAATTACAGTGCGGTAACATAAAGGTTATAATAAAATAAAGGATAAGTATTATTGGCGACCGAACAAATCCTTAAATACTCTTCGCGCAGCATAATACCCGCACATACCATGCACTCCCCCACCGGGTGGTGTAGAAGCGCTGCATATATATATACCTTTATCAGAGGTCCGGTAAGGAGATGAACGCAACGCAGGCCGGGTAAAAAGCTGCCGCACATCGATGGCCCCGCCATTGATATCCCCTCCTATATAATTGGCATTATACGACTCCAATTGAGAAGTGTTCATCACATGCCGCGCCAGTATACGCTCCCTAAACCCGGGAGCAAACCGCTCGATCTGCCTTTCTATCGTCTCCGTCATATCCTTCGTCGATCCATTCGGCACATGGCAATAGGCCCAGGCCGTATGCTTACCCTTTGGTGAACGCGTCGCATCGAAAAGACTCTGCTGCGCCAGGAGCACATACGGCTTCTCCGCATACCCCCCATCCCATATCGTTTGTTCGGATGCCACGATCTCTTCCAATCTGCCTCCTATATGTACCGTGCCGGCACTCCGGCATTCCATCGCTGTAAAAGGAATAGGCCCATCCAGCGCCCAGTCGATCTTGAAAACACCCATGCCATATCGGTATCGACGCAGCTGCGATTCATACAAAGAGCTCCACCGGTGCCCGCCAAGCCGCAACAGCTGCCGGGGAGTGAGATCAAGCAATACAGCACGCGACGAAGGCAGCTGATCGAAGGACGTCACTTCAAAGTTCGTCTGTATCTTACCGCCCAACGATGTAAAATAAGAAGCCAGAGCACGGCCCAGCGATGCTGTCCCTCCTCTTGGCAACGGCCACCCTTTAAGATGTCCGGATATCATCAATACCAATCCAATAGCCGCCGTAGTGGGCTCCGTCAAAGGCAGCATCGAATGCGCCGCCATCCCACCCCATAATCCACGGGCAGTATCCGTATGCCATCGCCCCGCCAGCCTGAACGCAGAAGGCAAGGCCTTCAGTCCAAATGCCGCCATCAAAAGAGGATGTTTGGGAAAATGCAACGGCCCCAGCACATCCGGCGCTATCAAAGGCCAGTCCCGCACCAACGGTTCGAAAAGCCTTATATACGCCCCCTCATCGACTCCCAACAACCTGGCCGTGTCAAAAACAGATCCCCTCAATGCACCTGCCGTCCCATCATCAAAAGGATGCGCAGCCGACACGGGCGGGTAAATATATTCCAGCCCAAACTCCGCCAACGGCAGCGTGCTAAAAAAAGGCGAATTAGCCGCCATGGGATGAATGGCCGAACAGACATCATGCACAAATCCAGGCAGCGTCAGCTCAGCGCTTCGCATACCGCCGCCCGTTTCCGACCGGGCTTCTATCAACAGTACGGAAAGACCCTTCTGCTGCAAAGCAATAGCCGCAGCCAGTCCATTCGGACCGCTTCCGACTACCACCGCATCAAAGTCTGTCTTATCCACCTTGCTCATTGACACTTCTTTTTGTTTGCACAAGATAGAGCCCCACTATCACTAACGCCATCCCCGAAACAGTATAAACACCGATGGGTTCCTTCATCACCACATTGGCTATGAGAAATCCGGACACCGGGCAAAGGAACAGCCAGAAAGAAGCTTTCGCAGCATTGTCCCTAAGGAGATAAAGCCACAGCTGTACAGCGCCGATGCTCACCGGAATAGCCAGCCACAGCACCGCGCCGATGCTCCGCATATCCCACACATTAAGGGAAGGCTTATAAGCCCACGCCGCAAAAGGCAATAAAAAGATCCCTCCCAGCAGGGTCTGCCACCCATTTATGACCAGCATGGAAAGATCATTCCAGGGCCGCCGGGCAAAATAAAGAACACCTGCCGAATATGCCAGCATGCTCAACAAAAGGATCAGCAGCCCGCCAGGGGTCGCGGAACTGTTCTGCAACAAGGGCCAGGCAGCCAGCACCACCCCAATACTGCACAGCACCAGGCTGAAAATGGTATAAAGCCGAATACGCTGACGAAAGAAAAGAGCGGATATAATATTGATAAACACTGGGTTAGTGGCCACGGACAAAGACCCCAGCCCCGGTGAGACATGCTGCATGGCCACCACATAAAGCCCCAGGTACAGACTGATATTTAACATGCCATAAACGGCTAACTGCCCCCATTCTCCAACCTTTGGCAGCCGGTGTTGTAATAGTATATGAGCCACTATCAGCATCAATCCCCCCGCCAGGAAGAATCGGGGAATGCAGATGGATAATGGCTGCACACCCTGTAACCCTATTTTCGTAGCCGTAGAAGCCGATGACCATAATATCGCAAAGACCAATCCCGAAATAAATAACAAAATCCTTTTTTTCATCTACGAATCAATTACTTAATTTTATTATATGAAGCCACACACTTACTTCCTGGGCACGCTCCTCCTGGCATCGCTCCTGTTAGGCAGCCTCGCCGCCCATACGCAGGATACAAAAAAGGATAAGGACGCGGAAAAAATAGCCCAGGTTAAAAATCTGGTGGACTCACAGAATTACGTCTTTGTCGCACAGTCCGCATCACCTATGAGCGGACGTCTCCGGCAACTCACACCGGATTATGATCTGAAGGTATCAAAAAGTTCGATCGTCAGCTATCTGCCCTATTTCGGACGGGCCTACACGGCGCCGCTCGATCCCACCCAGGGAGGCATCCAGTTCACCACAAAGGACTTCGAATACACCGCCACCCCCCGCAACAAAGGCGGCTGGGATGTACTGATAAAGCCAAAGGGCTACCGGGACGTGCAACAAATGTCCCTTACTATTTCTTCCACCGGCTATGCCACCCTGCAGGTCACCAGCACCAACAGACAACCGATCTCTTTCAATGGCTATATAAAGGCCCCTAAAAATCACCGTTAGACAAGTCCCCTGGCCGGCAACAGCCTCCAACACCCGGCAACAGCCTCCAGCACCCGGCAACAGCTTCCCTAAGGCAGCACCTCCGCAAACCTCCACTGCGCCGCATAATCCGGACTCAGCGCCTGCCCCGTTATCGTCGCCCTAAACATCTCAATAGGCATCGTCCCCTCATGCAAAAAGGCATCGTGAAAAGCTTTATCCGTCATCTTCCCCCCATCCACTATCTCATGATGCAACGCCCGTAGCTGCAACCCACCCATCATGTAGGCAATCTGATACAACGCACCGTAGTCACCATGGAACGATCGCCTCACCTCACTCTCCGCACTAAATCGCTCGTGACCAACCTTCTCCACCAGAAAGTCCACACACTGAGCAGGCGTCCACTTCCCAAGATGATAGTTCAACGAAAATATGATACGGGCACACCGGTGCATCCTCCAGAATAACGCGCCGATCTTCTCCTCAGGAGTAGCCTGGAATCCCTTATCCCACAACAGCATCTCCCAATACAATGCCCACCCCTCCACCGAGAAAGGCGTATCGAATAGCCGCCGGTAGGATTTATACCGCCGGTTCATAAAACCCTGCAGGTTATGCCCGGGGATCAGCTCATGAAAGACCGTAGCATGAGAAAATCCATAGTTATTACTACGCATGCTCATCACCTTTATACTGTCCGGCATATCGTTCGTGGGAAACCCTATCAATATCGATTCACCCCCTAAAAAGAAAGGCGCAAAACGCTGTTCCTCGGGTGTCAGCATAAACATCCGCCACGCCTCCTTCGCCAGCGGCGGAATAGTCACCAGATCTCTGCTCTCTATAAATTGAATGGCGCCTTCGGCCAGATCGTTCACCATCTGTGGTTGCCCTCCCGGCAGTTCATGATGCTCCTTTATCTTTTCCAGCGCCGCCTTCCAGTTGTCTCCATAACCCAGCGCAGCAGACGCTTTCTTCATCTCGACCTCGCACCAGCTGAATTGCTTGTTAGCTATATCCACCAGATCCTTCGGCCCATACGGTATCAGCTCATACTTCAACAGCTCTTTTAATTTATCCTCCCCAATGGGATTCACAGCATCCGTCGCCTTCACCATCCCCGCCACATATCCCCCATAAGCCGCCAGCGCCGAATCCGCCAGGTGATAAGGCGCCTTGACCCACCAGGTATACGCAGGATCATATCCTTCATAAAAGGTCTCCACATCGGTAAGCCCCTTCCGGATACTTTCCGTAACATCGACGATCATCTTGACCTGCGCCCGTGACAAAGACGCATGCTTATCCAGCCGCTGCCGGGCCAGCCTGATCTCTAAATTCACGCTATCCAGCGTACGGGCTATCAGCTGCACACCAGGCTTCTGCCCCCTGCGACGCCTGATCTGTATGTCCATCAAATTTTGAGCATATGGCAGCGCAAAAGCCACCGAGTCATACACCTTCTCCGCCTGGTCTATCTCCAATAGCGAATGCTTCAGCGTACGCTGCCACAGAACATAATCCACCTTGTCCGAAGTGCTCAGGCCGTCAAAGGTCAATGCCTGCAGACTTGCCAGCGCATCCTTATGCAGACGGCGCATTCGGGCATAATATTCCGGACTATTGGGAAAAATATAAACCTTGGAAAGATCCTCCATATCCGCCTCGTAATGCGCGATCATGTCGGGGAGCACATCGGCCGGGGGAGCTGAAGTTGCTGCCACGCGAAGAGTAATTAGAAGAACAAAAGCGGCTAACCAGCAACAATGTTTACTCATGCAATTAATTTGCACTAATATAGCTATTTTACTGCTGATAGCTGCCGAGGAGCTTTATGAGCCTGTCGGGGTAGTCGGATATGATCCCATCCACTCCCAGATCCGCCTTTGCCTTCATATCTTTCTCCTCATTTACCGTCCAGGGCAGGACAGCTACCTTACGGTCATGCGCCTCCTTTACCAGGTCCGCATTCACCAGCAGATAATTGGGGCCGGCATCCATTTTATGCAGCACCTGCAGCGTCCTCGGGTCAAAAGATTGAATGGTCAAATCCCTCTATCTGCTCATAGGTCATTTTGTACAGCACGAGTTGCTTTTCATCATCCTTGGAAAAGGAAGACCCATCCGGGTTCGACATGATATCCGCATTCATAAAAACATCGTGCGACACGACTACTTGTCCGTCAGCGGAAGTCCAGCTTCGATTGAGCGCCAGCAGGCCAGATACCGTTCTCGATCTTCACCAGCGTCAGTTTCGACGGGTCCAGACTCACATACTTTATTCGCCGACGCCGCCAGGTATAAACAATATGGACCATCCCATCGGACGATTGGATGACGGAAGGATAGGAATACTCTCCTAATGTGTCATTCTCCAATACCACCGCCGCATACCAGTTCTTCCCATCCGGAGATACAGCGACATTCAGCGGCGACCGCACGCCCTTCGACTTCCCCA
>Ga0207671_10005558_pt1 | contig 11580 bp, 9 predicted proteins | sample KBSC24metaG_FD_184352 | JGI IMG/M metagenome (GOLD analysis project Ga0207671, IMG submission 184352) | Corn rhizosphere microbial communities from Kellogg Biological Station, Michigan, USA - KBS C2-4 metaG (SPAdes) (version 2) | ecosystem: Host-associated > Plants > Roots > Rhizosphere > Soil... | reverse complement strand
GACCGTTGTTCATTGTTGGCTCTCTTTCACTAACGTTATACCAGTAATTGTGATGCATAGTGATGTGGAGTTTTCCTTGATCAGATTCATGCCCCACTATGCCCCCGCTAATAAGTACTGATAAGTTGTTGTCGTGAAATTTACACCATGATACCGTTATAAAGTCAGACTCCCTTGTAATGGCAATATCCTTACCCCAATAACCCCATTTTGAACGGTCACATGAGAATTCGCAATGATCTACCCAAATGTGATGAGAAGAGTATTTGATCTGAACACCTGCATCGTAAACGTAATTCTTAAGACGCAAATCCTGAACAATAATATTGCTAACTGTTTCCATAAAAAGTGTAAGCCCCTCTACAGAAGCGCTTGGTTTACCAATTATCGATGTATTTGAACCTACATAAACCAAGTCATCACCGGTACTCTTAATTGCTCCGCTGATGTAAACAATTTTGGGAGCATTACCTTTTACCGCACTTCTTAAAGCCTCAAGTGAACTTACTGTAACCGATGTGCCACCTGCACCACCTGTTGTTGTTCCGTTATACATGGCGTACCCCATAAGCCCGGTTGTAGTTGTAGATGAGGTTGACGAAGAAGCAGTAGACGTTCCCGTTGTTACAGTACCTGTAGATCCATCCAGCGTGTACGTATACTTTCGGCCATTAGTCGCGGGATTGGTATTGTCAGAAGCTGAAAACATCAGTTCCGTACCCCAGTGACTAAAACGCCCTTTACCGTAATCGCGTATGTCCTGATGAACAGAATGCGGAGGCTTCAATTCGACTCCGTTCTCGAAAAGACGCATGGTTGATGCTGTAGGTTGCGTATTAGAGTCTCCGGATTTACTAAGGGGGTATCCTATTTTGTAGGAATAACCACCATCTGACTTTAATCCCGTTAAATCTACAGCCAAACTGGTGCTTGTACCTACTGCACTTGTAGTCGCCGTTGTTTCTGAAAGCGTTGTTAGCGCGGCATTGTTAGATACTAGTCCGGGAGAATCCCCGCTTTTTTGGCAACTACCCAACAGGATAATTGTACTGAGCATCAAACTTGCCGCTACCACTTTTTTAAAAGGTGTTGTTTTTCTTTCCATATGTGTTTTTTTAATTAGGCCATCAAACGGGGGGGTGTTTGAAAAATTGCCAATAAAAATCACATGGAAAATAGACTTAAATCAAAATGGGTTCAAAAAAGGCCGTATTACAGCTATGACATTACTAATGTGTATAATATAATTGTAAACCTGTTGTATAAAATTATACGCTTCATGACATTAAAATGACATTACAGTATATCAATTGTCGATGAAACAGGTTCTAAATTCTGCTTATCCGATTTATAAAAGGTCTTGTACCAAGCAATAAACCTGGAGATCCCAACATGCACAGTGGTTAAGGGTTTGTAGTTTAAAACCTCTTTTAGACTGGACACATCAGCGCATGTTTCGGCCACATCACCCTCCTGCATTGGTAAAAACAGTTTTTTTGCCGTACGGTGAATTTGTTTTTCTATTTCGTTTACAAAATCAAGCAAGCTAACAGGAGTACCGCCACCAATATTAAAAATTCGATAAGGAGCTTTTGAAGTAGCCGGATCTGGTTTTTGGGCATCCCAATTGGGGTTGCTTTCAGCGGGGGCATCAATCACATGTACAATGCCATCAACAATATCATCAATATAGGTAAAATCACGTTTCATATCACCGTTATTGAAAACCTCGATAGGTTTGCCTTCTAACATGGCTTTTGTAAAAATAAACAGCGCCATATCCGGTCGGCCCCACGGCCCATAAACAGTAAAAAAGCGGAGCCCTGTAGTACGTAAATTAAACAGATGACTATAAGTGTGCGCCATCATTTCATTGGCTTTTTTTGAAGCAGCGTACAACGAAACAGGATGGTCGGCTATATCATGTTCATTAAAAGGCATTTTCTTGTTCAGCCCGTAAACGCTGGAAGAACTGGCGTAAGTTAAATGCCCTACCTTAAAATGCCGGCAACACTCTAAAATATTCAGGAATCCTTTGATATTTGAATCTATATAAACCTCGGGATTTGTTAAGCTATAGCGTACACCCGCCTGTGCTGCCAGATTACATACCGCGTCAAATTGATATGTTTGAAAACAGGCTTCCAGCTGCTCTTTATCTAACAGATCAAGCTTTATAAAGGTATAGTTAGGGTAATTCGCACTGCAAACAGGTTTTGCATATTCCAATCCAGCTATGCTAATACCCGTTTCTTTAAGCCGCGCATACTTTAAGTTGACATCATAATAATCATTTAAATTATCGATACCGACCACTGTATCGCCCCTATCTAACAGGCGTTTAGCCAAATGATAGCCAATGAAACCGGCAGTGCCGGTAACTAAAATTTTCATAAGATTTTAAGTTTAAAAGATGAACTAATAGCCCTTTAGAATAAAAGGAGGAGCAGGAAAGCCTATATTAAACAAGTATGAGTACTTGTAAAGCATATTAATAGGTGGTAACCGTATTACAGTCGTCGAAACTTTTGTTCCTTCGGAAACTTTACATGTAAACCCACCATACGATGGCAAAACCTATACAATAAACTGATTAGCAATATAATAAATAATGTCAACCATAAATTATGTAAACCATGTAAACCCACTTAGAGAATAATAAGCAGGCATAGTATCAATTTTTTGCCGCAGGGTATCCTGAACCATTTAAGGTATAAGCGTATTCGCGGCCATTTGCAACCGGATCTGTATTATCACTTGTGGAGAAATAAAGCGTTGTACCCCAATGGCTAAAACGTCCTTTTCCTAAATCACGGATATCCTGATGCGGGGAGTGAGGTGGATGTAATTCCACACCATTTTCAAAAATCCGGAGAATTGATGCTGATGGCGCTTCATTTGAATCCCCTCCTTCGATTACATACCCAATTTTCCAGGCACTCCCACCATCAGATCTTAAACCATCAAAATCGATGGCAAATAAGCCTGCTCTTATCTCTACAGGCGTTTTTACTTTAGCAGGTACCGGATTTTCCAATCCTTTTTTACAACCATTAAAAAAGACAAATACGCCTATTAATATAATTAAAGGCACTATTTTTTCAAGAAACATTAGTTTACTTCTCATGTGATTTAAATTTAAAGTGTAACAATATCCTTTAGCTTATTAGCTTAAAGGTTGTTTACGGTAGACAGGCTCTTTAATAAGGAGTTAATAAATATTGGAGGTGTCCTGTTATGCAGATATTGTTTTGTTATTAGGCTTGATCCTACAATGTTTTTATCAAGTGCTTTTCTAATACCGATCACCAGTTCATTAACGCTATCTGGTTTTACTTTCAAAACTCCGGGGATTGCTTCTATTCCTCCGGCGCAAAGAGTAGCAACGACTGATGGATTTACAGACATCATTTCCAGTAGTACGTTCGGAAAACCTTCCTTAATGGATGATAACACACATATTCTCGCCCGCTTAAAATAAGGGATAGGATTATCAACCCTTCCTTTTAGTATGACGCGGTCTGTAAGTCCAAGGGTTTCAATTAACCTAATTAGCTCAGCTCTTCCCCCTCCCTCACCCAATATCAGCAACTTTAAAGTTGGATATTGCTTTTCGATACAGCTAAAGGCATGTATTAAAACCGAAAATCCTTTTTCAGGGATCAGTCGTCCGGCGGCGCAGATATAGTTTGCGGTTGTATCCGGATCATTTAAGGGCAATTTTGCCTTAGTATTAATTAGCTTTAGGTTTACAGGGTTCTCTTGTACTATTACCTTTTGGTTTGGTATAAAACTTATATGTTGTAGAAATTGATAACGCATCAGGCTTGTCTGGCAAACCACAAGATCTACACCAGGATATCCTAAATAATAAGCCAGCTTATAACTCATTTTTTTTAGCCCGGTAAACCTGGTAAAGACGGAGGTACACTCGCGCACAATAAGCTGAGATTTTATATAACCAGTCCTTCTTAAAAAACCCAAGTAAGCGTTTAAGTAAGGGTGAGTGCTGATCAAAATAAAACCTTTTCGATAGGGTTTGAGTAACTTTATAAGTTTAAAAAAACCCACAAACAGGCTGTTGCTGCTTGCGTAACATGATGATTGTTCGCTCGGGATATCTAAGCCACCAGAGTTTACTTTTTTCGCAAACATCATCGGTGCCCCTATAGCGCTTGCGGCCATAAACAACACATTTTCGGCCCCGTTGGCTGCGTTGGTCATGGAAACAAAAAGCACATTTTTATCGGTTGTAGGCATTTTGCCAAGGTTAGGCATGACTTCTGATCTTTTTAACAATTTTTTTTATTGGGGTAAACACGCTAAACTTATTGCGTTTACCATCGACAACAAGCAAACCCTTGGCGAAATTTATAGTATGCAAACCAACGTTGTAAGGAGGCTGGGGCAACAACTCAAAAACAGTTCGATATTGAAATTCAGTTTCGTTAATATGAGTAATTTCATTGATCATAATTGAACCACCATAACACTTTCCGGGATTCTGGCTTGGCATATATAATTTTTGATCAACAATAAATAACCTCCCAGCTGAACGGCTAACATGATTTTCAACCACTATAGGATTTAAAACGTGTGATTTAAATACACCGAGAAGGGTATCTGAATAATATATATACAATACACCTGGTTTGCCGGATATACTGGTAAACAACCAATACTTATTATTATACTGTATAATAGAACTATCTACGAAATCATCTCCTTCTAAAAGGGTCCGTACTTTTTTAAATTTCTGTAAATTATCCTTATCAACCTGATATAATACTACCTGTTTAATTGCAGAGGTTTCAGGGATACAATAAAATTTATTTTTTTCAGTAAACAGATAAGGATAAGAGAGATGTATAGATTGGTTGGTTATAATTTCTACCTTCTTTTTGTTTTTAAAGCTTAATCCATTGGTAACCATTATTTCGCCTTTACCCTTTAAGAAACTTAACTCTTCATAGAAAATATGGTAATTTCCATTTATATGGACAATAAATGGATCGGCTGCATAATCAACGCTGTCCTCTCGAAGCCAGCTTATTTTATCATTTAATTTTTGGGAACTGATCAGACTTTCAGGGCTTTGATTAATATATCCGATATTCCACTTATCACTCATAAATAGCTTATCAAAAATCATTTTAAGTTTTACGACCAAACTCATGATCTAAACATTTTATTGAAAAAGGATAAAATCAATGTGGGTAAGGGCAAATAATCACTTTCCTGTATCAACTCTCCTCCAAAACTGTCTTTAAACTGATTTATTCTTTGAAGTGCTGCGTTATTCGTATTCGCCGCGTAACCCCCTAAATCATAAACTTCAAATCCGCGTTCCTTAAAAAAGCACATATCTTTAAAATGTAATAAGCGATTCGCTCTGCCTATAGTCGCTTTAAGCTGGGGCACTTCCTCATTCCTAAAAAGTGAGGCCGAATACAACAACCTCACCCTTTTTTGTTCACTATCAATAACATAAGCATGCATAACAATATCTTGTTGATTGTAAACAGCTTTGGTAATAACGGTATGAGACTTATAATTACTAAAACTCGTCTTGAGTTTTGGCAAACTTTTGGTTTGGGAAAATAAATTATAAAAATTAATAAATCGGGTAAAATCCGTTTCAGTAGTTGTTGTTACACCATCTTTAATAGCCCGCCTGATCTCATAAATGGTTTTTTGATCAAAGGCTGATTCAAAAGCGGCCACAGGAGTGCTTATATCGATGGTTTTGGTATAAAACGCTTCCTGGCAATATCCTGAAACCGTTTTGTTATAGGAACTTTGTTTGTAATAGCTAAAAAGGCATCTCCATATTTGGGGCCTGCCTGCAAACCAAATTACACGAACAGGCATCAGGCGAAAAGCCTGGGTTTTGATCTCGATCATAAAATTTTAGCATTAACAGTGCTTAAACTGTTTGATATACTGGCAAAGTGTTTATTTTTTGATTTTCTAACCACTGTTTGAGTACCAGCAGCTTCCAAATTTGAGGTGCACGGTTCCATTTACCGGTCATATGATCATTAATCATGTCTGATGCAGTTTTTGCCTCAATACCCGGTATATTTTTCAGGTCTCGCAATGATAGCTGGTCAAGTACATAATCCCTAAGCTGATGTCTGAACCAATAGCTAAAAGGCATGGTAAAACCTGACTTAGGCCTATCAAATAAATGAGCGGGTACATATTGATATAAAATATCTTTTAATATTCGTTTCTGTATCCCACCGCCATATTTATAATTATCGGGGAGTTGTTGCGCAAATGTTACTACCCTGTGATCCATTAGTGGTGCCCGCGCTTCTACCGCAAAAGCCATCGAAGCTCGGTCTACCTTCGTATTGATATCACCATTTAAATAAGTCTTAATATCAAAAGCCGACATTTTCTGTAAAAAACTTCCTGATTCCGTTGATAATATATCCATAAAAGGCACATTTAAGCCAGCCTGAGGTTGTTGGAGCCATGAATATTCTAACCCGCCAAGCATGAGCGCATATAGCAAATCAATTGTTGCTGTACTTATACCCATTGCGATAAGTTTATGTCGATAGTCGGGTGATAACTTTACAAGCCCCCCCATGATTTTGCGCAGTACTAGCGGACAATTAAAAAACTGATTAGCCATATTTAACCATTTATACCTGGAGTAGCCCATAAAACTTTCGTCTCCCCCGTCGCCACTCAATGCGACCGTTACATGTTTTTTGGTGTATTTACTGAGCAACAAAGTTGGAATTGCACTTGAATCAGCAAATGGTTCATCATAATAAGTTCCAAATTCTCCAATTAGCGCAATACCTTCTTCCTCGTCACATTCGATCTCATAATGATCCGTTTTGAGATATTTGGCAATATTCCCGGCAAAAACACTTTCATCAAATCCTTTTTCATTAAACCTGACGCAAAATGTTTTGATCTGTTTTGTATTTTCAGCAGCAAGCGCGGCCACCAACGATGAATCGACTCCTCCGGAAAGAAAAACGCCAAGGTTTACATCAGCATGCATACGCATGCTAACTGCATCTTTTAATAGTTTTTTCAATTCAGATTTGGCTTGAGCATAGCTTCCTTTATAGATGTTTAAACCCACGGGATCAAGATCCCAGTATTTTTTTGTTTTAAATTGACCCGAGGTGAGTTCAAAAATGAAAATATTTCCTGCCTCAAGTTTCTTAATTCCCTGCCAGGCTGTGCGGGGCTCGGGTATATATCCCCATATAAAATATTCGTTAATGGCCTGCAAATCCAGATCTGCCTGTCTGGCAATAGTAATTTGTGCCGCTTGGCTGGCAAATTCAAATTCTAAGCCCTTATGGGCATAATAAAAAGGTTTTTTTCCAAGCCTGTCTCTCGCTCCAAAAAACAGCTGTTGTTTAATATCATAAATTACAAAAGCAAACATCCCATTAAAATGATCCACACAATGTGTACCGTACTCAAGGTATGCAGCTGCTAGTACCTCTGTATCTGAATCCGTTTTAAACCGATGTCCTTGTGATTTTAATTCAGATCGTAAATGTTTATAGTTATATAACTCACCATTAAAAACAACCTTCAAATGTTCATAAGTAAATGGTTGGTTTGAGCGTGGGTCCAGATCTACAATTGCCAGCCTGTTATGTCCTAATATTACGGATTCTACACGCTCAAAACCAGAATAATCGGGTCCACGAAACTGCACTCGTGCCAGCTTTGCCCGAATGATCTCATCATTATAGTAAACAGTAGAGCCGTATATTCCACACATATCAATTGATTTTAATATTAATTTTGCAAGAGGCTTTCATAAGCCTGTCCTATTTTATCAAGGGAGAATTTGCGATAAGTATCCGCTTTAATCTTTCCATGCGGCCACGGCTTAGAACATGCTTTTATGATCAGCTCTTTTAATTGTATTAAATTGGCTTGCTCGGCAACAAAACCGTTAAAGCCTTCGCAAATCATCTCATCGATTCCGCCTACTCTAAAAGTCACCACCGGAACTCCGGAGGACAGCGCCTCCAGAATAACATTCGGAAACCCTTCGGTAAATGAGCATAACACAAAAAGATCATGAACTGAAATTAGAGTTGAAACTTCTTTAACTTCTCCTAAAAAAGTAATCCGATTATTCAGTTTTCGTAAACGAACGCGGTCTTTCAGCTCTCCCATTAATGGCCCGTCTCCCGCAATGGTTAAAACATAATTTTGGGGTAACTCCTCCATAACTTCGAGCAGCCGAAATAAACCTTTCTCCCTATTTAGACGAGCTACTATTATTAATTTTTTTTGTACGGAGTTATATGATTGTTTTTTTATTGCGGATGTATATAAAACCGGGTTGGAGATAACTTTTAACTTATTCAAGCTAATACCATATAATTTAGAGATTGACTGTTGCATTTCAACCGACTGGCAAACAATAAAATTAAACCGGAAGGATAAAAACCGGGTAAATAAATTATAAAATCGAGCTTTAAAACCATAAAATTGTTTCATCTGCTGCGGATTGTTTGATGCCCTGGCTATTAGGTTAGGTACTTTCAAAAAGCAGGCTACCATGGCAGTTAAAATGTTAATATGATCATTAGTAGAAAAAACAGCAAAAGGCTTAGCATCTTTTAAAAGCTTGTACAGTTTAAAGAATGACCTGGAAGCTTTTATCGTTTTAAGATCGATAAATTCAACACCCTCAATATTGGTCGGAAAACATTGCTCCCTGGCATTTAAAAACACAACAGATACGGAATATACTTCCTTATTAAAATATTGAGAAAGCAACCAGTAAACCCTTTCGGACCCGCCGGCACCAAGCGATCCAACGATCAGGAATATCTTTTTCTTCATTATAAAACAATGGTTTGCAGTTGGCCTTGTACTGCCGAATTTTCTGAGGCTTCAAGCATCTCTGATGATTCCGTACTATTTTGTTGCTGCGCGTAAATCTTTGCTCCCTGCATGATGCCGAAATACAAAAACAGGGTTGGGCCATCGGCACTCATTAACCATCCGTTATGAGATAACGCATTTAGTGATACAGCGATAAATGAAAAACACAAGGCTGGCATGAAAGCATTGGACCTTAATTTTACATGCTGCATAATTTCTCGGGATAGCCGTGTAATCCTATAATAAATAGCCCCTAACAATCCCAAACCTAAAAAAGGGCCTAAATAAGTTATAAACATGAGATAAGCGTTATGTGAGGTCAGGCCAAAAGTGAATAAGGGGTTACGGTAGGTTACATCTTCCCAGGTTTTACCATAGAATATGAGGCCAAAGGGATAATCGGCACAGATTTTTAAATTCTCTTCTGCCATGTTTGCCCGATTAAAATCATTGGCCCCTTTTGCTTCGTTTTTTGAAAGAATATTGTTTTTACTATCCAGGGTATCTTTTAATAAATAAGTATAACTCAGGAAACAAATGATGGTGGCTGCTGCCAGCAATAACACAGCTTTAAACTTGTAATAAATGAATATAAATATCACAACAGCAACGGCAAAGCTGATAAATGCCGACCGGTTCATTCCCAGATAAAGGCATACTATACACGCAAAAAAAACAATAACCTTAATTATTGCGTGCAGCCTAAACGTGAACGTAGCTACAAAAGCAAAAGCTGTAAAGGCTGCTATTTGATAGCCAAAGGTAAATTGGGTTGCGGCAATGCCAGAAGGGCTTTGTTTAACAGGTTCACCAAGCATGGTTGACCTTAAGGGATCAATGATGCCTTGCTGTGTATGGTCAAGGATCATCAAGAGCATAGATAGCGATAGTAAAAGGAATACGATGACCACCGATATATTAAAACGTCGTTTATTTAAACCCACAAAATGATTAAAGTAAAACGCACAGGTTAAGATGGTTATAACATTGGCAAAAAAGGCCTTATAATCTGCCATGCCAACTATATAGTATAAAAACAACGCTATAATAATAAATAGGCATTCTTTATAATAGGCAAAATGCTGAACTGGCGCTTTTATAAAAGGTAACAGCAGTATCCCCAACACAATCGGGGCGGGTATCCTGAAAATACCTGTCATAAAAATGCCAAAGACAAGTGTATACAGATAGGTTAGCACCACGCTAAAAACAATGAACCTTTTAACTAACATATACGGTGTTATTTATTGGCAACCTTTTTTAAGGTTTGCCAAATAATTTTGATATCGAGCCACAAATTGTGTTTATCAATATAATCCAGATTGTATTGGATCTTTGATGGTATGATCTCATTGATGTAGAATTGTTCGGGTTCATAAGCAGCTGCCAAAAGCTCATTTTCATTAAAATACATAATGGAGGCCTTATCTGTTATGCCTGGTTTTACGCTCAATACTCTCTGCTGCATTGGAGAGTATATTTTCACGTATTTCCTTACTTCGGGACGCGGCCCCACAAAGCTCATATCGCCAATGAGAACATTGAATAGCTGCGGCAACTCATCAAGCTTGTACTTACGCAACCAATAACCGGCTGTCGTAATGCGATAATCATGATGTCCAATAGTTAAAAGTCCGGCTTTATCTGCATTAACATACATCGTTCTGAATTTTAACAGTTTAAAATCAATACCATTTTTTCCAACCCGATGTTGAATATAAAATATCCCCCCTCTTGAGTTAATACTTATGGAGATTGCTATGATGACGAATAAGGGCAATAAAATAACAGTCCCTATTAGGGCAAAAAACACATCAAATACCCTTTTCAAAACCATGATTTTAAACTTAAAATTACACGTTTACACCAGTATTACTTGTACTTGATTCTGCAACAACATGAAGTTGTTTTTCTACGGCGCTAATAACTGAAGATGTAACATAGGCTATTTCTTCGGCTGTTAACTGAGGATATATAGGTAGTGAAATTTCACAAGCATATTGATGGTAAGCAACTGGATAATCGGTCATCTGATAACCCAGGCTCTTAAAGTAAGTAAGCATAGGCATAGGTATAAAATGCACATTTACAGAAACTCCCATAATTGTAATATCATCTATGATCAGGTCGCGTTGTGTTTCCGTTATATTTTTGATCCTCAAAGGGTACAAATGATAACTTGATTCACGTTTTTCATCCATTAAAGGAGGTAGAATAGCCCAATCATGTTGCTTAAACCTTTCACTGTATTGTAAAGCTATTTGCTTACGTAATGGCAATAATTCGGTTTCATACTTCCTGATCTGAGCTAACCCTACTGCAGCACAAATATCAGGCATATTAATTTTAAGCCCCTGAAAAAGAATATCATATCGCCATCCGCCACCCTGTGCTTTGGAAAAAGCATCTTTGGTTTGTCCATTTAGCGTGTACATTTTAAGATACCTGGATTCTGCAGTGATATCAAACTGCTCAGGTAGGTTCAAACATATGCATCCCCCTTCAGCTGTGGTAATGTTTTTAACCGCATGAAATGAGAATATGGTTACATCGCTCTTTTTTGCAGCGGCCCCGCCATCATACCTGGATCCGAGTGAGTGCGCAGCGTCACTAATCATTAAAATACGGTTCAACAAGCATTGTTTAACAGATGTTGCATTGAACAAGGCGGCAATTTCAGGCTCATTGACC
>Ga0207671_10005556_pt1 | contig 11582 bp, 10 predicted proteins | sample KBSC24metaG_FD_184352 | JGI IMG/M metagenome (GOLD analysis project Ga0207671, IMG submission 184352) | Corn rhizosphere microbial communities from Kellogg Biological Station, Michigan, USA - KBS C2-4 metaG (SPAdes) (version 2) | ecosystem: Host-associated > Plants > Roots > Rhizosphere > Soil... | reverse complement strand
CCTTCGCGTTGGCCTTCACGAAACCCATCAGCTCGTAGTACTTCAGCAGGCCCTTCACGGTACCGGCGGCGTGGTAGTCGAACGTCTCGGTGACGCGGGTGCGCTGCGGGTCCAGCTGCTCGAACTCCCAGCGCCAGCGATGGCCGAGCGGGTGACGCCACTCGATCAACGCATCGGGGGTGAAGGCGGTGACCGTGCTGGTGATCCGATAGGGCACGCCGAGCATCCGCATCTTGGTCGAGAACTTGCTACCCGTGGCGAGTTCTGCAGGCGCCCTTATGTTGTCGACGACTGTGCCCGACCCGTCGAGTTCGTGGTGGCGACGCGGGTCGGCGACGATCGCGAACAGTTCGCTGGCGGGCGCCGCCACCTCGACGGACCTGCTGACCCGGCCGGGACCTGCGTCCACCACCGTGACGGGCGAGTTCTGTGCTGACATGGTCTGCTCTCCTGTGAACGTGCCGACGTCAGAGCCGGCTACCTCGATGATGGCATCGGCGAACTGGCGCGGCGCCTCCTGCGGCATGTTGTGCCCGATGCCGTCGAGAACGCGGTGGGAGTACTTGCCGTCCTCGGCGTAGCCGGCCACCGTGGCACCCGCCGCCGCGAGGCCGATGATCTGGGTGAAGTCTCGTCTACTGATCATGTTGGAGTTCCTGGTGTTTCGCGCGGGGGAGCCTATCGTTGGGCGCATGGAGGTACACAGATGCGGATCGTGATCGCAGGCGGGCACGGAAAGATCGCGCTGATCTTGGAACGTCTGCTGTCGGAGCGCGGTGATTCGGTCGCGGGGCTCATCCGCAACCCGGCACAGGTCGCGGACCTTGAGGCCGCCGGTGCCGAGGCGCTGGTGGTGGATCTCGAGAAGGCCACGGTCGCCGAGGTGGCCGAACACGTCCGCGGCGCCGACGCCGTCGTGTTCGCCGCGGGCGCTGGGCCTGGCAGCGGTGCGGCGCGCAAGGAGACCGTCGACCGCGACGCCGCGATCCTGCTTGCCGACGCGGCGCTGCAGGCCGGGGTGAGCCGCTACCTGATCGTCTCCTCGATCGGCGCCGACAAGCGGGCCGACGACCCGGGCGCCGACCCGGTGTTCGCGGCCTACCTGCGGGCCAAGGCCGCCGCCGACAGGGCTGTCCAGGCCCGCACGGGACTCAGCGCGACGATCGTGCGGCCCGGTCATCTCACCGACGAGCCAGGGACGGGACGCGTCGCCATCGCCGAATCCACCGGCCTCGGAAGCATTCCCCGCGCCGACGTCGCGGCCGTGCTCGTCGCGGTGTTGGACGCGCCCGGCACCGGGGGCCACGCCTTCGACTTGGTCAGTGGGGACACCGCGATCGCCGACGCCGTGGAAGCCATAGCCGCCGTCGGCCGTTAACGGCGCCACTGCGAACCGGTGTAGTTCTCCCACGGGCTGTAGTCGGCGATCAGATCCTCCTGCGGTGGCCGCTGCTCCTCGGGCACGTGCTGCAGGTTGATCCGGATGCGGTACCAGATCGAACTTGGCCCGCGCATGCCGTCGACCAGCACGTCCACCGGTTCGAGGCGTTCCGCTGCAGCGGGGTAGCGCTCGCGCCACACGTCGAGTGCCGCCATGGCCTCGTCCTTGGTCTTGGTCTTGGCGATCTCGATCAGCGGCATCGTAGAAATACGGCTTCTCGATCCGTCTGATCGTCGCGCACCCTTCGGCGCCTTCTCGGCAGGGCCGAGTTCCTTCGCCCGTTCCAGCAGCGCGTCCAACCCACCCGGTGCATCGTCCATGCCCTCCCACGGATCACCCATCGCGGCGAACCGCGCAGGCACCGTCGACACCGTGAACGCCTCGGGTGAGCAGTCGGGCACCTCGTCCCAGCGCAGCGGCGTGGACACCCGGGCGTCGGGCGTCGCCCGGACCGAGTACGCCGATGCGACGGTGCGGTCCTTGGCGTTCTGGTTGAAGTCGACGAAGACCCGCGCGCCGCGCTCTTCCTTCCACCACCGGCTGGTCGCCAGGTCGGGGGCGCGCAGTTCGACCTCGCGCGCGATGGTCTCCGCCGCCAGCCGCACCTGCTTGTACGGCCAGTGCCGTTCGATGCGCGCATAGATGTGAAACCCCTTGGAACCAGACGTCTTCGGCCACGCGGTCAGACCGTGGTCCTCGAGGACGTCCCTGGCCACCAGCGCCACGTCGACGATCTGCCGCCACTCGACGCCGGGCATCGGGTCGAGGTCGACGCGCAACTCGTCGGGGTGCTCGAGATCGTCGGCAAGCACCGGATGGGGATTGAGGTCGACGCAGCCGAGGTTGACTGCCCACACCAGGCCACCGGCTTCGCGCAGCACGGCTTCCTTGGCCGACGTGCCAGAGGCGTACTTGAGCTCGGCGACGTCGATCCAGTCGGGGCGCTTCTCCGGTGCCCGCTTCTGGAAGATCGCTTCTTCGGTGATGCCCTTGATGAATCGCTTGAGGATCATCGGCCGGCCCGAGACGCCGCGCAGGGCACCGTCGGCCACGGCGAGGTAGTACTCGATCAGATCCAGCTTGGTCACGCCCGCGTCGGGGAAGACGACCTTGTCCGGGTGGCTGACCGCCAGCGTCCGTTCACCCACGTCCAGGGACAGCGCTGACGCCATATGGAAATGTTAGTTGTGCCGGCCCCCGGGGCGAGCGAAGCGACGGGATGCACATTCTGTGCGACGCCGGTCACATATTGTGGGGGTCATGCCCAAGCTAACCGAGCTTCCGTTGCAGGCAGCGGCCAAGATCCAGCAGTATGCCGAGCGCGGGTCGGCCGAACTGCACTACGCCATCAAGATGTTCGAGGCGGGCGCATTCAAGCTCGAGCCACCGCAGAACATCGCCGGGATGGTCGCCGACATCCGGCGCTGGGGCGAGATCGGCATGATCCCCGCCCTCAACGCCCGCCGCACGCCCAACCGCACCGCCATCATCGACGACGACGGCGAGATGACGTTCAAGGAACTCGACGACGCCGCCAACGCCGTTGCCAACGGACTGCTGGCGATCGGCGTGAAGGGCGGCGACGGTCTGGCCCTGCTGATCCGCAACCACCGCTGGTTCCTGGTCGCGCTCTACGGAGCCGCGAAGGTCGGCGTCCGCATCATCCTGCTCAACAGCGAGTTCTCCGGGCCGCAGATCAAGGAGGTCTCCGAGCGCGAGGGCGCGAAGCTGATCATCTTCGACGACGAGTACACCAAGGCCGTTTCTGCGGCCGAACCGCCGCTCGGCAAGCTGCGCGCCCTGGCGACCAACCCGGACAACGACCAACCGTCGGAGAGCACCGACGAGACGCTCGCCGACCTGATCGGACGCAGCAGGTCGACACCGCCGCCGAAGGCGACCGCGCACTCCAAGATCATCATCCTGACCAGCGGCACGACCGGAACCCCCAAGGGCGCCAATCGCAGCACTCCGCCGTCGCTCGCGCCCATCGGCGGCATCCTGTCGCACGTCCCGTTCAGGTCGGGCGAGGTGACGTCGCTGCCCGCGCCGATGTTCCATGCGCTCGGCTTCCTGCATGCCACCATCGCGATGATGCTGGGTAGCACGCTGGTGTTGCGCCGCAAGTTCAAGCCGGCCAACGTGCTGGCCGACATCGAGAAGCACAAGGTGACGGCCGTGGTCGTCGTTCCCGTCATGCTGTCGCGGACCCTCGACGCCTTCGACGCCATGGAACGCAAGCCGGACTTGTCCAGCCTGCGGATCGTGTTCGTCTCCGGTTCCCAGCTGGGCGCGGAGCTGGCCACCAGGGCACTCAAGGATCTGGGCCCGGTGATCTACAACCTTTACGGGTCCACGGAGATCGCCTTCGCCACCATCGCCAGGCCCAAGGACCTGTCGATCAACCCGGCAACCGTGGGGCCGGTGGTCAAGGGCGTGACGGTCAAGCTGTTCGACGACAACGGCCACGAGGTCCCACAGGGCGAGGTGGGCAGGATCTTCGTCGGCAACACGTTCCCGTTCGAGGGCTACACCGGTGGTGGCGGAAAGCAGATCATCGACGGGCTGATGTCGTCCGGCGACGTCGGTTACTTCGACGAGCACGGGCTGCTCTACGTCAGCGGCCGTGACGACGAGATGATCGTCTCCGGCGGCGAGAACGTCTTCCCCGCCGAGATCGAGGATCTGATCAGTGGCCACCCCGAGGTCGTCGAGGCCACCGCACTCGGCGTCGAGGACCAGGAGTGGGGCCACCGGCTGCGCGCGTTCGTCGTCAAGACCGAAGGGGCCAGCGTCGACGAAGACGCCATCAAGACCTACGTCCGTGACCACCTCGCGCGCTACAAGGTGCCGCGCGAGGTGATCTTCCTCGACGAGCTGCCACGCAACCCGACGGGGAAGATCCTCAAGCGGGAGCTACGCGACCTCGACGTCTAAGCGCCGCGTAGCCCCGCCTGGGACGGAGTGTCAGGCCTGCGGGGTGGCGCCCAGCGTGCGCTGCAGGTCGGGCTTCATCGCTTGCAGCTGTGAACCCCAGTACGGCCAGTCGTGCGTGCCGTTGTCCGGGAAGTTGAACACGGCGTTCTTGCCGCCAGCCGCGATGTACTCGTCCTGGAACGTCCGGTTGGTGCGGATGGTCAGGCCCTCGAGGAACTTGGCGGGCACGTTGTCCCCGCCGAGGTCACTGGGGTTGCCGTTACCGCAGTACACCCAGAGGCGGGTGTTGTTGGCGACCAGCTTGTTGATGTTGACCATCGGGTCGTTGCGCTTCCAGGCGCTGTTCGGGTCTTCCGTCGGGCCCCACATGTCGTTCGCCTTGTAACCGCCCGCATCACCCATCGACAGGTTGATCAGGAACGGCCAAGAGCCCTCGGAGGGGTTCAGGAAGCCGGACAGCGACGCCGCGTACGGGAACTGCTCGGGGTGGTAGATCGCCAGGGTCATCGATGCCGAACCGGCCATCGACAACCCGACCGCCGCGCTGCCCGTGGGCTTGACGTCCTTGTTGGCCTGCAGATACGCGGGCAGTTCCTGGGTGAGGAACGTCTCCCACTTGTAGGTCTGGCAGCCTGCCTTGCCGCACGCCGGCTGGTACCAGTCGCTGTAGAAGCTGGACTGGCCGCCGACGGGCATGACGATCGAGAGGCCCGAGTTGTAGTACCACTCGAAGGCCGGGGTGTTGATGTCCCAGCCGTTGAAGTCGTCCTGAGCGCGCAGGCCGTCGAGCAGGTACACGGCGGGCGAGTTGGGCCCGCCGCTCTGGAACTGGACCTTGATGTCGCGGCCCATGCTGGCGGACGGCACCATCAGGTACTCGACCGGCAGACCGGGTCGCGAGAACGCCCCGGCCGTGGCGGAACCGCCCGCGACCGCTACGAATACGGGCAGCAGGGCCGCCATGAATGCCGTGATCAAGAATCGGCGCACGAGATCTCCCATCATCAGCGGGGGCGGCGTGTCCGCAGCTAGGCCCCTTGACCAACTGGAGCCAAACCGCCGTCCGATGGGTTTCTCACATCGTCTGGCGGCACCACGCATCGTCGCGCGGCGGAACGGCCCCAGGAAAACGGTGCCACAGTCTACTGTCAAAAAGCTGTGAGAATTCTACGGCGGCGAGGGGCCGGAGAGGAATAGTCCGGGCTCGGCGGTGGTAGTACTGCCTCGTGAACATCGACCTGACAGGAAAGACCGCACTCGTCACCGGATCCACGCAAGGCATCGGTTACGCCATCGCCGAGGGGTTGGCAGGCAGCGGTGCCCGCGTCGCGGTGAACGGCCGCTCCGCCGACCGAGTCGCAGAAGCAGTCGCGACACTGAGCAAGTCAGGCGCTGACGTGTTCGGCGTGGCGGTCGACGTCTCCACCGAGGAGGGCGTCGAGCAGCTGGTGACCGAGCTGCCCACGGTCGACATCCTGGTCAACAACCTCGGCATCTTCGGGGCGATCCCGGCTCGTGAGATCACCGACGGGCAGTGGCGCAACTACTTCGAGGTGAACGTGCTGGCCGCGGTCCGCCTGATCCGCACCTATCTCCCTGGCATGATCGACAAGCACTGGGGCCGGGCGATCCAGATCGCCAGCGACTCGGCGATCGTGATCCCCGAGGAGATGATCCACTACGGCGTCTCCAAGACCGCGCTGCTCGCGGTATCGCGTGGCTTCGCCAAGGACGCCGCGGGCACGGGTGTCACGGTGAACTCCGTGATCGCGGGTCCCACCCACACCGCCGGCGTCGAGGACTTCGTCTACGAATTGGTCGACAAGTCATCTGGGGCGAGCGGAGCGACGGGAGAAAGGCTGTCCTGGGATGACGCGCAGCGGGAATTCATGCGCAAGCACCGGCCGCAGTCGCTGCTGCAGAGGCTCATCGAGCCCGAGGAGATCGCCAACATGGTCACCTACCTCGCGTCACCGCTGTCGTCGGCGACCACGGGCGGCGCACTGCGCGTCGACGGCGGCTACGTCGACTCGATCCTGCCCTGACCTAGTAGCGGATGGCCTCGATCAGTGGGCTCGGCTCGTCCATCAGCGCCCAGAAGCGGTCCCGGATCGCGACGGTCAGCGGGCCCGGCTCGCCGTTGCCGATGTCCTCGCCGTCCAGCGTGTTGATTGGGGTGACGCCACCTGCCGTCGTCACGGCCATCAGCTCGTCGGCGTCGTAGAGCTCCTGGCTGGTGACGTCGCGCAGCGTGGCCTCGATGCCCATCTGGTCGGCGAGTTCGTAGACGGTCTTGCGGGTGATGCCGGGCAGCGCGTTGCGTGATGGCGATGCCAACTTGCCATCCTTGACGACGACCACGTTGAAGCCAGGGCCTTCGGCCACGCAGTTGTCGGAGTCCAGCAGGATCGCCGTGCGTGCGCCGCGGTCCTTGGCCTCGAAGCTGGCCGCCGTCAGATCGCCCCACTGGTAGTTCTTGATGGTCGGGTCGACGGTGTTGCGCCCCGCGCGGCGGACGTGGCGCGGCACGATGGCGGTGGTGCCGAAGATCTGCTCGGCGGGCGGGAAGGCCCACAGGTAGGGGATCGCGTAGATGTAGACCTGGTGGGTGAGCTTGGACAAGTCCTTCTCGCCCTTGCGCTTTCCGTAACCACGGGTGATGGTCAGGTTGACGAACGACTCGCGCAGTTGTGATAGCGATACGCAGCGTTTCGTGAGCTCGGCCAATTCTTCTTTGCTCATGCCGGCGTCGAGGCGGAGCTTGCGCGCTCCGTCGAGCAGCCGGTCGATGTGATCGTCGAGCCGGAAGATGTTGCCGTGCCACACATGTGCGACGGTGTAGGTGACGTCGGAGTGCCCGAAGCCCGTGTCGAAGATCGAGATCTTGGCGTCCTCGGCGGGGATGAACTCACCCTCGATCCAGGCGACGCCGCCGGCGAACGGGCTCGAGGTGTCGAGTTCGTAGTCGCTGTACTGGATCGCCGAGCCGACGGGCGTGTCCTCGCGGATGGCGGCGCCCGGCTCGACGGCAACCAGGTTGCTCGTCCCTAGGTCCTGGATGGCAGTCATTGTCGTTCCCTTCGGTAAGGCGTTGTGAGTCAATCGAATTCAGGAATGGTGGGTCTTGGCGTAGTCCGGCCCGGCCTCGCCGGTGGCCAGCCGCTTGCGCAACCCCGTGAAGGCCCAGAGCGTGGTGAGGGCGACCAGGCCGAGGAACACATAGCCGTTGCCTGCGAACTGCGGGAGGAAGATCAGCGCGGCGCACACCAGGGTGAAGCAGATGGCCGCGATCACGGCGATCGGCACGCGCCCCCTGCCGAGGTCGAACGTTCCCGGCTCGGCCTCCGGGACCGTGCCACGGCGGCTGGCGATCATCACTGCGATGGTCTGCAGGAGGTACATCGAGCAGACCGCCAGAGAGGACAGCCCGAGGATGAGGAAGAACGCCTTCTCGCTGACCAGTGCAAATAGCAGCAGGATCGTCGAGAGCCCGAAGATTCCGAGTACGGCGTACGTTGGCGTGCGGTTCGACGGGGACACGTGTCGCCAGATGTGGGAGAGCGGCAGCATGTTGTCCCGGGCCATCGAGTAGGTCAGCCGAGTGGCGACCAGGATGTTGGCCAGGATGCAGGCCAGCACGTTGGTGAGGGCCACGGCAACGACGATCTTGCTGATGACCGGGCCGACCTGCTGGGTAATGATCTCCTCGATGGGGGCGGCCGATGCGGCCTGAACGGCGTCGGCATTCTTGATCGCGAGCACGTAGACCACGTACATGCCGAACTCGATGACGATCGAGGCACCCAACGCGTAGAACATCGTGCGCGGAATGACGTGGCGGGCGTTGACGGTCTCCTCGGCGATGTCCGCACTGGCCTCCACTCCGATCAGTCCGAAGAAGGGGCCGAGCGACGCGGCCAGCCAAGCCAGGACGTACGGGGTACTGCCGTCGGACGTGCCGCCGGTGAAGAGCACGGAGACGGATTGGTGGTTGTCCGGCGAGGAGAACGCGACGATGGCGACGAGAATCGTTGCGCCGACGGTGATGACGAACTCGAGGCTGACGCCGATGTTGTTGACCATCGTCGCGAACCGCACGCCATACAGGTTGATGAGCATGCAGACTGCCATCACGCCGATGGCGACGAGGATCTGCGCGGTCTGGCTCATGTTCCAGCCGAACAGGCTGCCGAGGTAGCCGGACAGAATGTAGCCGACACCGGTCATGCCGCAGATCCAGCCGGCGAGGGCGAGCACTCCGGTGAACAGCGCCATCGTCGAGCCGACGAGGCGACTGGTCCACTGGTACGAATAGCCCGCCAGCGGCAGCTTGGCGGTCAGGTCGGCGGCGATCAGCGTCCAGATCACGAACACCGCGGCGGCGAGCAGCAGCGTCCACACGAACGGCCCGCCCGCGGTGAAGTACCCGGCGCCGAAGCCGGTGAACACCGCGGTGGTGGCGCTGATGGTCGCGAAGCCGATGGCGAAGGACGCGAGCCTGCCGACCGAGCGGTCGAGCTTCTGGGTGTAGCCGAGCTCGGCGAGCCGGGCGTCTTCGTCGTCCGTCGGTTTGTGTGCGGTGACGGGTGGTGCGGTATCGGTCATGGGATGCTCCAGGTCAGGAGGGTCGGAAGGTGCGGCGACCGGGTAGTCGAATGCTCCGAGGAAACTCCTCCTGAGCTGCGTGCGGAAGTTCCAGTTTCTGATCTACTCATAACTTCCGGTTATCAATGGCCCGATTCATCAGCGGAACTTTGCGGGTCGCGCTTCATGAATAGGTCGCTGGTCGCTCCGAGGACTGGCCCTCGCCGAAACTCCACTCGTCGCGAACCTGGCGGATGAGCGCGGCCGCGTCATGGCTGACGGCGGCGGGATTCCACGCGAGGGCGGTGTAGTTGCGGGGACGGTCGGTGATCGGCACGTAGACGATGCCCTGCCTGTCGTACAGTCGCGCGCTGGCCTGGCTGGTGAAGCTGATGCCAAGGCCGCGGGCGATGGTCGTCGTCTCCTCCTCGTAGGTGGCGGCGACGGCGGCGATCGTCGGCGGCCGCCCGCCGCGTGCGTCCATCGCCATCCAGTAATCACGCCATCGCCCAGCGCTGCCCGGTGCCACCACGATCGGATCGTCAAGCAGTTCGGCGATGGACAACTCGGCGCGCTGTGCGAGGCGGTGATCGCGGGGCAGACAGGCCACCCAGTCCTCGGCGTCCAGGATCAGCATCCGGTGTTCTGGCAGATCCACCGGTGGCCGGATGATGGCGACCTCGGTGCTGCCGTCGGCCAGCCCGGCAGTGGGATCGGAGAAGTCGAATTCCCTTGGCTCCACACTGATCTCGGGGTATGCGGACTCGAAGTGGCGGACCAGCCGGAACAGCACGTCGGCGCCGGTGCCGATCAGGTAGCCAAGCCGGATCCGCCGGTCGCGCCGCGACGCCGACACTAGGTCGTCGACGGCCGCGTCCACGCCCCGAAGCGCGTCGCGCACTTTGGGTAGCCACGCGGCGCCGAGGTCGGTCAGCGCGACCTCCCTGGTGCTGCGGATGAACAGCAGGACGCCGAGCTGATGCTCGAGTTGCTTGATGGCAGTGGACAGCGCGGGCTGCGTGATGAACAGCCGCTCGGCCGCGCGGCGGTAGTTCAGCTCCTCGCCGAGTACGGTGAAGTACCGCAACTGACGCAGCGTGATGCCGTCCTTGCCGCTCGTGACACCCTCCTAGGCCGCGATGTCTCCCAAGCGTGTCACGCCACTTTGGAGTGCGCCCAGAAGTCGTCGATGTCCCGCTCCGCGGTGGCCAGGCTGGCTGCGGCGAGTGGTCGCAGTTCGGCCAGGGCTGGGTTGCTGTCCGCCATCGTCAGCTCCGCGGTGATGAATCGCGGGGACAGCCCCGTCAGTAGCACGCCGTGCGGCAGCCAGGTCTCCGCGTGATCCCATCCGTGGCGGGGGGTACCCGGTCCGTATCCACCACCGCGCGTCGCCAACACGATGAACTCGGTGTCCCCGAGAAAGCCCTCGTGAGTCTCGGGATCGAACGACAATCCCGGCGCGACCAGGTGGTCGACCCAGGACTTCACCGTGCTTGGTGGGCCGAAGTTGTAGAGCGGCAGCCCCAGCAGGACGGTGTCTGCCCGCTTGATCTCGTCGATCAACTCGACGCTGCGCGCGAACGACGCGGCCTGGGCGGGCGTGTGGCTCTCGGGTGGGGTCAGTCTGGCCAGCCCGCCTGCGGCGTCCAGATGCGGAATGGGATCCGCGCCGAAGTCCCGGTACGTGACGGTGCCGTCCGGGTGGGCGGCGCGCCACCGGTCGGCCGCCCTGGCGCTCAACCGGCGGCTTGAGGACTGGTCGCCTTGGATGGACGTGTCGATGTGAAGCAGGTGCGCCATGGGATGTCCTTTATAGATAGCTTGTGTGTTACAAACTATCTATACCAGATCTATGGTTGATTCATTCCCCTAGTCTGGAGGGATGCCCGAACTGCCGATCGTCTCGCCGAACAGGCAGTTGTCGGGCCCGCTCATGGAGCATCTCGCGCGACGGCTGCGCGCGGAGTCGGAGTCCGAGATCGAGCGGTTCGACCTGCGCGCGCGCCACGTCATCGCGTTGACGCTGCTGCGCGACTCCGGTGAACGCCCGCAAGCCGGTCTCGCTCATCTTCTGAGAATCGATCCGACGAACGTCGTCGGCCTGCTCAATGAGCTCGAGACCGCAGGTCTGGTCGAACGGCGTCGGTCGCCGCTGGATCGTCGCAGGCACACCGTCGCGTTGACCGCTGCAGGCCACGATCGGCTTGCCGCCATCGAGGACGTCCTCGCGACGGTCGAGAAGCGCGTGCTCTCGGCGCTCGACGACGATCAGCGGGCAACATTGCACACGCTGCTCCGGACAGCCACCGACGACAACGGCGCCGACTGCTCGGCGCCGTTGCCTTCAGAGTGCACGGGAGACGGTTAGTGGCTACGGATCGCGCGGCAGGCCGAGCAACCGTTCGGCGATGATGTTCAGCTGCACCTCGGTGGTGCCGCCGTAGATCGTGGTGGCACGGCCCGCGAGGAGGTACTCCGCCCACTTGCCGGACAGCTGCTCTTGGTCGCCGATCGCGGCGTCGGTGCCGAACGACGACACCCCGAACTCGGCGTAGCCCTGGCCGGTCTTCATGGCGAGCATCTTGGAGATCGCGGCCGCAGGCATCGGGTCGCCGCCCGC
>Ga0207671_10005554_pt1 | contig 11584 bp, 13 predicted proteins | sample KBSC24metaG_FD_184352 | JGI IMG/M metagenome (GOLD analysis project Ga0207671, IMG submission 184352) | Corn rhizosphere microbial communities from Kellogg Biological Station, Michigan, USA - KBS C2-4 metaG (SPAdes) (version 2) | ecosystem: Host-associated > Plants > Roots > Rhizosphere > Soil... | reverse complement strand
TCGTCGAAGTCCTCCAGCGCCTCGGCGCCGCGGCCCAGCCCCATGAGCACCTGGGCCCGGTTGGCTCGCAGGACCGAGCGGTGCAGCCGGTGCTTGGCGTCGCCGAGCTCGCGGTCCAGCCTCGCCAGGCCGTTGTCGACGAGGTCGAGCGCCGAGGCCAGCCGGCCGAGGTGGACCTCGGCCAGGGCGAGCCCGTTGCCCATGAACACGGTGTAGAAGGCGCGGTCGTCGGGGTCTTCGAGCAGCGAGGCCAGCGCCACCGAGGTGTTCAGGTGGGCCTTGGCGACCTTGTGGTCCTTGTGCTCGGGGGTGTTGAAGCGGGTGTAGAGCATGCCCAGGTAGTAGTGCAGGGCCATCGCCTCCATCGGGACCCGGGTGTCCGCCAGGCCTCTGATATAGGAGTCCATGGCCTCGTCCTGCCGGTCGAGCAGGGCGAGCACCTGGCCGCGGCGGATCATCACGTGGTGGTCGGCGCCGCGGTCGCGGTTCTCGGGGGCGTCCCGGAGCATCAGCTCCATCTCGTCGAGGATCTCCAGCTGTGCGCGGTAGAAACCGACGTCCATGCAGTACTGCTCGGCCACCATGTAGACCGGCCAGGCGTCGTAGGCGTGCTCGGCGCCGTTGCGGACGTGGTAAGGGATGGCGCCGAGGGTCAGCGTTATCTCGCCCACGGCTTCCAGTTCGGTGGCCCGGGCCTGATGCAGCGCAGCGATACTGCGAGGGTCGCTTTCAAGAGCTCTGGCGTAGGCCTCGATCTCCTGTGGATCGTCGGTGGTCCCGTCGGAGTCGATGAAGGCGCACGCGAGATCCTGCTCGGAGACAGGGCTCTGATCGCCCTGGGTGGCGTCCTGGGCGGTGACCGGGGCGGCGGCGACCGGGGTGTCGATCCGGGCCGCGTACCGGCCGAGGGCCTCGGCGAGCTCGGGGAGCAGGTCCGCGCCGTCCGGGTCCTGCGACGCCACACCCAGCCGGACGTACCCTCGATCGGCCCTGCGCAGCGCGATCGCCAGGAACTCCTGGTCGGAGTGGTCGGCCTCGTGGACCGTGTCGAAGCAGAGGGTGAGCTCCCCGGTGTCCCGAAGCCGCGCGAACTCGTTGAGGAAGTCGACGAGGTGGTGGCTGATGCGGCGGGTCCGCAGCCGGGAGTACCAGCGGGTGCGCTCGCCGGGCGGGGCGTGCTCGGTCAGCGTCCCGGGCGGGCTGCCGATCAGGCTTTCGAGCTCCGGTGCCGCGCACAGGATCGCCGCGAGATGCGTGGTGACCAGCGCAGGTGCCAGGGACCAGGCCTGCGGCACGAGCGTGCGCAGCATCGTGCCCACGCCGGTGTAGGGGCCGCGCAGCCGGCGATGACAGTTCACTGTGACGTCCCACGCGCGGACCCCGGCGGCCGCGGCGAGCCGGTCGGCCCGGCGGAGCCCGACGATCCAGTCGTGGCCGGTCTGAGCGCTCGGCTGTTCGCCGGGGGGATGGGGAGAACTCATCGCGGTGAACCTTTCTGACTTGCCCGGCGTTCGCGGACCGACAGGACGCCGGCGAGGACGAACTGGCCGACGATGAAGAACACGGAGAAACTCGCGTCCCAGAAGCGCCCGCTGCCGGCGCCGTGGCCGAAGCCGTGCCAGAGCAGGGTCGCGTAGGAGGTCAGGACGCGGGACAGGGAGTACAGGCCGGTGCCCATCACCACGGTGACGCACACCGCGGTCAGCGGGCCGAACCAGCGCAGCACCGCCGCGTCCCGCTCGGTCATCGGCGGCCGGGAGGCGCCGCGGCGGAGGAACGAGCGCAGGTAGGTCCGGGTCAGGCCCCTGAGGTCGGTGCGGCCGAGCAGGGTGGCCAGGGCGTGGTGGACGTCGGTCTCCATGAAGAACATGAACTGCCACAGGAATCGCAGGGCGGTGAAATAGGCCGAAGCGATGGCGATCCGTCCGAGCAGGCCCACGTCTCCGTTCGCCGAGCGGTCCGTCAGGGCGAACAGGACCAGAGCATCGAAGACGATGACGTCGGCGAGCATTCCGGCCAGGAACGGGAGCACCCGTTTGCGCCGCGGGACGCTGTACAAGCCGGTCATCGTCGTCTGGAACACGACGAAGTACAGCCGGTGGCCGATGCTGATCCGGCTCGCCGCGCCGAGGCGGCGTCCGGCCAGGACGTGGAACATCTCGTGCGCGTAGATCAGCGGGATCTCGACCGCGACCAGGACGAACGGGACGATGAACAGCGTGTCGCTGAAGAAGATGCGGCTCGGGAGCGGGCGCACCTGCGGGACGCGGACCATGACGGCGACGGTGACGACGGTGAGCGCGGCGTAGGCCGGCCACGCCGGTGGTGAGAAGAGAGCCCGGGACAGACGGCGCAGCCGGACCGGCTCCTCCTTGGTGGCGACATCAGTCCCGGTGCCGGTGCCGGTGGCAGTGCCAGTGCCGGCGCCTGTGTCGGCATCGGCATCGCCATCGGCGCCGGAGTCGCGGATGAACCCGAGGTCGCGGATGTCCTCCAGGAAGGACTCGATATCAGGGGTCTCCTGATATGCCTGCTCGTACCAGGCGACGGCCTCCGGGACGGTGTGGTCTCCGAGCCGCTTGAGCAACTGGGCCCCGTCGGCCGGGAGCACCGCGTACGCCTCGGTGTCCGGGCGGCCCACCAGGACCTCGTCGCCCTCGTCCACGAACGTGAGATGGTGCAGGCGGATCCGGGTCGCCCCGCTCATTCGGCCCCCTTGCCCGAGCGGGCGCCCGCGCGCCGGGGAATGCAGATCCCGGCGGGAGCGGGCGCCCACGGTTTGATCAGAACCCTCAGCTGTTGGCGGCGGCGACCGCGACGCAGCCGGGGCTGTGGGTCGCCGCGCCGTACAGCGACGCGCCGACGCTGGTCAGCCGGACGGGTCCGACCTTGCGCACGGTGACCTTCTTCATAGGGGGTCTCCCTCCGTCTAAGGGTTCGCGGCAGCAAAGGATGTCTGTCCGCGCCACTGAGAGTGGGGCACCGTGCTGGCAGGGCGACGGGACCTCCGACTGGAAGTCCGTGTGGAAGTTGGGCTGTCAGCCCTCTGTCATTCGACGATGACGGCCGAGGTCAGGAAGCGTTCGTCGGCCAGGGCCCGGTCGCGGTCCTGGATCCGGTGGAACAGGGTCTTCAGATTCGGTCCCGGGGCGGCGCCGAACTTGGCCCGCAGCCGTTTGTCGGCCCGCTGGTAGCAGGCCACCGCCTCGGTGCTCCGCCCGCACCGGTAGAGCGCGACCATCCGCAGCGCGATGATCTGCTCGTCGGCGGGGTAGTCGTCCTCCCACTCGGTCAGCTGCTCCAGCGCCTCGGAGGGGCGGCCGATGTCCAGGACGGTACAGGCGAAACGCAGCCTGGCGTCGCGGCGTTCGAACTCCAGCTGGCTGCGGAACAGCTCCGCCCACGACCCGCTCAGCCCGGTCACCGCCGATCCCCGCCACAGCCGCAGACCCTCGCCGAGCAGCCGCGCCGCCTCGGCCAGCGACCCGCGGGCCAGCGCGGTGCGCGCCGAGGCCGTCAGGCGCCGGAAGCGGTGCAGGTCCACCTGCTCGGCGTCGACGTCGAGCAGGTAGCCGCCGTCGGTGGAGAGCAGGTCGACGCCGTGCGGCTGCAACGCGGCCCGCAGGAAGCCCACGTATTTGTAGCGCACCGACGGCCCGGGCGGATGCTCGTCCCACACCCGGTCGACCAGAGCCTCCGTCGTGACCAGCACCCCGGGTGTCCGCAACAGCACCGCGAGGACACACCTCACCTTCGCGGGGCCCAACGGGACCCGCTCACCGCCCGCCCACGCCTCCACCGGCCCGAGCACACAGAACTCCATCGGTGATCCTCCCGAGTGACGTCACGCCGGCCCACCGCGGAGGGCAGCCATCCCGCCTCCGCGGCCCCGCGCGGGCTCACATCAAACGGTTTCCAAGTGGCGTGGTGCGCCAAACAGTTCGAAAGGCCTCACCGATGTATGTTTCGTGCGGGCCGGGTTGCGGGGGATGTCAGAGCGCTGAGTGCGGTGGGTGGGGCGGGTGGTGGGAGCTGGCCGATCAAGGCCGCCAGCGCCGTGCGGTGGACGACGATCCGGCCGGTTCGCTGCTGGTAGCGCTGCACGAGGCCGCGCTGGCGGGCCCGGGTCCGGCGGGTGGGGCCGGTGCGGTGGGTGCGGCTGGTGGATCGCGGGGCACGGTTCGCCGGGCTCGGGAAGTTTTCAGCGAGGGCGGCCAGCAGGGCTCTGCGATCCGTGCCGGCCGCCATGCCGGCGCCTTGCGGTCCGGCGGCCTGGACGGCTTCGCGCAGCGCATACGCCTTCGCGCCGTGCCGAGCCAGGACGAACGCGATGGCGCCGTCGGCCTGCGCGAGCGCCAGCGGGAGATGCTCACTGTCGACCCGCGGGTGGCCGAGGTTGCGCGCCGCGACGGATGCGCCGGCCATGACAGCGCGCAGGGATGGGTCGTCTCCTCGGAACACGGGCGCCTAACCCTTCTCGGAGCGGTGGTATTTGCGGTGGACCGTCTGCTCGGTCACCCCGAGTCGCTCGGCGATGTCCTGCCATGACCACCCGGCGTGAGCACGGCGCGAAGGGTCGGTCTGGCAAGACGCTGGGTGGGATCCGCAACACGCCCGGCGGACGGGCGATGAGCGCGCTGCCGCCAGCGGGTTCGCGTAATCTGGCAGATATCGCGGAGATCGCGATGTTTGTCCAGGTCGGGTGCATTCATCCGACGCCCGAGGGTGGATGTCCCAGGCCATGGTGCAGGAAGAGGGTGCTGGTCATGGTGGGGAATCCTCAGGAACCGCTTCAGGGCCGCAGCCGTCTCGGCGGGTTGTGGGTGGTCCTCACCGCCGGCGCGGTGGTGTTGGTGCTCCTGCTGGTGTTCATTCTGCAGAACGGCCAACGCGTCCAGATCCACCTGTACGGGGCGCACTGGAACGCGCCGCTGGGTGTCGCGCTGCTGATGGCCGCGGCGTTGGGCGTGCTGCTGGTCCTGGTGCCCGGCGCGGGACGCATCATCCAGCTGCGGCGTACGGCGCGCAGCCTGCACCAGGACCGTGAGCGCCTGCGGGATCAGGTGCCGCAGGATTCTCAGCCGGCTGTCGGGCAGGCTCCTGGGCAGGGCGCGCAAGGGCAGGCCGGGGCCGAGGATGTGGCGCCCGACGTGGGGGAGCAGCAGTAGAAGTCGGGGCGACTACTTCTTGGCGGCCTTGCCCGGCTTGGCGGTCTTCTTCGCGATCTTCTTCGAGACCTTCGGCTCCTTGGCGGCGGGCTTGGCGACTTCCTTGGAAGTTTCCTTGGCTGCGCTCTTCTCGGCCGGCTTGGCGGTCTTCTTCGCGGGCTTGGCCGGCTTGTCGGCAACGACCTTCTTCGCGGCCTTGGCCGACTTCTCGGTCACGGCCTTCTTCGCTGCCTTGGCCGGCTTGTCGGCCACGGCCTTCTCCGCCGCCTTCGTCGACTTGACTGCCTTGGCCGCCTTCGTCGTCTTGGCCGTCTTGACTGCCTTGGCGGGCTTCTCCGCCACGACCTTCGCAGCCTTCTCCTCTGCCTTGGCCTTCTTCGCCTTCGCCGGCTTCGCAGCATCCTGCTGCGCCTCGGCCGCACCGGTCGCGCTCGCCGCGGCCGGCGTCGCCTCCGTCACCTGAGACCGGAACGTCTGCCCCGCATGGAACCGCGGCGAGACGCCGGCCGGAACCTGGATCGCCGCACCCGTCCGCGGATTGCGCCCGATCCGCGCGGCGCGCTCGACGCTGTCGAACGTGCCGAAGCCGAGGATCTGCACCCGCTCGCCGGCCGCCACGTGCTGCATGATGACGTCGAACACCGCGTCCACGTACTGTCGCGCGTCGGCGTCCGCGCCCTTCAGCCGCTCCGCCACTTCGGCCGCCACGTCCGCCTTGTTCACCATGGCGTCCCCTCCCAGTTCCATGAAATCCACCGTCGATTTCCGGCACCGTAGCATCCGAAAGTGTCCAGAAGGTGCGGGACGAGAGCCGCGCACCCTGACGAGCACCCCCTTCGGGGTTAGCTCTCCGTCGAACAAGCGTGTCGGAAACCGGGCCGTGGGCAGACCCGCATTGAGGGCGCGAGGCTCGTCAAGCAGGAGGCACTCATGGAGTCGTCCTTGCCGACCGGGAGGCCGGTGTTCGCTCGTTTCAAAGATCTGACCGACGGTGGTGCGGCCGATCTCCCCGCCACGTTCCGGACCATGGCCTCCCTGTTGGAGGACGCCGGGTTCGACGTGGTCATCGAGTTCCACATCCGCAGGGGCAAAGCCTTCCACACGTACTCGCTGCGCGTGGAGAGCGCGAAGTCCTCGTCCGCGGCCGAGCCCGCGGCCGACGCCCACGTGACCATCCTCACCGCCGAGGAGACGTGGGCCGAGATCGCCGCCGGCCGCCTGTCGCCGCTGGACGCGTTCGGTGACGGCCAGCTGCGCCTGCGCGGCGACCTGGTTCTGGGTTCCCGCGTGCTCAAGCACCTGGCGGGCACTCCCGGTCGCGTCGAGATCTGTTGAGGAGCCGGCCATGGCGGACACCACGGGCGTCGTCACCTACATAAAGATCAACAAGCAGGCCGGCGAGGGATCAGACCTCTGCTTCTTCGGCCTGCGGCCGCAGGGCTCGACACAGGTCGAGCTGTTCATCCTCTGGTGGGCGCTCAGCAGCGCCCAGCCGCCGCCCACCGCGGCCGACTGGGTCCTGCGCAACGTCTGCATCGGGATGCTGCGCGACTCGTTCCTGCGCGGCCTGCCGATCACGGTCGCCACCGACGACGTCAGCGCGATCGTGACCAAGGTGCAGCTGGGATCCGGGGCCTCGGGGATATGAGACCGGGATTCGTCCCCCTCCGATCCGGGGCCGTCCGGCCTGCCGTGGAGGGCGAGCGCCAGGCCGGAACCGTCACGGCGGACGAGCGGGCCCAGGTCACGGTGGTCCTGCGCCACGCGACGCCGCCCGGGCCGCCGCCGCATCCGGGCGGAGGCCTGCCGCGCGAGGTGTTCTCGGCCCGACACGGAGCGCGTGCCGACGATGTCCAGCAGGTGCGCGTGTTCGCCAGGGAACACGGGCTCGAAGTCGTCTCAGTCGATGAAACGCGGCGCTCGGTGGTCCTTGCCGGCTCCGTCGCGGCGTTGACAGAGGCCTTCGACACCACGGTCGCTCGAGTCGAGATCGAGGGCGCCGCCTATCGTGCGCGTACGGGGCCGCTGCACGTCCCGGCGTCCCTGGAATCGGCGATCCAAGGCGTCTTCGGCCACGACACGAGGCCGGTGGCCCGGCCGCGGAACGTCGTGGCGCGGCCGGAGGACGTGATCGGGTCGTATGCCGCTCCCGATATCGCCAAGCTCTACCGCTTCCCGCAGCAGTACAACGGCAGCGGGCAGACCATCGCCATCATCGAGCTCGGCGGCGGCTTCCAAACCGACGACCTCGACACCTTCTTCAGCGGGATCGGGCTCTCGACACCGCTGGTGGAGGCGGTCCCCATCGACGGCGCCGACAACGCCCCCGAGGGCGATCCCGGCGGGCCCGACGGCGAGGTGATGCTGGACATCGAGGTGGCCGGCAGCGTCGCCCCGGGCGCGGCGATCCTGGTCTACTTCGCGCCGAACAGCGACCAGGGCTTCCTCGACGCGGTGAGCACGGCGATCTTCACCACGAACCGGCCGGCGTGCCTGTCCATCAGCTGGGGAGCGCCGGAGGCGACACAGGACCCTGACTACATGGCGGCGATGAACAGCTTCCTGTCCGACGCGGCCGCGATGGGCGTCACGGTCTGCGTCGCCGCGGGGGACAACGGATCGTCCGACGGCCTGGACAACAGCCGTCAGAACGCTGACTTCCCGGCCTCCAGTCCGTTCGCGCTGGCGTGCGGCGGGACGACCCTGGACTCCAGCGACGGCACGTCCATCGACGACGAGGTGGTCTGGAGCGACGACACCGGCGCGACCGGCGGAGGGATCAGCGACACCTTCGCCATCCCGGACTGGCAGGCCGGGACGGCCGTGCCGCCGTCGGCGAATCCCGGCGCGTTCCAGGGCCGCGGCCTGCCCGACGTGGCCGGCAACGCCTCCCCGCACACCGGCTACCAGGTCCGGGTCGACGGCACGGACCAGGTGATCGGCGGCACCAGCGCGGTCGCGCCGCTGTGGGCCGGGCTGATCGCGCTGATGGCGCAGTATCTGGGGGAGGGCGGCACCGGGTTCCTGAACCAGGTGCTGTACAACGACAATTCGGCGAAGCAGACGTTCAACGACATCACCAGCGGCGGCAACGGTGCCTACCAGGCGGGTCCGGGATGGGATCCGTGTACCGGCTGGGGGAGTCCCAACGGGGATCGGCTGCTGCAGATTCTCGGGACGTGGGTGTTCGCCCAGGAGCAGTCGAGGGTCCTTTGAGGTCGGCGACGCCGAATCGCCGCGATGCGCTCAGATCAGCGCCGCGTCGACCAGTTTCGGCATCTGCTGTTCGGCGATCTGCTTACAGGCGGCTTTGAACTGGTCGGGGGACGCGGCGCCGCTGCCGGTGACCGGCATCGCCAGCATCACCACGGCGTTGCGCTTCAGGCTATAGACCGTGCACGTCGATGCGCCGGACGCATGGGAGCTGTAGCTCACTTTCGAGTTCAGCTTGTCCAGTCCGACGCCTCGACGTGCGAACTCCGTCTTGGCACGTGACTTACCGTCGTGCACAGTCTTGTCCGTGTACTGCGCGGCGGTGGCCAGATCCATGCTGCCCGCCTGGTACACGTCGACGGAAGCGAAGGTCGAGGCGTCGTCGGTCGCGCACTGCACGTCCATGAAGGCCGGGTCCAGGCCGTGCTCAGGGGGCTGACTCGGGGCGTTGTTCGACGTCGTCAGCGTCGGCGGTCCGGGCAGCGCCGCAGCGAGCTTGTCACACGTGGGTAAGGCCTTGTAGTCGGGGCCGTTGTCCTGGCCCGAGCCCGCGACCAGCACCGCCGTGGTCACACCGGCGGCGGCGAGGATGATGACGACTGCTGATATCCCCCAAGTCCTGCGCCTCATGGAGGGATTATGGCACCGCCGCGACCCCTTTTCGCCCGGCGGCAACCATCGGCGGCAACCCCGAGGTCGAGCCGGATGGAAGGGAGCCCGATGACCGATCTCGACGACGGCGGCGATTCCGGCGGCTCCGGTGAGCCGCCCGTTTCCAGCGCCGATGACTTCGACCTGTTCATGGCCGAACGATGGCCCAGACTTCTGCGTTCCGCCTATCTGCTCACCGGTGACCGGCACGATGCCGAGGATCTGGCGCAGGCGGCGATGGTGAAGATCTTCTCGTACTGGCACCGCGTGCGTCGTGCCGACAATGTCGATGCGTACGTCCAGCGTGTCCTGATCAACTGCAACAGCACCAGATTCCGCAAGCGGCGCCTCCGCGAGAGCCCCGTCGGCGACGTTCCTGACGGTCTGTACCTCGTCGGCGATCACGCCGACGAGTTGGGCGAACGCAGCCGGTTCATGACGGCGCTCGCCAGCTTGACCCCGCGGCAGCGGACTGTGATCGTCCTGCGCTTCTACGAGGACCTGACGGAAGTGCAGACCGCTGCGGCGATGGGCTGCACGGTCGGAACGGTTAAGAGCCAGACGGCCAAGGCGCTGGCCCGCCTGCGCGGCCATACGGATCTGGCGCCCTTCATCCCCTCGGCGAGCCGGGAAGGAGCAGTATGACCATGTTCGACATCGAGGAATCGGGCGCCGAGAGGGCTCCGCTGCGGGCGCGGCTTGTCGCGGAGGCGGACGTCATCGCGATCACGCCGCCGCCGACGCTCGCGGTTCGGGAGGCCGGTGCGCGGCGGGGGCGGCGTCGCAGAGCTCTACAGGCGACGTCGGGGGTGGTCGTCGTGTGCGGCATCGCCACGGCCGCAGTGGTGTGGGCTCCGCAGAAGTCGGCTTCGGTGCCGGCCGGGACGGTGACGGTGTCTGGTGGGGCGTCTTCGCGGGGGGCTGTCAGCACTCCGTCTGATCCGTCCGCTCCGTCCTCGTCATGGGTGCCCGCGCCTGTGCTCGACCTGCCAGGTTATGTGCACGCCACCGACCTCGGTTCGGGGTGGGTCGGGCCGGCCGTCATTCCGGAGGGGAACATCAGCCCGACGCTTTCCAGCCTGCTGACCTGCGCGGCTCACGAGGGGCACGCGACGTCGGCGCAGCCTGTCCAGCAGCCGGTGTTCCGTGTCTTCAACCGGACGAACTACGTCATCTCGCTCGTCGAGGCGGTCTATCAGTACCCTGCCGGTGAGGCCGCCGAGGTCATGGGCGTCATCCATGCGACGGCGGGGTTGAACTGCTGGGGTCCCGGCCAAGTGGTTCAGGGCTCTGGTCCGCTCGGCGACGATTCGGTCGTCTTCGGGCAGGGTCCCGAGTGGGCGAACGCGCAGCGGCGGCTCATTCTGATTCGCAGTGGGGACCGAATCGCGTTCGTGTCGATCTCCGGGTCGCAGACCACGGCGGATCGCGGCCAGTCGCCCGATGCCATCGCACATGAGATCGCGGGGCGTCTGACGGGCTCGTGAGGGCTACTGCTCCGGTTGGCAGGCGGGACACCAGTACACGACCCGGTCCTGCGGCGGCGTTCCCAGGCTCGAGGTCTGAATCCGGGTCCCGCAGCGGCGGCAGGGTTGCCGGGCGCGGCCGTAGACCCAGTTGCGGCGGTCGGCGCGGGTGTCGCCGGTGGTGACGTGGCCGGTGCGCAGGCGATTGAGGGTCAGGAGCCGGTGCGCGGTGTCCACCACCTTCTCGAGCCGGGGCACCTCGCCGACCGGCCGCCACGGCGGCACGCGAGCCAGGAAGCTGAGTTCGTTGGCGTAGACGTTGCCCACTCCGGCGAGGTTGCGCTGGTCGAGCAGCGCCAGGCCGAGGGGCCGCGCGGGGTCGGCGGCGATCCGCCGCAGCGCCTCCTCGGCGTCCCAGTCCGGTCCCAGCAGGTCCGGGCCGAGGTGGCCGACGACGCTCTCCTCCTCGCCGGTGGGCAGCAGCTCGACGACCTGCAGCCGGTAGCCGACGGCGGTGTTCCGTGCCGTGCCCAGCACGGCACGGATCTGCCAGCCCGGCCCGCCGGTCCACCGCTCGCCGGCACGGTAGACACCCCACCGGCCCTCCATCCGCAGGTGCGTGTGCAGGGTCAGCCCGCCCTCGAACCTGGTGAGCAGGTGCTTGCCCCGGGCGGCGGTCTCCAGCACGCGGCGCCCGGTCAGATCCGACGTGGCGAGCGCGGGCACGCGCAGGTCCGAGACGACGAGCCCGTCGCCGCTGAGCGCCTCGTGGAGCTGTGCGGCGGTGCGGAACACCGAGTCACCCTCGGGCAAGGGGCCTCCTGCGTTTGCGGGCCGGGATGGGACTGGGACGCGACCGGGCGGGGTGCGATGAGCGGGGTGCGGGGTGCGGGGTGCGGGGTGCGGGGTGCGAGGAGCGGGATGCGACGAGCGGACGACGTGGCCCATATTAGGGCGCGGGGGCGGTTGGGGCTGGTAGCGGCTGGGCGTGGCTTCGCGTGCGGGTTGATGGCCTCGCGGGTGGCGGGGTTCGGTGGCGGGTCGCGGGTGGCGGGTGGCGGGTCGCGGGTGGCGGGTTGTGCCGGC
>Ga0207671_10005553_pt1 | contig 11588 bp, 4 predicted proteins | sample KBSC24metaG_FD_184352 | JGI IMG/M metagenome (GOLD analysis project Ga0207671, IMG submission 184352) | Corn rhizosphere microbial communities from Kellogg Biological Station, Michigan, USA - KBS C2-4 metaG (SPAdes) (version 2) | ecosystem: Host-associated > Plants > Roots > Rhizosphere > Soil... | reverse complement strand
CGCGCCGTATTGGCGATCGCCGCGGGCGTCGAGGGCCCCGAAGGCCTGCCGCCGGTGACCAACGACAGCACCACCGTCACGGTCTCCTGGGATCCCGAAGAGGTCGCTGACCACACCGGTGTCACCGCGACGTTCGGCGCGCCCCTGGCACCCGGCCTGACCCTGGTGCCCGACGCACTGGTCGGCCGCACCTGGCCCGCCGTGTTCTCCGTCATCGGTGCGGCCGTCACCGACGCGGGTTTCCCCATCGTGGAGGGCCTGCTCAGCCTGGTGCACCTCGACCACGCGGCGCACCTGCTCGCGCCGATGCCCAAGACCGCTGCCGAATTGAGCGTCACCGCAACGGCTTCGCCCGCCGTCGACACCGAGGTCGGCCGCGTTGTGCCGGTCTCGGTGACCATCTCCGATGCTGATGGCACCGTGTTGGCGAAGCTCGAGGAGCGGTTCGCCATCCGCGGCCGCACCGGCGCCGTCGCGCTGTCCGATCCGGAGCGCGCCGGTGGAGCTATCACCGACAACGCCACCGACACGCCTCGCCGCCGTCGTCGCGACGTCACCGTCGCCGCGCCAACCGACATGAGCGCGTTCGCCGTGGTGTCTGGTGACCACAACCCGATCCACACCGATCGGGCCGCCGCACTACTCGCCGGGCTGAAATCGCCCATCGTGCACGGCATGTGGCTATCCGCCGCGGCGCAGCACGTCGTCACCGCGACCGATGGCCGGGCCACCCCGCCCGCCCGCCTGGTCGGCTGGACGTCGCGCTTCCTCGGCATGGTCCTGCCCGGCGACGACATCGAGTTCCGCGTCGACCGCGTCGGCATCGACCGCGGTGCCGAGATCATCGAGGTCACCGCGAAGGTCGGCGCCGACCTCGTCATGTCGGCGACGGCCCAGCTGGCCGCGCCGAAGACCGTGTACGCCTTCCCGGGCCAGGGCATTCAGTACAAGGGCATGGGCATGGAGGTCCGTGGCCGGTCCAAGGCGGCCCGCAAGGTGTGGGACGTCGCGGACAAGTTCACCCGCGAAACCCTCGGTTTCTCAGTGCTTCACGTGGTCAGGGACAACCCGACCGGCCTGATCGCCAGCGGCGTGCACTACCACCACCCCGAGGGCGTGCTGTACCTGACGCAGTTCACCCAGGTCGCCATGGCGACGGTGGCCGCTGCCCAGGTCGCCGAGATGCGCGAGCAAGGTGCGTTCGTCGAGGACGCCATCGCCTGCGGTCACTCCGTCGGTGAATACACCGCGCTGGCATGCGTTTCCGGCGTCTACCCGCTGGAGGCACTGCTGGAGGTGGTGTTCCACCGCGGCAGCAAGATGCACGACATCGTCCCGCGCGACGAGCACGGCCGCTCCAACTACCGGCTTGCCGCGATCCGGCCGTCGCAGATCGACCTCCCGGATGACGAGGTGCCTGCATTCATCGACGGGATCGCCGAGAGCACTGGCGAATTCCTGCAGATCGTGAACTACAACCTTCGTGGCTCGCAGTACGCCATCGCGGGTACGGTGCGCGGTCTCGAGGTGCTGGAGGAAGAGGTCGAGAAGCGTCGCGAGATCAGCGGCGGCAAGCGGTCGTTCATCCTGGTGCCAGGCATCGATGTGCCGTTCCACTCGTCCGTGCTGCGGGTCGGCGTCGCCGACTTCCGGCGCTCGCTGGAGCGGGTCATGCCGCGCGATGCGAATCCCGATCTGCTCGTCGGCCGCTACGTCCCGAACCTGGTGCCACGGCCGTTCACGCTGGATCGCGACTTCGTCCAGGAGATTCGCGACCTGGTGCCCGCCGAGCCGCTCGACGAGGTGCTCGCCGACTACGACACGTGGCGCAACGAGCGGCCAACCGAGCTGTGCCGCAAGATCGTCATCGAATTGCTGGCCTGGCAGTTCGCCAGCCCGGTGCGCTGGATCGAGACCCAGGACCTGCTGTTCATCGAGGAGGCCGCGGGTGGCCTCGGGATCGAGCGGTTCGTCGAGATCGGCGTGAAGTCGGCGCCGACCGTCGCCGGTCTGGCCACGAATACGCTGAAGCTGCCGGAGTATTCGCACAACACGACGGAGGTGCTCAACTCCGAGCGCGACGCCGCCGTGCTGTTCGCGACCGACACCGATCCGGAGCCCGAGGTCGACGACGCCCCTGCTGACGCCGCGCCGGCACCGGCCGCCGAGGCCGCCGCAGTGGAGGCCGCACCGGCTCCCGCTCAGGCCGCTCCGAGTGGTGGCCCGCGTCCGGACGATCTTGGGTTCGACGCTGCCGACGCCACGCTGGCGCTCGTCGCGCTTTCGGCGAAGATGCGCATCGACCAGATCGAGTCGCTGGACTCCATCGAGTCGATCACCGACGGTGCGTCGTCACGACGCAACCAGCTGCTGGTGGACCTCGGCTCGGAGCTCAACCTCGGCGCGATCGATGGGGCGGCCGAGGCCGACCTGGCCGGGCTCAAGGCTCAGGTGACCAAGCTGGCCCGCACGTACAAGCCCTATGGCCCCGTGCTCTCCGATGCGATCAACGATCAGCTGCGTACGGTGCTCGGCCCCTCCGGCAAGCGGCCGGCGGCGATCGCCGAACGTGTCGTCAAGACATGGGAACTGGGCGAGGGCTGGTCGAAGCACGTCATCGTCGAGGTCGCTCTCGGCACCCGTGAGGGCAACAGCGTGCGCGGTGGTTCGCTCGGCGGACTGCACGAGGGTGCGCTGGCCGACGCCGCCACGGTGGACAAGGTCGTCGACGCGGCGGTCGCCGTGGTCGCCGCTCGCAAGGGCGTCTCGGTGTCGCTGCCATCGTCGGGTGCTGCCGGTGGCGGCGTGGTGGACTCCGCCGCGCTGACCGAGTTCGCCGAGCAGGTCACCGGTCGCGACGGTGTGCTCGCCTCGACCGCAAGGATGATCCTCGGCCAGCTGGGCTTCGACAACCAGGTCAGTGCGCCAGAGGCAGTCAACGACGCCGAGCTCATCGATCTCGTCACCGCCGAATTGGGTTCGGATTGGCCGCGTTTGGTCGCACCGACGTTCGACGGACGCAAGGCGGTGTTGTTCGACGACCGCTGGGCCAGTGCCCGCGAGGACCTCGCCCGGCTGTGGCTGATGGACGACGGCGACATCGACACCGACTGGGCGCGGCTCTCCGAGCGCTTCGAGGGTGCAGGACACGTCGTTGCCACGCAGGCGAGCTGGTGGCAGGGCAAGGCCCTTGCCGCAGGCCGCAACATCCACGCGTCGCTCTACGGGCGCGCGGCAGCCGGTGCGGAGAACCCCGAGAAGGGCCGCTACGCCGACGAGATCGCCGTGGTGACCGGTGGCTCCAAGGGCTCGATCGCCGCGTCTATCGCCGCGCAGCTGCTCGACGGCGGAGCGACCGTCATCGCCACCACGTCCAAGCTGGACGACGACCGGTTGGCGTTCTACCGGACGCTCTACCGGGACAACGCCCGGTTCGGTGCTCAGCTGTGGGTGGTGCCCGCGAACATGGCGTCCTACAGCGACATCGACGCGCTGGTCGACTGGGTCGGCAACGAGCAGTCCGAAACCCTTGGGCCGCAGGCGGTCCACCTCAAGGACGCGCTGACGCCGACGCTGCTGTTCCCGTTTGCGGCGCCGCGCGTCGCTGGTGACCTGTCCGAGGCGGGCTCGCGCGCCGAGATGGAGATGAAGGTTCTGCTGTGGGCCGTGCAGCGGCTCATCGGTGGCCTTTCGCACATCGGCTCCGAGCGCGACATCGCGTCGCGGTTGCACGTCGTGCTGCCCGGTTCGCCGAACCGCGGCATGTTCGGTGGTGACGGCGCCTACGGCGAGGCCAAGTCCGCGCTCGACGCGGTGGTCACCCGTTGGAAGGCCGAATCGTCGTGGGCGCAGCGTGTTTCGCTGGCGCACGCGCTGATCGGCTGGACCAAGGGCACCGGGCTGATGGGTCACAACGACGCCATCGTCGGCGCCGTGGAAGAGGCTGGCGTCACCACCTACACGACCGAGCAGATGGCATCGATGCTGCTCGACCTGTGCGACATCGAGTCCAAGGTGGCGGCTGCGCGTGAACCGCTGCACAAGGACCTGACCGGCGGTCTCGGCGAGATCGACATCGACATGGGCGAATTGGCTGCCAAGGCCCGCGAGGAGATGGCAGCCGAGGCGCCTGCGGACGACGAGGTGGATCTGGACACGATCCGGGCGCTGCCTTCGCCTCCGCGTGGCTACTCGGCGGCGCCGCCGCCCGCGTGGGACGACCTCGACGTCGATCCCGCCGATCTGGTGGTCATCGTCGGCGGTGCCGAGCTCGGGCCCTATGGCTCGTCGCGTACCCGCTTCGAGGCGGAGGTCGATGGTGAGCTCTCGGCTGCAGGCGTGCTGGAGCTGGCCTGGACCACCGGTCTGGTGAAGTGGGAGGACGACCCGAAGCCGGGTTGGTACGACACGCAGTCCGGCGACCTCGTCGACGAGGGCGAGCTGGTGGAGCGCTACCACGACGTCGTCATCGAACGCGTCGGCATCCGCGAGTTCGTCGACGACGGCGCGATCGACCCCGATCATGCGGCGCCGCTGCTGGTTTCGGTCTTCCTCGACAAGGACTTCACCTTCGTGGTGTCGTCGGAGGCGGACGCGCGCGGGTTCGCTCAGTTCGATCCCGAGCACACCGTCATCGCGCCGGTGCCCGACAGCTCCGACTGGCAGGTCACGCGTAAGGCGGGCACCGAGATCCGGGTGCCGCGCAAGGTGAAGATGTCGCGCACCGTCGGTGCGCAGATCCCCACCGGCTTCGACCCGAGCGTGTACGGCGTGAGCCCGGACATGATGAGCTCGATCGACCGCGTTGCGCTGTGGAACCTGGTCACGACCGTCGACGCATTCCTGTCGGCCGGCTTCTCGCCGACCGAGCTGATGCGTTGGGTGCACCCGAGTTTGGTGGCAAGCACCCAGGGCACGGGCATGGGTGGACTGACGTCCATGCAGACGATGTACCACGGAAACCTGTTGGGCCAGAACAAGCCCAACGACATCCTTCAGGAGGTGCTGCCGAACGTCTTCGCAGGCCACGTCGTTCAGTCGTACATCGGTAGCTATGGCGCGATGATCCACCCGGTCGCGGCGTGCGCGACGGCCGCGGTGTCCGTCGAAGAGGGTGTCGACAAGATCCGCCTCGGCAAGGCAGAGTTCGTGATCGCGGGCGGCTACGACGACCTGACGCTGGAGGCCGTCACCGGCTTCGGTGACATGTCGGCAACTGCAGAGACCGAGGTCATGCGGGCCAAGGGCATCAGCGATTCGAAGTTCTCCAGGGCCAACGATCGGCGCAGGCTGGGCTTCGTCGAGTCGCAGGGCGGCGGGACCATCCTGCTGACCCGCGGCGACCTGGCGGTGAAGATGGGTCTTCCCGTGCAGGCCGTGGTTGCCTACGCGTCGTCGTTCGGCGACGGCGTGCACACGTCGATTCCCGCTCCTGGCCTTGGCGCCCTTGGTGCTGGCCGTGGCGGCAAGGACTCGCAACTGGTCAAGTCGCTGGCCAAGCTGGGCGTCAGTGCGGACGACATCGCCGTGATCTCCAAGCACGACACGTCGACGCTCGCCAACGACCCCAACGAGACGGAGTTGCACGAACGCCTCGCCGTGTCGATGGGCCGCTCGCCTGGTGCACCGCTGTTCATCGTCAGCCAGAAGAGCCTCACCGGGCACTCGAAGGGTGGTGCTGCGGCCTTCCAGATGATGGGGCTGTGCCAGATGCTGCGCGACGGGGTCATCCCGCCGAACCGGAGCCTGGACTGCGTGGACGACGAACTCGCTCACGCCTCGCACTTCGTGTGGGTGCGCGAAACCCTGCGGCTCGGCGAGAAGTACCCGATGAAGGCGGGTCTGGTCACCAGCCTTGGCTTCGGGCACGTGTCCGGCCTGGTGGCGCTGGTGCATCCGCAGGCGTTGCTTGCGGCACTGGATCCGGCTGAGCGCGAGGACTACCAACGCAGGGCCAATGCCCGGGTGCTGGAGGGGCAGCGCAAGCTGGCCTCGGCGATCGCAGGCGGGCCCGCTCTCTACGAGAAGCCTGCGGATAGGCGCTTCAACCACGATTCGCCGGAGAAGCGTCAGGAGGCCGACATGCTTCTCGACGCGTCGTCGCGACTCGGCGAGGACGGCTGGTACTCGCGTTGATCGAATGGGGTCTGGGCTAGCGTTCGTCGCATGAGCATCGTCGGGGTCGGCATCGACCTGGTATCCATTCCGGATTTCGCCGAGCAGGTGGATCAACCGGGAACGGTCTTCGCGGAGACGTTCACGCCGGGAGAGCGCCGCGACGCCGCGGACAAGAGTTCGTCGGCGGCGCGGCACCTCGCGGCGCGGTGGGCGGCCAAGGAAGCCGTGATCAAGGCCTGGTCCGGTTCACGCTTCTCGAAGCGCCCGATGCTGCCCGAGGGCATCCACCGTGACATCGAGATCATCACCGACATGTGGGGACGCCCGCGGGTGCGGCTGTCCGGTGCGATCGGTGAGCACCTCAAGGACATCACGATCCATCTGTCGCTGACCCACGACGGCGACACCGCCGCTGCGGTGGCGGTGCTGGAGTCCGCGGGCTAACCGGCCCTTCCCGCATTTGGCGCACGTTCGCGCGCCGCGAGCGGGCACTACAGTCGATCCCATGAGCGATCTGGTCGAACAGGTGCTGTCGGTGCTGCCATCGGTCCGCGCCGATCTCGAGGACCTCGTCCGCATCCAGTCGGTGTGGGCGGACCCTGCCCGCCACGACGAGGTGCGACGCAGCGCCGACGCGGTGGCAAACCTGTTGTCCGGCGCGGGCTTCGGCGACGTGCGCATCGTCAGCGAAGGCGGGGCACCCGCCGTGATCGCGCGGCACCCCGCACCTCCCGGCGCGCCGACCGTGCTGCTGTACGCCCACCATGACGTGCAGCCGGAGGGCGACCCGGCGCAGTGGGCGTCGCCACCGTTCGAGCCGACCGAGCGCGACGGCCGGCTGTACGGCCGCGGCACCGCCGACGACAAGGCAGGCATCGCAACGCATCTGGCCGCCTTCAGGGCGCACGGCGGCAATCCGCCGGTCGGTGTGACGGTCTTCGTCGAGGGCGAGGAGGAGTCCGGGTCACCGTCACTGGGCGCCCTGCTCGACGCGCATCGCGACCTGCTTGCGGCCGACGTCATCGTGATCGCGGACTCCGACAACTGGAGCACCGAGATCCCATCGCTGACGGTGTCGCTGCGCGGCCTTGCCGACTGCGTCGTCGAGGTCGCCACGCTCGACCACGGCCTGCACTCCGGCATGTGGGGCGGCGTCGTGCCCGACGCGCTGACAGTTCTGGTGCGACTGCTGGCCAGCCTGCACGACGACGACGGCAACGTCGCGGTGGCCGGTCTGCACGAGGGCACGGCAACCGACGTCGACTATCCACCCGAGCGGGTCCGCAACGAGTCCGGCTTGCTCGACGGCGTCGGCGAGATCGGCTCCGGCCCAGTGGTGCAACGGCTGTGGGCCAAACCGGCGATCACCGTCATCGGCATCGACACCACACCCATCGCGTCGTCGTCGAACACGCTCATCCCGCGGGCGCGGGCCAAGGTCAGCATGCGCGTCGCGCCCGGCGGAGACGCACGGGCGCATCTGGACGCGCTGACGCGGCACCTGGAGACGCACGCGCCGTGGGGTGCCCACGTGACGGTCACGCCTGGCGACATCGGGCAGCCATATGCGATCGACGCAAGCGGCCCGGTGTACGACGCCGCGCGCGCCGCGTTCCGGCAGGCGTGGGGGACCGACGCCATCGACATGGGGGTCGGCGGATCCATCCCGTTCATCGCCGCGTTCGCCGAGGCCTACCCGGAGGCCAAGATCCTGGTGACCGGTGTCGAGGACCCGGCAACGCAGGCGCACAGCATCGACGAGAGCCTGCACCTCGGCGTGCTGGAACGCGCGGCCATCAGCGAGGCGCTGCTGTTGGAGAAGTTGGGCGGCTAGATCCGGCGGGCAGGAGCGCAGCGACTCGGGGTTTAAACCGAGATGTCGCGGCGCAGCTTGGCGACGTGGCCCGTGGCCTTGACGTTGTACTGCGCGACCTCGACGTTGCCCTTTTCGTCGACCACGAACGTCGAGCGGATCACGCCCTGAACCGTCTTGCCGTACATCGTCTTCTCACCGAAGGCGCCCCAGGCGGTCAGCACCTCGCGGTCGGGATCGGACAGCAGCGGGAACGTCAGCCCCTCGGTGTCGCGGAACTTGGCGAGCTTGGCCGGCTTGTCGGGTGAGATGCCGATGACGTCGAGGCCCGCCTCGTTGAGTTGGGCCAGGCTGTCCCGAAAATCGCAGGCCTGCTTGGTGCAGCCGGGCGTCGATGCGGCGGGGTAGAAGTACACGATCACCTTGCGGCCCTTGTAGTCGCTCAGCTTCACCGTGTTGCCGTCGGCGTCCGGCAGGCTGAAGGCGGGCGCTTTGTCGCCCACTGCGAGACGCGGGGTCGGTGGCATGCGTATGTGTCCCTTCGGTCGGCCGGCGCGCCGGATCGCAGCTGGCCTGAACTAGGGTAGTTCGGCAAGGCAGTGACGTGAGTTGGAGGGTTGACGTGGCGGACCGGGATCCGGACAGCATCAAGCAGGACATCAACCAGGCTCGCGATCAGTTGGCGTCGACCGTGGATGCCCTGGCGGAGCGGGCGAATCCCCGCAGGATTGCCGACGACGCCAAGGCGGGCGTGGTCGCGTTCGTCACGAAGCCTGCGGTCGCGGTATCCCTGGCGGGCGTTGGCACCCTGGTGCTCGTTTTGGTGATCCGCCGCATCAGGCGGCGCTGAACCGCGTCGTCAGCGACGGCGACGAGGCCGGAACCAGTCGGTGGACCACCGACTCGGTGGGTTTGCCGTGCGGCCTAGCCTGCTGCAGCTGTAGACCGTCACAACACATTGCGAGGTCGACTCGTCATCGTCGTCCAGGCTCGGCGAAGTCGCGGTCAGCGATGCGCTCGTGATCGTCATCAGCTAAGACCTCCGTTCTTCTCCGTGCCGTCGGGGCGGACTGGCTTTCGTCGTTCGCCAGCTAATCAGATCTTAGCAGCTGTACCCCGATTGGCACTGGTTGAAACTCGGCGGGCCGCAATCTTCGAGACCTTCCGCTACCGGCGGTTTCGTTACCTGAAGCAAGCGTGAAACTGACACCGCCGCCGATTTCAGCACACAGTCAGGTGCCGATCTGGCGAATCCATATCGATATTAACATTGTCGTCAATCGTGGTGCGTGACAGTTGCTGGAATTGCGTGATCCGCTCGCAGCTCGACGTCGGAGCGGCGATTGCCGTCCCATGCGGAGGCCGTAGATGGAAAGCCGGATCAATTTTTGTCGATCACGTCAATTCTAATTGTTACCCAATGAACGTGACGGCAGTCACTGGCCGATGATTAGTCGGTGCAACCAACTTTCCAACGAGGTCGATCACGTGATCGCAATTCGGGTGGGCGCGGCCATCCCGACGGCGTGAATTCCGCACACCCGATGTGACTGAATTCATCATCGCAACGCCGGAGCCGGCACCTCGCGATACTGCGTCGATGGCTCCCCACCTCCGACGACGGGTCCGACTCGCTCGCAGTCACGCGATCTTGATGACTGCAATCGTTATCAGAAATTGGGTCGGGTTGACCATTTCGGCGATGTCGAAGACTCGTGGTCGTAGCAATTTCTCGACCCGGTCGAGCACGCCGCGTACGTCGTGGCGTTGACGGTGGCGTATCCGGCGATCAAGATCGCCGATCAATCGGCTGCATCATTCGGGGGAGTGGCGCGCGCCGTCGTCGATGCGACGCAACTCGTCGTGAATCCAGCGCGAATGTACTGATACGCGAAGTGTGTTGCTCGTGGATGGAGCGATTTCGTCGTACGAGGGCCGCGAACATTCCGTCCAAACTGGTCGTCGCGATCCGGCTGGGGTCGGCGCTGAGTGGGCCTACGTGAGTTGGCGGCATCACTTGGGGCTGGCGGGCCCGGCTAGACGTCGCTCCCGCCCGCGGATATTTCTCGACGGACGTCAATCGTCATCTCGGCCCTGGGGCCCTTTGTTGCGACCGGAACGACAAGGTTGCGATCTCAAGTAGCTATAACCGCGATCGTCAATTAGCTGACGGCCGGCGACGAAGCGTTGTTGCGAGGTGCTGTCCATATCGCCCGCAGGCGGGGTGAAGCCTGTACGGTGTACTTCTGCCCGGTCTCTGACAATGGTAAACGGCAGGCAAACGCGCATAAGCGCGCTTGCCGGATGGTTCACGCCACATTCATGCCAGTGGCTCTAAGGGCCGAATCATCGTCGCGGTACAGCCGTAGGTACATTCCTCAAAATTCATTTGCCAACATGATTTAAACCCGGACGTAGATGGTTGCTGGCTGCTTATCATCGTGCCCGTTGTCTCAATCGTGGGGCGGCGAAACCTGTTACGAGAGGAATCAATGGCGATGGCATCTGGTATGCACGCGAAGCGGAAGAAGAAGAAGATTGCGACGACCAAGTTCGTCACGGCCGCGCTCAGCGCCGGCGTCCTCACGGCGGGTGGCGCCGCAGGGCTCACCGCAGCGCTGACATCGGTGCCGACCACCGAGGCCGCGAGCCAGGACGTCCAACTGACCGGCCTCTTCGACTTCCTCGGCTCCGTAGTCGGCTCGGTCGTCAAGGTGGTCATCAGCGATGGCGCCTCGTCTTCAACCGGCAACGGCGGTAGCGCAGGCCTACTCGTCGGAAATGGCGGATCCTCAACGGCCAACGGAGGATCAGGTGGCCAGGGCGGTCTGCTACTGGGCAGCGGCGGATCCGGTGGTGCCGGCGGCGCTGGTGGCAATGGCGGCCTCGTCCTCGGCAACGGCGGCGCTGGTGGCGCTGGCAATGCGCCTGGGGTGGCCGGTGGTACCGGTGGCAGCGGCGCCTTGCTGATCGGCAGCGGCGGTGCCGGTGGTGCTGGCAATGCGGCTCACGGAGGCGACGGCGGAAACGCCGGCATCCTGGGCATCGGCACTACGGGTGGTGCGGGCGGTGCCGGTGGCACCGGAGCGCATGGCGGCGACGGCGGCAACTCTGGTCTCGTGCTGAGCAATGGCGGTGCCGGCGGAAACGGCGGTGCCGGTGCGACGGGCGCGGTCGGGACGAACGGCGCGGCTGGCGCGACCGGAGCGACGGGCGCAACGGGTGCGAACGGCACCACGGGTGCCACCGGCACTACCGGCAACCCCGGTACGAACGGCACCAACGGTACCAACGGCGCGAACGGCGCCAACGGAGCGAACGGCGTCAACTCGGGCACACCGGGAGCCAACGGGGCGCCGGGCACCGACCAAACCGTGCTGATCGGTACGGCCCAGGGCGGACCGGGAGGCGCCGGCTCGCCGGGCAGCGGAACAGGCGCGAACGGCGGTAATGGTGGCTCCGGCGGCAACGCCTCCACGGCCAACGACGCGAACGGAACCGCACCCGCGATCGGCGGCAACGGCGGCGCTGGCGGGGCCGGTTCACAGGGCGCCTCCGGACAGGACGGCGGTGCCGGCCAATCGGGAACGGCCGGTGGCAACGGCGGCACGGGCGCCACGGGTGGCACCGGCGCCACCGGCGGCGATGGTGGCGCCTG
>Ga0207671_10005549_pt1 | contig 11593 bp, 10 predicted proteins | sample KBSC24metaG_FD_184352 | JGI IMG/M metagenome (GOLD analysis project Ga0207671, IMG submission 184352) | Corn rhizosphere microbial communities from Kellogg Biological Station, Michigan, USA - KBS C2-4 metaG (SPAdes) (version 2) | ecosystem: Host-associated > Plants > Roots > Rhizosphere > Soil... | reverse complement strand
TTCGAATAAGCGGGTTCAGATTTTCATAGGTAGGACGGTCAATTTTTCTGTCAAGGCTTAACATCAGTGCATTGCCGGTATTTAGTTTGTAATTAAAAAAAGCCGAAGGAAACAACTGAAAGTAGTTCTTATTAAACGCTTCACCAGTTTGCGTTTGATCTCCCTTTCCCCAGGTGTTTTCAGCACGAAGTCCCAGTTGATAGGATAGTTTTTTGTAATCTTTACTGTAATTTATATAGGTTGCATTAATATTCTCCGCATACTTAAAAAAGTCATTTTGAGAATTATTGGGTATGAGTGCCGTACCAACTACATCAAACAGTTGGTTGCTATTATTCGATAAAACATAGCTTGATTTCCAACCAGCCTCTAACAGTCCTTTTCCTTTAAGTGGGCGTGTATAATCAGCCTTAGCGGAATAAATATTAAAACTTCTGTTTTGATCAAACAGTGTAGGAGCGTCGGAAATTAATTGACCGTTTGGATTATATATAAGGTCTTCATTATTTTGATCTGTATTGTTAGTGTAACGATAGTAATCCACGTCTACTGTATATTCTTTACCAGCAGTATCTATCTGGTGGGATAAATGCATACCTGAAGAAAAGTTATTGGATGTCGTCTTTACTAAATTCAAAAAATTACTTTTACTAATGAGTGCTTCTCTGCCATTTAAGCTTTGCGTTGATGAATTAGCATTTTTATTAAAGAATTGCAGGCCGTCTGTAGCTGAAAATGAGAGCGTGGTTTTTGGTGAAAGGTAGAAGTCAACTCCAAAATTCGGTGTATAATTGCGTGTCTTCCTTTCGCTGTTAATAACAGAAATATTTTTTGACAATCCATCTTGACCCGGAGTAAGAAAGTCAGTAACCAATTCATTATCAACAAAATATTTATTGAATAAATAATCAGTATTTAAAAAAAGGTTGTATTTCTCCGTTTTATAATTCAGATTTAAACCACCATTATTTTTGCCATATCGTCCCTGGCCGAACCCGCCATAAACATTACCGTTCAAGCCTTCATTACTATTTCGCTTTCTTACGATATTGATGATACCTCCACTGCTGGCAGCATCATACTTGGAGGACGGATGTGCTATGAGCTCAATCTTTTGAATATTAGCAGATGACATGCCCTTAAGTAAACTGGATAGCGCTTCCGCGGTTAGCGGAGTAGCTTTGCCATCAATATATATCTGAACTCCTCTGCCGTTTAAACTGATCTGGTCATTAGGGTTTACCTGAACTCCCGGTAACCTGTCCATAACATCCATTACGGATGCTCCGGCTGTGATGGCGGTGTTAAGATTTACAATGATTTTATCTGCACGTCTTTCTATCAGGGGTTTCTGAGCAGTAATTGTTACCGTATTCAGTAATTTTGCGGAAGGAAGCATTGAAACAAGGCCTATATTAACTGAAGGATTATCATCATTCAAGCTTACCTTTTGTCTAAATGTTTCATATCCCAGCATCTGAGCTATGATAAGATAACTTCCCTTTTTAATATTTGTGAATACAAATCGTCCTTCATTGTCACATGACACGCCTGTGATAATACTGGAATCTAATGCAGACCTTAGTGCAACTGTTGTGAAAGAAAGAGGCACTTTTTTTTCATCAATCAAATGGCCTTCGATTGTGCCGTTTGAAACAGACTGTGCCGCAGCATTAAATGAAGAAATTAAAAAGGAAAAAAGCAGAAAAGCTGTAGAAACAAATTTTTGATACTGTAACATAAAGTAACTTTTAAGGCATAAATAATATGCCCATAAAGTTATAACTTAATATTTAGTTATACAACTTTATTTACAGTTGCCATACCTTATTTATTAGTTTTATATTGAGTAGTATTATAAATAGAAGATCACGTACTATGCTTTTGACGCTTTGTAAGCAAGATTTATTTTGAATTGAACTTTTACAGGCTCGCCATTTTTAAAGCCCGGTCGCCACCTCGGACAATTTTCTATAATCCTGATAGCCTCATTATTCAGTTCTTGGCTACTGCCCTTGGTAATAGTTGCTGCTGTTATGGAACCGTCAGTATCGATTATAAAACTGATCTGCACTTTATCTTTACTTTTAACAAATACCTTAGAAGCCTTAATAGATTTACTTAGATATTCGGTGAATTTTTTTAATCCGCCGGGATATAACGGTGCAACGTTTACAGATACCCTACTCGCAGCAAATGTACTTTTAGGATGACTTACAGAGGAAAATAAAATCGTCCCTGCTAATAGCGGAATAACAAGTCCATATTTAAGTAGCGCTTGACTGGTAGACTTTTCTCTGTATAGCATATAAACTCTGCTTTCAATTAAAGATTTGTCAGCAAAAGAAGTTGAAAGAGCAGGTGAAAATCCTAGAGCTTTGTTTAATAAAAGCAAGGCATAATCCTTTTTGTCACCCATGTAATTAGCCGCTACACGGTCTGCAAGATATTCATGTACTCTTTTAACGCTAATTTTATAGCAATAGATCACTGGGTTAAACCAAAATATAATAGCTAACAATTCAAAGAACAGCACATCGAAGCTATGAAGTTGCCTAACATGGGTTTGTTCGTGGGAGTCGATCACATTATAATTGATTATAGAACTGTCAATTACTTTTATTCGAAAAAATGTAAAAGCCTTGTTTGGTGCCATTTTTCTAATCGTCCTGTTTAACCCGATTATTTTATACAGAAATATCATGGCTGATAATGCAACACCTGTAAAGTATATTATTAAAGTAAGATTTTTTAAATTGATGTTTGTTGCTTTTAATGGATCAACCCGTTGGGTAATGTCATTGATAGTAATGTTGAGTGATTGTTGGATCGATTCCTGCGATGGCAAACTCAGGGTTATAAACGGAATGATAAATGAAACAACTACGCTGGTGAGTAAGTAAAATCGGTTAAGCGTAAAAAAAGTTTCTTTATCAAAACTCACTTTATATAATCCGTAAAATAAGATCAGATAAAAATTTACCTGAAGCGTATAACTCAATAAAGTCATTGGGGTTTCTTTTTAATTTTATTGATCATTTTCATGATCTTATCAACATCATCCACATTCATTTTCTCTTCCTGAACAAAATAAGAGAACATGTTTTGGATAGAATTCTCAAAATAGTTTCCCAAAAGTTTATCTGTTTCCATTCGCTTATACTCTTCTTTTGAGATAAGCGGATAATAACGATGTGTTCGTCCGAAGGCATCATACCCAACCATCCCCTTTGATTCCAGTACCCGAATGATGGTAGAAACAGTATTATATATTGGTTTTGGTTGGGGCAGTTGATCAATAATTTCTTTCACAAATGCTTTTTCCAATTTCCAAAGCACCTGCATCAATTGCTCCTCTGCTTTGGTTAATTCTTTAATTTCCATTTTTTTTACAATTACACAAATATAAATTATTTCGGTAGTTCTATCGGAGTCTAATAGTGGCGATATATACAGCCGATTTCATTTATTTTAAAATATAGATGCTGATATTGTAACAGGTCTGATGAAAAATCTATCATTCAAAAGCTTGATCGTACTTTATATTGCCATATTTACATGGTTGTAAATGCAACCGATTTTTCAGTCCATTGATTGCGTTCCCCAGACTGGCCTCGAACCGACCCGTTTATAAAAAGAAAAGACTTTTTACGTTTTTCAAACGTATTTGTATATCTGAATTAACAATTAAAGTCATTTTGCTATTGCGTTATTCGTAGAGTAAAAGACTTTTGAAAGTGTAAATTACTGATTACCAATATATAATAATTAAAGTTCACAAACCTAACTCTCCGCTAAAGGTAAAAATGAAAAAAAGCGCTATTCGTAGCGTTCAAGTTCAAAAACTACCAAAAACAGCATCAGTGAAGTGGAAAAGCGTTTTTTCAGGAATTTGGCATATTGACGATTGTACTCCCAGTATCAATCCCCTTTGGTTTTATTCATTTTAGCGTATTTTTCACTTTGATACCAGGCTTTCTGAGGCCTGTTTGTAGGGAATCTGTATTTTTCCCGATAAGCCTTGCGTTCAGCGGTGAAATGCCACCAGCGTTTACTGTCGTCCCGATTTTCAATATAATGTACCAGTAACCGATATGAGTCTTCTACACAAGGATCAGCCCAGGTACCGCAGTGCTGTTCAAAAGCATCAAAAAGCTCCACAGCAGATCTTCCTTTGAGTTGCTCCAGTGTATAATACCCCTGACAGATGAGCTCCTCTGCAAAATTAATACCGAGCGATGGTATGCTTTGAAATTGCGTAAGCGCGTTCAATTCCCTGGCTCGCTGAGGTGAAGCTTCCAGCAGGGAGGCGATCTCATCCGGCGCATAGTCTTGCAATACCTTCTGACTTACCTTTTTAGTTTTAAGTATTTGCTTTTCTGCCAAAGTCAATCGATAATTAATCGTTTTTTTCATAGCCTTTCTACATAATTGATGATAAAATCCGCAAGCTGTTCCTGCTCTCCTACAGATAACAGATCGCCATCATAGATCCAATACCCTTGCGCATCAAACAGTATACAGCCGAGTTCATCCGGGTCTTCGTCGAAGGCCGTATACAACCGGTAGCATTGTGCTGATTTCAGGTGGAAACGGTCGGGAATGATCCGAATCACCTCATCAGGGCCATTGATGCGCTTTACAAAAGCTTTAGCCTCTCTGGTCAGATAGCTATACATGGTCATTTTTAACTGTTGTGATTTTTTTCAAAGATAAATAAAATACTAATATTTTTAGTATTAGTTTTGTAATTCATTATTATGTCCGAAATAAACAGATATTATCAACCAGCTATGCAAAAAGCTTTCTTACAAAATGGTTCTTTTTATTAGGGGCGAAATTTTCATTGATAATGCTATTATTGTAAACGAATGAACGAACTTAACTCCGCCATGCAGCTGGCCTCTGATTACCTGGAATCAACCAATACGGTTATTTTCCTTACAGGTAAAGCCGGTACAGGTAAAACCACTTTTCTACAAAACCTGAAGCAAACTTCGAAAAAGAAGCTGGCCGTGGCTGCCCCAACCGGTGTGGCGGCTATCAACGCGGGCGGGATGACCATTCATTCACTGTTTCAGTTACCTTTCGGGCCTCTTTTACCTGGTGGTGATGCACTGCCGGATATCCACTATAATCTCGAAAAGAAGGAATTGCTGGGCAGTTTAGAACTACTTATCATTGATGAGATCAGTATGGTACGACCGGACGTATTAGACCAGATCGATCTGATCCTACGGAATATCAAAGACTCCAGCCATCCTTTCGGCGGCGTACAGCTCTTATTGATCGGCGATCTTTCGCAATTGAGCCCCATCATCCGGGACGAGGAATGGGCCTTACTGAGCCGTTATTATACTACATCTTATTTTTTCAGCGCACTGGTGATGCAAAAGGCACCTTACGTTCGGATTGAACTGGATCACGTGTACCGCCAAAAGGAACAGGCTTTTGTTGACATCCTGAATGAAGTACGGAACCAGCAGATCAGTGCGAAAAGTTTAGTCTTATTGAATGCGCGTTACATACCAGACTTTCGGCCTGCTGCAGATGATCCCTACATTACACTGACCACGCACAACAGTATTGCCCAACAAGTAAATATGGAATTCCTGGAAGCTTTGCAGGGACAAGAATTTGAATTTACGGCAACGGTCAGGGGCGATTTTCCTAAAGATGCTTACCCCACCGAAACAAATTTAAAATTGAAGGTGGGTGCGCAGGTGATGTTTGTTAAGAATGATGGCGCGGCAGAAAAACTGTATTATAATGGCAAGATCGGTACGGTTAGCAATATCAAAGGTAATACCGTGTTTGTTCAATGCGGCCGGGAAGATAAAGAACTTGCGGTGGAGACAGTAGAATGGACGAATGTAAAGTACCAACTTGACGGTGAGGCTATTAATGAAAGCAATGCCGGCAGTTTTGCTCAGATCCCCTTAAAACTGGCCTGGGCCATCACTATCCATAAAAGCCAGGGCTTAACCTTTGACAAAGCTATTATTGATGTTAGCGAAGCTTTTGCCTCCGGGCAGGCCTATGTGGCGTTGAGTCGTTGTCGTACTTTATCAGGTATGGTCTTACGCAATCCCATCGGCTCCCACAATATTATTGGCGATCCGGCGGTCATTCGTTTTAACGAACAAGCCACTTTGATCGCACCTGATGCATACACACTTGAGCGCGACCAGCAGCTATATGAAAAGTATTTACTTGGTGAACTATTTAACTTCGGGGCGCTGCAGACCCGGCTCAAAGGATTCGAAATGCTCCTCCCAGACTTGGAAAAAGATATTATCAGCGTTGCCGGCAAATTCACTAAACAGCTCAAAACCGAACGGAGCACACAGGCCGCCACCTATTTTCTTGAAAAACTAACAGCCGCTACCGAAAGCCTGCATCAACAATTACCGGAACTGATCGGACAATCGAAAGAATTAGCTAAAAAAGCAGATCAATTGATCATTTGGCTAATGAACCGTATCCGGCTCATGGAATATTTCGCTCAGGCTTCTTTTACGACCACCGTATATCTGGAACTGACCAAAGAAAGAGTCAAAACATATGATCGTTCCTATCTGAAGGCGCTAAACGCCCCGCCAAACGAAAAACTTTATGAACAAATATTAGAATGGCGTGAAAAAGCAGCAGTTAAAGAAAACATCATGCCTAATATGGTGCTTTCTGAGAAAACAGCAGCCGCCATAGCAGAAAAGCTACCGGATACACTTAAAGCGCTGGGCGCGATCAAAGGGATCGGTGCGCATAAGGCGACAGACTATGGACCGGAACTGATCGGATTGATCCGCAGCTATCAGCAGGAGTTACAAGGGCCCGGTACTGAACAGGTTAGTTTGTTTTAAGCCTGACGTTACCTCATCGAAAAGATACTTACCAATTGCGTATACTGCATACAGATAAATGAAAAAATCCCGGCCGTATTACACAACCGGGATCGAACCAAGAAACACAACCAGATTTTGAATGAACAATCTTCAAATTAGCCCATGGCCTTTGTTAAAAAACGTAGAATATGCTGGCCTGGATATTGGTGTTTTTAAAATCGTTATTGATAGTGGTGCTGGTAAAATTACCCACTTTTGAAATACCGTAAACGTACCTGGCGCCGATACCAAGACCGATTTTTGACTGGTACCCGATACCGCCTACAGCAGCTCCATCTATTTTTTTAGCAAAATCGGTACCGCTATACCCTGCTACTTCTTCTTTGAGCTTTATACCTACCTGAGCACCACCCTCAACATAAAAACCAGAGTTAGTGCGGTATTTAAGCAGGAACGGTACGGTCATGTAAGATAGCTTAAGGTTTTGGGCACCAAGCGCGCCGTCAGTAATTTTCGCTCCTTGCTGAGAGTATAAAAACTCTTCCTGGATCAAAAAGTTATTGGTGACCTTAAAAGCCACTGTAGCACCGGCATGAAAACCGGCCAGGTAATCGGTACCAAAATTGGCCTTATCAAAATTACTGTAATTACCACCGGCCTTAATACCGAATTCTAATTTTGAGGTTATTTTTTGGAAGAAGGTTTGACTGAAGCCCTTCGTCGACACCAGAACAAAACAAATTAACATTAAGATTAGCTTTTTCATAAATTTTATTTAAAGTTTGAGATACTATTTGCAACACGGGGCCGCACTTATTTTTTTATTTAGGTCAAAGGTGGGCCTTTATAGGTAGGTGTAGAAGGAAAAGGTAACCGAAGCGGGCAAAGTTGGCCCGGAAGAGGCATAAACGCATTTAAATAAAAATAAATAACTATTCTGGAAGAGCCGTATCGATAAAACAGTAAAAGCCTGACATGCTATCAGTTAACACATCAGGCTTTTTACACATGAAAGAAAAATATCGGGATGATAACTCAGGCTTTCGCCAACCAGTTGAGAAACTGGGACGCCTTTCCTTTACTCACTACTACCCTGTCACTAAAGGCTATATTAAGGTTGAGTGATAATTTTCTGGAGAAAAAACTGGACACATCAATGATAGCTTTACGGCTAACCAAAAATTGCCGGTTTGCTCTGAAAAAGTAAGTCCCACTTAATTTTTCGAGTTCATCCAGATTTTTATTGGGATAAAAGGTTTTGCCCGAAAAGGTCAATAAATTGGTCACCTCGTTCGCCAGGTAAAACAGCGCTATGTCTTCGAGCTTTATTGGAATGATCTTATCCTGGTGGTATACCAGCACGGAAGATGACTTTTGTGTACCCCTATCGGCCAACATTTCGAGCAGGGCATTATATTGAGGACCCTGATCAGCTGAAAATAGTTTTTTAAGTTCTTCGTATCGTTGCAAAGCCCGTTCCAGTGTTTGCGTGGTAAAAGGTTTCAGTATGTAATCTATTCCGTTTGCTTTAAAGGCATCGAGAGCATACTCATCGTAAGCGGTGCAAAAAATTACAGGAGCCGAAACAGTTACCGCGATAAATATCTCAAAACTTAAACCATCGCCTAACTGAATATCGCTAAAGATGAGGTCGGGTGATGGATTGCTTTTGAGATAAACAACTGCCTCCTTGACAGAATGAAGCTGCACAATACTTACCGGGCCACTTATTAATTGGTTAATACTAAATTCAAGATCGTCGGCAACTACCCGTTCATCCTCTATGATCACTATATTCATTGGTCAATAATTTTATACTTACAGAAAATGTACTTTTATCTTCTTTGATCAGGATCTCATCGCCCGATAATAGACTGTATCGCTCGGCAAGGTTAGCAAGACCGTGAAAGGTAGAGGAAACATTAACAGATTTTTTCTGCAGGTTATTATATACTACTATTCGCTCCTCCAGGCAGAAAATGTGCACAATTAATGGTGCCTCCTGGGTAAGATCGTTATGCTTGATAGCGTTCTCCAATAGCGGCTGCAATGAAAAAGACGGCAGATAACGATCTTTCTGTATTTTATCCGGCACATCAATGGTGCAATCCAATGCGGTACCAAACCTGATCTTCTGCATTTCCAGGTAATCGCTCAGAAGGGTCAGTTCCTCCTCCAGGCTGGATACCCTGGCGGCATGGTTATAGACAGAAGCTCTTAAAAAGTTGGCTAAATGTACTATATAAATATCACCGGCACTTGGATCTTTCCGGTAAAGAGCCTTTAGGGTATTTAACGCGTTGAACAAAAAGTGGGGGTGTATCTGTTGTTTTAAAAGCAGATTGGCGGCTTCCGCATTCGCGGTTTTTAGTTTTGACAGTTCCAACCCCGCACGTGCCTTATCATTATGTAGGATGATAAAATCATGAAAAATAACAATCACGGTATTAACAACTACACTGGAAACAACAAATATGGAAGGAAATACAAGAAAAGGATAAGAGTCGCTTTTTTTAGAGATGTGATCGAATACTGGTGACAGCGCAATATAAATTACCGCACTGGCTGCATAAGTGTATAAAAGGCGGTAAGCTTTGAATCGTTTGGTTTCAGTATTAAACCTCTGCTCCAATAAAATTAAAATACCCACATTAGCAAAACCAACCAGGCCAATACCAAAGCCCGTCATCACTGTATAAAATATCTTGTGCATAGGCAAGTCTTCCAGCAAAAAAACAAAATATACTGATGAGATGGCCGTAAAAGCCACCACAAGCAACCAGTTAAGACGAATAAGGTTTTTAATCGGTAACGTTGAATCCATATACACAAATGTAAGTAATCGTAATAATGAAGTAAGTAATTCTGTACCGAAGCGGGCAAAAACAACGCTGAACATTACTTTTAATTATTTGAAAGGTTGCGAGCGTTAAATCTTCTTCACTCCTATTCCCCCATCAGCATTCGCTACCGCGTTTCTACTCCCGGCCAGCCTTGATTTTATTAAAACCGTTTATTGAAACATTCAGTTGGCATTTTGCCCGCTTCCCTGTGTTTTTAATATAACACGATGTTTAATGCCAATACCTTCGCATCCAAATGAATGTTAAATTTTAAAAAATCAACAAAATGAAAAAGACAACTGCATTCGGTATTACCCTGTTTATCTGTCTGCTGTTCATCCTCTTTGCTTCTTACACAAAAGCGCAGGAAACACAAATAAAAATTACAGATATCCGGTCGGGAAAGGGAAAGATCATCCTTAATGTATTTAAAGATAACGATTCATACGACAAGAATCAGCCGTACAAAAAACTCACGTTTGACAAGAAGGATTTGGTCAATGGGACATTGAACGTGCATTTTGGTTTAGAACCCGGTGTGTATGGAATAACCCTGGTAGATGACGAAAATGAAGATGGTAAGATCAATAAGAATTTTGTGGGAATACCCAAAGAAGGATTTGGGTTTTCAAACTTTTTTATGACTAAAATGAAAAAGCCATCATTCTATGACTTTAAAGTTGATTTAAAATCTCCCGAACACCAGATTGAGATCAAGGTAAAATACATGTAAATCGAGTATTACGGCAAAGCTGAATACCATGCCGTGTATTCATTAATTTCTGAGTTAACACAAAATAATTAAACAAGTACTATCATGAAAAGAAATAAAATTCATTACAACATATTGATTGGAGCAGCGCTATTGGTAACCGTTATATCCTTTTCTTCCTGCAAGAAAAACGATGTCAATCCATCAGAGACCTTTGATATCAAAGTAGTCAATGCCTCAGAAACTTCTGGTCCACAGAGTTTTACATTGGCAGATAAAGTATTGGTTAACGGGGGTCTTGATTTTACAGATGCTTCCGATTATATCACCACAAACTCTGGTACCCGGCTGGTTGAACAGTTCAAAAACACAGCTTCGGGTACTGTCACAGCAACAGGTGAGATATGGACGGACAACGGCAAAAGATTTACCGTATACCTGGTTGGTGAAGGATCAAAAGCCCGGGTTAAAGAATTTGAGGATAAGCTGACGATACCACCCAGTGGCATGGCAAGGGTAAAATTTCTGCATTTGAGCGATGGGGCACCATCTGTGATCAATATCAAAGATGCTAATGGCGACAACCTCGTAACTACCCTCGCCGAAAATACTGACAGCGGTTACTCTAACGTTGCCCCAGGAACGCTTTCCATTAAAATTTATAGCGTGTCCTCAAGAAATAACATCGGCAATTTTGATATAACTGATCTTCAGGCTGGGAAGATTTACTCCATTTATCTTACCGGCTCTACAGATGCTAATCTTAGCGTACATAAGCTACTGCATAATTAAAAGCGATCAGAACCATATAGTCCCATTCCGGATCATTGACAGATTCTGGAATGGGTATATGAATCCGATTACAAAAGAGTAGACAATGAGTAATTTTCCTGAAAACATAGTTTCTGTTGTAGCAGGTAGCGGAACTACCTGCTACAACATTATAACAGCATTATTAAGTAATAATGCCACAGTAATTGTTCCCGTTAAAAGTTATGATGAGATACAATCCCTTCAAGAAATCACTGCCAGTGTTACATTGGGCGAGTTGGTACCTGTATTGGCAGATATCCCGGATCATCATAGAGCCAATCATTTTTTTGAAAACATTGAAGAGCGGTTTGGCCAAATAAACTTAACGATAATAGTGTTTGATAACGACTATTCCGATAGTCAGCTTACAGAAACTACCT
>Ga0207671_10005544_pt1 | contig 11599 bp, 8 predicted proteins | sample KBSC24metaG_FD_184352 | JGI IMG/M metagenome (GOLD analysis project Ga0207671, IMG submission 184352) | Corn rhizosphere microbial communities from Kellogg Biological Station, Michigan, USA - KBS C2-4 metaG (SPAdes) (version 2) | ecosystem: Host-associated > Plants > Roots > Rhizosphere > Soil... | reverse complement strand
CGACCTCATGATCCACGACATAGATATCATCCTCAGCCTGGTAAGGAGCGAAGTAAAGACCATATCCGCCAGCGGCGTCGCCGTCATGACCGAAACTCCCGACATCGCCAGCGTACGCATCGAATTCAACAACGGCTGCGTAGCCAACCTTACCTCCAGCCGCATATCCATGAAGAAAATGAGGAAAATGCGCCTCTTTCAAAAAGATGCTTACATCGGTATCGACTTCCTCAACAAAAAGACCGAGATAATTAAACTCAAGACCCCGCAGGACCTGGACGTATTTGCCTTCGACATCGAGACACCAGGCGGGAAGAAGACCATCGCCCTCTCCAATCCCACCGTACCCGAGGTCAACGCCATCCGGATGGAGCTGGAAAAATTCTGCGAGGCCATCCTGCAGAATAAACCCACAAGGGTCTCGGAAGTGGACGGATTCAGGGCCATGGACATCGCCCACCAGATCCTCCGGAAAATAAAACACAATACCATCAATACCTGACACCGGCATGCCGGCCTACAAAAAACCACATACTATCCCTATCCTTTGGTACATCATCGGCGACTACATCGCTGCATTGCTGTCCTCCATCATATTCCATTTCAGCCGAAAAATACTCCTCTCCGAGCCCCTGTTCGCCAACGGCAGACTCTATTTGAACAGCCGCTTCTGGATGGGCGTCACCACCATACCCATCGCCTGGCTTATTCTCTATACCCTCGTGGGATCTTATACCTCCCTATACAAAAAATCCAGGATCAACGAGCTTACCAATACCTTTACCTACAGCATCATCGGCTGCACCGTGGTCTTTTTTGCCATTGTCATCAACGACCCCGAAAAGGATTACCACTATTTCTATTACACCTATTTCATCTTTTTCCTCTCCCACTTTCTCTTGACCCTGGCCGGCAGGATCACCATCCTTACCAGGGTACGCAGACAGATAAAAAAAGGATCCGTGGTATTCAATACCCTGCTGATAGGCAGCAACGGCGTGGCGACAAAGATCTATAAAGACTCCAGCGAGGCCCTGCGCTCCTCCGGCTATCTCTACACAGGCTATGTCACCACTGACCAGCACAACAATGGCATTGCCAGATATCTTCCCCAGCTGGGCAGCACCGAAGACATCGAAGCAGCCATCGACAACCATCATATCGAGCTGGTCGTCATCGCCCTTGAGAAGTCGGAAAAGGAGCAGGTAGAAAAGATCCTCGAACGGCTCAGCAATAAGGACGTAGACATAAAGATTATCCCCAATACCCTGGATATCCTCTCAGGTTCGGTCCGTACCAGCAACGTAATGGGCGCCATCCTCTCAGACATACATACAAGCTTGATACCGGAATGGCAGCAGAACATCAAGCGGACCATCGATGTGTTGACATCCGTCCTCGGCCTTCTCTTCTTTTCCCCACTTATCCTTTATACCATCCTCCGTGTCCGGCTCTCGTCCCCCGGCCCCATTTTTTATCTACAGGAAAGGATAGGCTATAAAGGGAAAAAGTTCATGATCTATAAATTCCGCTCCATGTTTCAGGACGCGGAAAAGGATGGCCCCGCCCTGTCCTCCCACAACGACCCCCGCATCACCAATTGGGGGAAGACCATGCGCAAATGGCGCATCGACGAACTACCCCAGCTCCTCAATGTCCTGAAAGGCGAAATGTCGCTCGTAGGCCCCCGCCCCGAAAGACAGTATTATATCGATCAGATATACCAGCGTACACCCTACTTTCGTTATCTGGAAAAGGTCAAGCCCGGGGTGACATCCTGGGGCATGGTCCAATTCGGCTATGCGGAAAACATCGACGAAATGATCAACCGCATGAAATACGACTTGATATATATTGAGAACGTCTCCCTGGCCCTCGATCTGAAGATCATGCTGCATACCTTACGCATCATCTTTATGGGCAAAGGGAAATAAACGCCATAATAATGAAACAATACGGACCGTTGCTAGGCTGTCTTATCCTGCTCTCCACCAGCTCCCTGCTGGCTAATAAACCTTACTGGCAGCAGGAAGTACGCTACGACATCCGCGTGACCCTGGATGATGCCGCCCACACGCTCAAAGGTTTCGAGACCATGGTCTATAGCAACAACTCCCCCGATACACTCCATTATATTTATATCCACTGCTGGCCCAATGCCTATAAGGATAACAATACAGCGCTCTATCGGCAGTTGTCTCAATTAGAAGAACGTAAGAATAAGCTGAAGAAGATAAAGGAGAATGGCTACATCGACCAGCTGGTATTTACCGTCGATGGCGTCAAAGCCAGCGCCGAAGCCGACAGCCAGAACACCGATATCCTTAAATTGAGCCTGCCCGCAGCCCTGGCGCCCGGCAAAAGCCTCACCATCGCCACTCCCTTCTTCGTCAAAATACCATCCTATTTCTCCCGCATGGGCCACGAAGGGAAAACCTATATGATCACCCAATGGTATCCCAAACCCGCAGTATACGACAGTAAGGGCTGGCACCCCATGCCCTACCTCGACCAAGGTGAGTTCTACAGCGAATTCGGAAGCTTCGACGTTCATATTACTCTTCCCGGTGGATACGTAGTGGGCGCCACCGGCCAGCTTCTCACCACCTCCGAACTGGACACCTATAAACGCATTGGCGCAGCCAACCACGAAAAACCCTCCTCCCCCACCTCCTACAAATCCCAACCACAGAACGCCGGCGCCAAAACTCTCGACTACCACGCCGATAATGTACACGACTTCGCCTGGTTCGCCGATAAGGACCTCATCATACAATACGACACCCTGCAGCTTGCTTCCGGCAGGACCATCGACGTCTTTGCCTATTATCGCCCCGGCGGCAACAAGGAATGGACAAATAGCATCTCTTTTATAAAGGACGCCGTCCTTGATTATTCGAATTGGGTAGGCGAATATGCCTATCCGGTAGTCAGCGCCGTGGAAGGCCCCGGCAATATCTCCTCGGGCGGAATGGAATATCCCATGATCACCCTGATTACCAGCCCCAAGGCCGGCAAGGCTGAACTCGATGGCGTCATCGCCCATGAAGTGGGACATAATTGGTTCTACGGTATGCTCGGCACCAACGAACGTGAACACCCATGGATGGACGAGGGCATTAATACCTTCTATGAATTTCGCTACGAAGCCGAAAAATACAGATACAACGGCATCCTCGGCGACATGATACCCGACAGGCTCAAAAAACTGTCCGCGGACGACTTCCTTGCCTCCATCTATAACGTCATCAATCAGCTAAGGACCACCGAACCCATCGAAACCCCCGCAGCCGATTTCCCATCCGAAATGGACTACGGCCTGGTCGTATACGCCAAGACAGCCGTATGGATGCACGTCCTGGAGGAAAACATCGGAAAAGATCAGCTGACCAAAGGTATGCACGCCTACTTCTCCGCCTGGAAATTCAAACACCCCTATCCTGAGGATATGGAGGCAAGCCTCGAACAATCCACAGGCAATACCCTTGACCAGTTTTTCAGGATGCTACATAGTACAGGATCATTCTAATCTCCCTACATGCCGGCACTAAAAAACATACTCTTTCTCTTCTACCTCACAGCTCTTAGCCGTGGACTCATAGCACAGTCGCCCCCCGCCGAAAAATACTGGCAGCAACAGGTCAACTATACCATCGACGTCTCTCTTAACAACATTGAATATACACTGGACGGTTTCGTCAAAATGGAGTACATCAACCATTCTCCCGACACGTTGTCCTATATCTGGATACACTGCTGGCCCAATGCCTATAAGAATGACAAAACAGCCTTTAGCGAACAATTGCTGGCCAACGGACGCACGGATTTCTATTTTTCAAACAAGGACCGACGAGGCTATATCAATCGGCTGGACTTCAGCGTCGATGGTGTCAGGGCCCGCATGGAAGACCATCCCCGGTACATCGATATCATAAAAGTTATCCTGCCCCGTCCCCTGCCGCCCGGCGAAAAGATCCTCCTCACCACTCCCTTTCACGAACAGCTGCCCTATAACTTCTCCCGGGGAGGTCATGCCGATGGCGCGTATCAGGTCACCCAATGGTACCCAAAACCCGCAGTATATGATAGTAAGGGCTGGCACCCCATCCCCTACCTCGACCAGGGTGAATTCTACAGCGAGTTCGGAGATTACGACGTCCGGATCACCGTCCCAAAAGCCTATGTCGTTGCCGCCACCGGAGAGCTGCAGCCCGACGCTATAGTGGATGGGTCTGTCAAGACCATCCGCTACACACAAAAGAATATACACGACTTCGCCTGGTTCGCCGATAAAAAATTCCTGATGGACCACGACACCCTCCGGCTTCCCTCAGGAAGGATCATCGATATCTTCGCTTATTACAGACCCACCGCTAAACCCATCTGGCAATATGCTACCCGCTATATAAAAGAAACCGTACGCTTTCGTTCAGCCCTCATAGGAGAATACCCCTACAACGTAGTCAGCGCTGTCGAAACAAAAATGGGCTCGGCGGGAGGAATGGAATACCCTACGATCACAAGCATAACAGAACAGCATACGGCCAAGGCGCTCGACCTTCTCATCGAGCACGAAGTAGGCCATAACTGGTTCTACGCCGCCCTGGGCACCAATGAAAGACGTTATCCCTGGATGGACGAAGGTATCAACACCTGGTACGACGGCCGTTATGAGAAAATGAAATATCCCTCGGGCACACACACCCCGTCCCATCTTCCAAAAACCAGGCACATCGACAGACTGGTTAAGAAATTGCCCGAAGATCCCGATCAGCTTTTTCTCAATATGGTCACGGCAGAACACCAGGACCAGCCTATCTCTACCTCAGCTGAAGATCTTACAGCCTCCAATTACGATCTGATCGTATACACCAAAACAGCCGATTGGCTTCAATTACTGGCAGACAGCATGGGCCTTCCACTATTCGACAGCTGCATGAAGGTCTACTACCGGCAATGGCAGTTTAAGCATCCCTACCCGGAAGACTTCCAGTCCGTAGTCACCCGTACCAGCCAGAAAGACTGGAGCTCCCTCTTCGCCCTCCAGGATGCAAAGGGCCCCCTCCCCTCAATGCCGGCTCACAGAAAAATACGCCCCACCTATCTTTTCTCACTCCACAACACAGATAGCATCGACTATATCAACTTCCTTCCCATCATCAACTACAATAAATACGATCAGCTGATGGCAGGCATCGTGATCCACAATTATAATCTTCCCTTCGATCGATTCCAGTTCCTCGTCGCGCCATTGTATGCCACAGGCAGCAAACAGCTGAATGGCTTCGGAGGCATCAACTACAACTGGTACCCCGATACCCATATAAAAAAGCTCACACTTTTCCTCTGGGGTGAAAAATTCTCGTCTCTTTCCGCCATCGACACAAATGGAAATAAATTATTCGGCGGTTATTACAAACTGACACCCGGCATTCGCATAAATCTGGGCAGCTCGTCACCACGCAGCACCACCCGCCAATACATAGAATGGAAGACCTTCCTCATCGGAGAAAAAGGCCCCGCCGGCTATGTGACCAAAAGCACCGACTCGCTTACTTCCTATGTCACACACATGGGCAAATACGATTTCCGCTATCTAAACCAGCTGAGCTTTCACGCAGAGGACGACCGGGTCCTTTACCCCTGGCAGGCGCTCCTGCAGATACAGCAAGGCGACAGGTTCTATCGTATCAACTTCACCGGGAATTACTTTTTCAACTATTCCGAGGGGGGAGGCATGGACCTGCGCCTCTTCGCCGCAAAATTTGGCTATCTGGGCGGTAAGGATGAAAGCCTTGGAGATGCTTTCTACCAGCCAAAGCTCACGGGCGTTGGGGGCAACGAAGATTATACTTACAGCAACTATTTCATAGGCCGTAATGACTACACAGGCTTTGCCAGTCAGCAGATCATGCAGCGGGATGGTGATCTCAAAATACGCGTTCCCAGTTTCCCCTGGCTGGAAGGACGCTCCGATAATTGGGTCAGTTCCCTTAACCTAACCAGTACGCTCCCCGGCTCCATCGTTCCCCACTGGCTGCCCCTAAAAGTATTCCTGGGTGTTGGCACCTACGCCGATGCATGGAAGGCGAATGCTCTCACCAGCCGCTTCCTTTACGTGGGAGGCCTGCAATTATCCCTCTTTCACGATATCCTTAATTTCTACGCTCCTATATTTTATAGCAGCGACTTCAGCGACCAGCTAAAGACTTTGGAGGGCCAGAATACCTTCTGGAAAAAAATATCTTTCAGCATCGACGTACAGAACATACGCCTTCGGAAAATATTTGGCAATATTCCCTTCTGATATGCATTCTCCCCACCATATCCATTATCTCCGTCGCCAGGACATTGACGACACAAAATGGGATGCTTGTATTCAAAGCTCGCCAAATGGATTGATCTATGGAAGGACCGTCTTCCTCGACAATATCACCGGAGGACAATGGGATGCGCTGGTATGGGAGGATTACCAGGCGGTGATGCCCCTCACCTGGCGGAAAAAACTCGGGTTCTTCTATCTGTATCAGCCCTTCTTCACCGCCGCCCTCGGTGTGATGGGGCAGGTCCCCGAACAGTCGACAATCGATGGGTGGTTGAAAGCTATCCCTTCCAGATTCCGGCTATGGGATTTCCATCTCAACGAGACCAACGTTATTTCTCCGCGGGCAAACGACCTCCCCCTGAAGATCATCACCCGGACAAATTATCTCCTTCCCCTGTACCAACCCTATGCACTTATACGCGAAGGTTACAGCAGGCTGGCAGGCCGTATGTTAAAGAAGGCGGCCGGGCTTTCTATCTCCCGGGTGGATGATCCTTCACAGGTCATTGACCTTTATCGCGACATCTACAGGACCGCTCACCCGGAATTATCCAATGGCGATTATGGACGGCTCAACAGCTGCGCAGAGTGGGCCTGCCGTAATGGACATGCTTCCGCATGGCTCGCTCACTCAGCCAACGGAGAAAAAATGGGCTTTTATCTGGCCTTTATGGACCAGCGATTTGTTTATTCGATGCTGGGAGGCAGCACCCCGGCGGGAAAAGAAACAGGCGCCTTCTATTTACTGACGGATACCTTGATACGCGAATACGCAGGACGGGAAAAGGTCTTTCGCTTCGAGGGGTCGGACATACCGGGCATCGCCTTTTTTAATAGCCAGTTCGGTCCAAATCAGGTACACTATCCCCACGTCATGATGAATAGACTGCCCTTCCCCATAAATTTATTCAAGAGACTTTGAGCTTTAGATGATGCTCGGCGACTACCAGGTCGATAGGCGTAGTAATTTTGATATTGGCTGCTTCACCATCTACTAAAAATACCTTCCCTCCATGCGCCTCCACCACCGAAGCCTCATCTGTAAAAGACTCCTGGTAAGGCTGCGAATAGGCGGGAAGCAGCACACTGCTTAAAAAGGTCTGTGGCGTCTGCACCAGTTTGACCCGGCTGCGATCCACCGAAACACTTTCCTCCCCCGACACCACCCGTACGCTGTCCTTCGAGTCGACGACAGGTATGGCTGACCCCAGACGGGCAGCCTGCTCATAACAGCTGCGCACCAGCTCCACAGAAAGAAGACACCTGACCCCGTCATGTACAAAGACGACTGCGTCCTCCCAGTCGGCTTCTTCCTTGACACCATTCGAACTGGTAACGATATTCAGCCCATTGCATACAGAATGAAACCGCGTCCCGCCTCCGGCCACGATGCGGATTCGATGAGGAGCCCCCATAGCCTGGACCATGGTTCGGGCAGTCTCCATATGTTCCTCCGGCGCTACAAGAATAATATCCATATCCTCATATGCTTCGAGAAAGACCTTTAGTGTATACCAGAGAACAGGCTTGCCATGCAGCAGCAGAAATTGCTTGGGCACCTGTGTACCCATACGCTGCCCTGATCCACCTGCCACTATAACCGCGTATTTTTTCATCATGCCTCGCTTTTTACACTCAGCAACAGCTTACACTCATGTAACAGCCTGTCCTTATTGATAGCCGCAGTTCCCACTTCCTCACAGACAAGCCCTCCCGCGATATTGGCGATCTCCGCCATCAGCCGGATGTCCTTCGTTACGGCATATACAAGGGACGCCACCGCGATTACCGTATCCCCGGCGCCGCTGACATCGGCAATATTACGCAGATGAGATGCAATGATGTCGGATTGATCTTCCTGTTGATAAAAAACACCCTTTTCCGATAAAGTAATAAAAGAGATACTATGTTGGAGCTTTTTAGCCAGTTGCCCATGTATCACCTGCAGGGTCGGCAGCCGCACTTCATCCAAAATAAGGTTCAACCCTTCCTTCACCTCTTTGAGATTGGGCTTGAAAATGGTTACTCCCTGATAAGAAAAGAAATTCTTCCTCTTTGGATCCACAGCCGTTACGACACCGGCCCTGGCGCATAAAGCTATCGCCTCACGGATCACCCGCGCAGTAAGAACTCCCTTGTTATAATCCTCGAATACCATCACATGGGGTTTCTCAACCTCGATATACTTTTCAACCTGGGCCAGCAGCTTGTCCTCATCCTCCGGTGACAAGTCCTGTGTCGTCTCCGAATCCAGCCGCAGCATCTGCTGATTCCGGCCCATTATACGCGCCTTATTGGTAGTGATCCTGGTATTGCTTTTTAATAAATACTTCGTGTCGATCCGCTCTTCCTTCAGCAACCCCTCCAGCGTCTTACCTTCCTCATCCACTCCGATAATGGAAAAAGTAGCTACCCTCGCACCCAGGGAACCCAGGTTCAACGCCACATTTCCCGCTCCACCAATTCGATGCTCCTTTTTTTCCAGGCTCACCACCGGCACCGGCGCCTCGGGCGAGATACGATCTACATGCCCCCACCAATACGTATCCAGCATGATATCCCCGATGACACCCGCCTTGATCTTTTCAAACTCCTCAAAAAGTGAATTGAACTCCGTCATAACTTAAGTTTTATCTCTTCAGGGCTGCCAGCCGTCTGCCGCCTCGATACGGCCACATAATAAATGGGTATCCCCACCAGCACGATCCCCAGCCCCCAGGTCGCATACAGCGGCTTTTGAATGATCAACGCCACACAGAATATCAGCGCCAGCACAATATAGATCGCGGGCAGCACGGGATATCCAAAAGCTTTATACGGCCTCTCCATACCGGGCTCCCTCTTGCGAAGCACAAAGATACCGATCACGGTCAATGCGTAAAAGGCCACCGCTACAAATGAGATCATATCCAGCAGATCACCATATTTTCCGCTAAGACAAAGCAGGCTCGCGACAAGACATTGCGCCCACAGGGCCCACGCCGGAACGGCATTCTTATTCAGCTTGCCCGCCTCTTTAAAGAACAGTCCGTCCTGGGCCATCGTATAATACACACGGGCGCCCGCCAGTATCAGTCCATTATTACAGCCAAAGGTAGATATCATGATCATCGCCGCCACGACATACGTACCCACATGTCCGAAGATCACATTGGCGGCAGCCACCGCCACCCTGTCCTGAGGCGATGTTGCGATCTGGTGTAGCGGCAGCACGCTCACATACATCAGGTTGGCCGATACATAAATGATCGTGATGATCAGCGTTCCTAGAAAAAGACTAAGCCCGATGTTCCGCTTGGGGTTCTTCATCTCCCCTGCTATAAAGGTGACGTTGTTCCAGGCGTCGCTGGAAAAGATAGACCCGGTCATAGCCGCCGCAATGGCCCCCAGTACAGCCAGTCCGATCACGGGATTGCCGCCTATGACGCTATCCCCTCCCTTGGATACCACCAGGGAATGCATATTCCACGCATCCGCCCAGTTCATATGCCAGACACTCTTCTGCGCCCCCAGAAAAAACCCAAATACGATAAGCCCGAAAAGAGACAGCAGCTTCGTAACGGTGAAGATGGTCTGTATCCACTTCCCCGATTCGATGCCGCGGGTATTGATATAGGTCAGTAAGATGATGAGGACAATGGAGACCAGCTGGGCTAAATACAACTTAAAGCTGCCGAATTGCAGGATAATATTCTCATCCTTCAATTCCAGTGGATGAAAAAAGTAGCCGGAGAACTTGGAAAAGGCCACGGCCACCGCCGCTATCGTCCCGGTCTGAATGACGGAAAAAAAGCTCCAGCCGTATAAAAAGCCCGTCAGCGGATTATAGGCCTCCCGCAGATATACATACTGCCCGCCTGCCTTGGGATACATGGCGCTCAGCTCCCCATAGCTCATGGCCGCTGACAAGGTCATAAACCCCGTGATCAGCCATACAAAGATCAGCCAGCCGGCGCTGCCTACATTTCTGGTAATATCCGCGCTAACAATAAAAATACCGGACCCGATCATGGAGCCAGCTACGATCATGGTTCCGTCCAGCAGTCCAAGGGACGGTTTGAAAGTTTTGGTGGGTTCTGTCATGTGATTATCATGGTTTTCAACGGCCTATCTGTCCGTCAGCCCCCAATATAATCAATTTTTCTTCTTATAACCCGCATTCAGCCCATCCACCAGATCAGAAGTGATGTTATAAACAGAATCTTTATAATATATAAAGCTCCCGGGGTCGTACTCGAAAATAAAAGAGTAATTACGCTGCTTATTATAGACCTTGAGGAAGTCTTCTACTTTCTTGCGTATAGAGGTCTTGAAATCCTCCGTGCTCCTGTAATAGGCCTGTTCCAGGGCATCCTTGCGGGCCTTGAAATTCTGCTGCATAACAGCGATTTCCTGCTGCGCCTGCTCCGCCTCCGCCTGGGTAATGCTATTCCCCTTCTGACGCCACACATCCACCTTTTTTTGATTGCTTCTATCCAGGCTGCTCAATTCCATATTCATGGCATTCTCCTGGGTCTTCAGTTGGGACTGGGCATCCCTGAATTCATCATAATGCGCTTCCAGCGTATCCATATCGAAATAGGCTACCCGAAAGGCATTGGGCGTTTTCCGCTGCTCCTCCAACTTGGACATCGTCTTTAACTGCTCGGTATGATGCGCAAACAGATAGAACAACACGCCGCACAGCCCCAGGGATACAACACTTAAAATAGTAGCTAATTGCTTCATAAACGCGAATATAAAAAAAGTAGGAGGCTTTCGCCCCCTACTTTGGTTTTTTTTAACATATCATATTGCTATTCCTCGTCATCGAATTGCATGGCCTCACGGGTAGTTTGCAGAAGCTCATACTCCTCCTTACTGCCCACGATCATGTTCTCGAAGTCACGCAGCCCTGTACCTGCCGGTATCGGGTGACCGGTAATAACATTCTCCTTCAGACCCAGCATATCGTCGCTCTTGCCCTGGATGGCAGCAGAGGACAGTACCTTCGTGGTTTCCTGGAAGGATGCAGCCGAGATCCAGCTCTGTGTACCCAGGGATGCCTTGGTGATACCCAGCAGCAAGGGTGCAGAGGTTGCAGCCCTGGCGTCACGGAACTCAGCCAGCTTCTTGTCATTTCTGCGAAGGATGGAATTCTCTTCCCTTACTTCCCGGAGACTTACGATCTGTCCGGCCTTCAGCTTGCCGGATTCACCCGGGTCGCTTATCACCTTCTTATCGAAGATCCAGTCATTTTCTTCCAGGAATTCAAACTTGTCCACCGTATCTTCT
>Ga0207671_10005535_pt1 | contig 11610 bp, 10 predicted proteins | sample KBSC24metaG_FD_184352 | JGI IMG/M metagenome (GOLD analysis project Ga0207671, IMG submission 184352) | Corn rhizosphere microbial communities from Kellogg Biological Station, Michigan, USA - KBS C2-4 metaG (SPAdes) (version 2) | ecosystem: Host-associated > Plants > Roots > Rhizosphere > Soil... | reverse complement strand
CCGGCCCTTCTCGGCGGGGCATCGATCTTGTCGGCGTGCTCGCAAGGATCTGACTCCGAGGGTTACGAGGCTGTCGCCGCACGAACCTTGCGAGCCGGCGCCTCGGTCGGCATCGAAGGCGCGGCGCTCGGCCAGGAACTCGTCCGCTGCGCGACACTGGCGCCGTCCAGCCACAACACCCAGTGCTGGAAGTTTTCCATCGAAGACCAGGCGATCACGATCCTGCCCGACCTGTCACGGCGCTGTCCCGCGGTGGACCCGGACGACCACCATGTCTTTGTTTCGCTGGGCTGTGCCGCCGAGAATCTCATTCAGGCTGCATTGGCCCACGGGCTCAGGGCCGAGCCCAGCTTTGACGCCACACGAGACGCCGTCCGCGTGACGCTGGCACCCACACCAGCCCAAGCCTCACCCTTGTTCAAAGCGATTCCCGCGCGGCAGTGCACGCGTGGCGACTACGACGGCAAGCCGCTGTCCAACGAGGAACTTGGCCTGCTCCAACGTGCAGGCACTTCGAACGGTGTGCGGCTGCTGCTGTTGACCGAGCACGTCGCGATAGAACAAGTGCTCGACTATGTGGTTCAAGGCAACACCACCCAGATGGCGGACCCGGCGTTCGTCAAGGAACTCAAGTTCTGGATCCGCTTCAACGGCCCCGATGCGGTTCGTACAGGAGACGGCCTGTTCAGCGTCTCGTCGGGCAACCCGGCCATCCCGGCCTGGCTGGGTGACCTCGCCTTCGGCTGGTTCTTCACGCCGAAGGGCGAGAACGACAAGTACGCACGACAGATTCGGAGCTCCGCTGGTATCGCGGTGTTCGTCGGCCAGGCCGCCGACAAGGCGCACTGGGCGGACGTAGGCCGCTGCTACGAGCGCTTCGCGCTGCAAGCCACGGCACTTGGCATCCGCAACGCGTTCCTCAATCAGCCGGTGGAAGTCCCATCGGTTCGGCCGCAGTTCGCCGCTGCCATCGGACTGACCGGCCAGCGTCCCGACCTGGTGGTGCGCTTCGGCCGCGGACCACCATTGCCATCGTCGCTGCGCCGGCCGGTTCAGGCCGTCCTGGTCTGACAGCGCGTGGCCCTGAACAAAAGAACTCGGATGACGTGGCTGCGGTGGCTCGGCCTGATTCCGTGCTTGCTGGCGGTCGCTGCTGTCGGCCTCTCTGCCTACGGGTCCAACCGATGGAACGACATCACGCGGACGCTTTCCAGCAGGCTCGACGCGGCCCGGACCGACGAGAAGGCTCGGTCGCCGTCCCCGGCGCGCTACGACTCGCGCGAGCTCGAAGGCCTGCCTGCGCCCGTGCAACGCTACTTGCGTGCGGTGCTCAAAGATGGCCAGCCTATCATCGGCGCCGTCACGGTCGACCTCGCCGGAACGTTCAACCTGTCCGCCACCGGCGAGCAATGGAAGCCGTTCACCTCGCGACAGCGGGTCGTCACCCGTCGCCCGGGCTTCCTCTGGGACGCCCAGATGGCCATGTTTCCGGGTGTGCCGGTGCGCGTGGTCGACGGCTACATCACCGGCGAGGGCCTGCTGCACGCTGCGGTTCTGGGCTTGTTCACGGTGGCCGACGTCCACGGCGGCGGTGAGATTGCTCGCGGCGAACTCATGCGCTTCTTCGCCGAAATGGCGTGGTACCCGACCGCGCTGCTGCCCAGCCAGGGCGTGCGATGGGAGGCGATGGATGACACTTCTGCGAATGCCACCATCGTGGACGGCCCGCTCACGGTGAACCTGGTGTTCAGGTTCAACGATGCCGGCCTGATCGACTCGGTGCACGCTGAAGCGCGCGGCGCCATGGTGGGCATGGAAATGGTCATGGCCCCTTGGGAAGGTAGCTGGTCCAACTACCAGTCGCACGACGGAATGATGGTGCCGACTACCGGCGAGGCGGCATGGCTCCGGCCGGAGGGGCGCAAGCCGTACTTCCACGGCACCGTCACGTCGCTGATCTACGCGTTCTCGCCGTGATACCGCGCCTGCAGATGGCCTGCAACGCAGCGCTATCGACCAGGCGATGCCGTGTACGTCGGGCTGCGGGGCGGTCGCGCGGCGCGTCGGCGTCGCGCATGCGCGGCCTGTGCAGCGTCGCTCGAGTACCCCGCACCAGCTTGTGCATTGCGGTGCAACTCATGACCGATCGCCGACGCCCAACAACCGATAACCCGCACTGTGCGTCGCATGCTCGCGCCCTGCAGCCGCAGGCTCGCGCTTACAACACGATCCTCCTGCAAATTTTCATTCAGACACCTCATCTGGGGACGAGGTGTTGCAGTTCAAATTCGAGCCCGCCCCCATTCTTCCCGCTATGTTCGCTAGCACACAGACAAAGTCAGTAGCCGAGCCAACACTGATGAATGCTGGACAGTTGTGCAACGAATCAGCGAGTCGCCTATAACGAAGCGGCACCTTCGCCGGTGAGAGAGCAAGATTGTTCAAGGCCGCCAGCCTGTCGCCGCCTGTTCGGCCGAGCCTCCGCTGTCGGGCAAGGTTCCATCAATGAGCATCTCGGTGAAGCACGCTAGCCTTGCCGGCTGCTGTCGGGCGGTCGCCACGTTTGTGGTCATATGCTCCGCTTGGCCCAGCCTTGCGTCGGCACAGAATGAAGCCACACCTGCATTCAAGAGCGTCGATTCCATCGAAGCTCGCGTGCAAGGTTGCGTCACGTGCCACGGCCAAAGCGGTCAGGGGACGAACAATGGCTACTTCCCGCGCATCGCGGGAAAGCCCGCCGGTTATCTTTACAACCAGTTGGTGGCATTTCGCGACGGGAACCGGCGCTATCCGCCGATGAACTACCTCGTCGCCTACCTGCCCGATAGTTACCTACGCGAGATTGCAGAGCACTTCGCGAAGCAGCGGCCGCCGTTCGCAGCAAAGGACACCGCACCGGCCGATGCCGCAACGACGACGCGAGGCCGGTCGCTCGTGGCCGCGGGCGACGCAAGTACCGGCATCCCAGCCTGCATCGCCTGCCATGGTGGGGGGCTGACGGGCATGGAGCCCGGCATCCCCGGACTTGTCGGACTGCGATCGAACTACATCGTGGCCCAGTTGACGCGCTGGCGCGTGGGCGAACGGCACGCCGCGGAGCCCGACTGCATGAAGCGCGTGGCAACGCGACTGTCGGACTCCGATATCACGGCTGTCGCTGCCTGGCTCTCCCAGCAAGAGGCGCCCAAGAATCCGTCGCCAGAGTCTTCGAACCTCGTACGCATGCCCTTCGCATGTGGCAGCCAACGGTGAACACGATGCGCTTCGGTATGCGTATCCTGTCCGTGCTCGTGCTGCTCGCGGTCATTGCGATGGGCGTTGTCTTGTGGATGCAGCCGGGCGCGCTGCCGGTCAATCCGAACGCGGTCCCAGCCAACCCCACGACGCAGGTCATCGATCTCGGTGAGTACCTGGCTCGAGCCGGGGACTGCGTCGCCTGCCACACCACGCCGAACGGCAAAGCCTTTGCAGGCGGCCGCCCCATGGCGACTCCCTTCGGCGCGCTCTATGTTCCGAACATCACGCCCGACGATGAGACCGGCATCGGCAAGTGGACAGCCGAGGACTTCTACCGAATGATGCACACGGGCGTCTCCAAGGACGGAACGCTGCTGTATCCAGCAATGCCCTTTGCCTCCTACACGAAGGTGACTCGCGACGACTCCGACGCCATCTTTGCGTACTTGATGTCGGTAACCCCGGTAAAGCAGCCGAATCGGCCACACGAACTGCAATTTCCCTTCAACAACCGGGACCTGTTGCTCGGCTGGCGCACGCTCTACTTCAAGGAAGGCGAGTACAAGGCGGAGATCGCGCAGAGCGCGGAATGGAGCCGCGGTGCCTACCTGGTGCAGGGTTTGGGTCACTGCGCCATGTGCCACACCGCCATCAACGCGCTGGGCGGATCGAGTGAATCCAAGGCCTTCGAAGGCGGCATGATTCCCAATCAGAACTGGTATGCACCGTCGCTCACGTCGAACCGCGAAGCCGGGCTCGGGAACTGGGACATCAAGGACATCATCGACCTGCTGCAGATCGGCGCTTCGCATCGCGGCACCACTTATGGACCCATGGCCGAGGTGGTATACAACAGCCTGCAGTACCTCAGCGACGACGACGTCAAGGCGATGGCCGTCTACCTGAAGGCTCTGCCCCAGCGCGATTCGGAGCCACCCCCGACCAGCCAGGCGCGGCTCGTCAACCCGGCAATGATGGAGACCGGTCGCAAGGTCTATGCCGCTCAGTGCGCGATGTGCCACGGGGACGAGGGCAAGGGCAATCCACCCGCCTACCCACCACTTGCGGGCAATCAGTCCATCACCATGGCTTCACCCGTGAACTCCATCCGCATGGTGCTCAATGGAGGCTACGCGCCCGGCACGAAGAAGAACCCTCGACCACATGGGATGCCACCGTTCAGTCACATCCTCAACGACAACGAAGTGGCCGCGGTGGTCACCTACATTCGAGTCGCCTGGGATAACAGAGGTACGCCCGTGGCTGCTGCTCAGGCCAATGAACTGCGCAAGCTGCTGCCCGAATGAGGAATCGCCGATGACCGATAGTCAAAGCCTGCAGCAGGACGCCGAAGACCATCAGGTCGATGAAATCGTGAAGCGCGGTCCCGTTGGCGCGTTTGCCGTTGCCGGCGTGGCCACGGCCATCGTCGTGGCCATCTACTTCATCTTCTATTTCATGGTCTACTTGCCGCGAGGGGTGGTTCAGTGAGTGCGGCCTCGCCGTCTTCTGCGCCGCCGGACCACGCGTCCGAGGCGGTCTCGGTCGCAGCCGAGCGTCGCTGGGCATACATCGTGATGGCCATCATTGCGGTTCTCATCCTGATGATGGTCTTCACCGGCTTGCACTGGGCGTCGATGCCGCCGTCCAGGGTCGAGACGGTGGACATTAAGACGCTGCACATCAAAGGCGAGTTCGTCGAGAGCAACTTGGGCACCGCGCTGGGATCGGACGGCAAAGTCACGGTCCGCCTCATCGCTCAGCAGTATTCGTTCGTCCCCCAATGCATCGTCGTGCCGGCCGACATGCCCGTCACGTTCAGAGGAACGGCCTCCGACGCCATTCACGGCTTCATCATCGGAAGGACCAACGTGAACACGATGCTCATTCCCGGCTTCGTGGCCACTTTTACGACCATCTTCCCCCGCGCAGGCGAGCAGTTGATGCCCTGTCACGAGTATTGCGGGACAGGTCACGAGGCCATGTGGGCCCGAGTGCAGGTCCTTCCCACCGCCGAGTTCTTGTCCAAGGCCCGCGGCGGAGAAAGGCTGAGCTGTGTTCCAAGCTAAGCGCCTCGTCCTCGCCCACTTCTGGGTGGCTTTCATCGCCTTCCTCGGCGCCCTGGTCCTGGGCGCTTGGCAAATGTACGTTCGCAGTCCGCTGTCGACGTGGGTCAACAATCCCGAGCATTACTACCGATCGGTGACGGCCCATGGCACGGTGATGGCCTATGTGCTGCCCACGCTCATTGCAATGGGCTTCGGGTACGCCATCACCGAGCTGGCACTGAAAAGACCACTCCTTGGTGTGAAGTGGGCGTGGGGCGGTTTCTGGCTCGTGATTGCCGGCACTGCAATCGCGGCAGTGACGATGGGGATGGGCAAGGCGTCGGTCCTGTACACCTTCTATCCCCCCATGATTGCAAGCCCGTTCTACTACCTCGGCGTCGTCCTCGTTGTCGTGGGTTCGTGGGTGTGGGTCGCCCTCATGGCCATCAACCTGCGCGCCTGGAAGAAGGAAAACCCCGGCGCCTCGGTGCCATTGGCGATGTTCGGCAACGTCGCGGGTGCTTACCTGTGGGCCTGGACTTCGGTCGGCGCGGCGGTCGAAGTGCTGGTGCTCATCCTGCCCGCTTCCCTGGGGCTGACCGACACCATCAATGCAGGTCTCGCGCGTGTGCTCTTCTCATGGACGCTGCACGCCATCGTCTACTTCTGGCTGATGCCGACCTACATCGTCTTCTACACCATCGTGCCGCGCGCCATCGGCGGCCGCCTGTACAGCGACACGATGGGGCGCGTCGCGTTCGTGCTGTTCCTGGTCTTCTCGATGCCGATTGGCATCCACCACCTGTTCGCCGACCCGCAGGTCGGTGCCGGCTTCAAGTTCGTCCACGCGGCGATGACCGCAATGGTGTCAGTGCCGACATTGCTGACGGTGTTCACCATCGTCGCCTCGGTCGAGATTGCCGCGAAGCTGCGCGGAGGCAAAGGCTTGTTCGGTTGGGTCAAGGCACTCCCCTGGGACAACCCGATGATGCTTGCCGTGACCTTCTCGTTCATCATGCTCGGGTTCGGCGGTGCCGGCGGCATCATCAACATGAGCTACCAGCTCAACGAGACCATCCACAACACCCAGTGGGTCACCGGGCACTTTCACCTCATCTTCGCCGGCGCCATTGTTCTGATGTACTTCATGCTGGCGTACGAATTGTGGCCGCAGCTGACGGGCTGCGCACCGCTGTCGACCGGGCTCATCAGGGTGCAGGTTTGGCTGTGGTTCGTTGGCATGATGGTGCTGACCATGCCTTGGCACCTGGTCGGCCTGCTCGGCGCACCTCGGCGCATGGCGTACTACGACTACACCCACCCTGACCTCCATTCACAGGCGTGGACGGTAACAGCATCCGCCATCGGCGGATTCGTGCTGCTCGCCTCGGGCATCTTGCTCGTCTACATCCTGGCGACGGCGCGACGGCGCGACGGCGCGACGGTCGAACCTTTCACCTTCAGCCGGGCGGCGCATCCTGGGGGACACACGCCCGTCGCATTGAATGGCTTCGGTCTGTGGGTGGCCATGATGGTTGGTCTGACGCTCGTCAACTACGGCTACCCCATTGCCCAGCTCGCCTCGCTCGCGGAGGCGTACGTGCCCGTCATTCCGATTGGGAGCCGGTGATGCCCGAGGCCGGCATGTACTCCTGGAGCAACCTCTGGTTCCGATGGAGCGTTGTGTCCTTGGTCGTGCTGATCTTGCTGGCCATGCTCGTCGGCTTCGTCGTGCTCCCGTCGGTCCATGGCGACTTTTCGGCGCAGGGGTTGTGGGCAAGCATCTGTCGCGCGGCGGGCGTCCCCTCGACGTGGGTTGACGGACCGCCGACCGCAGAGCGCGCGCCTCAGGCCACGAATGTCGTGCTCGATCGGAGCATGGCGCGTGACGGAACCAGCGATGCCGTCGGACGGGGTGCGACGCTGGCACTCAACTGCACGATGTGCCACGGGGCACAGGGAATCAGCGGGTCCGACGCACCGAACCTGTCCGGCCAGTATCCTGAGGTGGTCATGAAGCAGCTGCATGACTACAAAGCTAGAAAGCGGGACAGCCCCATCATGCTTGCACTGGCAAAGAATCTGTCTGAACGCGACATTGACGACCTGGCCGCCTACTACGCTTACCTTCCGAAGGCACGCACCGCTTCGACGACATATGACGAGTCCTTGCCGGCACTGGTGCGAGTCGGCGCTCCGCTGCGCAACATCGCGCCATGCATTTCCTGTCATGGCGGGGTCGACCAAAAGCTCGGCGCGCCTTGGATTGAAGGCATGCCCAGGGGCTATCTGGTCGCGCAGCTCCAGGCGTTCCGAGCGGGTACGCGACGCAACGACTCCGAAGTGCAGATGCGCAACGTCGCCCGCTCGATGACAAATGCGGAAATCGAAGAGGTTTCCAGCTTCTACGCCCGCAAAGCGAGCGCAGGCGGAGAACGTTAGCCCGTCTTTCTCAATTCAGTCCTGACACGCCCGCCAAGTTGTCGATTTCTTTGGCGCGACGGCTGCAGGTCTTCACTACGCGGCGAGGTCCACCGATGTCTGGCGAGACTGGGCCGAGGCGATTCGTGGTGGCGGTTGACTCGGCAGGCTCAGCCGCAATTGATCCAGCAACATCCGATGCTCCGGCTGGGGCTGGCGTGTAGCGCGACAAGGTCAACTCGCGGCCGTCGGTGGTGGGTACCTGCATGTTGCGGCGGGGCGCCGGCCAGGAGTGGATGCCGATGCGATCGCGGCACGCGCGCAAGGCTACGGCGAACTTCTCGAGGGTCGAGTCGGCGCAAAGCTTGACGACGAACCCGGGCCGAGCTTCGAGCTCCCTGTCAACCGCTTCGAGCATTCGGGAACTCGAGCACGACCCGCGACGCGACGTCCCCCGTCGCCAGCCGAGCCAGCACGCGGTTGATCGTCGACAAGGGCTGCAACTCGATGTCCGCGTTGACCTTGCGCTCGCAGGCGAAAGCCAGCGCTTCGGCCATGTCTCGCCGGGTGCCGACGAACGAGCCGCGGATGGTGATGCAGTTCGCCACCACGTCGAACAGCGGCGTCGGGAATTCTCCCGGCGGCAAGCCGACCAGCACGCAGGTGCCGCGCTTGCGCGTCATGCCGACACCTTGCTTGAATGCGCTGAGCGATGGCGCGGTGATCAGCACGCCGTGCGCCCCGCCGCCGGTCGCCCTCTTCACCGCCTCCGCCGGATCGCCGTGGCTGGCATTGACCACCGCATCGGCCCCGAGGTGGCTCGCATGCTCGAGCTTGCCCTCGTCGAGATCGACGGCACAGACGTGCAGCCCCATCGCCTTCGCATACTGGATCGCCAGATGCCCGAGCCCGCCGACACCGGAGATGGCGATCCATTCACCCGCCCGCGCCTCGGTCTCCTTGATGCCCTTGTAGCTGGTGACGCCGGCGCAGATGATCGGCGCCGCGTCGCGGGCGGCGAGCCCGGCCGGTACGCGCGCGACGTAGTTCGGGTCGGCCAGGATGTATTCGGCAAAGCCGCCGTTCTTCGTGTAGCCGCCGAACTGCGCCTCGGCGCAGACCGTCTCCCAAGCCGACAGGCAATCCTCGCAATGCCCGCAGGCGGAGTAGAGCCAGGGCACACCGACCCGGTCCCCCGCTCGCACGCCTTTGACGCCGGCGCCGATCTCGACCACGACGCCGATGCCTTCGTGGCCGGGAATGAACGGCAGCGTGGGCTTGACGGGCCAGTCGCCCCGCGCCGCGTGCAGATCGGTATGGCAGACGCCGCAAGCCTCGGTCTTGACCAGGATCTGGCCCGGCTGAGGTGAGGGGATGTCGCATTCCCGCAGGACCAGGGGTTGGCCGAATTGCTCGACCCAGGCGGCTTGCATTTGGCGTGTCATCGGAGATTCCTTTCGATCGAACGGTACTCGCCAGACTGGCCGGGAATCCGATCGCGGTCTGTTCGCTGACACACACAACGGGCCGCCCGGCCATCGCGCCATGTGGGCCACCGCACAGACAGCACCGGACATTCGGCGCACCTTGTTCCTCCCAGTCTGTCGATTGGCCGAGGCCCAGTCGCTCATCCCGGGCTGAACCGCAGGCACGGCGGAACGCCCAAGACCCCGCGGTATCCGGATCGCGCGGTCCAGCATCCCACAGCCGGTCGGAGACAAGACACCATGATCTATGCCAATCCCCATACCGCGGGCGCCAAGCTCGAGTTCAAGCCCGCCTACGACAACTTCATCAACGGCCAATTCGTGCCCCCGGTGAAGGGCCAGTACTTCGACGTCATCACGCCGATCACCGGCAAGGTCTTCACCAAGGCGGCGCGCTCGGGCGCCGAAGACATCGAGCTCGCCCTCGACGCCGCCCATGCCGCGGCCGACAGCTGGGGGCGCACGCCGGCCGCCGAGCGCTCGAACCTGCTGCTGAAGATTGCCGATCGCCTGGAACGGAACGTCGAGCTGCTGGCCTATGCCGAGACGGTCGACAACGGCAAGCCGATCCGCGAGACGCTGAACGCCGACATCCCGCTGGCCATCGACCACTTCCGCTACTTCGCCGGCTGCCTGAGGGCGCAGGAAGGCGCCCTGAGCCAGATCGACGAGAACACCATCGCCTATCACTTCCATGAGCCGCTGGGTGTGGTCGGGCTGATCGTGCCCTGGAACTTCCCGATCCTGATGGCCGCCTGGAAGCTGGCGCCTGCGATCGCCGCGGGCAATTGCGTGGTGCTCAAGCCCGCCGAGTCCACGCCCGTGAGCATTCTTGTATTGGCCGAACTGATCGCCGACCTATTGCCGCCCGGCGTGCTCAACATCGTCAACGGCTACGGCCGCGAAGCCGGCATGCCGCTGGCCAGCAGCAAGCGCATCGGCAAGATCGCCTTCACCGGCTCCACGGCCACCGGACGCGTGATCGCACAGGCAGCCGCGGGCAACCTGATCCCGGCGACCCTGGAGCTGGGCGGCAAGAGCCCGAACGTGTTCTTCGAAGACATCGCCGATGCCGACGACGATTTCCTCGACAAGGCGATCGAAGGCCTGGTGCTGTTCGCCTTCAACCAGGGCGAGGTCTGCACTTGCCCGTCACGGGCACTGATCCAGGAGTCGGTCTACGACAGGTTCATGCCACGCGCGCTGGAGCGCATCAAGGCCATCAAGCAGGGCAACCCGCTCGATACCGAGACGATGATGGGTGCGCAGGCCTCGGCGATGCAGATGGACAAGATCATGAGTTACCTCGAGATCGGCCGGCAGGAAGGCGCCAAGGTACTGATCGGCGGCGGCAAGGCAGAGCTCGGCGGCGAACTGGCGGGTGGCTACTACGTGCAGCCGACGCTGTTCAAGGGCAACAACAAGATGCGCATCTTCCAGGAAGAGATCTTTGGCCCGGTGCTCGCGGTGACGACCTTCAAGGACGAAGCCGAAGCACTGCAGATCGCCAACGACACACCCTACGGCCTGGGCGCCGGCGTGTGGGCACGGGACGGCGGCACTGCCTACCGGATGGGCCGCGCCATCAAGGCGGGCAGGGTGTGGACCAACTGTTACCACGCCTATCCGGCGCACGCCACTTTCGGCGGCTACAAGGAATCGGGCATCGGCCGCGAGAACCACAAGATGATGCTCGACCACTACCAGCACACCAAGAACCTGCTGGTGAGCTATTCGCCGAAGAAGCTCGGCTTCTTCTGACGGCCCGAATAGAACGGAGACACATCCATGAACCACTCTGGTCTCGCCCGGTTCGGGCGAACGGCCCTCGCCGCCGCATGCGTGGCCGCCGCTTTGCCGGCGGGCGCGAATGACGATCTGATCAAGCTCTCCGGCGATGCCGGCCAATGGCCGATGTACAGCCGGGACTACGCGAACACTCGCTACAGCCCGCTCGCGGAGATCAAGGCCGCCAACGTCAGGAATCTCAAGCTCGTCTATTCGCTGCAGCTCGGCTCGCTGCGCTCGAACGAGGCGACGCCGATCGTCATCGGCGACATGATGTACGTCTCCAGCTCCTGGGGGCCGAAGACCGTGTTCGCGCTCGATGCGAAGACCGGCGCGGTCAAATGGCAGTACGAGCCGGACATGCCGGGTGACGTGATGCAGTACGGCTGTTGCGACGTGGTCAGTCGCGGCGTGTCCTATGGCGACGGCAAGATCTTCGTCGGGCAGCTGGATGGCCATCTCGTCGCGCTGAACGCGAAGACCGGCGAGGAGCTCTGGAACGTCAAGGTGGTGGACTACAAGGAGGGCGCGGTCATCACCTCGCCGCCCCTGGTGGTCAAAAACATGGTGGTGACCGGCTTCGGCGGCGGCGAGTACGGCGTGCGCGGCTACCTGACCGCCTACGATAT
>Ga0207671_10005534_pt1 | contig 11610 bp, 8 predicted proteins | sample KBSC24metaG_FD_184352 | JGI IMG/M metagenome (GOLD analysis project Ga0207671, IMG submission 184352) | Corn rhizosphere microbial communities from Kellogg Biological Station, Michigan, USA - KBS C2-4 metaG (SPAdes) (version 2) | ecosystem: Host-associated > Plants > Roots > Rhizosphere > Soil... | reverse complement strand
TCACGCCGCGGAATGGGGGATCAAGCCGGATCGCGTCGGCATCCTTGGCTTTTCCGCCGGAGGGCATCTCACCGTCATGGCCACGCTCCATCCCAACGACCGCACCTACACCATTGACCCCGCGCTCGATGTCGAGGACGCCACGCCGAATTTCGCGGTGCCCGTCTATCCCGCCTACCTCGTCACCAAGGACGACACGTTTCAGCTCAAACCCGAGATCAAGGTCACGGAAAAATCGCCGCCGATGTGCATCGTCCATGCCGGCGACGACAAGGGCGCCACGAGCTCCAGCGGCAGCGTCCTGCTCTACCTCGAGTACAAGAAGCTCAACCTCCCCGCCGAACTCCACGTCTACGCCAAAGGCGGCCACGGCTTCGGCATGAAAAAATCCGGCCTGCCCGCCGCCGACTGGATCGTCCGCGTCGGCGAGTGGATGCGCAGCATGGGGCTGCTTGGGTCCTGAAATCCCGGTCGCGGCCATGACACGCCGCCGGATGCGTGTTACGTTGACCGCTCATGTCTTTCGAGCTCGCTTCCAACTACCAGCCCATGGGCGACCAGGCCCAGGCCATCGCCAAGCTCACAAAATCCCTGGAGGCCGGGAACCGGCACCAGACGCTCCTGGGGGTCACCGGCTCGGGCAAGACTTTCACAGCGGCGAACGTGATCCGCAACCTGGAGAAGCCGACCCTGGTCATGTCGCACAACAAGACCCTGGCCGCGCAGCTCTACTCGGAGTTCAAGCAGTTCTTTCCCGACGCGGCGGTCGAATACTTCGTCAGCTACTTCGATTATTACCAGCCCGAGGCCTACATCCCGCGGACCGACACCTACATCGAGAAGGATTCGTCGATCAACGAGGAGATCGAGCGCCTGCGGCTCTCGACCACCTCCTCGCTCCTCTCGCGCAAGGATGTGATCGTCATTGCCAGCGTGTCGTGCATCTACGGCTTGGGCTCGCCCGAGGACTACATGAACATGCTGCTGACGATCAAAGTCGGCCAGCCGATCACGCGCGAAGCCGCGCTGGGGAAGCTCGTGGACATGCTCTACGAGCGGAACGACGTCGGATTCTCACGCGGGCGTTTTCGGGTCCGCGGCGATGTGGTGGAGGTGCACCCGGCGAACATGGACGAGGAGGCGATCCGCATTGAGTTCTTCGGTGACGAGGTGGATCGCATCACGCGCTTCGACCCGCTCACGGGCCACGAGATCGACCGTCTCACGACGGTGACGCTGTATCCGGCCAAGCAGTTCGTGACGCCCTACGACAAGATGCAACGGGCCATGGTCACGATCCGTGAAGAGATGCAGGAACGGATCATCTTTTTCGAGAAGCACGGCCATCTGCTCGAGGCCCAACGCCTGAAGATGCGCACGGAGTACGATCTGGAGATGATGCAGGAGATGGGCTTCTGCTCCGGCATCGAGAATTATTCACGGCATCTCAGCGGGCGCCCGCCGGGTTCGCGTCCGTTCACGCTGCTGGATTTCTTCCCCCGCGACTTCCTGCTCATCGTCGATGAAAGCCACGCGTCGATCCCGCAGATCGGCGGCATGTACGAAGGCGACAAATCGCGAAAGACCGTGCTCGTGAACTACGGCTTCCGGCTGCCGAGCGCGCTCGACAACCGGCCGCTGAAGTTTCCCGAGTTCATGGAGATGACCAACCAGATTCTCTACATCAGCGCCACGCCCGCGGAGTTTGAGATCAAGAATTCGGCCGTGGGCAACACGGGTTACGTGCCGCACAAGCGTGAGCGCATCGGCGAAGACGAACCGGAGCCGTTTGCGCTCGCGGGAGTGCCGCTGCCGAACGCCCCGAAGCTGTCGCGCACCGATGCGCCGATCGAGCAGTTCGACGTGCACACGCCCGGAGCCCCGCTGGTCGTGGAGCAGATCATTCGCCCGACGGGATTGCTCGATCCGCAGATCACGATTCGCCCGCTGAAGAACCAGATCGACGATACCCTCGAGCTCTGCCGGCAGCGCATCGAGAAGCACGAGCGTGTCCTCATCACCACGCTGACGAAGCGTACGGCCGAGGATTTGTCCGACTACCTGCGCGATGTCGGGCTGAAGGTGCGCTACCTGCACAGCGACATCGACACGATCGAGCGCGTGGAGATTTTGCGCGCCCTGCGGGCGGCCGAGTTCGACGTGCTGGTGGGCATCAATCTGCTGCGCGAAGGTCTCGACCTGCCGGAGGTCTCGCTGGTCTGCATCCTCGATGCCGACAAGGAGGGTTACCTGCGCTCGCAGACTTCGCTCATCCAGACCGCGGGCCGCGCCGCCCGTCACGTGAATGGGCACGTGGTGTTGTTCGCGGATGTCGTCACAAAATCCATGGAGGCGCTCCTCGCGATCACGGAGTACCGGCGATCCAAACAGGTGGCCTATAACGAGAAGCACGGCATCACGCCGCGGAGCGTCCAGCGCGCCGTGCAGGAGAGCCTGCACACGATCCTGAGGGGCCGCGAGGTCGAGGCTTCGGTGGTGAGGGAGAGCGGCGCGGACTTGAATCTCACCGACCTCCTGCGCGAACTGGAGCAGGAGATGGTCACCGCCGCGGCGAACCTGGAGTACGAGAAAGCGGCGCTGGTCCGCGACCAGATCGCGGAGCTGAAAGCCGGAACCGGGATCGACAAAATCGAGCCGAGGCGGAAGCCGGTGAAGTACGGGAAGGGGAAGAGAACGAAGGCGAGGGCGTAGCTATTTGTGATTTACGATTGAATTTCTCTCATCCCTCCGGGATGGGCGTGGCTTTTAGGCGGCTGATCGCGCCTCGCATTTCACCTTGGGCGCCCTTGTCGGGTTCGGCTTTCAGTGCTTCTTCCAAGGCGGGCAGGGACGCCGGATCTCCGGTGCTGCCCAACGCGCGCGCGACATAGCCGCGACGGTGCGAGTCGGTTTCGAGCTTGAGGACGGTCACAATTTCCGGCGCCGCGTCCTTCGCCACCAGCCCGAGCATGCCCAGGGCGTGGGCGGATTTCATCCGGACCAGCGCATCGTCGTCATGCAGGTATTTGCGCAGGGCGATGATCTGACTGGGAACATCGATATCGATCATCGCCAGCGCGCCGAGCGCCACCACGCGGGTCACTGGATCGGCGTCCTTTTCGCCTGCGGTCCGCAACGGCGGCACGATCTGATCCCGGGTCGCGGGAGCGGCCTTGCCTATGCGCCCGAGCGCGCGTGCCGCCGTCTCCCGCGCCTCCTTCGCCTGGTCCGACTTGAGCTGGGACACCAGTTGAGGAATCGCGTCAATGGCGTCGGCACCGAGGTTGCCAATGGCCGTCCCTGCCCGCGACCGGACCACTTCATCCGAATCGCCCAGGGCGGCGCGCATTTCGGCGAACAACTTTGGCGAAATGGGGGAATGCACCAGCGACCCGATGGCCGCCTCGCGGACCGCCGTGTCGCTGCTCTGCAAGTCGGCCTTCGCTTTCGCGATCAGCTCGTCCGGCGAAGGCTTCGCGTCAGCGGCGTGCATCGTGTTGGGTGCTCCGGTGGCCAGGATGAGAAGGGTCGTGCTGGTGATCAGCGTTCGAAGGGTGTGCATGCGAGTTGGGTTCATTGTTCAGGATATTTGCCGGAGCGCCGCGATTCTTCTTCGCGAGCAGTTCGTCGTCGCGATGTCGCACCCACGGCGGTACGGACGAGGACGGTGGAAGGACGGAACAAGATCGGGGGGTTCCATGATGGCTCCTGGTGGCAGTCAGGCAATCCCAGCTGGGCTGCAAAATAAGAAGGAAAAAAGGGAGCCCTCGAATATCGCGAATGGAGGACCTCTCATTCGTGAAATTCGCGGGCACTTTCCGGGTCTCAGTGGATCGGCGCATTTTCGCTTGAGCTTCCGCCTGGTGTCTTCAGCCTCCCCGCCATGCAACACGAAATCATCGGCACGACGATGCCCGTCCTTAACATCACTCTCGAAGACGGGGAACGCGTCGTCGCGGTTTCCGGCGAACTGTCGTGGATGAGCAGTTCCATCCAGATGAACACCACGACCGGCGCGGGCGGTGGCGGCGGGTTCTTCGGCGCGCTCAAACGTGTCGTCGGTGGCGGCTCTCTTTTCATGACGGAATACCACGCCCAGGGCACGGCCGGCACCGTCGCGTTTGCCACCAAGCTCCCCGGCCATATCGTCCCGATCGAAGTGGCGGCCGGCCGGAGCTATATGATTCACCGCCACGGATTCCTCTGCGGCACGTCCGGGATCGAGTTGGGCGCCGGCTTCCAGCAATCGCTCGGCGCGGGTGTCTTTGGCGGCAACGGATTCATCCTTCAGAAAATGAGCGGCGCCGGCTCCGCATGGATCGAGTTGGGGGGCGAGATCGTCACCTACGATCTCGCGCAGGGCGAGACGCTGCGGGTCCACCCCGGGCACGTGGGCATGTTCGAGGACACCGTCAATTTCGAGATCACGCGCATCAAAGGCATCGCCAACATGCTCTTCGGCGGAGACGGCATTTTCCTCGCGGCCCTCACCGGACCAGGACGCATCTGGCTCCAGACGCTCACGGTTTCGAATCTCGCCCACGCGATCGTCCCTTTCCTGCCCGCCAAGGGATAGCCTATTTCTTCTTCGCCGCCCATCCGTCCCACTGCGCCCGGTATTCGGCGGTCATGGGGGTGAATGTGATCTGCACCTTGGGAAGGTCGGCCTTGAGTTTGGCCAGGTCATCGTCGGAGAGCGCGACGTCCTTGAGTTCGAGCGTGGCGAGATTGGGGAGTTCCTTGAGCCGGTGCAGCCCGCCGGCATAGGTGAAGACGGAGAACTCCAGCGAGAGTTTCTTGAGCTTGGGAATGGTGACCAGCGTGGCGATGGAGGCATCGGTGAGGCCCGCGTAACCTTTTGCCCACAGGCGCACGGATTCCAGGGACGGGTGATTCTTGAGCAGCGCGACGAAGTTGTCGCTGGCCGCCCCGTGCTTCAAGTCGACACGCTGGAGGTGCGGGGCAGTCACCGCCTCGACGCAAAATGCGCCGTCGCTGGAAAAAACCTCGAGGGCGGGATGCACGGAGAGCGCCGACTGCGCCTCCGGCGTCGGGCGCGTGACGTGCATTGTGTTGAGCGCTTTCAGCGACTTCATCTCCCCGAATTTCGCGGCGCCGTTCCCGGTGATGGGCGAGCCGTTCAAGGCGACAGCTTCGGGATTCAACGCCACCAACCGCTGCATTCCGGCGTCGTCCAGGGAGGCGCCGGTGAAGGAGAAGGAGCGGACGTGCAACCCGGTGATGGCGTCCCATTGCTCGGGAGTGATGGGTGTCTTGGAATCGACCGTGAGGGTGAGCCCGGCAGGAGGCCGGTTCGCGATCGTCGCCTGGAGCGGCTTGAGGACTTCCGGAATCTCGGGCAGCGGAGCCGCCGGCTTTGGAGCGTCCGCAGCGCTGAGGACCGCGGCGGCAAGGAGAAGAGCAGCGAGGGGAAAAATGAGTTTCATAATGACGAGGGAGGACGGATCGGCACACACGCTGGTGATGGCGGCCGGATCTTTCCGGAGCGTTCGCACGGTGACAACCCCCGAGACGCGTAGTCCATAGGATCGGGCGGACCAAAACTTCCAATGAGAACACGCGTCAATTGATATACACCGTCAGCCAGTCGCCACGACCACGCGGTTCCCCCAAAAAAATGAAAGTACTCTCTTTTCTGTCCTTGCTCCTTCTCGGTTTCATATTGTCGGCCGGTGGAGCTGAGCCTGCGGCCGCCACGGGCGTCCCGGTGATCGATCCCGACTACGCCGGCGATGTCCGCGAGTGGTGGAGCACGCACCCGATGAATCCCAAGTCGGCACGCTTTCAAAAGGACCTCATCGCGCCCTCGCCCAGCGTCTCGCTGAATTCCGGCGATTCCATCATGGATGCGGTCGCCAGCCTTCCCGCGACCGGCGGGACGATCCGGTTGGCGGCGGGGAGATACGAACCGTTCACCATCATCGGCCGCAGCCACATTCACATTCTCGGACCCGACGAAGGCGAGGCCATCATTACCGGCCATAGCTATTTCGCCGTCTGTCCGGAAGCGATGGACTACGTCACCTTCGACACCCTGGTCAGCAACTACGACAACTACCACTACAAGGACAAGCGCGTGTGGGATCTCTACCGCCAACCCACCTCCGACTTTCACCTCAAGAACCTGGTCTTTGATGGCGAAGGAAAGACGATCGTGGATTTTCCCGGCCCCAATGGCATCAAAGGCCTCGGCGGAGCCCTTGGGCTCAAGCGCGTGCGCGACGTGCTCGTGGAAGACTGCACGTTCCGAAACTACCTCGACGCCCCGGACATCTATCAGCACTGCGGTCTGGCGTGGGGCCACTATGGTCTCACCAACGTGTGGCTCCGCCGCTGCCACTTCACCGGCGCCGCGCGCTATGCCGTCTACTTCGACGGCGCGCACGGCTGTGGACTGCTCGACTGCACGATCGAGTGCAAGGGATTCAAGGACGGCGGCCTCCTTTTCCTCGCCAACCACGATTTCACCGATGATCTCAACGGGAATGGGAAAATCGACGCGGACGAGGAGAAGTGCGCGAAGTTTCTGGTCATCTCCGGCAACACGTTCGAAGGGAACACATCGACACCCGTCCGCATCACCGGCCAGAATTGCCTGATCGCGAACAATACCGCCAAAGGCCGCATGTTGGAACTGGTCGGGGTATATCCCACCGGGGAAATCGCTCACCGCAACTGGGCGGCGGGAGAACTTAAGATGCGCGTGCTCGACAACCAGTTGGGAACCTGCGCCCGCGCGGTGCTGAATGTGTTCGCGTCGGCCAGGATGACGGTGGAAGACATCGAAGCCTCGCCACACAATGTGCAATGCACGGTGACAGGGAACGTCGTGGAGAAAACGCCCACGGAATACCTGATTACTCCCCCGCCCGGGTTGAAGCGTTAAGCCGCTCGAAAATTCGCCGCGCGCCAGACGCATCGGGAGACACTCCGAGTCCACGTCCAAGGGCAGCTTCCGGTCGGATCCCAAGGCCGCGGCCGCAGGCGGTCGAAAGATAAGGAAGCTGTCCCAGCCTTCGCGGAGTTCCTCGGAGCGGGTCCGGTATTTCTGGTGATTTTCATGGCCTGGGGGCTGCTGCCCCGCCGATGCGCAGGGCCGGGTTGCATCTGCTCTCCTCCTCTGCGACCCCGAGTTCGATACGGGAACCGGGCCGCTCCCACACATCGGTGACCGTCAGGCCGCCCCGATGCAAAGCGCTCTTCGCCGGATACCCGAGGGACTTCGCGGGCGGGCCGAAGCGCTCGATCGCCGCGGCGCGCAGTTTGTCCCAGTCTTCGCGAACCAGGGTGTCGAGTTCGGTCGTTTTTTCCGCCAGGCATCCGAAGGTGATGGCCGCGAGCTTGTCGTCCTTCATCTCAAATTCCATGTTGAAATTGCGCTCGCCGATGACCCAGCGGTAGCGGGAGTTCAGCTCCACGCGCGCTTTGGGGGCGACTCGCGCCGACACCATCTTTGAGAGGTTCAGCTTGCGGATGATCACTTCCTCGCTGTCGCCCAAGACCAATCGATCGAAGACCCATTTGTCCTTCTGGCTTTCCCACTGCGCCAGCTCTTCCGCATGCTCGCGATCGGCGTCCGCCTTTTCCCGCTGCTCCCGCGTCATGGACTTCGCCGCCGCGGCATCGGCCTTTTCCTTCGCCTGGGCCGCCAATTCATCGGCCTTGGCCTTCTCCTTCGCCGCCGTCTCCGTGGCCGCCAGTCCTGCCACCGCCAATTCCGCGGCGCGCAAGGGCCAGTCCGGCTGATTGAAGAACGCCGGGTCCGACTTCCGCTTTTCCGCGACAACCGCGAGGAATTGCTGATTGAGGGGCGATCCCGGCTGCTTCAGCGCCGGATACTTCAGGACCGCCGCCGCCTGCCAGCGCTCGACGGTCTGCGACGGCACCGGCGCGGCATGGAGCGTGACCAGCATGGCGAGAAGCGCGAGCGAAGGGAGTTTCATGGCGGCGGTTCGTGGCGATGGAAAAATTGCTGGCCTGAGGGGCCGTGATCTACCCTTACGTCACTGCTCTTTGGCGTAGCGCTCAAAAGCGCCCGCAATATCGGCGGCTTTTTCGTCCCCTTTGTGGAAGACAAAGCGATGGCGCAGGGTGAGTTTTTCTCCCTGCTTCAAGGTGTGCGGACCGTTCGGGTCGTCCTTTTCCAGCGTGCCAAAGCAGTTCGCCGTGAAGAGGCCGTAGGTGCGGACGTGCCAGCTCGTCGGATAGCGGAAGCTGGTCGGATGGTTGAGCATCGCCACCCCGAGCGTCTCGCCGTCCACGGGGCCGGAGTAGTCCACCCACGGGGCGCGCTTGCCCCAGGCGTCCTTGTCGGTGATGCCGGTGCTGGTCACGATGTGTCCACCCTGCTTGGTGTCCACCGCCATGGAACTGGGCACGCGGATGCTCAGGCCTGCGTCCTTCTTGTCGCCAAAGGTCACATCGCCGTCACGGGCGATGAAGTCCTGGTCCCAATCGATGAGCCGGGTTTCGCCTTCGACGCGGAAGGACAGCCGGCGGATCTCGGAGACGGATTTCTTGCCATCAGCGCCGTAGTATTCGTTTTCCTCCACGATGACCGCCCGCTGTGTATCGGCGGTGATCTCCTTGAACGCGACGTGCTTGATCGTGCCCATGAGCGCCAGCGCCGCCTTCTGCTTGTCGGTCAGTTTATCGTCGGGTAGCAGCGAGACACTGCCGCGGTCCATCCAGCTGTTGAAGCCATTGATGTCGGAATGTCCGAAGCAAATGCCGCGATGATGGGGATGGTCCGCCTGCTCGCCTTCGACTTTTTGCATCGGGAAGGCGCGGGTCATCTGCTTGCCCGTGGGCCCGTAGACCGGAAAGAGATACTGTTTGTTCGCCTCGCTGATGACGTATTCGGCGAAAGGTTGGCCGTCATACTTGACGACCACTCCAGTCGGACCTTGGACAGCGGTGAAGACTTTTTCAGCGGCGTGAGCGGAGGTCGCCAGTCCAGCCGCGAGGGCACAGGCGGCAAGGAGCAGGAAGGGGCGGGGGAGAGCCAATTGGGGGGACATGCGTTCATTGTGCCAAGGCCGGACGCGGAGTAGAGGAAAAAAGCCGTGAAGCAGGACATGGCTGCCGCTACCACAGCGCGAAATCCACCAACCGGCGAAGCGCAATTCGTACGTAGCCGTGAATTTATTCGCCGAATCAGGCGTCGCAGAAGGTATGATCCTCCCCTACTATCAAAGGAGAGCAAGAGGCGTGGCGCGCCCCTTGACTTCCTCCCGGCCTGCGGTCCAGTACGCTCATATGAAGCCGGCCCTTCTGCTCCTGCTCGGGCTCGCTGGTCTGGCGGGCTGCACCGATCTGCAGCGCACCGCCTACCAGGACTCACGCGCGATTAACAAATATTCGCGACAGAACATGATGGAGACAGCGCGGGATATTCCGCTTCCGCGGATTCGCCCGCCCGGGGCACCGCGCTATGCGAACTACGACTACACGCCGCGGTCACCATACAGCCCGTATGCCGGCCGGCAGGCGTTCGTGTCGGGCGATGTCGTGGCGCCGGCCTACTCACCGGGGTTATATGGACCGGTGGCCGATCCGCAGTACTCGGCGGCGATGGGATCGGGATTTGGCGGAGCGCGTTACCGCTACGCTCCACGCTACTACGGGACCTACGGCTACTACTATCCGGCCTACGGGTGGGGATACTAGCCCGTCGGACTGGCAAGCCGAAGCCTTCAGCGGTCGAATAGAAAAAGCAGGCCGCGCAAGCCGGCGGAGGAGGAATAAGTCGCCGGCTCGGCATGCTCCCAGATCTTGACCGATTCGCGGCCATCCGCCGCACTCAGGCGCATGCGCTGTTCAGACAGAGTGAGTTCGGCAGCCTCCAGAAACCGCCGGCTCTGGAGGTAGCGACCCTTGGCCTCCAGATAGCGGCTCACGGCTTCCTTGTCCGGCGATGTTCCGAGCACGGAGTTGGGACTTTCCGGATCGGGATCGGCGATGCCTCCAATGGCTCGCAATTCCGCGGCGCGCGCCGCCATTTCTTCGACGATCTTTCGCTGTTTTTCCACTTCGTCCTGCACCGGTTCGAGTTCGCGCCGGCGATTCTCCAGGATATCGGCCCGGCGCATTTCCTTGTAAACGACGGCGATGGTGTTGGCGATATTGGCCGCACGCTGTGGATCGGTGTCGTAAATGCCGATTTCGATCAAACCGGTATTCCGCACCGCCTGCAACTGCATCGACTTCTTGAGCCGCAGATACACCTGCTGCACCGTCAGCGGGTGTTCCGGCGGAGAAAATTCCTTCACCAGGTTGAGGCGCTCGATGACCGGGTAGAGGATCTCCGACTTCTGCAGGATTTGGAACTGGGTGGTGACGAACTGCGGATCGTACGAGCGCCCGGCGCCAGCGAAGGAGTTGGCCGACTCCGGGGCATCCGCTCGCACTTCGATTGTCACCTTGGCGAAGTAGCGGTTGGGCGCGAAGACAAGGGCCACGATGAAAACGACCGGCAGGAGCAGAAAGACGCAGGCGCCGATCATCCAAGCCCGTGCCGATGGGATGCGGCGTGGGGCGTTCCCGCTGGAGGAAGACGGACCGACACGGGAAGCGGCGGGCGGGACTGCGTGGGGTACGGGCGTCGCGGCGACGATCTCGACATCCGTCTTGAAATCGAGGGCCGTGCGATAGCGTCGCTCAGGCTGCTCCTGCAGTGCGCGCAGGACAATCTCGTCCAATCGCACATCGACCTGAATCCCTCGCATATGAGATGAAGGCGCCTCCAGCTTGCTTGAAGGCAGTTCACCCGTGAGCAGTTCGTAGAGCACCACGCCCAGGGAGTAGATATCCGCACGATGATCGACCTGCGACGATGAGGGCGCGGATTGTTCCGGCGCCATGTACTGTGGAGTGCCCAGGACGCTCCCTTGGGTGAGTCCCGCCGCTGCTCTGTCAGCGAACGCACCCGCCGGACTTTCCGGCGCGGCGCCCATCATCAGGGCGATCCCGAAATCGGCGATCTTCAAGCGGCCCGCCTTGTCCAACAGGAGATTTTCCGGCTTGATGTCGCGGTGGACGATCCCGCGATCATGCGCGTACTGGAGCGCTTCGCAGATCGGTGGCACGACCGCCAGGGCCTGCGATGGAGTAAAGCGCCCGGCCTTCATCGCCTGCCGGAGATTCACCCCGTCGACAAACTCCATGAGCAGGTAGAAGAACACACCCGCCTGCCCGAAATCGTGCACCGTCACGATGTGCGGGTGGCTGAGCCGCGCAAGGGCGCGCGCCTCCCGCTGGAAGCGCTCGGCGAAGTGCTGATCCGCGCCGGGCGGCGGCGTGAGGATCTTCAACGCGACGAAGCGATCGAGCTGCGGTTGCCGCGCTTTGTAGACGGCGCCCATTCCTCCCTGGCCGATGAGGCCAAGGATTTCAAACTGAGGAAAGGCGGCGCGCACGGCGTCGAGATCCGGGGCCGCACGTCCGGCTCCCGGTTCACGGGTCGGCTCCATGACACCGGCCATGAGGCAGCGCGGACAAAGGCCTTCCGGCGCGGAAGCGGGGAGCGGCGCGCCGCAGGCAGGGCAGGAGTGGGGAGGAGGATTTGGGTTCATCTCATATACCCGGCGT
>Ga0207671_10005531_pt1 | contig 11614 bp, 6 predicted proteins | sample KBSC24metaG_FD_184352 | JGI IMG/M metagenome (GOLD analysis project Ga0207671, IMG submission 184352) | Corn rhizosphere microbial communities from Kellogg Biological Station, Michigan, USA - KBS C2-4 metaG (SPAdes) (version 2) | ecosystem: Host-associated > Plants > Roots > Rhizosphere > Soil... | reverse complement strand
CCGAGCGGTTTCGCGCTGGCAGCCGCTGAGTTGCTCGCAACAAAATCCGCTCCCGATCGCATCAGGCTCATTCGCCTGCCGGGCGCGGCCACAAAAATCAAGATGACGCTATATGCGAGAAGGTGCGAAGGTGCAATTTAAGCAGGCCTTTGAGTCTGTCTGCCGCGTGCCACGATCTATCGATTTATGGCTACCGGAGCTCTCCAGCGAGATGCCAAATGGGCCCGGCGGCGTGCCGTGGAAAAGCGACGAAATTGCTGCATGGCTCGATGCAAGACCGCGGGTTAGCAAGTTGATTGATGTTGGTGCGGGACTTGGCAGTCCTCCCCTTTCCGAACGCTGAAAAACAATCGGGCCGTGCTGGGCAATAGGCAGTGCCGAGGGCATTGCAGACCGAGAGCCCCGATGGCAGCGTGAATCGGTTATGATTCCCAGCGCGCTTCAGGCCTCCAACTGGCTGCGACAAAGTTGCGACACGCGATTCAACGATGTCCCAAGTCTTTGTTTTCGCACGCCCCTCTGCCTCAGTGGCTCCCATCCATCATAGGGGCCACGGAGATCGGATAGAGGCCTGGAACGCGGGGGTTTTCGCTGAAAGTGCTCATTTTCCCGTGATTTTAGCATGGGGGATTTATGGGCTATTTCTGCGGATTTATGAGCGTTTAGTGTTTCCGGCTGGGGCGTACACGGCGGAGATCCGCACCCACGTATTCGTGACTTCCGCATGTTGAGTGGCCAGTGTCGCCGCGAGATGGCCGTTAACGCCGTGAGCTCTGGGGAAGTTGGTCCTAGCACCGCTTTGCCAAGCAAGGACTGAAGGTCGAGCCGCAGCTCTGGGCCGATGCCCGGCGGCAATTGATCGAGAAGGCGGTGGCGCTCTACATCGATCCCAGCTCCATCGATGCGCACTACCCGCTGCTGCGCGACAAGCTGTTTTCACGCAGCGACGAGTACATATCGACTGTACTGGAACAGCTGCCACCACAACTGGGCCGCTATAGCCCGCTCCTCGGCACGATCCGCGCCGTTGTGAAAGTTCGTGACGTACACAGATCGCTGAATGAGATCTCGCGCGACGACCGCATCGAGTTCATCCGGAACAACGGCAACCCACGAATCGCTGTTGAAGTGCGGGTGCAGAGCGACCCAGGAGATCCGACCCTCCAACCCCAGCGCTCGGCGCTTGCCGAGAACATTCTGATGGACCGCATTCGCTCGTTTGGATTTGTCGCAGTGGATACGACCATCGCCGAGCCGGCGCCTGATTTTCTGCTCAGCGCGGAAGTGAGGTTCAGGCATCTGTCAGCCACATTGCCCGCCTCCGGTCTCACCATCGAGAAAGTGGCGCTGGCCTCCTGGACCATTCGCACCGTGGAACGCAATACGGGCGAGGAGGTCTACCTCAACACCACGATTCCTCGCAAGCAGCGTCGGCCCGACGGAGCTGGCGCTGCAGCAAGTCGGGCAACTCATCGGCGCGGAGTTCTCGCGCGAGTTCTTCCTGCAGTATTTCGACTTGGGCACGCAAAGAGTCCGCCTGCATTTCAAGGGTCTGCCCAATATCGCCTCCCAGTCACTCATTGCCGAAGCAACCGCAGCTCTACGCATCCTGAACGCCAGCCTTACCGGATCGCCGGGCCAAGATGTGCTGATCGACATCGATGTAGTGGAGAACACCGACGGCGCGCGCGAACTCGTTTCAGAAGCCCTGCTGAACCCCCTCAATCGGAAATTGGGACAGTTGTGTTTCGCCTCGACGGGCGGCAGCGATGCGGAATTGCTGATCGACTTCGATCCTGTCTGTGCCAGTCCAGCCGTGTTGGCGCGACTGGACGCCTTACCGCCGGGCGCTCTGATCGATGCGCCCAGTTCGCGCATCAAGGAGATCGTCAGCGATCCGGCGAGGCTGCGGCGGGCGGCGCTCTAACGCCCGACGCTCGATACCACCCTGTTGGTACAAACAACCGCGCCAGTGCCCCAGGAAGGGGAGCGCGCTCATAGACCGGGCGCCAGCAGGATCTCGCTCTGATCATCTTCTGTCTGAGAATAGAGAAGCCAGCGTCCGTCCGCGGAAACCGCGATTCCGGCTGTACCAAACGGCACCGGAGTTTGCTTCAAGGTCATCACCCGGCGCGTCGAACGACTTGCGAATTCGTAGAAGTCGAGGACGACCGGTGTCGATGACGAATCGGTGTAATAGATCCCGGTCGTGGTCGCCGCCCAGGAGTCGTCATATCGGACTCTCGGCATGTTCTCGAGAGGCACTTCCGCCGCGCCGCTCACCGGGCGCGTCCAAAGAGCGATCCCATTCTGCTCGAGGACGCCGAAAATCAGCCGGTCTGAAACCACGCTCACGCTCAAATAGGGTGAAGACCGATTGGTCGCGCGTTCAGCTCGTCCTCCGGTCGAGGCAACCCGATACAGGGTGTAATATCCGTCGTACGCAAACAGCCACCGACAGTCGTGCGACCAGACCGGAGAGGACAAGTTAACTCCCGACGTAGCAACTTTGCGAGGAACTTTCTCGCGGATGTCTTCAAGATAAATAGCCGAGTTTCCGGAGGCGCGGGAGTCGAAAGCAATGCGGTGGCCATCGGAACACCAGCTCGGCGTACCGGTGACCGGTCCGTTGAATGAAGTCAACTGATCCGGATCGGCGCCCTGCGAGTCCGTGATCCATATCTCTGTGCTCCCCGAGCGATTGGACTGGAATGCGATGTGCGTGCCGTCAGGTGAGTAGCGGGCAGCCATCTGGGATCGAGTGGCATCAATCAGTCTGATTGCGGATTCTTCCGGATGGGCCGCTGTGAGATCAACACGCCAGATATCAACAGTCTTTCGGCCGCGCACGTAAGCCAGTCGCCCATTCCGTGCTGCAACCGCAGGCGCGGAAGCCTGTTCGCTGAATGGAAGCTGCGTCATCCGCCCATCCAAAGTGAGCTCCCATAACTCACCGCCATCGCCCGGATCGCTCGAAAACACCAGTCGGGTGCCATCCGGGGCCCAGGCAATCCCCTGTGGATAGCCGACCATAGCGCCCAGTTTCCGCACGGGTCCGTGCGGCAATCCCACCAACTCGATTGAATAAACCGCCGAGCTCGAACTGCAGGCCAGTGCGAGCTGCTTGCCGTCCGGCGAGAAAATGGCCTCGGCCGCATCCAGACAATCCGGCGCTGGCGAGAGGGGCTGCCTGCTCAACGAGTCCAGCGAAAGCAGATACACCTGGGGCACTCCACTGGGTCCGTAGCCCAAATAAGCAAGCTGCCGACCATCCGGCGACCAACTGATCTGTGGGTATGTACCAGAAGCAACCCCGGTACTCACGAGCTCCCTTTCGGAACCGCCGAGGGCGGGTATGACGAAGATGCCCGGTCCGCCAGTTCCGGCGGGGCTCTGTCTGAGAAACGCAATCACACTGCCATCTGGCGACCACGCCGGGCTGATCCAATCGGAAGGTTGGCGGGTGAGCCGCAGCAGCCGCTCCGATCCCACGGACTTGACGTACAGATCAAATTGATGAGGGTCACCCGCTTCGCCGTTCCACGCGAAGGCGACCTGACTACCGTCGGGGGAGAATGTCGGTGCGATCGCCCGGCCGCGCAAGCTGGTGAATGGAACAATCCGCTGCGCGGTTGGCGCTCGTAGGACAGCACGATGCATGATGACCGACCAGCCGCCCGCGATGAGCAGCACCACGACGGCGCCGAGTAGCAACATTCGACGCAATGGGAAGATGCCGGAACTCGGGGATGCGTCCACAACTTCCGCCGCAATCGCGGGCCCGCGCACCGGTTGTTGCACGCCAACATGTTTGAGAGGCGGCAGCGTCTCTCGTTCAACACCGGCTGGAGGGTTCGACAGATCGGGGGTGGCGGACGGGTCACGCGGCTCATCACGCTCTATTGCCGCGATGAATCGGTAGCCTCGCTTGGGCAGAGTCTCGATGAAGCGCGGCGCCTCTGCCGAGTCTCGTAGAGCCTCCCTCAGGCGCTTGACCGCCGCATTGACCCCCTGGTCATACTCGACCAGTGTGCCCGTCGGCCACAATCGGTCACGCAGCTCTTCGCGAGTGACGAGCTCCCCCGCGTTCTCCACCAGCATCGCCAGGACACGAAACGACTGCTGGGGTAGGCGAACCCGCCGGCCTGACCTAAACAACTCTTTAGTGCGCAGATCCGCTTCAAATCCCTCGAACCGGATGCGGGCCGAACCGGACTTCTGTGAAGTCATTCAAATTCGTCCCTCATGGGTACGCGTCGTTGCTCAAAATGCCCCAACTATCAAGAAAGTAGGTGGTCAGATAAATGTAATCCACGTGCCACGCTCAATCAATTGCAATGCGGGCACCTCCTCGATTCCCATTGTGCTCGCGCCGCGTGACATCGCCATTTGCAACGTTGAGTGCCCTCAAACTGCGCTGATGCCACAGCTGACATATTTCATCGGCATCTGGGGCACCGTTGGCTCGAGGATATCGCAAACATGAACCCTCTTCGTCGGCGCGAGTTTCTGGGTTTGAGCGGCGCGCTGCTCGGAACAGGCGCGCTCGCTCGAGATGGACAACCGGGCGCAAACCTTACTCGCCCAGCTCCGGTCCCCGCCCTGCCGGATGTCTGGGTCAACGCTCCGATTGTTGCGTTGTGGCCGGGCGAGCCCCCCGGCGCTGCAGGCTTCTCACCACAGCTGCCGCCATCGGACTGGTCTCCCCTATACCTGCGCAACGTCCGGAGACCCGAGCTGCGCGTATTTCGCCCCGCCCGCGCAAACGGCCATGGACTGCTCGTGATACCGGGGGGATCGTACTCCTTCGTATCTGTCGCCAACGAAGGCGCCGAGGTTGCGGCGCGGATGACTTCCCTCGGAATGACGGTGTTCGTGCTGACGTACCGACTTCCCGGTGAAGGCTGGCAGAACCGCGCAGACGTGCCGCTTCAGGACGCCCAACGCGCTATGCGCCTGATTCGGTACAACGCGGAACTCTTTTCAATCGAGCCGAACAAGGTCAGCGTTATGGGCTTCTCCGCCGGCGGCCATCTCGCCGCCACTCTGGGAACCCAGCATGCAGAGCCCACATATGCAGGAGTCGACGCAGCGGACGGATTGAGCGCGCGGCCTTTTTCTGCAGGCCTGGTATATCCCGTGGTCACAATGAAAAGACCGTGGACACATGAGATGTCACGGAACCTCTTGCTCGGTGAACACCCGTCTGACGCGGAGGTTGAGCGTCGGTCGGCCGAACGGCACGTCTCCTCAACGACTCCGCCCATCTTCATTGTACACGCGATCGACGATGATGCCGTCCCCGTCGAGAACAGTTTGAACCTGATGAATGCGATGCGTGAGGCGAAGCGGCCCGTAGAGGCGCATCTGTTGCAGGAAGGACGTCACGCCTTCGGTGTTGGCCATCCAAACACCCCCTCGGAGCACTGGACTTTACTATTCTCGAGCTGGCTCGGGCGGGTAATCTCGCTCGGCTGATACGCGCCTGCGACGCGCGATAGCGCCGGTTGACCAAAGCGAATCGCCGCCTTGTCGGAAATGACATGCCTGCCTGTGCGGCCGCAACTCGACCTCGCCCGAGGTTCGGTTAGAACCTTCCCTCGTTAGCTTCTGGATCGGTGGTTAGTGCATCACATCGCACATCCAACGTGACGATCCCGCAACATGACGATCCCGAAGATGACGTGGCTGCCGAGGGAGGCGCGGATAGAGGCGGTCGCCAACGAAAGAAGTCAAATACATCAATAACATACGTGGTCACATAAATGCCTTGCAGGTGCCACGGGGAATCAATTGCAATTGCCGGCGCGCCCCCTTTCTATCCGTGACACAACGGGATTCTCAGGGGGGGTATCACGATGCTGGACTGGACTACGTCGACATCGCGTCGCGTCAAGTCGGTCGCGCGTCCGCAGTTGAAGATGCGTGAGCTCGCATTGCTCGTTCATCTCGATGAGGAGCGGACAATGACGCGCGCTGCCGCGGCTGCTCGTCTGACGCAGCCGGCCGCCACGAAGTTGCTCCGCCAGGTCGAAAGCATCCTCGACGTCAAACTGTTCGAGCGCCATGTCCAGGGAATGGCGCCGACTCCGTATGGCGCAATCCTCTTACGCCATGCTCGCAAGGCGCTCTCGGGTATCAGACACGCGTGCGAGGAGATTACGGCGCTCGAGTCGGGTTTCGCCGGTAGGGCCACGGTGGGCACCGAATTGGGTGCCGGTACGCACATCGTCCCTATGGCGATCGCGCGAGTGAAGCAGCGTTACCCGAGTCTGCTCGTGGGAACAGAGATCGGTTCCAGCAGAGAACTCGTGAAAAGACTCCTGCAAGGGCAATTCGACATCGTAGTCGGAAGATTTCAGCCGGCCGGATGCGCGGAGGATCTCCTGTATGAGCCGCTCGCAACCGACGAGCCGCACGTGATCGTTGCGGGAGCAGAACATCCGCTCGCCAGCGGCCAGGGCTTGGAACTGGAGGATCTGATCGACCACCCTTGGATCCTGCCTCCGGAAGGCAGCCTAGTGCGCGCACGGTTGTTTTCCCTGTTGATCGAGCGCGGCCTGGGGTTGCCGACCAACATCGTGGAAGCGCTTTCGCTGCCCGCCATCACCAGCCTGTTGCAGTGCAGTCATTACCTGGCGGTCCTGCCGGAGCAAGCCGTGCAGTCGTGCTGTGAGGCGGGGATTCTCAAAGTACTCGTGCGGAATCTGCCCTTGGGCATCGGGGGGTTCGGTCTGGTGACCGCTCGCCATTACAAGCTCTTGCCCGGGGCCCAATGCCTGTTGAATACGCTGCGGGAGGTGGGCAAAGAGCCGCAGCCTCGCGTGGGCACGAGGCAAGCCCATTGGCCTCGGACAGGTCAGGATCAGTAGTAATCAAAACAGACCAGGCATGTAACCGCCGATGCCGTGTTGGTTTTCGAAGGTCTTCAACATGAGGCTCGAGTAGCGGATCGAGTCAGGGGGGATTGGCGTGGTTTCAAAGAAGCAAGGCCCGTTGTCCGTGCGGGTGAGTCAGTTTTCGCAAGTTGAGCTGGCTGTGCGCAGTGTGATGCGCCAGCGTGCTCCCATGTTAGCTCTGGGAGCCTTGAGTCTCCTCGGCGCCGCAACGACCTCAACGGCGCGGGCCGCGGATGCTGAGAGTGTTACCGACTCAAATCAGGCCGCCGGCGACAAGCATGACGAGCGGCAGGCATTGTCAGAAGTGTTGGTCACCGCCCGTCGCAAGGCCATCCAGAACGCGGATCAGCTCAAGAAGGATTCCGAATCGATCATAGACTCGGTCAACGCCGATGATGCCGGCAAGCTGCCGGATGCCAGCATCACAGAGGTGCTGCAGCGTGTTCCCGGCGTGACCATCACGCGCTACAGCGGCGATGCCGATCACTACCAGGCCCAGGGCACGGGCATCCAGGTGCGAGGACTGTCGGGTGTGGCCGGCCGAGTCAACGGCCGCGAGGTTTTCAGCGCGAACGGCGGCAATGGTCTGAACTGGTCCGATATCCCCCCGGAGCTCATGGCCGGAGTAGACGTCTACAAAGCTGCTACGGCCGATCTCATCGAGGGCGGCACCGGCGGGCAGGTGGACCTGCGCACCAAGATGCCGTTCGACTTTCACGGTTTCGGCGCGCAGTTGTCCGGAAATGGAGACTACGCCGATTTTCGCAAAAAGACTTCGCCAACCGGTTCGGCGCTGCTGACCGACACATGGGATACCGAGCATCTGGGTCGCATCGGCATTCTCGTGGACTACTCATACGGCAAATTTGCCTCGCGGGACGACTTCATACGTCAAGATCCACTCTACAAAACGCGGATCGGCAACGTTGATCGCTATATTCCAGGAGGAGTGGCGTACGGGCGGGAAACATTCGACCGCACCCGCAAGGGAGCGTACGCGGCTTTGCAGTGGCGGCCCACGGACAATTTCGAGCTCTCGCAGACGTACTGGGAATCGAAATACCAGCAGACGAATACCGCCCAGGGCGTGACCATGACGAACACGACCTTTGCGGTCGATCCGAATGGCAACAATGTGTTTGATTCGGCAGGGGCCCTTCTCAAAACGGACAACTTGTTCCTGTACAACTCTGCGAACCTGGGCGTGCCCACCTCCGGTACCTTTGGTGGTTTTACCACTTCTGGCGGCTACAGCAGCGATACCCGCGATCTGTCTACCTCGTTCAAGCTGAGCTCCAGCACCGGCCGCTGGGCACTGCGAGGCGCCTTCCAGGCGGTCGATTCGACCATGGATACCCTCAGCTACAGCGTCTTCCCCAACATTCCGTTGGCGACAAGCGGCTTCGGGGTGGATGTCAGAGGTATTCCCGTCGTCACGATGCCTAGCTCAACCCTGGCTGCACTGGATGATCCCACCCAGTACACTTATGCGGCGACCATGCCCCACCTGGCCGGCAACACGGCCCACATGAATGCCTACACCCTGGATTACGACCTCAAGCTCTCGGAATCGGGATTCTTCCGCTCGTTGCAGGTGGGCGCGCGCTACGCGGATCACACGGAATCCGACCAGACGTCAGGTTACGACTGGGAGGCGCTGGGCGTGGGTTGGAATGGGTATCCGCCCGTCACCTTCGCACAGGGAAGCCCCGGAGACTATTCTTCCGCGGTGTTCAGCAACTTCTTCGAGGGCCGCGTCCCGGTGCCTGCGAACGTGCTGATGCCCAGTATCGCGATGGCAAGCCGGGCAGATCCGCTAGGGGATCACCAGAAATATGGCAATCCGCTCAAGCACGGGATCCAGTACAACCCGTGGGATACCGCCGATGTGCAGTATGTCGATACCGCGGCTTACGGTCTGATCCGATTCGCGGACGGCCAAGGCGTGTTCGGCATCCCGTACCGCGGCAACTTCGGAGTACGCCTGGTCCGTACGAAGCAGCACGCCTCCGGGTTCTATCATCAAGTGTCCGGAAGCTTCATGGATCCCGCGACCGGTGGCATGCGCAACCTGGTCGAGGTAGCCACTCCCATGTCCGGCGGCCGCAGCGACACGCGTGCGCTGCCGTCGCTGACCTTCATGCTCGTTCCCAACGAACATTGGCAGACCCGTTTTGTCTACGATGACACGATGGATGTGCCGCCCGTAACCGACATCCAGGCCAACGGCGAGCTCAGCCCGGTGACCATCAACACCGCTCCGTCCGGGGCGACAGCCGTGAACTCACTGAACGGTTGGAACGTCAGCTTTGGCAATCCGGATCTGCGGCCAGTCATTGCGCACAACTTCGATCTATCGGAGGAGTGGTATCCGAAAGCAGGCACGGCAGCGCATGTCGATGCGTTCTACAAGCGGATTGCGAACCCTCTCATCTACAGCAGTATCAGCCGGCCGTGGACTGTCCAATTCGACACGGGGCCCGCAGCCATCCTCGTCAATTACAACGGCTATCACAACGCGGACCAGGCCGCCACCGTCAAGGGCGTCGAGGTCGGCGGGCACACCTACTTCGACATGCTGCCCGGGGCACTCAAGGGCATCGGTATCGATGCGAATTATACGTTTATCGACAGCAAGAACCCGGGCGACATCTACTACGACATTAACGGACTGCCGCACAATGACGTGCCGCTGGCAGGCCTCTCGAGGCACAACTTCAATGCGGCCCTGCTGTACGACTACAAGATCTGGTCGGCGCGCCTGGCGTATAGCTGGCGCAGCGAGTACCTGCTAACCACGAACCAGAACGGTATGAACGGAACCTACAACTACTACAGCGCCAACAGTCCGTCCGGGGCGAACTGCCAGAGCCCTGCGACGACCACCTGTCAGTACATCAAGATCGCTCTGCCAAGTTTTTCGGGATCGCAAGGGCAACTCGACTTCGGGCTGACTCTGCGTCCGTCGGATCACTACTACGTGACGTTCCAGGTCGCCAACCTGGGGAACACGATCGCGAAGAACTGGCAGGGTGGCTATCCCGGAGGGCGGTATTACCGCGAACACTTCATCGCCGATCGTCACTTCAACCTCTCCGCCGGGCTGAAATTCTAGGCGAGCGCGGTTGTAGCGGGAGGCCGGGGGTGGTACACCGGCTTCCCGCTGCTCTCGAGGGTCCATGCAATCCAAGCGTGTTTTGATCGTTGGCGGCGGTACCGCCGGTTGGATCACTGCGGGATACCTGGCCAGGACGCTGGGTGCGCAGAACCCCGACGGCGTACGCATCACCCTCGTCGAATCCGCGGAGATCGGTATTCTGGGCGTCGGGGAGGGAACCTTCCCGACGATCCGCAAGACGCTGCGCCGGATTGGTGTCGATGAGGCGAGCCTGGTGCGGGAGTGCTGCGCGAGCTTCAAGCAGGGCGCAAAGTTCATCCACTGGCGCGTCCCGCCGGGTGGCGGCGCGCCCGATCACTACCTGCATTCCTTCCAGGTTACGCATGAGCCTTCCGGGCTGGATCTGCTGCCCTATTGGCTGCTCGGGGTCGCCGGCGACAACATCAACTGGGACGAGGTGAACACACCTCAGAAACGTGTCGCAGACTCGAGCCGGGCGCCCAAACTCATCGACCATCCCGATTACGAGGCGCCGCTCAACTACGCCTATCATTTCGATGCGACCCGGCTGGCCGCTTTGCTGCGCAAGCACGCGATAGCCGCAGGCGTTCAGCACCTGCAGGACACGGTGGATACGGTGAACCTGACGGAGGATGGCTCCATCCGCTCCGTCGGCACGCGCGCACACGGGGATCTCGAGGCCGATCTCTTCGTCGACTGTACGGGATTTCGTGCCCAACTGATCGGAGCCGCCCTCGGCGTGCCCTACAAGTCCTGTCGCTCCGTCCTGTTCTGCGATTCGGCTCTCGCATTGCAGGTACCCCACGAGCGGCCCGATTCACCAATTGCTTCCTACACGATTGCAACCGCTCACGAGTCGGGCTGGATCTGGGACATTGGACTCGACAGCCGGCGGGGAGTTGGCAATGTGTACTCGTCGGCGCACATGGACGATGCGCGCGCGGAGGAGATCCTCAGGGCTTACGTCGGGAAGGCGGGGAAGGACTTGGCGCCGCGTAAGATTCGCTTCGATGCCGGCTATCGCGAAACCAACTGGAAGAAGAACTGTATCGCCATCGGACTCTCCAGTGGCTTCTTCGAGCCGCTCGAGGCGACCGGGATTGTGTTCACCGAGGTGGCGGCAGTCATGCTGTCCAACCTGTTTCCCTGGGGAGGGGACCTGGAGATCGCGGCCAAACAGTACAACGATATCATGCGCCGGCGGTATGAACGCGCGCTCGATTTCATCAAACTTCACTACTGCATCAGCGAACGCCGGGACTCGCAGTTCTGGATCGACAACGTGGATGTGGCGAGCACTCCGGAGAGTCTGCAGGAGCTGCTGCGCATGTGGCGGCATCGGCCGCCCGGCTCGATCGATATCGACCAGAACGTAGATTTGTTCAAGGAAGCCAGCTGGCAGTATGTGCTCTACGGCATGGGCTACAAGACCGATCTGCGGCCTCGGGCCGCGGCGCTCAAGTATTACGGTGAAGCGCATACAGCCTTTGCGGAGATCAGACGCCAGGCGGATTTTGCGTGCCGGACCTTGCCGACGAATCGCCAGCTGATCGAGACCGCACGGTCCCGGGCCTTC